>Shorty_p1__coassemble_6397_pt1 | contig 3133 bp, 3 predicted proteins | sample Shorty_p1__metabat2_high_PE_029 | metagenome-assembled genome bin Shorty_p1 | reverse complement strand
TCGTTACTCCGAAATGAAATTATCGTTGTCATCTATCCTCAAGCCATACGATGTCAACATACGGCCTGGGCAAAATTACTTAATTATATGCTAGGTACGTCAAGTTCGAACAAATATTTTCTTCTCCAACACTCTCACGACACACGAAAAAGGCAACCGCTGAAATCTCATTGGTTGCCTTTTTATCATTTAATCAAAGTTGCCTCACAGAGCGATCAATTGATCTTGAAGCCACGCTTACGAGCAAAATGCACCGTTGCGTCAATAAAGCCCTGCTTGCTACCGCAGTCAAAACGTGTACCTTCAAAACGATGCGCAACCGTAGGCACCTGATCCAACGAAGCTGAAATCGCATCCGTCAACTGAATTTCACCGCCGACACCAGGTTTAACCTTTTCAAGATAGTCAAAGATTTCGGGCTCAAAGACATAGCGACCAATCACAGCCATACGAGAAGGTGCAACCTTGGGATCGGGCTTTTCAACAATCCCACGCATCTGGCTCGTTTTGCTTCCAGCATCATCAACGCTCACAATACCATATTTTTTCGTATTTTCTGGTTCCACGTCTTGAACGGCAATAACAGAACCACCACCTTGCTCTTCACGAACGGCTGTCAACTGACCAATCCCAGAACGTTCTGCATCAATCAAGTCGTCAGGCAAAATAACAGCAAAAGGCTCATCACCAACCACAGGCTTAGCACAAAGCACAGCATGTCCCAAACCCAACGCCTGAGGTTGGCGGACATACACACACTTTACCCCTTCAGGCACAATTTCACGCACCAATGCTAATAATTCGTCTTTGCCCTTTTCTTCAAGTTCACGCTCAAGTTCGGCGTAGTAGTCGAAATGGTCTTCAATGGCTCGCTTATTACGACCAGTCACGAAAATCATTTCTTTAATACCAGCCGCGACAGCTTCCATAGCCGCATACTGAATCAACGGCATATCGACGACTGGTAACATTTCTTTCGGCATAGCCTTGGTAGCTGGGAGGAATCGCGTACCCAAACCACTCACAGGAAAAACAACTTTACGAACAGGTTTCATCACATTACCACTTTGAATTAAATAGTGCGGACTCCTTGACAACTATGTACGAAAGGCAAAGTAAATACTCCTCACTCATAGTTGCATAAGGAAAAGGGATACTCCTAATCAAGAGTATCCCTTAACTTGTATTATGGTTAACGAAAGCGTTTAACCACAAAAACTTCGATTACTGCTGAGCAGCAGCCACCTGAGCGGCAACTTCAGCGGCGAAGTCGTCAACGCGCTTTTCAATGCCTTCACCGACAACGAAGAGCGTGTAGCCAGCAACCTGAGCGCCAGCAGCCTTAACGAGTTCACCAACGGACTTCTTGTCGTCCTTAACGAACGGCTGGTTAACAAGCGTCACTTCCTTGAGGAACTTCTTAACCGTACCTTCAGCGATGCGTTCGAGCATAGCTTCGGGCTTGCCAGCTTCGCGAGCCTTTTCGATAGCGATACGACGTTCGGATTCGATCTGAGCGGCATCGATACCGGATTCGTCAAGAGCCTTCGGCTTGGAAGCAGCGATGTGCATAGCGACGTCGTGGGAGAGTTCCGTGGTGCCGCCGATCATGTCAACGATCACACCAATCTTGGAACCGTGAACGTAGGAGTTGAGTTCACCCTTGGCTTCGATACGGGAGAAGCGACGGAACGTCATGTTTTCGCCGATCTTACCAACGAGAGCCGTACGAACGGCTTCGAGCGTCGTGTCACCGAGCTTGCAAGCAGCGAGCGCTTCAATGTCAGCCGGGTTCTGTTCAGCAACGAGGCGAACAGCGTCAGCAGCCATCTGAAGGAATTCCGGGTTCTTGGCAACGAAGTCGGTTTCGGAGTTGACTTCGAGGATGGCGCCAAGCTTACGATCGTCAGAGAGGTAAATGGCGACGACGCCTTCAGCGGCGATACGAGCAGCAGCCTTGGAGGCCTTGTTGCCGAGCTTCACGCGAAGGATTTCTTCGGCCTTGGCCATGTCGCCATCAGCTTCCGTGAGGGCCTTCTTGCATTCCATCATCGGGGCGTCCGTCTTGACGCGCAGTTCCTTGACCATCGCGGCGGTAATAGCAGCCATGTTCAATCTCCTAGAGTTTCTATAAAAGTTCGAATTCAATTTAAAAGAAAGGGGGTGACAGTACTGTCGCCCCCTTCTTCCGTCAATACCTAACGGGGTGAAAGGGTTCGACCTCGTCAGGACTGACCTTTTTGGACAGAGTAGCGGTTGCCTCTCTACTGAACGGTCGACATTGTAAAGGATGTTGACCATCTAGGCGAGAGAAATCCGCATCAACCGAAGTTAGGCAGCGGGCTGTTCTTCGGTTTCAGCTACTTCGACGAAATCGTCGGCAGCTTCGACGATTTCCGTCTGGCTGTCAGCACGACCAGCGAGGATGGCGTCAGCGATGCCACGGGCGTAGATAGCGACAGCCTTAGAGGAGTCGTCGTTACCCGGAACAACGTAATCAACACCAGCCGGAGAGTGGTTCGTGTCAACGATAGCGATGACAGGGATGCCGAGCTTGTTGGCTTCCTGAATGGCAATCTTGTGATAGCCAACGTCAACGATGAACAAGGCGTCCGGCAAAGCCGTCATTTCCTTGATACCACCGATGGACTTGTTGAGCTTTTCAACATTGCGCTGGAAGTCAAGGGCTTCCTTCTTCGTGAGGTTAGCAGCCGTACCGTCTTCGAGCTGCTGTTCCATGTCCTTGAGACGCTTGATCGTGCCGCGCACCGTCTTGAAGTTGGTGAGCGTACCGCCGAGCCAGCGCTGGTCAACCCAGCAGCTACCGCAGCGCTGAGCTTCAGCAGCGATGATATCGCGGCCGCCGCGCTTGGCGTCAACGAAGAGGATCTTGCCGCCCTGAGCGGAAAGCTGACGAGCAAACTTGCAAGCTTCTTCGAACTTGGCAACAGTCTTTTCGAGGTTGATGATGTGAATCTTGTTGCGGGCGCCAAAGATGTACTGACCCATCTTCGGGTTCCAGAAACGAGTCTGGTGACCGAAATGGCAACCAGCTTCAAGCATTTCACGCATGCTGACCATGATTTAATTCTCCAAGGTTTAGAGTCTGACACGTTCTGCTCGTTGAGTATCG
>Shorty_p1__coassemble_4890_pt1 | contig 4003 bp, 5 predicted proteins | sample Shorty_p1__metabat2_high_PE_029 | metagenome-assembled genome bin Shorty_p1 | reverse complement strand
TGACAAACGTATCGCCCGGGTGATGGATGAGGTAGTCGTAGAAATTGAAGGGTTCGCCTTCGTCATCGATGGCCGGGGTCGGCAGACCACACGGCACAGCGTAGTTGTACATCTTAGCCGTCATCTTTTCGGCTTCAGGCTGGATGTAAGCTGTGACTTCCTCAAGGATCGCATCAACGGCGACATTGCGCATTTGATTATTGAGGGCGATCTGTTCCTTGTAGTTATCAGCCGCGATCGTCAGGATCTGGCGAATAAAGGGCGTACCACCGAGCTGCTGAAGGGCATCAGCCACTTCTTCAGGCACGCGCGCCTGAACGTTAATGCGGAAGGCACCATCCTTCGGCGGACGGCCTACTGGGCGCTTGCTGGCATCAGGATCGATATTCAGTTCGATAGGATTGGCGATAGTAGAATTCTTTTTTCTTGGTGGCATTTTATCTTCCTGCGAATAAAGTATGCAGTGTGTTCAAACTGTATACGAGAATAATACAGGAGTTGATTTCAAACGACAAGGTTTCTTCCATCAAGGTACAGACATTCGTTCCTGATGATTCGACAAAGTCAATTTTTGCAGTTGCTACGTTAAAGCATACGGGTCGCAAAGAGTGTTGTTTATTTAAATAGAGGGCCCCTTTTCATCCAATGCCCTACTTCTTTTTGAATGCTTGCGTGCCGAAGAACGAAAAAAGGATGTCAGAAATTTCGGGTCTAAGGATAGAATCGGAGCCTCTAATCAGGGCTTATATTATGTCGATTAATACAAGCACATTGACAACCATCGATGAACGCAAATTTCGTAGACAGGCTCAGCCGCTCACTAAACATGATGAGGGGTCCTTGTTGAGTTGAAAGCTCAGAACAAGTCAGCAGAACCGACTCGCCTATGAATGTGAGAGTTTTTTTGTGTAAAGTAAAATGCCGTATACATTTGGAGCTATATCATGTCCACAAGAGCTATAGGACATTGTGATCTTCAATTAAGTGTTAAAGACAAATATTTGTTGCAGTATGCAGCCCAACTTAGTGGCTTGTCGCTTGCGTGTTTCATTAGACATATCGCCCTTCGTGAAGCTGAGAAAGTCATAGGACGCGAAAAAGTGGTTAACTTAACTCCCCAAGAATCTAAAGAGCTCCTAGAGTTGTTAGATAGGCCATGTTAGATAGGCCTTTTACGCCTAATGAAAAATTGCAAGCGGCTATGGATTTGGCTGAAAAAATAACTAATAATTCTAAACGGAAAAAGAACGATGTTAGTCTTTGATAAGCTTAATTCGAAGAACCATATTAGAAATATGTTCTTGTGCTGTCATATCCTGAATATAGGTGGTCTTTTATAATATTTAACTATAAAAAAACATATTTCGCGTAAAAGATCATAAACTGATTAAATTAAAAAAGTAGTATTGCTAAAAGCAACAACGATCTTTTATATAACGTAACGTGTTAGATCCGAACTTAAATACGATCATTAGACTTTGGAAACGCCACTTGCATAGACGCTTTAGGACGGGCTACAGAACTATGATAGTTGGGATCTTAAAGCCGTGATGACTACCAGATTAAAACACAATAACGTTATCGTTATTTTATTAAAGATAATCATTACGAAATCATGCATAGATGCCCGATAAGCTCGCTGCAGTTCTACTCAAACCCATAAATAATAATTGCTTTATTGGTTGTCGAAGACAAAACAACAAAGATTAATAATTGCTTATATTAATAAGCGCCAATTACAATATGGCCATTTCCGCTGCACGACGCATTGCTTCATCACCGCGGCGGTCATACATGGCAGTCGTGCTGATGTTGGCATGACCCATCATATTTTTGACAGTCACAATATCTACATTGTTAGCCAAAAGTCGTGTTGCAAAAGTTCGACGTAAATCATGCGCGGTGGCAGATTCGTGATTGGCCTCTTGCATCCTTCGTTTCGTAATACGACCGACCGAACTCGCATCCAATGGGTCCTCTAAAGAAATTCGCCCATTTTTATAAATTCGACCAAAAAGCAAACCATCAGCATCACCTCGCCAGCGACTAACCCAAATTTGAACAGCTTCGGCAACTGGGGCCGGCATAAAGACACGACGTTCTTTATTACCTTTACCGATAAGCGTCATCGACCGATTGTTAAGGTCAATTTTCTCCATCCGAACCAATGGAATTTCGCCACGTCGTAGACCACATCCTAACATTAATGACAAAAGAGCCCTGTCTCTTGCGTCTATTGCTGTACCTACAGTACATGTCTCAATTAGCCTATGAGATTCATTAAAGGTCAGAGACCTACCCGTGGGTAAACGGTAGAAACGCCTCTGCTTCAGCGAATCAATACGAAGATAGTCTTCGTGCGACATCGATCTGGCTAGCCATGCTGCCTTCGCAACTCCTTTAATCGCAGCAAGATAGCAATTCGAGGTAGAACCTGCCTTCCCTGCTTTCTCCTGTCCTGCAAGGAATGCGAGGACATGTTCTGTTTTGAATTCACCCCAAGGGCAACTGCGTAAATCGGCATAGCCTGCCCATCTAGCAAGCACATTCAATTTACTGGCCATGCTTTTGCGTGAAGTTTCTGAGTGCAAAGTGGCTAAATAAGCCAAAGCGGCATTAACAGGAGGTTGATCCCCTGCACTGCCACTGGTGGCCAATCCAGTTTGAGGCATTGAAGAAACGACGGTCGGTTCAAAAGACATGATCACAGCAAACGATGAGGAATTTTACCCATCAATTATAACGCACGAGAATGAACATTCTACGACATTATCAAAATCAAAAGCCACTCCATCAACCAAAGGGAATGTCTATCGGTTTGACGTTTCAAAAATTTCGTGAAAAACTATGATTCACGTAGTCTCTTTTCATTGAGTGAGTTGGATGATGGAAAATCTCAAAGACCACCCGACGCAAGCTGCTATTAATGAGTTGACCTTGGCGCTCCTTTACCTCACTAGATTTGGAAATCCAGAAGACCGGGTTTTACGTACAAGTTGGCTCGAATATGATCGGGAAGCAACACATCAATTGACGAACGAAGGATTGTTAACTCACCGATCGAGATATCAGGCCTTTTTGAGTGACGATGGATTAGAGGCGGCTAAAGCGATTCTCAAAAAGTACAACATTCCAGATTGGGATTAGTTAAAATTTTGTATTTTGTTGAATGCGGGTATTGATACGCGTTCCTCAAAATCTGCTAAATCTACCATCCAGAACTAGATCGCCCGAATAGCATCGAAAATCAGGCGTACCTATCTTATGCACGTGGGCTCGTTTTTCTGTCAAAGTTTAAATCTTGAAAAGAATGGAAAGATAGTGAAGAGTGGCCTTGATTAGTTGTTTTTTTTGAACTATGATGTACTACATGAAATACGTGTAATACATTTCTGTAACAATGGATCAATACTATGACATCAATCCGATTACCTCTCTCTTTGGAAGAGCGATTGAATTTTTTAGCAAAAGCCACAGGTCGCACTAAGAGCTTTTATATACGTGAAGCTCTTGAAAAGAATATTGAAGACATGGAAGATGTTTATTTATCCCAACAAACGCTTGAACGCATTCGTTCTGGTCAAGAAAAGACCTTCACATTAGAAGAAGCGGAGAAGATCCTTGGCCTGGAAGATTGAGTTTGCAGATTCAGCTTTAAAGAGTATACGCCGTCTAGACATGACTCAAAAACGCAGAATTTTCGACTACTTAAAATCTAACATCGCGAATTCTGATAATCCAAGGCTTTTTGGTAAAGCTTTGACGGGCAATTTGGCAGGTCTGTGGCGTTATCGTGTTGGAGACTACCGAGTCATTGTGTCTATTCAAGATGACTTGGTTCAGGTGCTTGTTGTTCGGATTGGACATCGAAAGGATGTCTATCAGGATCGTTAATGATCTACAGTAGGCTTCAATCAACCGACATATCGACCAATATCAGCGTTGCCTATAACGAATTGACGTAGCCCTATCAAGTCATTGAAGATTTAGACGAATATGGAGC
>Shorty_p1__coassemble_4253_pt1 | contig 4581 bp, 4 predicted proteins | sample Shorty_p1__metabat2_high_PE_029 | metagenome-assembled genome bin Shorty_p1 | reverse complement strand
AGCTTGGAATATCTTTCGTTATCGTGACTTTATGGCTGTGGACGGTGACGCTTGGTGCGGCGTGACGATGGGCGAAGGCATGACGCCGATCATTAACCTGGATGAACATTCAGGTTGCCTCCTGAAGATGGACTACTGCATGCCGACGCTCTCTTTTAAAGACCGTGGCGCGGCCACTTTAGTCGCGCACATGAAGGCGATTGGTGTCACGCATTGTGTGCAGGATTCGTCAGGCAATGCTGGTAACTCAGTCGCGGCTTACGCAGCACGCGCTGGCATCTCGTGCGAAATCTATGTGCCTGAAGGGACAAGCCCGAAGAAAATCACCATGATCGAAGCCCATGGCGCAAAAGTTCATGTAGTCCCTAGCTCAAGAGACCATTGTGCAGATGTTTGTCGGCAGCAGGTTGCTGAACGTGGTGCTTACTATGCCAACCACGTCTACAACCCCTACTTCTACGAAGGCATGAAGGCTTACATCTATGAGACCTTCGAACAGTTAGGACGTATCCCAGCCAACATCGTGATACCTGTAGGCAATGGGACGCTCTTTATTGGTGCAGTCAAAGCATTAGAACACTTGGTGGCCTCAGGTGCCATTGAAAGATTCCCGAACATCATTGCCCTTCAAAGCGAAAAGTGTGATCCGCTTTATCAGGCACGACGACAAGGCTTGGACCATCCAGCTGCCGTGACGCCTACACCCACGATGGCCGAAGGCATTGCAATCGGTGTACCGATGCGCGGCACTGAAATCCTTGACATGATGCGTAAGCACGACATCAAGGTCGTGACCTGTCCCGAGGACAAGATTCTGGAAGCCAGGGCCACCTTAGCGCGTCGAGGCATCTATTGCGAACACACGACTGCCGCGAACTATGCGGCCTGGTTGCATTATTGTGAGCTGTATGGGCCAACACCCGATACGCTCATTACGATGTGCGGTGCGGGCATTAAGTCGGATCATTAAAAATTTATAGCAACAAGTTATAGAACCGTTTAAAAACTTTAACAACTCCCGAAGTTCATTAATAATAAATCTTCGGGAGTTTATAAATCTTATTCAAAAGGCCTCATAGATCCCACTTCATAATCATTAGCATCATCAAGATATGACGACATAATCCCATTAGCTAAAAAACGCAATAGAGTAGTTCTCTCGCTTGTATCCTCTGGAATTACAATTTTCCCGTCTTTCATTTGAAATGAAATTAGCTTTTTCGCTTTCAAAGATCTTTGCTGAATTTCATAAGCAGAATATTTTTTAACAAAACCTAACGTTACTACTTGAGCTACTCGACGTCTTTGAGACGATGTAAACAATTTCATAGTCTCCGTTTTATCTTCACCTGCAAAAATACAAGATAAATCTAAAAATTCGCTTACCGTTTGATCTGTTGCTTCAGCAAGACACTCACCGAGATCAAAGATTCTATTGGCTTGAAAAAAACTTTTAAAAAAAAGCTTGCCCTCTTCATACACTGCGGTTAATTTACTATCTAGCTGAAGGCCTAAATCCTGCATTTCTATAAAAGTGCCTTTGACATTAGAATCGAAGCACGTCGCTATAGCAGACTTTACTCCCGCATCTTGAAATTTTTTGAATGTCAACCAACCAGATTTGGGTAACAATAGTCTACGCTTTTCGATCAATTGAATTAAAACCTGTTCAGTCTTTTTAGGATTAGACATGAATACAGCTTTAAGAAACCGAAGCTCTTTTTCGGGATCAACCTCTGGATAATTAGCAGATGATTTAATAACCGTCAAAAGCCCTTCAGAATCACTAAATTCTAAAAATGAAATCCCATCACAAGAGTTTGGGTCTCCAGGATAAAAAGGCCGTTTTGGTAACTCGGTTACTCCATCATAGAAAAATTCCCGACATTGCTGCTCAAATAAAGCTTCGGCCTGAATTCTCACAGGATCACTAACCAACAATTGCTTAATATAAGTTTGCTTTCCATTAGAAAATAAACCAAATATCATTTTTTACCTTTAACATAAAGAAAAAAATCATCATCTATCTTTATAACACTTAGAGACTCTCCCAGCAAGCTCTGATTTTCCATATCTGAGACCTTGAGTTCTTTCTTCATTATTTTGATATTGGTAATCCCTTCCTTTGTCATCACTAAAAAAGTACAACCATACCAATCAGTAACATCATAGAATCTGTATCCACTTAGTTTTGCAACTATATTATTATCCTCAACATCAGAAAAATAACAAACTATAAATAGTAAAAGTGCAACAACAATCATACCTATATCAGAAATCTGATCATTTGCTACCACAAGAGGAAGAATATAAGCCAAAAAAAATACTGACGGTCCTCCTCTACGTTGGACAACCGACACAGGTACAATCTTTTTTGGCATTTGATCTTGAACTACCTTATCCATCCACTTTTGGAAAATCCACATCAAACAACCACAGATCAAAACACCTGCCAATAGTCCAAAAATAGCGTCTTTCCAATCCTTAGCACCAGCACATAAAAAACCAATTGAGATTGGAGCAGTCCCTAAGATAGCGAATAAGAAACGATATCCCTTATTAACCATAACCGTGTCTAGAAAATGAAGTGAAAACTACTACCTAGTTTTCAAAGATATTCAATCTAACGCAATCACGCCAACAAAAATGACAATTACTTCGTCCCCACCAACGACTTCCAAACCTGACGCGGTGCATCCTTCACCTTGTCTAGCGTCAGCTTCCCTTCTCGTTCTTGACGAGCAATACTTGCGGCTTCAGGTTCAATAAACCGCTGCGCAACACCAGCTTCATAGACATAGGGCTCATGCGTTTCAAGATTCGTGCTGTAAAGATACTCACCGCTATTGAGTTTCTTGGCGAGTTTTTCTAGACGCGCCTGCGTCCAAAGATTTGATTCATTGACCTTTAAGATCCAGGTCTTGCTTGTGAGCGCATGGTCTGAACAACGCCAACCATACTCGGTCGTGACATTCGCCCATGACGGGGTCACACTAAAACCATTGGCAGTCTGCGCTAAGCCTCGCAGGGGTAATCCCCCCGTACTCACTTGCACACGACACGTGGCCGTTTCATCGACCGTCAATAAATCATGGCGATTAGCAGGAAATTCACACCCAGTGCCAGGCTTAGCTACAAAAAGGGTGTAATAGGTCGCACCATCCTGTTCAGTCTTTAAACCGTCAACAACGCGAAAGCCTTCGTCATTGAAGACCGCTTTGACGTGATCAACCACACGTTGAGTAAAAACGACACGTGCTTCTTCATGTGTCTTGGCTAAGTCCTTAGGTAAGAACCCAAACACATGCGGACGACGGAAGGTATCTGCACGCAGTACCCCTGTCACGCGCCCCGTAAAAGCGTTACCAGGACGCAAACTGTCCTCATAGTGCATATCTTCTAAGCGATCCGCTTCTTCGTAGCAAAGCCCCAAAAGATTGAGTGCACGACTTTGATTGGCATCATAGGGCTGTGCTGCATCGGAGGCCTCGGGTGTTAAAGCGGTGTGCGTCGCACAACCAATAAGACCACAGGCACTCACAGCACTAAGAAGGAGGATTTTTTTTAACATGAGTCGCTCGAAAGACTAAAAATAAAAGACCAAAGGTTTATTTTAGCCTGTGAGCCGAGATGTCAGACGGCGAATTTCGAATGAAAAGCCATTGTGTGTCGCTTATTGACCGCGATGAAGCCACTCAATAAACTTCACAGCAACCCAAGCCCCCGTCAGGCCTAACAAAATGCCAGCCAGGATGTCGGTCGGGAAATGTACAAAGAGGTAAAGCCTCGAAAAGGCAATCAGGGCCGCTAGAATTAAAGCCGCCCAAAACCAAGGCGAACGACGTAACCAAAGCACGCCCGCGCTCGCAAAGGCGGCTGCTGTGTGCCCAGATGGAAACGAAGGATCAGGTGGGCAAACGGGTAACAACGTAAAACCCATAATGTCGCAAGGACGCAGGCGATCGACCAAAGGCTTCAAGCCCAGGTTACCGACAACCGCCGTCAAAGCTAAAGCCAAAAGCACCGCAAAGCCCGTCCAACGGGTACGGCGATAAAGGAGAAGCCCCACCCCCAACACTATCCAAATAAAGCCACCATCACCTAACATCGTGATGGCACGCATCAAATCGTCGGCCTTTCCGCTAGCAAAAGCATCGCGAATGGCATAAAGCACGGAAAAGTCGAAATCAAGCGTCATAGATTACTTGGCTTTGAGGGCGATCACACGTTGGTTGGAACTTCCAAACCAAGCGCCCTTTTGCGTCACATGCAGTTTTTCGACGTAGGGACCGTCGACCAGGGTATCAAGATAAGCCATGATCGGGAGATCAGCCACTTTTTCGTGACGACGACCTGTCCAAAGCCAAATGGTTTTGGTGTCACCGAAGCGTTCACGCACGGCTTTGACAATACGCAAGATGTCCGGCTGATTTTCGGGCTCTAACGGATCACCGCCCAAAAGGCTCAAGCCTTCAATAAACGGTTCTTCAAGCGCAGTGAGAATCGTAGCGAGCGTTTCGTCCGTAAACGGTTTACCCGCACAAAAATCCCAACTTTCTTCGTTGAAGCACCCTGGACAAT
>Shorty_p1__coassemble_3323_pt1 | contig 6058 bp, 1 predicted proteins | sample Shorty_p1__metabat2_high_PE_029 | metagenome-assembled genome bin Shorty_p1 | reverse complement strand
TGCAAAAGCCCGCTTTTGTTGTGACTGAGTTTGACGATTAAAGCGGGTCAAAAGGGCCTGTTGAGGCTTAGAAGCTAGTGGAAAGTCGACAAATATGATGGCTATTATGCCGAGAATGGGGTCAAGCAATAATAGCGGTTAGGTATGACGCATGTCAGACTAGTTCATAAAATAGTATGACATGCCCATTTTTTTACTGTTAAGAAATATTGCGCCTTAAGGGACTTAGCCATCCTTTTTGATATGCATATGGTATAAGAATAAAATAATTGATTTATTAGGAAGATTTTGGCTGTCGGGGGTTGTCTTTAATTGTTCTTCTGGATAACTTTATTTAGAGGGAAAGAGCGGCAGTCAGGGCGCGTTGATTTCTTTGTTGTACATCAAAAAGCCTTTGAGCGGTAACTGACGGAAACGTTTGTCGAACAGGCAAATGGTCTTTTTTGTGATATGTAATTTTTGCCATGTACTATCTGTGCAAAGTCAAATGATGTGACTTTTTTACATTCATTAAGCCTCTCTCAAGATGAGACTTTGCACATGAAAAACAAATCACAATATCAATTAAATCCTCTTACGAAGGCGTTTGCTGCCGCACTTCCCGTTGTCATTATGGCGACATGCGTTCCTAGCGCACAAGCTAACACGCTCTTTATTCAGAACCACTGGGTTCGAGATTATCTCGACTTTGGTCAAAACAAGGGAGTTTTTAAACCTGGTGCCACGGGTATTAAGCTTCAAGGTAAGGACGGCTCGATTCTGAGTCTTCCAGATATTCCGATGCCCGATTTCTCGGCTGCCGAGGTTCATGGTGCCACAGCAGCACTGGGTGGAGCATTTGGCCTGACAGTGGCACATAACTACCTTGAAGGCGGTAGTGTGGGTCGTCCTCAGTATGGTCATTCGGTCTATAACAAGGTCGATCACTACAGCACGCCAAAAGAAGACGTTGCTTATCTCCGTTACAGCAAGTTTGTTGTTGAAACAACAGGCTTCGAAGGTGGTGCAGACTTCACTATGGATTTTGAAGCTGCGAAAAAGCGCTACGGGACAGCGATTGATAAGAACGGTAACGAGCAGATTGTCATTTATCGCGTAGGTAACGGTACGGTTAACCTTAATACAGGTAAAGGTCAAACGGGTTTCCTGGGTGCCTATGACCGTGATTACCAAACGGCTGGCATCTACAAAAAGATCGACGGTTGGAAAAACGGCATGATTGCCGACTTTTTTGAGGGACCGTCTGGATTCACGAATAAAGTCACCAATGGCGATAGTGGCTCACTTTGCATCGTTTACGACAAGATTGAAAAGAAATGGGTCGTTTTTGGCACGATGTCATTTGGCATTGGTAACAACTACGGTGCAACGCTCTTTTATAACAACGAATATAAGAAATTTACGGACAAGTGGACTCATGATGTAGCGCTCAATGGAGGTACGTTGGCCTTCAATGAAGCGGGTAATGCCTATCAAATCAATGGTAATGCCGAAACTGCGTTCCGTGGAGAGAAAGATACGAAGGGCTTTGCCAATGATAAGGACTTAGTATTCACTGGAGGTGGCACGCTTCGTATCGACCGAAATGTGGATCTTGGTAGTGGTGGTTTGGTTTTTAAGGGCAACCACACCTATACGGTCGACTCTTATGGTTATCATCCCGCTGGACCGTTCTCCGTGAGTGGCGCCGGTATCAACGCTGGCGCGGGCAGTGTTGTAAATTGGAATGTCTCTGGCGTTAAGGGCAATAACATGCACCAGATCGGCGCTGGGACGGTGAACTATAACCGCAAGCAGAACAATCAGCTACGTATTGGCAATGGTACGGCTGTACTCAATGCCGAGAAGACTTTTGACTTAGTGTATTTGGCCAATGGCCTTGGTACGGTCAAACTGGGTCACGAAAAAGCGCTTAATGAAGATGGGAATATGAATAATCTCATCTTTACAGAACGTGGCGGTACGCTTGATGTTAATGGACATTCGCTTTCCTTTAAGCGTATTGCGGCATCCGACGATGGTGCAATCATTACCAATACGTCTGGTAACCGTGCCACCATTGCGATTAACAATACCGATGGTCGTTATGCCTATCATGGTCAGTTGAAGGGTAATTTGAACCTTCACCACAAATACGAGAATGCAGTAGATGGTTCTCGTGTCAATCCAAAGTCGCATCTGATTATGGATGGTGGCGCTGACATCAAGGGCAATATCGAAGTTAAAAATTCGTCACTGACGATGCAAGGTTTGCCGACCACGCATGCGCTTTATCGTGACGATCGTAATGGTGGGAATGATCCTACTGGACGCCTTGAAGAGTTGGAAGGCCAAGCTTCTCAACAAGCTGGAAAACCGTGGTATAGCAAGAATCAATCGGCTACTTTTGATCAGCCCGATTGGGAAACAAAGACCTATAAGTTTGACACGCTGAAGCTTGAGAATTCACAAGTGGATATTGGTCGCAATACGCTTGTGTTCGGCAATATTGATGCCAACATGTCCACGATGAACATTGGCGGTGATACCAAGCTTTATATTGATCAGTACATCACCAAAAACATCACAACGAATGGTGCTAATACTGAATTCGACTTCCGTCAGAAACTCCATGAAGGTACTTCTGTAGCGAACGATACGATCTATTACGAAGGCAATATTAAGGCTGTCAGTTCGTTATTTAATGCCCATCTTCATCGTATGAAGGCGAGTTTCAATCTTGATAAATCGCATTTCAATGGCGCAGGTGTTAAGGTCACGGAATTGCTCGATGATGGTATTAGACTTCGTAACGGCTCTCAACTGAGTCTCGGCGATGTTGTAGCCCAAGGTAATCGTGGGGTCGTGCATATTTCGCAAGACGACAGTTCTTCGATTTCGTTAGACAAGCTCTACGTCAAAGATTCCCTGGTTCGCGTAAGTCATGCCAATACCAAGATCAATAGCATCATGGCCGATGGCTCTGGCACGATTGAGATTGCTAAGTGGACGATGAATGAAAAGAACTCCGTGTTGAACTCGGGTTCGAGACTTGTTGCCAACGATTTGACCACGCAGGGCTTGACACGTATGGGGGGTTCAATCAGAGTGATTAATTCGCTTTCTCTGACATCTGTCGATCCGCGACATAGTGAGACGGGTGCTGTGGTCGGTTTGGGCGTAAAGAAATTGACCTTGGATGATACCGCCAAGGTGTCCGCTTCTTTCTCAGATGACTTCTTGGCGACAGGGAATTATTCCTACGATAAGAGTTATGCGCTCGTTGCTACTCAGGATGGTATTGAAGACTACCGTCGAGACCGAAGCATTACCTTTAAGTTGGATGGTAACCTGCCGACGGTTGCTTACAAGCAAGACTATAAGAACATCAACTTTGAGTTTAAGCGTAATCCGGCACACGACATTTCGAGTACTATTCAAGGGATTATCGGTAATGCGTGGAAGCCGAAGTATTTCTCGCTCTTTGACGCTATTGTTGAGCATAACGAACAAGGTGGAGAAGCGCTCCTTGAAGTCGCGATCGACAGTGGCCTTTCACATGCCAATAAGGAAGAAGGTGTTGCAAGCCTAACCAATACCATTGCGAAGGCTGATCAGATGCTTCAAGAGTTTGCGAATAATAAGCCGATCAAGCCGATGATGTCGCCCGTTCGTCAAGCTATTGACAATCGCGTGATGTCACTTCGTCAGGTGGCTTATCGCACGTCTCCGGCTGATTATCAGTTGGCGAGCATGGGTGGGGACCTTTCGATGATTGGTCGCGCTATGGATGCAGATGCTGCTCATCAATCCCTCTTTGTTGACGTTGGCGGTAGCCTCGTTAAAGACGGTGCTTTGCACTTACGTACCGCGACATCAAGCCTTGGTTACGACACCATTCTTCGTGATACCGATGGTTCGAAGACGGTACTCGGTGCCATGTTCACATTGGGCGACATGTCTAACCGTAATGAGGTCAATAACGACAACGGTCGTATGTATGCCTTGACGGGTTATGCCAACAAGACCTTCAGCAACGACGTTGAATTCCAGACGATGTTGACGGCTGGTCTTACCAGTGCATCTCGTCAGTTCACGCCGACCACGATCCATATTGGTCCGCAGAGCTTCCGTGACCGTACGTATTCTCTCGTTAGCTCGAATGCTTTGAAGGTCAATATCCCGATGACGGCTTTTGGTGACTATCAAGTCTCCTTTAAGCCAATGTTGTTGGCTGATTTGGCTGCGACCTACACTCGTGAAGGCCGTACTGCATTCATGAAGCGTGAAGCCACGAAGGATTACGCCTTTGATTTGGGTGTGGGGATGGAATGGGTTGCCCAGTCTGATAAGAGTGCTTGGGTTGCTCAAATGGCTGTTCGTCGCAATGTCTGGAATAACTATGACAGCATCGGTATTGGTCTAACGAATTCGTCGGGCTATCTGACTTACGACGTTGATCAGTCGCACACGACGGAATTCAATGCCCATCTGACGACGATTCAACGCGTCACTGACAACTTGAATGTCGAAGCAACGATCGGTGGTACGTCCAATACGGATGGTGCTAAGGGTATTAACGGTAACGTTCGAGTCCGTTATCTCTTCTAATAGCGCTACTATCTGATTCACGCTTTAGTATCAGCCCAGGGAAGTGAGCATTCCCTGGGCTGAATTGATTTGTGAACTCTGTTGAGGTTATTGGTTTGTATTGGTTTGTTCTGTGAAGAAAGCAATTGCCATGTCTTGATGAAGCCAATAACCCCTCGGATGCTACCGCTGAAAAAAGCCCAGAAAGAGGTTATCTTTCTGGGCTAAGTACTATTTGATCTGGTTAGGATCTATCGTTTTAGAACAACCAACGCAATCTAGCGTTGCCATTGATGCCGAGTGCGCCGTCCGTAGAGGCGGTTGCGCCTGTTGCAATGTCAAGCATCATGGTCTTCGACAGACGCTGACTGATCATGCCGTGTGCACCAAAGGTAGTGACCTTCTGATCGTCAAGGCCATAAGAGATAAAGCCTTGAGCGTTCTTGAGGTTCACGCCAACCGTGTCGGCAGAACGCCAAACGTTGTGTCGAGCGGTCAACTGAAGCATCCAACTCGTAGAGTTGAATCCACCTTCAAGTTCAAGACCAACACCTAAGTCAACGGTTGCATCATTGAGGCTGTCTCGCTTCAAGTAGGTGGACTCACTGCCACTGGTATGGGTCCAACCAATGTCGGCCAAGAACATCGGCTTCACAGCAATATCGCCCACATTGAAGCGGTACTTCAAGTAGTTGCTGCTCATCACCATCCAGCTCTTTTCGTCAAACGTTTGACGACCTAAATGAATTTCAGGAATAAAGCTACGATCGTTAGCAAGGTGTCCAGCCGTCAAATAGCTCTGGAAGCCAAAGCCTTCCTGACCCTCACGAGAGACATAACCCGTTAACGAGTACATACGTCCATCGTCGGCAGCTTCACCGTCCTGGTTATTGAGTTCGGTAACGCTAAACGCACCACCAACAACCATTACGTCACCATCCACACGGAAGACCTTGTCATAACCAAAGTTGGTGCTGACAATGCGATCGGTGCGGCTGCTGTCCTTCTGATAACCGCCACTGACGTCAACGAAGACGCTCTGATGTAAAGCATCGGCATCCATCGCACGACCAATGGCAGACAAGTCACCACTTGCAGAGGCCACTGGGTACTGAGACGCATTGGTTTGGATCATCGGCGTACGCAACGACGCCAAACGTGAATCAATTGCCATACGCACAGGCTGAATCATTCGCGTTTGCGTAATCGTACGAGCCGTCGATTGGAGCATATTGTCAGTACGTTCGGCAATGGCTACGAGCGCGTTAGCACCGTCTGTCACAGAGCCCATCGTTAAAGCGTCTTTAATAGCGACTTCTTGGTAAGCTAATCCACCATTCTTGTTATGTTCCTGAATCGCGTTATAGACGGCACCTGCACGAGGATTGTCGGCGATGGTATAGAACATATTTTCAATCTCTTCAGCCTCTGGACGAGGTTGAGGATTAGGCTTTGGCGGTTCAGGCTTAACCGGCGGCTGTGGCGGAAC
>Shorty_p1__coassemble_3047_pt1 | contig 6728 bp, 7 predicted proteins | sample Shorty_p1__metabat2_high_PE_029 | metagenome-assembled genome bin Shorty_p1 | reverse complement strand
ATCTAATTTACTAATTTTTTAGAGAAGATGTGTACCCGTTTGAGAGAAATTCACGGTCAGAGAATTTCGATAATTGGACGCGATCGTTGGTTTGTGCGCAGGCATAGAAAACATGCGGTTTGTCTTTGCAAAATTCACGTAATGTTTCGGTTTTGCCTACACGACGTCGACCATACCAAACGATCAATTGGCCTTTTTGTTCGTCATATTTGTCGCGTAAGAATTGTAGTTCCTGTGCTCTGCCAATGAACATGTCTATTTCCCAAATCGTGATTTAGTAAATCGTGATTAGGTAATATTATAAGTATGTCTAATGAAACAATCAACGCGTCTGTAGCGAGATTTTCTGCTGTGTTGTAAGCCCTCTAAAAAGGCGACTAGGATGTACATAACTACGCACATATGCGTTCTTATGGCGAAATAAAGTCTACAATGACTGAGAGGTAAATCAATATATCGTTCGAAGACAGACTACGAGTGCAATCGAGGTTGTTATGAATCTGCTAGCCAATTTCTCGACGCCTGATGCGATCCAACGAAAGATCGCCTCGCAATTCCAGGCGAGACGCCTTGCGCAAAATTTAACGCAAGCAGCACTAGCTAAAAAGTCTGGTGTGTCGCTAGGCACGATCCGCCGTTTTGAGCAAACTGGCGATATTTCGCTCAAGCACCTTGTGCTACTTGCGACCTCGATGAATATTGTTCAAGAGATGGAAGCTCTTTTTCATGTTGAGCCCGTGATCGATCTTTACGCCAAGCCGCCGAAATTACGTAAGAGAGCACGTTAATGCAGGTCGACGTTAAGCTTAATATCGAGGGTTGCGCCTTTGCTGTGGGGCGATTGTCTGAGCTTGCTGATGGCATTGCTTTTCAATACGATACAGAGTTCTTGCATCGAGGCCTTCAAATTTCGCCTTTTGCTATGCCGCTTTCGCCGCAAGGTCGGTTAATTTCGGATCATCCATTCGGTGGTTTGCCTGGCGTCTTCGCTGATTCGTTACCAGACGGGTTGGGTTACTAACTTCAGTGTTATAACAAGTCTGTAACTAACAGGATTGTGATAACAAACGTGTGACCAGCCGCCGACACACTTATCCGTCGCAATAAAAGAAAACCGCACGAGCTTTAAACCCGTGCGGACATGGACTATGTCTTAAAGCAACGCGTTGTTGCGATGGGCATTAGAACTTATGAACGAGACCAAGCGAGAGCTGATAGCCGTTCGGGGTGGCTTCCTCTTTAGCTGTTTCAACTTTTTCCTGAGAGTAGCCCGTCATGACATACGTCCAGGTGCGCTTTGAAAGCGGATAGTCGAAGGCGGCGCCAACGGTGGTACGCGTGAAGTCAACGCCTTTTTCGTTATCCATCTGACGATAGTTAAGCGCAGCACGGGCTGTACCACCAAAGATCGGATAGTTCACGCCAATACCAGTACCCCAGCCGTCGACAAAGCCGTAGCCAGCTTTGTCAGTGATAGCTAAGATACCATCTTTAGCGACACCACCTCGCGCATGGACATTGAGACGCATCGAGTCAAAGTACTGATAGAAGGCTAAAACTTTGAGACCGCCGTCAAAGGTGTAGTTACCACCGAGCGTAACGGTGTAGCCGTCATCTGGGTTTTCTTCGCCCAGAACATTACCCCAGTCCGTCATGTCACCGACCAAGATGCCTTCAAGGGGGCCAGCCTGATAGCGAAGGGCTAAGGATGTGTAACGGTCAGCAGAGGCCTTGCCTTCAATGTGAGAGTCAGATTCTTTTTCATTGTCCATCTTGAACGAATACATTGCATAACCCGTCAAGCCAGAGTAGGTCGGCGTACGATAAGCAATGGCGTTGTCAACGCGCGTCCACATGGAGGCGGTGGCATAACCCGAACCTAAAGCAGAAGTGTAGTTGGCCGTGATCGGGTCAATGGCGCGGAAGAGGCCGTTGGGACCCAAGACGCTACCAAAGACTGGCATACGGCCAGCCCACACGGTACCGAAGTCGCCGGAAACATTAAGGCTTGCTTCACGGCCAAAGAGACGGTTACCTTGTTTAACTTCAAGGGCACCGGTGTCAGATTCGAAGCCAGATTCAAGCGTAAAGCCAATCTTGTAGCCATTACCTAAGTCTTCACTGCCACGAAGCCCCCAACGAGAACCCATCTGTTGGGCGGTTTCCATCGTGAAGCTGTCATTCTTGGCATTTTCGCCAAAGTCAGCATCGGTATGGACATAGACAAGGCTCGTGTCTATGAGACCGTACATTTCAACGTTAGCAGCGTATGCACCAGCCGAGAGTGCGCCTGCGAGGGCTAAAACGAGTAGAGATTTCTTCATTGTTCTTTTCCTTTTGATTGATAGCGTGGCCGATGAATCAACGAGTGATGAGACTCATCGGCCTACCTGAAGGATCCAAAGCGTTTGTGAGACGGGTGAATGTTTCGTCTCATGCGTAAGCGAAGATTGTCACCCGTCGGATCCTGTTAGGTCAAGAAGAAGGTGTTAGTTCTTCATCATGTGGCGAGCAGCAATACGACCGAAGATCATGCAGTCAGCCACAGCCACCGAGCCTAAACGCACCATGCCGTGCACACCACCCGTGGCTTCGCCAGCAGCGTAGAGCCCCTTGATCGGTTCGCCGCGAACACTCAAGACCTGAGCGTTGTCGTTGATTTCGAGACCGCCCATGCAGTGGTGAACGCGCGGCCAGAGACGAACGACGTAGAAGGGACCTTCAACGTTGGGCTTAGAGTTGTCAAAGAACTGGCAACCAAAGTCCGGGTCTTCTTTGGCTTTCATGTAGCCATTGAACGTGTTGTTGGTCTTTTCGAGCTGATCGTACGGGATCTTGTAGAAGTCGGCCATTTCTTTGAGCGTTGCGAACTTACGAACAACGTTCGTTTTCATGGCGTGGTCAAAGAGTTTTTCAGTCATGTTACGACCGACGATTTCACCCATCACGTTGGCTTCGCAGGTGTAAATCAAGCACGGATGACCGATGGCAACGATGGCGTCAGCGCGCACTTTACGGTTGCCGGTTTCTTTTATGAAGCGCTTACCCGTTTCAGGGTCAATCATCGGGCCATAACCGACGGTCGACTCAACAAAGAGCGGCGCAACGCCGAAGCCCTGTTCGTCAGGCGAGGTCCATGGGCCCAACTGGATCCAGTCCATCTGAACGGTATTGGCACCGATTTCCTGGGCTTCCATGATCATTTCGCCCGTAGCACCACGATGGTTCGTGGACGTGAACTTTTCGTTCAAGCGCGGGTCTTGAGACATGCGGAACTTAACGTTCTGAGAGAAGCCGCCAGCAGCAATGAGAACACCCTTCGTGGCGCGGATATAGACAACCTTGCCAGAATTTTCTTTGCCAAAGCGATAGCCCGTGCGAGCCTTAACACCGACGACTTCCTTCTTGTCGTTCACGATGATCTGGTCAACGATCACACGAAGACGCGGTTCAATGCCGAACTCTTTGAGTTTTTCAAGCATCGGAAGCACGAAGCCAGAGCCTGAGTTATTCATCGTGGCATGACTACGCTTGACGGAGTGACCGCCATGATAAACAACGGCCTTGAATTTGACGCCGACCTTGTCACGGAGCCATTCGTAGTTGGCAACAGATTCGTCAGCAATACGGCGAGCGAGTGCAGGGTGGCTCAAACCACCGCCAGACTTCAACATGTCGCTATACATGAGGTCGGCCGAGTCCTTAATGCCGTCCTTCTTTTGCATGTCGGTACCTGCGGCAGCGACCACACCACCGTTAATAATGGAGTTACCACCCGGCGTCGGCATCTTGTCGACGAGCATAATGTCGCCCTTCTTGGCACCGAGGTAGTGCGCTTCAAGCGCAGCGGCGCAACCAGCAAAACCCGTACCGATAATCAAGAGACCGGTCGTTTCATCCCACTTTTGCGGCATTTCGCCAGAGAACGCAGGGGCGGAAACCGCGGCAGCAGCGGTAGCGGCACCAAAGAGGGCGCTGCGGCTTAAAAACTGACGACGAGACTGATTGGTCATAACACACTCCTTTAGTGATGGCGAGTTCGTCATAAGGCTGTTGGTCTATGGTCATGGCGAACTCAACAATCGAGACTCAATCGGTGTTGAGTCTTTTAAGAAACCCTGAGCAATCGGTTAGGGCACTTTGAAGTCGAACTGATGGCACTGAGCGCAGAAGTCAACGCTTTCTTCGTGTTGCATATGGCAGTTCGTGCAGTCAAGCTGATCTTGATAGTGAGGAGACGTATGAGGATTAGCACCCTTAACGTTTTTCGTCTTTTCAACGAGGTCCTTGGTGTTGTGGCACTGTGTACACGTTTCGATCGTCACTTCCTTCGGGTTAGCTTTGTCAGGACCGTGACAGACTTCACATGTGAGCCCCAATGCTTGATGGCGATCAGCCCCAAACTTCTGGTCAGCTGCCTGTGCTGACGAGAGGATCAGTGAGGAGCCTAAAAGAAGGATGGCATAAGGTAGTAATTTCATAACATCTCCTTTCGGACTGGTTGTGCAGCAGTGGAGTCTCATGCACAAACCAGTGCTTTAGGTCAGTATGACGAGTTATGAATAGGAGTTCAATCAGGGAACGGGTTAACGATTAGGCGCTTCGTCGTACATGGCAAGCGCCTTCTTATTCGGTCGTTTAAGAATAACGCGCAGCGAGAGGCGTTTTATTAAGAAAAAAGCAAAATTGGTCTCAAAACGAACGTTCTCTTCGCGTTTCAGAAGATGCCCTAGTTGCGTCACTTGACGCTTCGTCATCTGGCCATTCAAATGGGCTTCAGAGGCCTGACTGTCGATAAATAGACGCAGGGCAATCTGTGAGGCGAAAGGCTTCTTTGACATCTTTCAAACGGATAGGTTTTTCTTTGCTCGCACAAATACGCACGAGGACGGCTTGACACCAATAGTCGTCTTCGTGTTTGTTCATGGATTGACGAGTACCAAAAGGTGTGCGGGTATAGGTAGCTCTCATTAGTGGTGTGACGTTAGCTTGGGCGTAGGGTCAATGATCGTGTCGTCCGAAAAAACGAGTCTCAACTTTTTAACGACAGCCTTAAAAAGTTCGACATGTCGAACTTTTTGGACCTTGACGAAGACAAGTTACATTTATCATGTACCAGTATGGCAACAAGGGAAAATACTTATATAACAGGGAATTATTCAAAATTTTAGTGGTTGGATATGATGTGCGAACTAGTGCCCTAATCTAATTAAAGAAATGCGTTGTCAAAAAGCGAAAGCTGGGTCAGCGAGAATTGCGATGAGGTCTTGCTCATCGTGCGGCCAATCGTGAGAATGAAGTCAGATCATGTGTGAAAAGTCTTACATTAGGTTGGAGGCAAATCATGAGATTAAATAAATCACTAATTGGTCTTGCTGTTGTTTCTGTTTTTGGAACATCTTCTGCTCAGACGATTCAAGGCATCGATGCCAGTCAGAATGATTTCTCGAGCAAGGATGATTTGACGATTTCAAATTCAACAAATGTTCTTATTAGTGCCAATAATGGTCATTCTGTGACTTTGACTGGATCTACATTAACTTTTAATGCAAAAACAGTTGATGGCGAAAAAGAAGAAATGCAAGCAATTCGTGCCGGCAGTGGAAAGGCTACGGTAGCAAACACAATCATTTTGGGCGGTAGTTCGACCAAAACGATTAATGCGACGTTGGACAATTCTAGTGGCACGAAAAACACTTCAGGGATCATTGCTCAAAAACATGGCCATATAAAGATCAATGGAGATACAGTCACCGTCAATGTCATTGGCAATCAAGTCAAAGATACTTATGGGATCGCAGCGCAAGGTTTTGGCGGCAAAACTGATCCTCTCTTATCCAAGGTTGAAGTCAATGCCAAAAAGATGGTGTTGAACGTCAAGGGTAAGCCAGATGGTTCTGCTGCCATCATGGCTTATGGCCGTGGCCATGTTCAGGTAAATGGCGACTTGGAGGTTAACACTGCGGCAGGTGCTAATGCGTATGCCATTGTTTCTCGTGGCTATTCTTTGGTAGAGATTAATCCCAAGGGAGGCTCTCAGGTTCAAATGAATGGCGGCGTTGCATTTGCTTATAACGAACAAACTTCTGGCACCCCCATTGATGCAAATGTCATCATTAATCTTGATCGTCCAGATTCGTACTGGCATGGCAATGCTGAGAAAATGGGTAATCCACCTACCGGTAAAGATGACGTTACAGGCATGGAACTCAAACTTAGCAACAAGGCCGAATGGACGACTGATGGGGACAGTTTCCTTAACGTGTTAGAGATCAAAGATGGTATTGTCAATCTTGCAGGCGATGCCACTCAAGAGGTCTTGGTGGATAGTCTGAAGGGAACGGGAGGTAATATTGCTGTAGCTTCTATCCTCAATGATGATCAGACCATTGCGTCAGGTACGTTATCCATTAAGAATTCTGTCAGTGATAAGGTGCGGTTAAACGTTACTGCGACCGGTTTTACATCGGATAACGTGAAAGATGCTGATACTGTTCTGCAGTCCTTAAATGAAAAAATAACGACGACGAGTGATTCTAAATTAACTAAAACTTTGAATGTCGCCGAAGGTGATGTCATTGGGGCAATCCAACAAGAGGTTGATGAAGCGGGTAATCGAGGTACGATCACTCAAGCTATCAACTCCAAACTCGACGGCTACAGCTCCATCGCTGCTCTCTCGGCTGTTCAGTGGCGTCATGAAACCGACACGCTTTTGAAGCGCATGG
>Shorty_p1__coassemble_2806_pt1 | contig 7496 bp, 5 predicted proteins | sample Shorty_p1__metabat2_high_PE_029 | metagenome-assembled genome bin Shorty_p1 | reverse complement strand
ATCGCGGAGTGTGCCTTCTTTTTAAAATGACGGTTCTTCGCCATCTTCGTCAATGACAAAGCCTTTGTATGGTGAGAGGTTCGAATATTCAGTTGTCAACGATTTGTTGACAACTGCTTTTCTGTTGAGATAGATGGCCGTCCAAACACGTTAACCTGAAAACCTTAACGTTTGATCTAAACCATGAGAAGGTCGATGCGAAGGGCGTAAAATGCAGAAAGCACCGTGACCGAAACACGGTGTTTTTTGCCGTCTGTGCTTACCTTTGAGCACGAATGACCAGGCTTCAAATCAAGAACATAAGAGAGCCACGCCATGGGTCGACAATCTAAAAAAATCGATATGTTGAACGGGTCGCTTTGGGACAAAATGATTGTCTTTGCGCTCCCGCTCGCTTTTACTGGGATGCTCCAGCAGCTCTTTAACGCTGCGGACGTCATGACGCTTGGACGCTTCGTGTCAGACGAAGCGATGGCGGGTGTCGGCAATAACGTCCCGATCATCGGGCTCATCATTAGTTTTGTGATGGGCTTGGCCCTTGGTGCTAATGTCATTGTGGCGCGTTATTTAGGGATGCGCGATGAGGCCAAAGCCAATAGTGCTGTGCACACCGCTTTTGCCACCGCTGTCATTTTTGGTGTGGCGGCCGTCATCTTTGGTGAGGCGATTGCCGGACCTGCGATGGATATTCTGGATGTTCCAGAAGTTGTTCGCTATGACGCAGAAATCTATTTGCGTGTTTTTCTTTTAGGTTTTCCTTTTATCGCGATCTATAACTTCTTGGCTGCCGTGATGCGTAGTCAGGGGGACACGCAAACGCCTTTATGGGCTTTGGTGGCAGCAAGTCTATTCAATATTGCAGGCAACCTTTTTGCTGTGCTTGTACTCGATTGGGGCACTGGCGGCGTGGCCTTGGCGACGGTGCTTGCTAATGCGGTGGCAGCGGGGCTTTTGTTTGTGAAGCTTTTGAAGACCGAAGGCGCTTTGCATCTAGACCTCAAGCATCTTTTTAAGATCGATCGAGAAGCCCTCAAGCCCATTGTGCGTATTGGTTGGCCAGCAGGCTTACAAGGGGCTGTTTTTTCGGTTTCGAACCTCATTATTCAGGCGGCGATTAATAGTTTAGGTCCAGCGGTGATGGCGGGTTCAGTTGCGGCTTTTACGGTTGAAATCAACGTCTATTGTTTTATTAATGCGTTTGGTTTGGCCGCGACCACCTTTGTGAGTCAGAACTATGGTGCCAACAACTTGGCGCGTTGCCGTCGTGCGACCTGGGTGTCGATGGGGCTCAATTTTGTGGCTACCTTCATGATGATTGCGCTTGTGGTGAGCTTTGGTCGTGAACTGTTAGGTCTCTTCACTGATAGCCCTGAAGTGATTGAGCTTGCGATGACGCGTATTTATTGGGTTGTGCTTTTTGAACCCATTAGTGTGATCATGGAAACCGTCTCTGACGCCATGCGTGGTTATGGCTACTCCATGCCACCCGCGATGGTGACACTGATTTGTGTGTGTACCGTTCGTGTCATTTGGATCTGGACGGTCTTTGCCGCGTATCACGATTACATCGTGCTGATGATTGTGTATCCGGTCAGCTGGGCAGTCACTGCAGTGGCACTTTGTTGGCTTTACTATCGCCATCAAAAGATCCTCGAGAAAAAGCCTCGTTTTGCTAAACAGGCGGCCGAGGCGTAGCACTTGATGACTGGCTAGGTTTTCTTCGTAGCAGGTGAATGTCATGCAAAAACGATTGCATCGAATTGCCGTTCTTGCCGGTGACGGCATTGGTCCAGAAATTGTCGCGGAAGCGCTCAAAGTATTAGATTCTGCGGGTGACCGTTATGGCTTCACGATCGAGAGAACCGAATGTGCCGTCGGTGGCGCTGCGATTGATCAATATGGTGAAGCACTCCCGCAGTCAACGCTCGACGTTTGTGACCATGCCGAGGCTATCTTGTTTGGAAGTGTCGGCGGACCGAAATGGGATCATCTGCCGCAAGCTAAGCGTCCTGAAGTTGGTGCTTTGTTGCCGCTTCGACAGCGTTATGGACTTTATTGCAATCTTCGGCCTGCGAAGTTTTTTGAGGGTCTAGAAGGTCTCTCGCCTTTACGCTCGGATATCGCTAAGCGTGGTTTTGATATGGTCTGTGTGCGAGAGCTCACGGGCGGTATTTATTTTGGCAAACCAAAAGGGCGCTCTGGTACAGGTGACGCAGAATATGCCTTCGATACGGAAGTCTATAGCCGTGCCGAAATTCGTCGTATCGCTAAGGTGGCGTTTGAGTTAGCGCGAAATCGTCGGCAGCGGGTCACAAATATTGATAAAGCAAACGTTTTGGTGTCGTCTCAATTTTGGCGCGAGGTTGTGATCGAAGTGGCCAAAGACTATCCCGACGTCATGCTCAACCATATCTATGTCGATAATGCGACGATGCAGATTCTCAAAGATCCGTCGCAGTTTGATGTGATGCTTTGTTCGAACATGTTTGGCGATATTTTGTCTGACGAGTGTGCGATGGTTGCGGGTTCGATGGGGCTATTGCCTTCAGCGTCTTTAGGCGCAACATCCTTTGGAATTTATGAGCCCGCTGGAGGTTCTGCACCCGACATAACAGGTCTGCAGATCGCAAATCCGATTGCGCAGATATTGTCAGCGGCCATGATGCTTCGCTACTCATTAAACGAGCCAGGAGCGGCAGATGCGATCGAAAAGGCTGTCGATGATGTCTTAAAGGCGGGCTTTTGTACACCAGATATCGCTATAGCACGTTCTGGTGCGCGAGTTGTCAGAACTTATGAGATGGGTACGGCGATTGCTGAAGCGTTGCGTGCAAGTTAAGCCAAGCATTTTGATTGACACTTTGATTAAAAAAACGCCAACGTTTGGATTCGGAGCAGGGCTCCTACCGCGCGTTGGCGTTAGTTGCCTGTGTCTTGTTAAAGGCTAGCAAGCACACACAGCATGGTTAGAACGTGTACTTCACGTTGGCATTGAGTGTATTGTTCATACGCTTATCGCCACCCGTCTTGAGACCGTAATTGAGCCCAAGGTGCCAAGCACCGATAGAGCCCTCAACGCCGACAGTTGCCTGAACAGGGCTTGCGTCAACGATGCGAACCTTTTCTGTCACACCACCGAAGTAGGTGGCGTCAGCATCACGATCTCCGAACGAAGGAACAACAGACAGGTCCACCATCGGAGCGAGCTTAAAGCTGCCCATCTCGACATTACCAGAGAAGGTCACACCAACCGGCATTTGCAAGACAGTTAAGTCGTTGTAGTCAGCACCATACTTGCTTTCTTCCATAGAGACCTTAGCCATGCGAATGCCAACGTGTGGCACAACATTGAGTGCACCGACCTTACCGACATATTCAGCGCCAAGACCAACCGTCACGACGTCAGAGTCGATATCTTCACTGACCTTGCCAAAGTAGTTAGTAGACGCAGAAAGGCTGTTTTCAAGCTTGGTATAGCCAGCATCAAACTTCACATTGAAGTCGCCAAAAGGCTTAGAGGCATAAAGACCAAAACCATAGAAGTCGGCAGAGTTGTTGACTTTGACAGCATTGCCGACAGAGTTGCTATCGGCAGAGCCTATATTGAAGGCAAGACCTAACATGCCACCGCAAGACGCCGTGTAATCAAGGCCTAAAATGCCGCCATAGATATCAGCTTCATAACGCTTATTTTCGTTCTTCGTACCGAAAACATCAGCCCACGGTGTGACGCCCGGTTGACGGGTAGCGACGGCATTGGCCAAAGAAGTGCGACGTGCAATGGCAGAGGTGACCTGATCGTTGACATCAAGTGTTGCGTTGAACGCACCACCGATGGTCGCTAAATTCGTTGCCGTATGTTCTTCATTGACAAGCTTGTTTTCGGCAGCTTGCATGAACTGCTCTAAGAACTGTTTAAATGCAGCCTGCTTAGCGGGGTCGACATAGTTATTGAGTTGATCAGGCTTATCATAGTTTTTGACAAGATCATCAACCTTTACGCCATCCTTGACGAGTCCATTGGCAATCGCAGCTTCGGCAAAGGCCTTGTCGATTTGCTTGCCCCATTCTCCCCAGTTTTTGAAAATAGTGGCGGCGATCATGTTCTTTGGTGCTTCGAACTTACGTACAGCGTCTTCGACTTCAAGACGGGTATGAAAGCTCATGTCTTTCATGTCAGAGACTTCAGCCGTGTCAATGTTGACTGCAATCACGCCATCCTTATTTTGTGCGGCTTCGACATCTTGATAGAAGGTGTTGTCAAAGTTGACAGCAATGCCTTGAAGCGCATTGCCAAGATTGATCGTGGCATTGCCAGCGTCATTCTTGGTAATGACTGCGCTACTTATGCCATAAAGATCGATGCTGTCAGCGTTAGTCACCTTGTTATTGTTCGTATTTGCGGCAAAGACGATACCTTGAGACTTGTCAAAACTAGATTTGCTAGCGACAGAGTCGAGGTTGACAACAACGTGATTATTCTGGTCAGCCTGAGTGAAAGTAGGGGTCGAGTGCAGGTAGGTTTGCTCACCAAAATAGATGATGTTAGAGATTACACCATCACTAGCTTCAGCCTTCACTTTTGAGAGAGCGTTAGCGGCTTCGGTTTCATAGTTACCCAAGGCAAGGAATGATCCTTGAGCAACTTCTAACTTGCCTGCAAAATAATTTTCTTGGCCATTCTCCGTCTTATCTCGACCGATCGTAAGTACGTCATATGTAGTGGCGTTTTTCGTCGTTGAACCGTTACGGTTTTCCTTGCCATACTGACCTAAAATGGTCAAGTTGCCACCTGTGACACTCAGATGGGTTTCATGGCCAGAACCACTAGAGCCATTAAAATATTGAGCACCTGCGATGTCACCAAACGTCCAGTTACCAGCATTGATGCTGTTGCCGTGATAAGCGAAGTTCAGCACGCCATCATAGCGACCGCCATTAACCTTGGCATTGGGGTCGCCAAATTTGACGTTATTAAACTGAAGTTTGCCATTGGGGAGGTCGCCGGTGATGAAGTCCTTGCCGTTGCCACGGATAGTCAAAGCTTCGCCTCCCTTCAGCATAAAGTCAGCTTTTGAGGGGTTTTTAACGATATTGACAATATCTACGGTGACAGGATTAGATTTCTCACCTTGCCAGGAAGAATCAACGTCAATAATATTCGGATTCTCTGGTGGCGTTGTGCTCTGTTCGGCTGCCATGGCAACGCCAGCAATCATGGTCGATACAGCAGCGGCAATCACTGTCGTGCAGCGTTTGCTACCTTGGCCGTGGACAGAAGAAGAGAGCTCATTAACAACCATCATGCTACTTCGAGCACGGTTGAAGACTACCTTAAAATTGTGTGACATTTTCGATCCTTTGAGACATGGGTTTTTTACACCGACATTCCAACACTGCTGTATTTTTTGTCGGTATTAACCAAATGATGCTAAAGCATCAAAATGATCGTTTTTTGGTAGTTTTCTATGCTTTCGTTACAGTGTTATCTATGGATGAAAACGACTTAGACATAAGGCAGTGACAGGCATATAAAGACACTGACGCGATTTGTAAGATCAAAAAAAAGCCCAAGGAAAATTCCTTGGGCGAAAAGAGATATTGAGGAGAAGTTTGATATGTCTTATCACCGTCAATCTTACTGCTCTTTGATCTATTTTTTGCCTGAAAAACGTGGCTAAAGCCGAGCTAAACACCTTTTGGGCTGCTTTCGTCTGCCAAGCGACATGTCACAAATATCGAAACGCTGACGTTATGCATCGTTGATATTGATGCGGTTGTCTATTAAGCGTTAATCAAAAAAAACGCCCACGAATTTCGTGAGCGTGAAAGCAAAAGGAGTGATCGACGTTTGCTGTCGGTATGACTGAATCGCAACTTCAGTAGGAGACGGTGTAGCTCTCGACAAACTAATCCGACTGGAGAGAAGGGCTGTATTTAAACCGACAGCAAACGCATGGCCATTCTATCGTCTGATCTTCTATCTCAAATCGGTATTGTGTATCTGTCTGTAGCGCTGTTACATGCCGAAAGAGTGGTTGTTTTCATGGTTACAATGTAATAGCTTAAAAATGAGGCAAAGAATGTATGTATAGAAGAACGCGCCTTGTTGAAAGCTTTACGGGAAAAACAAACCTTTTCATTCGGCAGACATCACAACGCTTAATCGATAGTCCATTCTGCCTCGATTTTTTGTGCTGCTTTCGCGACGATTTTCAATTCACGCTCTGTCAAAAACGAACCAATTTGAGTACATAGACGCACAGCAGATCTCACCGCGTCCCATTCTGTAGTGGTGTTGCTTTTGGCATAGTGGTTGAGCGACTCCTGCGCTTTGTTGAGTGCAATGACTGTGCCTGCTGGATCAATGCAATGGAGAACGGCATATTTACCAACTTCCAACAATAGCGTCAATTTTTTGATGTCTCCGTCTGTCGCTGAGTTTGCACAGAGTTTTGTGAGTGCCTCTTCGCCGTCAGCAATGAGTCTTTTAAGACGGCTTTTGTGCGTCGTCAGGCGATTCAGGCTGGCAAGTTGAGGTGACTGGTTTCGATTCATAACATCGGATCTCTAAATACGCCTTGGCTTGCAAAAGAGCCGATTGAGATCATTCAACCGGCCCTTAACTGATTTAGAAGAGGTAGCGAACGCGTACATTACCATTGACACTCTTAGCACCATTGGTGTTCGAGGTTGCGCCCACAGAAGCTTCAACGTTCAGACTATCAGTCACACGCTGAATCGTCGAAAGATTGACATTGAGTTCAGTCGTGTTCTTCTGATCGACATCGTACTTAATGTATCCAGAGGCATTAGCCAAATTAATGCCGACAGCGTCAAGGTCATTCCATACATTATGTCGCATTGCCACCTGAGCAACCCAAGCACTCCTGTCGCTTTGAGCTACGAACTCCATACCAGCGCCAAGGTCTACGGAGTAGTCCTTCGTCGATTCGCGCTTCATGAAATCAGTACGGCCTTCGCGGGTATAGGTCGCAGCAAAGTCAGCGAGCAACATGGGCTTAAAGGAAACCTGATAGTCGCCCAAAGCCGTCATAGGCATACGATACTTAAGCGCATTGGAGCTGACGAGGGAGTAGGTACGATCTCGGTAGCTTTGGGCCCCCACTTGAATAGTCGTGGGCGTAAAGGTGCGAGAAGTACTCGTAAGCCCAGCCGTCAGCATCGTTTGGAATTCAACGTCGTTGCAGAAGGTCTTGTTGGCATAACCCGTCAAGGCATACATGCGACCGTTGTCATTGTTGGCATCATCGCGATTGGACATGTCGCCCAATGTGAACATGGCACCGAGCACTGTCTTCGAACCATCGGTATTACGACCTTAACTTTGCATGGAAGTTGCACTAAACGGTTACTTACCTAGAAAAACCATCAGTTCCCGGTAGCTACGCCTGCTCTTCTTGAAAGCACTCAGAATCTCCGTAAGCTCCCTAAACACCTTCTTTTACAAATTTTCCCGAAGCAAAAAAATGGGC
>Shorty_p1__coassemble_2694_pt1 | contig 7948 bp, 8 predicted proteins | sample Shorty_p1__metabat2_high_PE_029 | metagenome-assembled genome bin Shorty_p1 | reverse complement strand
TGAAAACCAGCGACGGGTAACCGTTCGTGAGTTCGAATCTCACCGCTTCCGCCAACGAATCTAGTAGGACAGGCGTTTGCAAGATGGCTCTAAATTGGTCATACGTCTGGTCATACAAAACAAACAAAAAAGCCCCGAATCCATGAAGGAACGGGGCTTTGTTTTAGGTGCATTATAGCCGATTGCTTTACCGTGAAGCTTGAGCTTCTTTTAGCGTTCTGTTACACATCTTTTTGTAATTCGGATCTAAAAGCCACTGGTCAACGATTGTTTTCTCCCAGTGAAGCCCCGACGGAAATCTTTTGCCTCGTGGTAGTATCTGACGCGATACCCACCGCTCGACTGTTCTGATAGATTTCGCACCGATGTAAACAGCAAGCTCGCGCTTATTCATCCAACCTTCCATTTTTCTCCTCCAATCTCTTCAGTAATTCCCCGTCTTCTAGTTCCCATGAGCGCACGGTATCGTAGTGCCTGCCTAAAATGAAACGCTCGTGCTGTTCTTCAAGCCCTGGGTTAATTCGCAAGTTGTCCTTTGAGTTGTGCTTAAGGACGTTGATTAACGCTTGACGTTCGTTGTCGAACGCGTACTCCATCAACTCTTGCGAAATGATCAGTCCGTGTTTCACGGGCTCCAAGTTCGATGCTGGTACTTCTTTTCTGTGATTTCGAAGTCGAGCGCACAGCACTGTCATATAAGCAGCGTGTTGAATGTCTTAAAGCAAGTCTTGCTCCTGCACGCCCATTGCCTTGTGAAGCAATGCTCCAAGCATCAAACTCGAAGACACTCGATTAAAGTCGCCGTAATCGTCAGTAGTAGACCATCGATCGAGCGAGATCAGTGCATGTGTGAAAGCTTGCAGTAAGGATTGCTTATCTACAAAAGATAGCATCCAGCTAATCTGCTCGCACTTTCTTCGCATCTTTCTATGTGAGTCTTCAACGAACTCAAAGGTTTTTTTCGCGTCTTCTTTTGACTTGAAAGTGCCTCTACAAATTTTTTTGCAGGCTTTCATCTCACGACAGCGAGTTCCCTTTTTTCTTGGCTTTTTGCTTACTGGCATTAGAGTTGTCCTTTGAGTTGCGCTTTGATCAAAGCAAGAGTTTGATCTGTTGTCATTTCTGCTTTAGGCAAATGCAGAACAGTTTTACTTCCGTCAGTGAACTGAACTGTCCATTTTGTAAAGCCTCTGTCTCTTCGCTCTAAAACCCACTTAACCAGTTCCTCGATTGAAAAAGAGAAGATTGGATGCATCGCTAGACATCCGAAAAAGAAAACTGCGATGGACACAGGATTTGCTTCAGCAAAGAAAACTGCGACCAACCCCATATAGCCAAATCCAAAGAAAACTGCTTTAGAAATGTCGTCGAACGCCTCTCTGTGCATCCGCTTTAGAAGTTCAAAAAGTTTTTTCATAAAGAAAAAGCCTCGGTTTTTGGCCGAGGCTGATTTGATTATTTGAAGTGAATTATGGGTAACCGTTTTGCTGACGGGGCTGATGTTTAGATTTTTTCGTTGATTCCTAACTGCTTAAGAATTTTGTTGGCTTAGAACCTTGAGTTGATTCCGTGATCTACTGTGGTTTGTTTGTCACCACATCGCCAAATTTCGTGATCGCCTTTTCCTTTTCGGACAAAGTATGCGTTGTGCTTGGCAAAGATCGCTAATAGTTGTTTGTAGTAACCATTCATTTGTTTACGGAAGAGAGGCCACTAGAGTCATATTGGGTCGAATTGACTGGTTGACATTAGTGGTTTTGAAGGCTTCTTCCATTGCCATTTCGCAGCACTCTCCAACCTTTTTTCGAAGTTCTTCAAAGGTCTCCCCTTCAGTCACGATGCCGAGGTAAGGTTGAAAGTCGTTACATTCAGCGACAAGCATCTTACTTTCCTCGTCATAGATGACGAATACCCTGATTTTAAGTGGAAGGCCTAAGCGTGCGGCAATCTTCCACCCAGGGAAGCCAACACGATATGCAAACATTTAAGTCTCCTTCGATCGATGTTTGATTTGGGTGGGTTAAGCCCAATAGGTAATCTCATATTACCTTTTTTAGGGTTTCAATGTAAAACTGATTTTTACTTTTTGTAGCTGAGCCTCTGCAAAATCCCACTCAAATCTTCTCTCTCGAAAAGGCTTGAGCAGGCCTCCTCCAAGTTGTACTGAAGGAGGCGCGTGTCAGAACTGCCCTTTGATCTGTTGTGCGACTGAGCGGACGTCAGGCGCTACCGTGGGCGGTAGCACCAATGTGTACTTCTGGCCAGTGACGTTGTTCACAAAGGAGACGTCGTACCAATGCCTGAACTTTGCTGTTCTATACCTTACGACAATGAGTGGGATTGTTCTGTTCGCATTCGTCGGCTCTGATAAAGATGACGATTTGACTCAAAGACGTTCTTGAGTTGTTTGTCAATAACTGTACGATCGACGTTGAACAGTTCAGCCATTCATAAGTACTGAAAATAATCAGCAATTCGTAGCCGTACGCTTTGCTTCTACGAACGCGACAAGCCAATGCCAAAGAGGCAAGAACCATAAATAAAAAGCAGCGGCTATGCATAGCGTAGGTGCGCCAATAGAGGCAATTGGTACCGCACCTGCAATTGACCAAGGAATCAAAGGTGCAATCACAATGGCGGTGTTTTCGAGGTCGATCGCCATTTGCTGACGATTAGGCCGAATCTCAGAGCAGAGCTGGTTGGTGAGCATGACCGCTAAAACCTGATTACAAGCGACAGCCGCCGAGACAATCGCTGTGATCGTGATTGCACCAAAAGGTGTGACTTTCTGAGCCAAGATCGGAATGAGGCGCTTGAGTCGTGCGATAAGGCCTGTGCCTTCAAGAAGTCCAGCGTACGTCGACGAAATCAAAATAATGACGCAAACAGGGAGCATTGAAACTAATCCGCCACCAGAGAGCATGCGAGCGACGTCAGGATGGTCAGGCTCAAAGCCGAAAATAAGCGTTTGAAAAATAGTCTCAAACGGCATACCTTGCACGAGCCAACAAACAGCTACGGCTGAGAAAGTGCTCGCGATCATCGTTAACCGAATAGATTGCTTTAAAAAGATAAAAGCCAAAAGAACAATAGCTGGAATAAAGGTTGTGAGATCCAGCACAAATGCTTTATGAAATATGTCGGTGACATCGGTGGAGACAGCTTGCCCTGGCATCAAAAAGCCTAAGAGCGCATAAAGACCGCTGGCGGTAAGAAACGGCACCATACCGCTTTTGAGCATCAGTTTGAGATTGGTGTAGAGGTTGGTTTGCGTGACAACCGCAACCAGGGCTGCGCTCGTGGAGACGGGCGAACAACGGTCACCGACGAAGACTCCTGCAAGAATCGCGCCACCCGAGAGGATGGGATTGATGCCCATGGCATCCGTCATAGTCATGGTGATGACACCCATCGTGGCGACAGTGCCAAAGGCTGTGCCGGTGAGCGTGGAGAGGGCACCGTTAAGTAAAAAGGCGGCTAAGAGGCACCACTCTGGCGTGATAAAGCCGGCTGCATCATTTACCAAACGAGCAATCGTGCCTGAGGCGCGCCATGAACCCGTCAGCATGCCAATGAGTGCCAAGACCACAGCAATACCGAAGATCGTTTTGACGCCTTTCATTGCCATGGGTGTGAGCGCTCGAACGCTGTGTCCTCGATATAAGCCGTAACCCGTAAAAAGGAAAAAGCCAAAGACCAACGCCCATATGACCGATTGCCCTGAGAGGGCGCAGCCTAAAATTGCGAGTGCAAACGTGGTGAGAACAATGCCTTCGAGCATGATGCAAAAAATGATAAAGAAAGACGAAACCCACGATTTTGCCTGAGGCTAGCTCAGAATTTCAAGTCGATTGCTAGGTTTGCGCTACCTAAATTGAAAAATGAAAATCCTTTTGGATGGCTGTATTTCAGTCGTTGACGAGCAGTTTTGTGTGGTTTTGTTGATAAACCCAAGGAGGCTCGTCATCAGTCTTTGGAGATGGGCTTTGGTGTAATGTTGGCAAGGACAGGTTGTACATTTTGAACATATTTCTCGCGCAATCTTGCCAAGCTAAAAGCACAGGCTTACTACAAAACCTGCGCTTCGTGAGGTGCTTGACGCCTTTAACTTGCGAGAAGCTTACTGACCGTTGCATAAAGTACGCCTAAGGCCATCAAAATAAAGATGGTGCCGCTGATTCGCGTGAGGAGTTGCGGCCCACGGCCTCGAGCTAAAAAGACACGGGCACGATCGGCGATCAACGCATAAAAGATCATGCAGACAAAGACCATCAAGGTATAAGCCGCAATCATCAAGGTGACCTGCGGGATATAGGCGATGTCTGCGTCAATAAACTGAGGAAAAATAGAGACGCAAAAAATGATCGGTTGTGGATTCGTGACCGAAATCAGAAAGCATTTTGAAAAAAGGCGATCGTTCTGATGCGTTGGTGCTTTGTGATTTTCGACGACTTGTAAGGGCGGCTTACGCCAGTTGTGAATGCCTAACCACAACAAAAAGAGCGCCCCCGCGATCTTGATGCCAGCAAAAAGCAGAGGGCTTGAAGCGATGACCACGCCGACGCCAGACATCCCGACCGAAAAGAGGAGCGTAATGCCTAGTGCTGTTCCTAAGCAGGCAGGTAACGTGCGGCGCCAACCATATTCGGCGGCAATCATCACGATCATGACGACACCTAAACCAGGTGTCATGATGTTGGCAAAGCTCGTAATCAAAAAGAGAAGAAAGAGCGAACTCATTGCTTCAAACTTCACGACCGGCCATGTTGGTGACCGGTCGTTGATTTCTCAATGGATGGGATTAACGGAAGGAGGCTTCGTAAATCGCGAGCGTATCCTGGAAGGTCAACGCGACAGCGTCTTGTTCGAAGGCATGTGCACCAGCAGAACGGCAGACTTCTGTCATGGCTGGTAACTCTTCACGCGTAATGCCCCAATCGCTCATCTTAAGCTCGGCCATGCCGCATTCGGCGAGCATCTTCTGCAAGGCGTGCAAGAAGTCGGACGGCTGAACGGCTTCGGTGTCACCCATGGCGCGTGCCAAGGCGACAAAGCGTTCAGATTGAGCACCGACGGCAATCATGTGACCAAAGTAGGCCATCGAAAGCATGATGAGACCCGCGCCATGAGGCAATTCTTGATGGAAGGACGACAAAGCGTGTTCCATGGCGTGTTGGCTCGTTAAGCGCGTTGTGGTCATCACAAAGCCAGAAAGCGTATTGGCAAAGGCAACATGTTCGCGGGCTTCGAGGTTATTGCCATCTTTAACGGCAATCGGTAACCATTTGCCTAAATGACGAACAGATTCAAGCGCATACATGTCGCTCATGAAGTTCGGACGCTTGTTGAGGTAACCTTCAACGGCATGGAAAAGTGCATCAAAGCCCTGATAGGCCGTGAGATGCGGGGGCACCGACAGCATCAATTCTGGATCAACGATGGCTAACTTGGGGAAGCAGTTGACGTGACCGCCAAGACCCACCTTTTCGCGCGTTTCAGGGTTCGTAATGACGCCACCTGCGTCGACTTCACTACCTGTGCCAGCCGTCGTAGTGATGGCGACCAAAGGGAGTGGATCAATGGCGATCGGCTTACGACCACCCGTGCCCGACTGCACGTAGTCCCAAAGGTGTCCAGGGTTCGTTGCGACGATACCGGCTGCCTTGGCGCAATCCATGACAGAGCCGCCACCCAAGGCAATCAGGAAGTCACATTTTTCTTCACGAATCTTTTCGCCCACAGCCATGACAGTCGCGACGAGCGGGTTGGGTTCCACCACGGGCATATGAACATAGGTGATGCCGCGTGCGTCTAGCATTTCACGGACTCGAGGAAGGGCACCTATGCGTTCCATCGCCGAACCGTTAGAGGTGAGGAGGAGGGCGCGGGCGCCAGGCAAAGCTTCAGTGCTTAAGGCGTCAAGCTTGCCGGGGCCAAAGACCACCTTCACGGGGGCGAAATCGATGAACTGCATATTGTTTTTCTCCAAAATGAACTGTTGATAGGCAATTTGCCTTAAGACAGTCGAGCTATAAGTCGGGTATGCTCATTTTAGCGCTGTACGACGCTTTTTCGTCGTACCTTCTATTGATTGCGAAATTTTCTAACGAAGGATTTACGAATATGTCCAAGGACAGTCTGTCGTTTCGCGAGTCTTGTGCCGCTTGGTCGGGTGGCTTTTTTGAGCGTATCCGTATCCTCACGGCGGATGGCGCCGGTGTGACGCGTTTGGGCTACGGCTCAAAAGAACTCGAGGTGGTCGAAACCTGTGAAGCCATCGGTCGTGAGTTGGGGCTTGAAGTGCGTTACGACCGCGCGGGAAACCTCTATATGACGCTCCCAGGGCGAGATCGTACATTGCCCGCCATTTGGTCTGGCAGTCATGCCGATAGTGTGATCATGGGCGGCAATTATGATGGGCTAGCGGGTATTGCGGCTCCCTTGGCAGCGGCTCGTTGGATGGTTCAAAAGCAGATTACGCCACCGCGCGACTTTACGGTTGTGGTGCTTCGTTGCGAAGAGCAAGGTTGCTTTGGCGCCAATGGCTTTTTAGGGCGCGTGAAGCCTGAAGACTTAGATCGTCGCTTTACGCCGCAGTCACCTACATTGAGTGAACTCTATCAGGCGCGTGGTATAGATCCGACGCCATTGATGTCGGGTGTGCCTGCGGAGCCTTTAGAACGCATTGCGGCTTTTATTGAACTCCATATTGAACAAGGCCCTGTTTTAGATAGCGCGTTTGAGCGTGTGGGGCTTGTGAGTGGCATCGTCGGCATCTTGATGCACCGAAAAATCACGATTAAGGGCGCTCGAGCCCATGCGGGTGCCGTGCCGCGCCCCTTCCGACGCGATCCGGTTAAGGCGGCTACTCAATGGGTGAGTCGCTTAGAGGACTTGTGGCAAGAGATTCTTGAGTCGGGTCAAGAGATGACCTACACCGTCGGCATGATCAATACGCCCGAGAAGTCAGCCTTCAACATCATCCCAAACGAAGTGACTTTGAGCATTGATATTCGCTCGACAGATGAAGCTCTGCGGGATACGTTTGGCGCAAAAATGCGCGAGGCTGCAACGGTGATTGGTAAAAAGTTCCAAGTCGAATTCGTCTTTGATGAGCCAGTGGTGATGCCGGCTGCGCTTGCTAATCCTGAGGTCATGGATCGTTTAGCGGCGTCGGCTAAAACGCTTGGTGTACCTGTGCGCGTCATGCCTTCTGGCGCTGGACACGATGCGGCAGTGATGGCTTCAGGCGGCATTCCGGTCGCCATGATTTTTGTGGCTAACCAAAACGGATCCCACAATCCGAACGAAGCTCTCAAGATGAATGACTTTGTGCTGGGTGCCGATATGATCCGACGGACGGTGCTTGATTTTTGAGTAGCTAGTTAAACAAAGAGAAGAAGCGGTGGCCTAAACAACCATCGCTTTTTATTTAGACAATGATGTTTAATGTATTAACGCAAGAGTTTTGTCAGAGTGAGATCTTTGCGTGACTTTGTGTAGCAAACCAACGTAGGCTTGGATATTGCACTTGATGGAGGCGCTGGTGCAACGGGGGAAATATGGATAAAAAAATAGGGACATGACTAATTTCATGTCCCACGCTTTGTGGATTGTGGCTCTAATCACTTCGAGCGTCTTTCAAGCTCAATCTACACAGCAACGACGGTAGATCGAATGGACTCCCAACAGCGACTTAAAGTGCATCGAAGATGATCAGATACGCAAGTAACCACAACATCCACAACACGTCAACTGTAACAGGCTTCAGTTTTTGATGCAACCTGAAAACTCTAAGTGTTTCAAATACTTACAGTTTTAACAGCTGGTCCTCGCATCTCGTGAGGTCTGTCTTGCTGACAGAACGAACTATACATGAAGTTGAGTGACTTGGGTGGTCAAATGGCCGCTGGTTAACAAAGGCTTTCAAAGTCATGGATAAGACATC
>Shorty_p1__coassemble_2464_pt1 | contig 8986 bp, 5 predicted proteins | sample Shorty_p1__metabat2_high_PE_029 | metagenome-assembled genome bin Shorty_p1 | reverse complement strand
TCAAAGCTTTTCAGCACCCGAACGCTGAAATCATTTTAGGCACTGCCATTGACCCGTCAATGGGTAACGAAGTGCGTGTCACGCTTTTGGCAACTGGCCTACAAGAACCTAGCGAAGCCAATGAGGCACTCTCGATAGCAGTGGCCAGTCAACAAATTGTGAACCCCGTGGTGATGCCAACGATCCCGACCTTAAGTTCAACACCAAGTGCTACTACTACAACGCTAGCCACCACGCCTACCGTAGCGCCAGCCCTAGCACCGACCTCAACAGCAACCGAAACGCAGACAAACAACGCGCCGAAGCCCCAAGCTACGCAAGCAGAGCCCAAGACGACACCCACCGAAACGCCTAAACCCGCTACGCAAGCCTCGGCTACCACGACCACGTTTAAACACTTTGAGATTCCGACCTATTTACGAAACTTTTAAGTCACGCTGATTTAGAGCAACAAGCAGACAAAGATAAGGTAACCTTGATAGACCACGTGACCTTTTTGTCTTCTAAAAGCGCCTTATCAAAGAGCACACCATGACGAAAGTAGCTGAAAAATCCAACCTAAACGAAAGCCATTGGCTTTTAGTCTTTGGCGAAGATGTCCGTTATTTACCGACGACACTCTCTGCGCTTTTTGATCGTCAGCTGATGCACGTGCCACAAAAGGTCACGGTCTATCACGAACATCAACGCTATCTTCAAGTCGTTAAACCGAAGTTGGGAACTCGGCTTGGTGAACACAAAGCCGTATTTAACTCTCTCACCCGTCTGACGCCCATTCGAAAAGACGGCACGCTCATCGAGTCCGTGAATACGGAGACCGACCTTGACGCGGTCAAAGAGAGCTTAGAACGCTTTGTTCGAGCGGCAAGTGATGACAAGAAGGCCCCACTTCAGATCATGATGATGGGGGTTGGTGCCCAGTACGAAGACATTATTCGTCGTGCCATCTTGCTTTGCGGGACAAGCCACACAGACCTATTTGTCATCAACACTTGGCACCCGGCTGGTATTCGTACGCTCCACTACCACAAGCCAGCGCACTATTTAGGGAGCGAGCCGCCTGACGTGATCGACCTCAAGGAGGCGACCTTTGTTGGCGATGAATACCTCGACTATCAGCCAGAGTTTCCCAGGTTCATCGAAGAATACGCAATATATAGTCACCTCAAGAAGGCCTATACCAACGATCTGTATTTTGCGTTTACGTACGGATCTCTGGTCATCAAGCCACAGGTCGTACTCAAACCCACACGCTCAAAATGGGCTTTGCATATCGATGACGAAATGGTGCCTTTGCCTGACAACCTATGCACGTTGCTAGCGTGGATTTTGATTCGTACGCTCGTAGACCGCCCGACCTACATTGTGCCTGCTCACTTTGATGACGCCCACAACTTCTGGCTTCGCTATCAATACTGGCAGTGCTTATCTCGCATCACGTCGCCCATCAAAGCCAATAATGCTGGTAGCCAAATTTTTGGCCTCTCGATGGATAGATTGGATCGCTATATGAATGCCATCTCGTACCATCAGATGCCTACGGGTGAAGACTTTTACGATCAGCTTGTCAAAGACTTGACGGCTGCCAATTTGATCGGATTATTCAACACAGGCAACGATCTTTTTCAACGTAAGATCACGTCTGACCGAACGAAATTGAATAACAAGATCAAAGAAACGCTAGCAAGCAATCAGCTTTCGAGTAAAGCAGCGGCCGTTTTAGCGGGCTTTATGGTTAACAACATGGGCCACAAAGGGCTTCGTCATTATCATGTCAGTTATGACGACTATGGGTTTTTAAAGATTGACGACCGCGTTGCAAAGCTTTTTGAAGTATGCGGCTATGGTCCGCGGTACTGGCAAAGTATCTAAACCTATCGTTTTAATGCGTCAATTAATGTACCAAACAGCTTATTGTTAACCTGATACGTCGCAATGGACAAACGCCTGTTGGCAAAACACTTCAACAATGCGTATAATCGCTATGTCTTTCGCCGCTTCTCCCATTCCACTTTCTCATGAGTAGCGAAAGACTGCGTGGTTGCCCTTTGCAGTCTATGCCCATCGACTGCTATCCCCAGGTCAATCACGTAACGAAGTCATAGATGTTGTTTGTTCCTATGATTTCTTTTTTCTGGCTACTCGGTCCTCCTCCGAGTAGCCTTTTTTTTGTTTTTTTTGTCACCCAAAAGCAAACGCCCCGTGTTTCCACGAGGCGTCTTTTGGATTATCCGGCAAAGAAGCTAGCTACTATGTGTTAACAGCCAGGCATTCTGAGACTCGAAGCCCCACTTTGATGAGACCAGTCCCCACGAGGTTGATACTGGATAACCAACATTGAAATGAGACTGGATACTTAGAATGCCTGATACTTCATGCCTTAGCTGAAACGATACCGCCTACCACGTGTGAGACATGAAACCACATTGAGTGAGAGTCTTTACCTTGGCACAATGAAAGGGCGTAACTATGCAAAGTTCTCGACGCCATAGCGTACGGATTCGTTGGCAACACGCCTGAAACTATCGCCCTACGCTCTGCGAGACGGGATACCCAAATTGGAGAGAGGATACCACGGTTAGTTGAAACAAGATACCAACATAACTGAGACTACAAAGCCACATCTTTCTATGTTAACAACAGAGTGAGACTGGATAACAGAAGGGAGATTCACAATACCTATCACTATCAGATTCGGCCATTCTCAATTGTGGAGGAGGTGTTTTCATCATTTTCCACTTCACCAAGGAGGGACAGATGCCGAAATCTAAAATCTCCAAACCGGAAGTTAAACAGCCACGCGTTGTTTTACGATCCTCTGCTGCCGAAATTTTGTCAGCCTACGACAAACAAATTTACTCCGTAGAGCAAGCCGCGCAGATGCTCGGTGTTTCTCGCCCTACATTTTTCCGTCGGCTGAAAGCCTGGCGCGAAACAGGTAAGATTCCGCCCCATGGGAACAATGGACACGCCCCATCCAACAAGATCCCTGATGAAACGCGCCAACGGGTTATCGGCCTCGTACAAACCAAATATCATGACTTCCAAGCCTCACTTCTGACAAAGTACCTACGCGAACAAGAAGGTATTACGGTATCTGTTGAGTGGGTACGCAGGCTGCTGTTGGAGTTACATCCTAATCAAACTCCAAAAGAACGGCGGCGCTCAGCTCATACACTACGTCGACGCAGAGCAAGTCGTGGAGAGCTTGTACAGATCGACGGAAGCCCGCACTTCTGGTTTCCAGGAGACACGGAGCGCCGAACCTTGATTGCTTTTATTGACGACGCTACGAGCGAACTTCTCAGTGCTCACTTCAGTCCAACCGAAGACACGGAAGCGTATGTGAACGCGCTCGAGTATGAGCTGATTCACAACGGCATTCCTATGGCGATGTACAGCGACAGGCACTCAGTCTTTACATCTAACGTCGATGAGGCGCGTCGCAAGAGTAAGCCGCAACCAACACAGTTTCAGAAGATTTGCGATCATCTTGGAATCGAGCTAATCCTGGCTCACAGTCCAGAAGCGAAAGGACGGATAGAGCGACTCTTCCAAACTCTTCAGAAGCGTTGGCCAAAAGAGTTTCGCATTATGGGTATTAACAACATGGCAGAGGCAAACAAACGAATGCCGGAACTAATTGAGAGTTACAACCGGGAATTCGCAATCACCCCTTCCGATAGTAAGGATAGCCATATTCTTCTGAATCAGGATGATATTGCTAGCTTGGATGTTGTTTTAGCCAACTGGCAGACCCGCGTTGTAAGTGCGAATCTGACAGTATCTTGCGGTAAAGAAATCCTCCAAATCGTCGGTCTTGACGCGAGTATGCGGTTCGCCATCAAGAAGACCGACATAGAAGTCGTAACCTTCAAAGACGGCCACGTTGAGTTGTACTGGTGTGACCAAGTTAAATGGGAGGAGGAGTGTCGTCGTGAGGGCAGAAAAGTACAAAAGTACTATCACCCCATCCAGTTCAAAGCTCACGATCGCCGTGAACGTACACCCAGGTTTTCAACCACAACAGAAGAATTGGGAGCGACCTCTAAAACAATCGATGCTCGTGTCTCTAAGATCGCCGCTAAGCGTCCATCCCCATGGAAAGCTTCAATGACGAAATGGGCAGAAAAAGGGAAAGAAAAACGCCATGAAAAAGAGGTCAAGCTAGAAGCCGCTAAAAAATTGGAGGATAAGTTGAAAGCCGCTCAGAGCAAGTAGCATCCCTCAACCATTGCCTGCGGCGGCGTGGCGGCGCGCGCGTTGTTGTGCCCCAACTCGTGGGCTACGCCCACTTCGTTGTTGCCCACCAACGCGCGTCGGTTTTGAGGGCTCTCAAGAGGATTCCAGTCTCAAAGTCGCAGTTGGTTGTTTAGTATCAGAATCGCTTACCGTTAACAAAGAAGCTAGCTACTATGGCCAAGCTTTAGAACATCTGATTGAGGTGTTCGAGTTCCTTTTTGCGTTGCGCTTCTTCTTCGTGCTTTTCTTCCATCATGCGAGCGAGCTCTTGATCAAAGACTTGTTTACCCACAAAGAAAAACGTGATAGGTGCATCATCTTGGTGGTGACCCGTTTCAACCACACTCATCTGCGTGTCATGCCAATAGTGCTTCACCATGCCACGGTTTTCAACAGCACCAATGGGACCCAGGGTTTTAGAGAGCTTATCGCGCATGAGTGCGACGCCAGGCCCCTCTTTGGGGTAGCTCACCATGAGGCCTAAACTCCCTCTAAACTGCTCAACAGACAAACGTGGGTGACCTGGCAACATAATGCAAGGCTTAGGGTGACCGTCTTTAGCCATACGTATGAGTTCACCATCGTCTTCAACGCGGCAGCCAAGTTCTTCAGCTTCGACCTCGGCGAGCTCCATATAAGTCTCGCCCGGCGTCAAAATACCAAAGAGTCGACCGATGTGCTGCTCCGCATCTTCGTGAGCTTGCGCTAGACGCGCCTCGTGTTCATGCTTTTGTGCGGCTTCAAGTTCACGCTTTGCCTGGGCTTCTTGAGCACGACGTTCGTCTTCAGCTTCAATGGCCGCTAAACGAGCTTTTTCGCCTTCAGCACGGCTTTTAACTTGATCGTAATAGTCGGCCGGTCGAATTTCGATTTCGTAGCTACGCAAAAAGCCCATGGCTTTCAGAATGATCGTACGATCGTGCGCTTTAAAAAGCCATTGATGCTCTTTACCGCGCCCCGCAGCAACATAAGGCTCGCCCCAGCGATGGCGCATCGCTAAAAGTAAACCGTCCTTATCAAGATTAGAGCCCGCGTCAATCTCGATCACATCTTGACCGTCTTTATTTTGGAAAAAGACCGTCACCGGGAAACAGTTAGCCATCCCTTGATCTTCAGGGAGCAAGCGATAGAACCAACCATAGGTATTGGTCATCGAGGCGGTCGGGTCCTGTAAAAGACGATTATTGGATCGATAGTGGCACCCCATGCTCTTTAAACGCGTGAGGATCTCGCCGTGCGTTGTCTTGCCAGGCACATAAAAACGATTGACCTTGTCAATACTACTCATCAACGTATCGACGCGGTGCGATTGTGCAGCCATTGCCGTCACGTTCGTGGTCATCAGCAATGTAGCCAAGAGTCCTGATAGTAGAGAATCTCTCATCGAAAGAATCCGCTCAAAATTTGAATGGTCGAATTATACGCACTCAAAAAGAGTCACTCTCATGATTGTAAGCGAGATTGACCGTTAAACGACCTCACAATCAGGTTGTGCACCCGCTTAGGACACCTCGTTCACTTCAAGGTGTTCCGCATTTTCCATTGATTCCGCGGGCGTTTCGGGTACAGGGCTAGCGTTTTGAGCGCCATCAGATGTTGTATCCTTAGAATCGAAAAATTCTGTTTCTAGACGTTTCCCGTTGGCGTCATAAGCTTCTTTGAGGCCCACAGGGTGCCCTTTATCGTAGGTTTCAACAACATACGAGCCATCCGTTGACCAGGTCGTGATGCGTCCTTGATAGGCATCATGTTCGTACGTCCCGCGCACGGCCGGTAACCCAGTGTCTTCAAAATAGAGCGTAAAAAGCCCGTGACGGGCTTGACCCGCCATCATGATGTCGGAAATCAGGACGCCTTTAGCGTTATAGGTTTTAAGTGATCCCGCTTGTTCGCCTAGATGGTAATTCACTTCGGTTTCGACCGTACCGTCTTCAAAATAGGTGGTCGTCAAACCTTCTTGTTGACCCTTCACCCAAAGTTCACGACGTAATAAAGAGCCGTTTTGGCGAAAGACTACTTTCATGCCGTCCATCACACCTCGACGGTAGTCAATGAGTTCGAGCACAACACCCGTCTTCGGGTCAAAGAACTTCGCTTCCCCTTCTTTGAGGCCTTTCACCCAAGGGATGAGAGAGACAAGCTGTCCGTTCGACATTGTGATCGCCAATCCATCACGAAGCCCATTCGTCATCGGTGTCGTCGTGAGTGTCCCTCCTTGGGCAGTCAACATACGACCATTAAAAAGACGTCCTCTTTCACCCTTATATAACCCGTCTTCAAGCGTCATCTCTAACGCAGGGGTCGAGGGCAACATCATGATTAAGTCATAACGCATGGGCCACAGCGTCCCAAAAAGTAGACCTGACCCCAAAAGGACCAGTAAAGTCTTTATATAAGGCTTCATAACCACGACAACTAACGAGAATCAACAAGCAAACTTTTAATTAAACACACAGCCTAAGCACGTTGTCTCAATGACAACGCGAGCCTATTTTACGTGGTTTGCGCGCCAACTTCATAGAAAATTAGGCACGGAAACCTCTGCCTTTGACCGGAGGTTATTAACCTACACAGCAACTTTGCGATTGCTTCTCAGAGTGCCAGTGCGAGACATTCACCAAGATGTCATTTAAAGGTATCAAATACGACACACACGCAACGACACTAAAAAAAAGCCCGCCTCTTCCCTACCGAAGAAACGGGCACAAATTCCGTGATATGGCTCCAGAGAACCACGAATCCCCATACCCTCCTAGTCCCTACCGACAAGTCTAGGAGATAAAAACTATGCAACCAGATCCCAATAAGGCAGATAGTTGATTCACCACGGATGAGACGATTCTAATCCTCTTAGTGTCAAATTAGCGAATTTCCGTCAAGTGGCTCGAGGCACTCGATTCTCTCACATAGACTGTCTCTTTCTTACGAAAAATGAAGAATTCACATTTTCAAATCAACTTGTATGAAATTTCAGCGTCTCTCGCTAGGGTTATTACGATATTACCCACGATAAGCGATCTCAGCATTTGCCTAAAATCCACGGTTTTGATCCAATCTCGCAACTATTTTTCTTCATTACCACTCGATTTTTGCCTAAACAGCTCAGACGCAAGCTGAGATTTCTTTAGCGTTTCTCGGTCATGTTCTATCGTCTTTCGGTCATTGTTTCATAGCTAATGGCATCATCAATACCCCAAACGAAAGGCCTTTGAGTTCACACAACACGATTTTTTGCGCTCAACGTCGACGAACCCAGCCTGTAGAAGAAGACGAACTGACGGCTCTCCTATTTACATTTTCTTACACTCATTCATTTAAATTTCCGTATTTTTACGTAGGTTATAAGTTGCTCTAAAGCCACAAAATCACCCCCTCAACAGAGCATGATGACCGGCCTTAGAGTGCCAATCTCACGCCAAGAAAGAGACTGAACAATAATTCAGTTTTTGTCACTATTGCCCTTTAGAGAGCCTAAGTTAATCATTAACACCGACCAATCAGATCCAACTGAACATACTCAACACACTCAACAACTTCAACAACACTCAACTTTCAATGCGAGAGAAGCGATCGACTTACTTTGTCTCCTTCAATCAACAAGTAAAGCTTAAAACTAAGTATTTATACGCAACGCTTTATATAACATTGAGGCACTCTAAAACGCCACTAAGCGCCCTGTAGACGCCACTTTGACGCATCTACGGCACGCTTCAGGTTGGATTCGAACTGCGCCCACGCTGGCATTGATCCTTTAGAATGTCAGGATTCTTTCGTCCTTGGATACCTCATGCCGATTAGCGACTCGATTCACGATTTCTTTAGTCTACCCGTGCCGACTTTAGGGTCATGCCCCGCACGCCTTGCGTGCCCCTATACGAGTGCCCCTGATGAGCATGCCAAGGTTGCCCAAAAAGCGTTAATGGCAGCAGGTTGGCTACCTGATGGTTTTATGGGACGTGTCGGTGTGCTTTTAGTCGCTAAAGACGACGGCATCACGGCTTATTACGCAACGCGACCCTTGTCGGACGTAGGCAAAGCACCGTGGCAAAGAACATTAGCCGCTGATATTTGGCCTGGGCTCGAAGACGATGACGTACCCACGATCGTATTGACCAATGGCTTAGGGCAGACCAAAACGTTGCACACCCTGATTGATGAAGTCTTTGCGCCCTTTCCTAAGCGTGACGACGACCATGGGGGTCGAGAGCAAGCCGTACGACGCGCTTTGTGGCGTGGCTTTTTGTTGGATGGCGTATTGTCACCGTCTGTGCAACTCCTTTTAGCGTTCAACGCTTCTTTAGCAAACGGGCGCTTTAAAGACTCCCGTCCACGAGTCATCGGTCTCACCGAATGGTGGGTAGGTCCCTCGCCCGCTTGGGACATTCGCTTTAATCAAACGTTTTATGCCCCAACGTCAGGCGCACGCTTTATTTTGGCTTTTGGGTTAGAGGGACATCCCCACGACGATGCCAAGCCACAGCAAGACCCGTTGACGGTACCGGCTTTGCCGATTCTCTATGAAGATGATCATCTCTTGGTCATCAATAAACCAGCACGCTTATCGTCAGTGCCTGGCGGCAGTGAAACTGTGAGTGCTAAATCGATCCTTGAAGCGACTTATGGTGAACTCTTTGTCATTCATCGCTTAGATATGGGAACGTCAGGTGTCTTAGCATTTGCCAAAACCAAAGATGCTTTACGCCCTTTAAATAAAGCCTTTAGTGATCGGCACGCCCATAAAACC
>Shorty_p1__coassemble_2443_pt1 | contig 9097 bp, 7 predicted proteins | sample Shorty_p1__metabat2_high_PE_029 | metagenome-assembled genome bin Shorty_p1 | reverse complement strand
ATGTAATTAAATGCGCTATTTTATTATTTATTATTTTCTATACAGCTAAACTTGTTAATAGATTTGATACGTTCGGAGCTTTTTTAACTTTTTTACTTAAGAAAATCAAAGAAACTACCGCAACGGCGATTAATTTTATAAATAATAAGCCCCAGACTTTGGTTCTTGTGTTGCTTTTGGTTGTTACGTTGTACTCGCTCAAAGCTGTTGACCGTAAATTGCATGTGTTGGATTATCTAAAACAAGAAGATTCGTCCTTTGTTGAGCAAAATTATGCAAGATTAGATATTGGAAGTGCAATTTTTGAAAATGATAAGAAGCAGAATCTAATTCTTCTATTTGCTGAATCGATTGAAAAAGGTTATTCGGACGAAGCTGTTTATGGTGATAATTTAATAAAAGAGTTGGTTGAGTTGAAGAAAGAGGGGGTTTCTCTGTATGGTTATAGAAAAACCCCGGGGGGATATTTTACTCTCGATGGTATATCTGCACAAACTTTAGGGATGCCATTGACGCAGTTACCGATAGATATTCATAATTCGAAATTTAATGATCAATTTGGTGCTTTGTTAAGTAAAACCCCTGGAATTTTTAATTTATTGAAAGAGTCTGGTTATAAGACTGCATCGTTTAGCGGTACATCAAAGACATTTACCAATAAGGGAATGTTTCTAAACGTGCATGGGATTGATAACCCTTATTTTAAAGAGTATTGGTTGGAGTCAGGTTTTTTACTTGATGATAAAACAAGAGGCTTTTGGGATTTTAGCGATGTCTTCTTAATGGAAAGATTTAAGGAATATTTGTCGAAGACTGAGCAAGATAAGCCTTTTGCTGTGTTGTTTGAGACAGTTGACACTCACTTTCCAAATGGGTGGGCACCCGTTGAGTATAGGAAGGATGGAGGTTTCAAGGATGCAGTTAGATTCTCTTCGAAGCTGATTTATGATTTTGTCCAATGGGCTAAAACTCAGCCGTGGTATAACAATACAATGATTGTTATTGTTGGTGACCATCCATTCCAAGATTTTAATGTTGATTTCACTCAGTTTACTAAAAAGTCAAATAATCGTGAAATATATACATTATTTATTAACTCGAAAATTAAAAATGATATTGTGATGGATTGTGGATACTCGCCGATGGATATTGCGCCTACCATACTACATGCTATGGGGGTGTCTTTTAAGTCCGCTTATAGGGATCGTTTAGATGGAAATAGAATAGGATTAGGGACAAGCTTATTGTCACAAGAGAAAAATTTGGTTTGCCAATATGGTGTAAATGATTTATCTCAAAAATTGTGGCAATTTAGCTCTTTCTATCAAGATCTACATTAATTTATGATTTTGGAACAACTCGTTTTTTTGGGGTTGTTCCATTTTTTTAAAATAGCGATGATGGCACCATTCAAGTTCAATGTACCCATGTTTCTAACATGGATGCGTATTTTATTAATTCCGTTCGTTATTGGAATTTTCTACATTCCAAACAGTGTGGTTTCCTTACATGAACGCAATGTCTTGGCTACCGTATTTTTTTTGATTGCCGCTATTACCGATGCTCTCGACGGTTTTCTAGCTCGACGATATGCTGGATGGGCTACTGATATGGGGGCTTTCTTGGATCCTGTGGCGGATAAGTTGTTGGTTAGCGCTGCTTTGGTCGCATTGGTGGGATTAGACCGATGTGATATGCTGGTTGCATTAGTTATCATTGGTCGCGAAATAACAGTTTCTGCTTTAAGAGAGTGGATGGCAAAAATCGGCGCATCTGGCGCAGTAAAAGTCAATTGTCTTGGCAAAATCAAAACAATATTCCAAATGATTGCAATACCTTTACTTCTATGGTGGGATTCGTTCAGTCTTCATACTGAAGTTTTTTGGGGTGAAGTTAATATCGCTTTTGTTGGTCAAAGCTTGTTAACGATGGCGGCCATCTTGACGATTTACTCAATGGTTGTGTATTTAAAGGGTGCACGTGAAGTAATTAAAAATAAAACGAATTGATGTATAAATCGTGGAAATACTATGATTCGACTTGGCGTCCTTTTTACGCTCGGTGCATATATCTGTTGGGGCTTGTTCCCGTTCTACTTTCACGCCCTTCAGTCTGTAGGCGCAGTAGAAATCTTGGCACACCGCATTCTCTGGTCACTGGTGATCGTGGCCGGTATTTTGTTGGTCTTGCGTCGCGGTGCTTTGATCAAGTCGGTCGTGAGTCAGCCGAAAGTCTTGGGACTTTTTACGCTATCAGCCCTCTTAATCGGTTGCAACTGGGGTGCGTATGTCTACGCCATCGTGAGTGATCGTACGATCGAAGCATCTTTGGGTTACTTCGTGAATCCTTTGATGTCTGTCGCCATCGGTGCGCTCTTTTTGGGTGAACGTTTAAGCCGATGGCAATGGATGGCGGTCGCGCTAGCGGCAACGGGCGTGATTTGGATCACGATCCAAACGGGTACCGCCCCGTTCTTAGGTTTATTCTTGGCGGCCTCCTTTGCGTTTTATGGGCTTATTCGAAAAATTGCTCCGTTAGGTAGCTTAGAAGGCATGGCGCTCGAAAGCGTTCTGTTGGCACCACTCGCTTTAGGCTACATGTTGTGGTTGAATGCCGATGGTCAGTTGGTGTTTGCTAATAGCGGGTGGGACATGAAAGCCATGCTGCTATTGGCAGGCCCCATCAGTACGATCCCGTTGTTACTCTTTGCGTCTGGTGTGCGCCGAATCCCGTATTCGACCGTAGGCATCATCCAGTACATTAGTCCCACGATCGTGTTTTTTATTGGCCTTTATGCGTTTGGCGAACCGTTCTCGGTGGATATGTTCGTGGGCTTTGTCTTTATTTGGTGCGCCGTCATTGTGTTCACAGTAGATTCCATTCGACGTAGCAAGACGGTCAAAGCGACTATCAACCAACGCGTATCAGATCAGCATTAAGCCTCAGTGGGTTTTCTTGCCCCAAGTGGACAATGAAAGGTGACCTTGAGTCCAGGGAGCGTCTGTCCCGGGGTGGCATCGTCAAGGGTCACAGTCGCGCCCACCATATTGGCATAGGTTTTAACGATCGCAAGTCCTAAGCCCGTGCCAGGCAAACCTGAACCCACGACACGATAGAAGGGATCAAAGACGCGGTCACGTTCTTCGGGCGCAATGCCAGGCCCCGTGTCGGTGACGGTCACAGTTAACGCTTCTTTGGTTTGATGGACATTTAAGCAAACGTTACCGTGCTCAGGCGTATAGTGAAAGGCGTTTTCTAAGAGATTACGAAGAATCGCTTGAACGGCCGCGCGGCTCACACCTTCAATCGCGACCTCTTCGGTGTCATCTAACCCTTCAACACTAAAGTCCAAAGCCTTCTTGTCAGCTTGTGTCATAAGGGGTTCAAGAATTTCACCCAAAAGTTCAGAGAGGTACCACGATTGCGTATCTCGCGCGAGGCTTTCAGGCGCTTCACCCGCTTGGGCTCGCGCAAAGTGTAAGAGTTGAGAGACTTGTTTGACTGCTCGATCAAGTCCCGACTCTAATCGCTCGACGACAGGCTTGGCGTCAGTGGGTAGATTGAGGCGGCTTAAGTGTTCAGCTTCAATGGTGAGTGACGTTAATGGGGAGCGAAGCTCATGCGCAGCGTCTGCCGTAAAGCGCAATTCTCGCGTACGTGCTTTATTGACACGCGCGAGTAACTGATTAACAGAAGCGACAAAAGGTTCTACTTCAGCAGGGACGTGGTCTGTCGGTAAAGGTGTGAGGTCAGACGCTGGGCGCGACTTCACGGTTTCTGCGGTTTGACGTAAGGGCTTGAGCGTACGCCAAAGCGTCAAGGCAATCACGAGCCAAACCATCGGTAGCAAAATGACAATAGGCATGATGGCCGTAAAGGCAGCGCTTTTGGCAAACGCTTCACGGGTACTCACAGGATCAGCGACCGCCGTATAACGCCCGTTAGGCAAAAAGATAAGTGACAAGCGATAGGCTTCACCACCGATCATTTCAGTGGTGAGGCCGCTACTTAAGGTATGGTCAAACCTAACACGTTCTGCACGCCCTTGATTATTGAGTAGACGCACTAAAACGGGTTCTCCAGCGGGGATCGCAGTACGTCGCTGAGGTTCTGGGGGCGGCGTAAGACGGCGATGACGCATCATGTGGCGATGCGGACGGGGCCTCATGAGTAACGGTTCGTCGGATTCAAGACGTGCCGCAAATTGGTCGGGCGACATCGTAAGCGCACGCGGCAATACGGCGGCAACGTCCGCACGCGCAAAGGCTGATGTCATATCAGAAAGATAGGCATCTTGCTCATTCAACGCTTCTTCTTGGGCATTGTTAAAGACCACCGTGGCAGTGATCGCCGTGAGGACAAGCGTCACACCAGTGACGGCAAGGAGCGTTCGTAAGAGTAATGAAGTGCGCCAATGCATAGATGGGTTCCAATGGTCGACGGCCGTCGTCAATGAGTTTGGCTCGCGTGCCTTGCAATCTTATTTATTGAGCACGAATGCGCCAACCGAGTCCGCGAATATTTTCAATGGTTTGTGCCCCGATCTTACGTCGAAGGGCATGAATCAAATATTCGATGGCGTTGCTTTCTGGTTCGTCCCCTGGCGCATAAAGCTTTTCTTCTAAAGCGCGTCGAGAAAGAATGGCCCCTGGGCGCGTCAATAAGGCGGCTAAGAGCGCATATTCGCGCTTACTCAAAGTCACCGTATCGCTTCCGACCGTGCACGTGTGGGTCACCGTATTGAGGGCAACGTTGCCCGCGCGGAGCACATCAGGCGCTAAGGGGCGGCGACGACGCACGACGGCACGCAATCGGGCAATGAGTTCCGTCATATGAAAGGGCTTCAGAATATAGTCGTCAGCGCCTGCGTCAAGGCCTTCAAGGCGGCTATCTAACGCTTCACGTGCGGTCACGATAATGACTGGCAAGTCGCAGGCGGGGGCAGGCATTGCTCGAATGCTACGCAACACATCAATGCCGTCAATACCAGGCAAACCAAGGTCTAAGAGGAGGGCATCAGGCAAACTCACGGTAAGTGCAGTAAGGCCTTCACGCCCTGTGGGCGTCCATGTCACCGCATGAGCTTCGCTTTCAAGCGCAGCGCAAACAGCTCTGGCGATAAAGGGATCATCTTCAATGAGCAAGATATGCATAGCGGTGTGGCACGATGAGAGGTGAACAAAATCAGGGAGGCCATCCATGATGAACCTCCCTGATAAGTATAACCATGAGCTTGATGGCTAAACGATGCTGATTAAGCTTCTAAAGTCAGGCTCAGTCAGACGGCGAATTAATTCCAACCAGCGGCGTGATGGCCACGGCCGTGGAACGGACGCGGTTCACCTGTCATAGGGCAGATGGCAGAACCGTGGTGGTAGCCGTAGCCCGGACCCATACCGCGGCCAGGACCTTCACCTGGTCCCTTCGGGCCGCGGGGTTCTTGAATACCCTTGACGTCAGCAGCGACGAGCTTGCCCGTCTTGGCATCTACAAAGGCGCGGACACGAGCGTTGTCTTCGGTGACCATACGCACGTCCCAAACTAAACCGTAAGTGGGGCTACGACGAAGGTTAGCGCGGTGGGTTTTGGCCTTGTAGGCTTTTTCAGCCGTGGCGACAGCGTCGGCCATGCCAACCATCGGGGTCGGCGCTTCAGCTTCGGCGGTGATCGGCGGTACGGCGGGCGTCGCTTCGGTCTTGGCAGGGGTAGCATCCACAGCCCAGGCGGTGGCGGCAAACGTCATCGTGGTGGCAGCAAGCAAAGCAGCGAGCGTAGATTTCTTCATATATGGCCTCTTTATCGTCAGTCAACATAAAGTTGGTGGGTTTGGTGGAAAGGGTTTTCAGTGCGTTCCCTTTCGATCTGAGACACAGTGTACATAGCCAAAATTAGGGAAGCCGTGGGTGAAACTTAGGGTTCCCTAACTCAATGTAACAGGAATCGGCAAATGTGACAGCTCGTTGTGGCATTGAGTTCGCTACAATCAAGGATCTTCAAATTTGACCTGATTTTCAAGCTAGGAATTCTTATTCATGCAACGCACCGATTTTGAAATTATGGCCCCTGCGGGCTCTCGTGAATCTTTGGCCGCGGCCGTGGCTGCTGGTGCCAATAGTATTTATTTCGGGATTGGTGCGCTCAATATGCGTGCGCATTCAGCAAGTAGCTTTACGATTGATGACCTTAAAGAAATTGCTGCGTACTGTCATGAGCGTGGCGTGAAGAGTTATCTCACTGTCAATACGATCATTTATGACAATGACCTCGAAGCAATGCGTACCATCATTGCGGCTGCTCGTGAGGCCAAGATTTCTGCTGTCATTGCGTCTGACGTGGCTGTCATGCAGTGCTGCCGCGAAATGGGTGTCGAAGTACACCTTTCGACGCAGCTTAATATCGCCAATGTCGAAGCTTTGCGTTTTTATGCGCAGTTTGCCGACGTTGTGGTGTTGGCGCGTGAATTGACGTTACGTCAGGTGGCTGATATTCGTGATGCCATTGACCGTGAAGGGATTTGTGGTCCATCAGGTAAGCCCGTTCGTATTGAAATGTTCTGCCACGGGGCGCTATGCATGGCCGTGAGTGGCAAGTGCTGGTTGAGTTTACATACGCGTGGTAAGAGTGCTAATCGTGGTGAATGTCTTCAGAATTGCCGCCGCTCTTATATTGCGTACGACAAAGATCGTGGCACTGAATTGGGGGTGGACGATGGCTACTTTATGTCGCCAAAAGACCTCAAGACGATTAGCTTTTTGAATTTGATGGTCAAAGCAGGTGTCACGGTCTTTAAGATCGAAGGTCGTGCACGCGGGCCAGAGTATGTGCGTACTGCGGTCGAATGCTATAGTGAAGCCTTGGATGCCATTATCGAAGGTCGTTGGACGGATGAACTGAGTACGAGTTGGGACGATCGTTTGGCGACCGTCTTTAACCGTGGCTTCTGGGATGGTTGGTATCAGGGTAAGACCATCCTTGAACGCACCAATGGCGCAGGTTCACAAGCGACGCAAAAGAAGATCTATTCTGGCAAGTGTTTGGGCTACTATCCGAAGGCCGGTATTGGTCGCTTTTTGATTCAAGGTGAACCCATTCAAAATGGCGATAAGCTTTTGGTGACAGGGCCTACAACCGGCGCGGTTTATCTCACCTTAGAGGGTTTACGAGACGACGAAAAGCCAGCCGATCGTGCTGACAAGGGGGCGGATACCACCTTTAAGGTGCCTGAAAAGGTGCGTGAAAACGATCGCCTCTATGTGATGCGTGATGTTGTAGTGGATGAGTTGGCGTAAGTTTATATTGACTATTGACGCGCGAAAGAAAGCGGTAGATGCGGAAGGTGTCTGCCGCTTTTTGCATCTACTTGGATGAAGACGATTGAGAACCATGACGATGTTAACGAAGAATGACTTGCAAAGCCTCTTGCAGCAGGGCGATGATGTGCGCCACATTTTTCGAGCTGACCTTCAAAGCGAAGCGGATTTGGCCGTCGATATCGTGGCTTTGAGTAATGGTCAGGGTGGTGATATTGCAATCGGTGTGCAGCCTGACGGATCACGCACTGGCTTAACGTCTGATGACACGCGGCGAATCAATCACCTCATTGTTGATGCAGCTAAGCTCGTTTCACCCGTCACCGATGTGGTGACGCAGACCTTTGCGTTGACTGACGGCGTTGTGGTCTTGGTGAAGATTGAAGCGGGACGCGATAAACCTTATATGACGGACGGGCGCATTTGGATCGCGACCAAGACCGGGCATCGGTTGGTCACTGCGCGTGAAGAGATTGCCAGACTTTTTCAAGAAGCCAAAGTCATCTACGCCGAAAAGCAGTTAGTGCCAGGTAGCACGATTGAAGACCTCGATATGGACGCCTTTGATGCATATTTTGAGGCGCGAATCGGTGAACCAGTCGATGCACAAATGGATTCGCGAACAACGTTGTTAGAAAAATTAGGTTTGGTTCAAGAAGGGCAACTGACCGTGGCGGGCACGCTCCTTTTTGCGAAGCACCCAGCGCGGCGCTTGCCGGTTTTTATGGTGAAGGCTACGGTTTGGCCTGGCATCGACCTTGACGACCAAGTGACGACAGTGTGTCAAGCGATCACGGGCAAGCTGTCTGATGTCTATCGCGATACCTTGCGTTTTGTCTTGGCGCATTTTGGTCAAGGACAAAAGGCATCGGACGCTCAAATAGGCATTCCGCCTATCGTGTTCGAAGCGTTGATTGCCAATGCCTTGATTCATCGCGATTATTTTGTGTCGGCACCCATTCGTGTGCTGATTTTTGCGGATCGTGTCGAGATTGTGAGTCCTGGGTGCCTACCTAACAACCTCACCGTCGAAAAAATCAAGATGGGTCAAACCTTTGTGCGTAACCCAATGCTAGCTGCCTTTGCGAGCAAAATGCTACCTTATCGAGGGATAGGAAGCGGCATTCGCCGAGCACTCAAAGCCTATCCGCAGATTGAGTTGATTGATGATCGCTATTTAAACCAATTCAAAGTGGTGATTCATCGATAAGCGCCTGATGGATGAGGTCGCTTTTGATGCACGTCCTGTACTCGCATGACCCGCTTAAATGGCCAATGCATATTTGGTCGTACGTCCTTTGCCAACACGAAGAAGACGTTGTTCTTTAACGAGACACTTAACGTGGTCTCTCAGCGTGAATTTGTTGACCTGAAGAATTGTGGCGGCTTCTGTAATGCTCATGGTGCCATGCTTGCGAATCAATTCGATCATTCGCATTGAGATGTCTGGCATGGTACGAAGAAGTTGCGCATTGTCGACTTTGCGTTTGAGGTGTCGAACCTCTTTGACTAACGACTTCAAGAAGAAGGTGAGCCAAATGGTCCAGTTCGGATGGTCGCTTTGGAGCGTTTTTTGCGTGGCTCGAAGCGAAATGTAGTAGCTAGTCTTTGACGCTTCGAAGATGCGTTCGAGCGAACAATAAGGCACATAAACGTAGCCCGCTCGAAGTAGCAGGAGCGTTGTCAACGCACGCGATAACCGGCCATTGCCATCCGTAAACGGATGGATGGCCAAAAAGGCAGCAACAAACATGCCGATCACGATTAACGCTGGAAGGGTTTTGTTG
>Shorty_p1__coassemble_2210_pt1 | contig 10565 bp, 8 predicted proteins | sample Shorty_p1__metabat2_high_PE_029 | metagenome-assembled genome bin Shorty_p1 | reverse complement strand
CTCGTATCGCAACACTGGGAGAACGCGCTGAGGACGTTTTCTTGATTGATAGTCCGTCATTGTCTGACGACGAAACACTCTTAAAGATCGAAGCAGATCTAGTTGAAGCGGTTTCGCCATCCAAGTAAACGATGTATTATTGCTCCAATAAAAATCCAAACACAGATTCTTTTTAAGATAACTCAAGCAATGACCTATCACAATAAGCCAAAAGTTTCAATTTTGGTGCCGTGCTATAACGTTGAAAAATATGTTTCTCAGTGTCTGAAATCTATACAACGACAAACATTAGAAGACATTGAAGTGATTTGTCTTAATGATGGCTCTCAAGATCAGACTCTAGAAATCATTCATAAAACCGTCGGCACTGATTCTCGTTTTAAAATTATCGACAAGTCTAATAGTGGTTACGGTGCAACCATGAATCTTGGGTTATCGATGGCAACTGGAACCTATGTTGGTATCGTTGAGTCTGATGACTTTGTTGAACCTAATATGTTCAAAGCGCTATACGACCAAGCGATCGATGACAACCTTGATATTTCTCGTTGCGCTTTCAATCGATTAATTAACGAGAAAATCAAACCTGATCCATGTTCTTTCTTGCCAAAGAATAGAACATTCTCCCCTAAAGAAGAAACCAATGCTTTTCTACATCCGCCATCCATTTGGGCTGCTATTTACCGTCGCACATTGCTAACTGACAACCATATTCAATTCCTTGAGACACCAGGAGCTGCCTACCAGGATCTTTCATTTGCCTTCAAGACAACCCTAGTAGCTCAACGCATTCATTGTATACCTAAGCCACTTTTAAACTACAGAATTCATCAAGATAACTCAGTCAAAAAAGGCAAAAATCCCCTTGTAGTCTTCGAAGAGCTTGACGAATGTGTAAGATTTGCACAGAAGAATCATGCTGAAGATATATTGAAAGAAGTTATGTTAGCCATTGAATACGCCACCTTCAAATGGAATTATCTTCGTCTTCCCCCCGATATTTCTCATGATTTTATGACCGCTTGGGTAGAACGATGGGTAAAGCATAAGGGGTATGGCACAAAGCTGTCACTCAAGCATCTCAAGAGCATCCTCTATTACAACATCATCACCAAACTGCCACATCAATTTGAAAGTTATTTGCGAGGTAAATCAAAATGACACAATATGATTACATCATCGTTGGCGCTGGATTATTTGGCGCTGTTTTTGCTCACGAAGCGACTAAGAAAGGCAAGAAATGTCTCGTTCTCGAAAAGCGTGATCATATCGCTGGTAATGTCTATACAGAAGAAGTGGAAGGAATTCAGGTTCATAAATATGGCGCCCATATCTTCCATACTAGCAACGAAGAGGTTTGGACGTATGTCAATCAATTTGCTCGCTTCAACAATTTCATCAACTCCCCAGTAGCGAATTACAAAGGTAAGCTGTACAACCTACCTTTCAATATGAATACTTTTTACCAAATGTGGGGCGTCAAAACCCCCGCTGAGGCTATGGCTAAAATCGAAGCACAACGTAAAGCCTCGGGTATTCAAGATCCTCAAAATTTGGAAGAACAGGCGATTAGCTTAGTTGGTGAGGATATTTATCGCATCCTTATTAAGGGTTACACCGAAAAGCAGTGGGGGCGTGACTGCAAAGATCTTCCGGCTTCTATTATTCGTCGTCTACCCGTTCGTTTGACTTTCGACAACAACTACTTTAATGACCGTTATCAAGGTATCCCTGAAGAGGGTTATACCGCTTTAGTTGCCAAAATGCTAAAGGGTATTGAAGTTCGACTGAATACAGACTTCTTAAAAGAAAAAGAATGCTTCGAGTCTATGGCCAAAAAAATCATTTTTACAGGCCCCATTGACGCTTATTTCGACTACACCTTTGGTCCACTCAATTACAGAAGCGTCAGATTCGAAACGGAAATTCTTGACACTGAGAATTACCAAGGCGTAGCTGTTGTGAATTACAACGAGAGAGAAGTTCCATTCACTCGCATTATCGAACATAAGCACTTCGCTTTTGGTAAACAGCCCTCTACTGTCATCAGTCGAGAATATCCTTCTGAATGGAAATTAGGTGTCGAACCTTATTATCCAGTCAACAACAATGAAAACAATGCCCTTTATGAGCGTTACAAAGCTTTAGCTTCGCAACAAGATAAAGTTCATTTTGCTGGTCGTCTAGGTCAATATAAATACTTTGACATGGATAAAGTGATCGACGAAGCACTGACATTTGCGAAACAAGAACTCTCTGAATAAGTAGCTCGTACCTAGCTAGCCATCTTTCTCAGTCTAACCTTCAAAAAGATGGCTAGTCGTTAGTCCCAGACTCTATACCTTGCATCCTCTACACGTTTACGCTCATGAAAATTTTGCTTACTGGCGGAATGGGATTTATCGGTTCTCATACTGCTGTTGAATTACTGAATCAAGGGCATGATGTCATTCTTTATGACAATCTTTCCAACGCAGACATTTCCGTCCTTGATCGCTTAGAGAGAATCACCGGTCGTCTTCCAACTTTTATAGAGGGAGATATCAGAGACGCCTGCAAAATGGAACAGGCCTTATCTGGTGTCGATGTGGTTATTCACTTTGCAGGATTAAAAGCTGTAGGAGAATCAGTAACCAAGCCTATCGAATACTATGACAACAATGTCAATGGAACGCTAGTGTTGCTTGCTGCCATGAAGAAAGCAGGCGTTCAGCGCTTAATCTTCAGCTCGTCGTCGACAGTATATGGAACACCGAGCACACTACCTCTGACTGAAGATGCCCCAACAGGCACACCAACAAATCCTTATGGGCGCTCCAAACTACACATTGAGCAAATACTTTCTGACGTATGCAAGGCAAATCCTGAATTCAGCGTTGTCTGCCTTAGATATTTCAACCCTATTGGCGCGCACCCATCTGGTCTAATCGGCGAAGATCCGAATGGCATTCCCAATAACTTGCTACCATACATTGCTCGTGTAGCCCGGGGCACCTTAAGTCGTTTAAAGGTTTTTGGTTCAGACTATCCTACACATGACGGCACAGGTATTCGCGACTATATTCACGTAGTAGATTTAGCTGATGGTCACGCTAAAGCGATCCCTTACGTCGTGTCCAACCATGGCTGGATTGCCATTAATTTAGGTTGCGGTCACGGCTATTCTGTTTTAGAAGTCATTAAGGCATTTGAAAAGGCCAGTGGTGGCCATGTCCCTTACGAATTAGCTGATCGACGAGAGGGTGATATTGCAGCCAACTGGTGTGACCCCACTCGAGCCAAAAACCTTTTAGGTTGGGAAGCGACACGTACTATTGACGATATGTGTCGTGACGCATGGGCCTTCGAATCAAATAAAGAAACACCGTAAGTTAGCACGGCAAAAGGGCTGCCAAAAAGAGGGAGCCCTTTTTCATGGCCATACCACTTCAATCACTGATCCACAATCACTACGTAGTAATCGAAACGTATTGCATCTCTGGCGTCTTCTTAGGCTTCACCTTGAAGGGCTGAAGGCGCATGATTCTTGTCGTACTCGCCAACCATTTGGCCAAGATCGCGAAGATAAAGACTTCAGCCACATAACCAAAGAACATGATGTACGAGAGCCAAATGTTCTGTGCTTCATTCACGACAGGAATAACCTGCCAGCGTAAATCACCGTGCACGATGTAGATAAACATTGACATACCACCAATCCACAACAAGGTCTTCGATGCGATCAAACGTTCACGCAATAACCCGTACGCAAGCATCAAGAAAACCGTCACAGCCACGAAACTCAGGTGGAAAAAGTTAGGATCGATAAACGTAAGCGGCAACACAACGACTAAGGGCAACACGATCCAACGGCTCAAACGTCGTCCCATGGCAAGATAACCACCTAACATAAAGAGAACCATCTGTCCCAACGGCGTTGCGTAAACAAGAACATGCTGTTCGAGCAAAGGCTCATAGATCGACACAGCCAATAACTGGCACACCACGCCAATAGAGAGTGTCAAATAGGCATGACGAGACAACCCTTTGAAGATGATCGGAAAGAGCAGATAAAACTGCACAATCAACGCCATGAACCACCAAACACTCACAAAGTAACCAAAGTCACCAGGACGCAAATTCTCCGTAAAGGTTAAAAACACCAAATACTTCGTGAAGAATTCCGCATCGGGCAACGTACCCCAAGCAATGTATTTGTAGAGGCAAAGGATTGATACACCGACAAGCGTCAAAGTCACAATCTTTGCGATTTGGTTCAAAGACACCTTCCAAAGATCACTCCAAGAGATGCCACCGTGTTTTTGTACATACCCTAACGCTTTTTTCGTCAGACCATAGCCCGACATAAAGAGGAAGATGTGGACACCATAGTGTCCAAAGAATGAGGCAATCGGATGAAACGCATCAAAAGGATGCTCGGCAATCTGAAAGACCATTTTCCAGAAGGTCTCAGCATGAAAAGCCATTTCGTTTTCACCAGGAAATGGCTTTACCTGATGGAAATAGTTGTGAGCCACGATCATTAAAATCGCAAGTGCTTTAATCACACTCGCATCGGCTCGCGTGAGTTCTACCGCGTTAAACACGGATTTTTGATAAAGACGGGTTAGCCAGGTCATCAGTGTCCCCTTCGTCGGTTTGACTATTCGCTGTCAATTCATTACATCGTGAGGTCTAAACCCTCACGGATGGCCTAGAGGAAGAGAACTCACGAAAATAACGACCGTTCTTTCGCCAATTCTCTTGCGACTCAATTGAAATTATTTCGAAACACTTAGGGGAAAACGAGAAAAACGAAGCTTTGTTTGCTTCGTTGCGTTTTGCAAAACATTTGAAACACTCGCTAACGTGTCCGTGAAATCGACCGTCTCCAAATAAAGCAAAGGAGACCTCCTTTCGAAAGTCTCCTTATTGATTAAACTTGCCTAGTGACATTACTCTTGCGGCTTTTTACGCTGACGATGGTGACGTGCTCGACGTGTCGACACCCCAACCGCCGCAGAGTTCATTTTGGGTAATTCTTCAATCCCCTGACCACCTAAAGCAACCACCTGTTCATTGAGCTTTTCAATGACGGCGTTTTGTTCACGTGTGACGCGTACCAATTCTTTAATGGCAACGGAGTATGGGTCAACGTCCGTCTTTTCCACAGCGTAAGCTTCGAACTTTGTAGCTTCTTCGGGCTTCGGTTCACCCGCCTGACGACCAGGTACACCAACAATTGTGGCCCCTGCAGGCACAGGCTTCACCACAACCGCGTTAGACCCAATGCGAGCACCTTCACCGACGGTAAAAGCCCCTAACACCTTAGCACCAGCCCCCACAATGACATTCGGTTCTAAAGTCGGATGGCGCTTTGTACCTTCAGCCAAACTTGTCCCCCCTAAGGTTACGCCATGGTAGAGCGTGCAGTCGTCACCCACTTCTGCGGTTTCACCAATGACAACGCCCATACCGTGGTCAATAAAGACACGACGACCGATCTTAGCGCCTGGATGGATTTCAATCCCAGTTAAAAAGCGACCGGCATGAGAGAGAATACGTGCAGCGGTCAACCAGCCTTGAATCCAACACCAACGAGACACACGGTGAATCATGACCGCATGGAAACCGGGATATGCAAAAATCACCTCCCATCGCGAGTGCGCAGCAGGGTCCTTTTGCATGATCGTGGCAATTAATTCTCGTGCGTATTGGAACATAACAAATCTCGTTTGAAATCAGAAAGCAAAATGAGGATTAGATAGGTGAAAGTGTATTTTGGCAGAAACGACAGAAATATTCACTCACCTTTTGGTGTAGTCATGCCCCTTTAGGAGAACTTCTCTTCATTTACACTTTCGCGTTCACGTGTTTTTACCTACAATTCTTAAATTCCTTCTGCACTTACCCATCGAAAAGTCTAGAACCCTATTGTGATTAGTTCCTTTATGCCCTTTTTGTTTGTTCTGACTCACCCTCTGTCTGGTGTAGCTCAGTTATCTTCCAGACTTTTCTGGTATGGAGAAGCACGATGACTTCTCCCATTGATTTTTTAAAGTCTCGCATCTCGCCCAGCATGCGCCGATTAGTGGGCTATCTGCCCGCTTACCGTTGGAAGATTGCTTTGGCCATTTTCTTTATGGTGGCCGCGGGTTCTGCTTCGGGCTTGATCGCCACACTCTTAGGTAAGCTCACTGACCTTGGGTTCTATGAACAAGACCCTTGGATCATTTTTGCTGCGCCCATTGGTCTCATACTGATTTCGATCCTTCATGGCGGCAGTATGTTTATGAGTAATTTTCTGTTAGGCAACGTGAGTCAATCTGTGATGGCTACCTTACGTTCACAGATTTACCATAAGCTCATTCGTTGGCCGACACCGACCTACCAAGCGAATAATTCTGGCGCAATTGCTTCTAAGTTCGTTTTTGAGGCAAACGTTGCCCTATCAAACGCCAGTAAATCCATCATTATTTTGGTGCGAGATAGCTTTCAAGTTCTCTCACTGACGGTTGTCCTTCTATGGCACAACTGGATGCTTGCTTTAGTAAGCCTCGTGATTGGTCCCATGGTCGCCTATTTGTTGCGCTATATCTCCAACAAGATGCGCACCGTCATGAGTTCATGCCAAGCCTCTTTTGGCACGATTTTGGGTAACGTACGCGAAACCTATGATGGCCATCGTCTCGTCAAAATCTCCAACGCTTATGAATTTGAGACAACGCGATTTGAAAAAACGAACAACGCCCTCAAAAACATGATGATTGAGATGACGAAAGTCACCTCATTAGGCACCCCAGTCACGCAGTTCATCTTTATGGTGGGTGTGGCCATTGTGTTGGGCTTTGCTATGTACCAATCGCATATTGGCCTTTTAACCTTAGGGGACTTCGTGACCTTCTTAGCTGCGCTTCTTTTGCTCATGCCACCCCTCAAGAACCTTGCTGGCGTGAATGCAGGCTTTGTCATGATGAATATCGCCGCAGAAAGTATCTTTGCTTCTATTGATGAAAAAGAAGAAGACGATACGGGCACTCAGACGCTAGAGACGTGTCGTGGCGACCTTGTCTTTGATCATGTCTCTTTACGCTATCCTTGTACAGACCGCGATGCTGTTCACGACGTGACGCTACACGCCAAACCAGGGAACGTGATCGCTTTTGTGGGTCTTTCTGGCGCAGGTAAAAGTTCGATCGTTCAGATGATTCCTCGCTTTTGGAATCCGACCCAAGGCAAGATCTTGCTTGATGGTCACGACATTACGTCCTTGACGCTTGAGTCATTACGCCGTCATATCGCGGTCGTCACACAAGACGTGATCCTCTTTGACGGCACGATTCGTGACAACATCATCTATGGCACTCCGGATGCAACAGATGCTGAGATTGTGCACGCCATTGAAGCCGCCGCATTGACCGACTTTATTGCATCTCTCCCGCAAGGTTTAGACACACCAGTGGGTGAAGCGGGCGGCCGTTTATCAGGTGGCCAAAAGCAGCGCATTTCGATTGCTCGCGCGTTACTCAAAAATGCACCTATCTTGATTTTGGACGAAGCCACCAGTGCCCTGGACAGTGAAAGCGAAGCCAAGATCAAGGATGCCCTCACACGCTTGATGGCAGGGCGTACCACGTTTATCGTGGCGCATCGTCTATCGACCATCGAAAATGCCACCACGATTGTGGCTATGGCCGATGGCAAGGTTCAAGAAATGGGCACACGTGAAGACCTCTTAGCTAAGCCCGGTCTTTATGCAGAACTCGTCCGTCTTCAAGCCATCCATAGTCACGACGACCAACCGAAGGAGGCACAATGATCTTCCGTCATATCGATGCCGATCTTCGGCGACTTTACCGTCACTTTTTGCCACACAAGTGGAAGTTGTTGATTGCTTGCGTCTTTTTGCTTTGCTCTGCCAGTATGTCGTCCATTACGGCAACCCTGCTAGGCAAAATTACAGACGCAGGCTTTTATAACCAAGAAGAATGGGTAATTTACGGTGCACCCTTAGCTTTGATCGGTGTGACCTTAGGCTTTGCGATCAGCACAGTGATGAGTACCTACATGATGGCGCAGGTGAGTCAAGCTGTGCTTGTCACGTTACGTACCCAAATGTTTGAACGCATCCTGCATTGGCCTGAAAAAGAATATCAAGCCAATACGTCGGGTCGTATTTGCTCCAAATTCGTGAATGAAGCGACCATGGCCTTATCAGGCGCTGTGCAGTCTTTTGTGGTGTTAGTCCGTGACTCCGTGCAGGTCTTGGCCCTTCTTGGCGTGCTCTTCTGGCACGACTGGAAACTCACGTTAGTCACGTTTGTGATTATCCCGGGGCTCGCCTTGACGCTACGCACCATCTCTCGACGTGTCCGTCGTATCGTCGCAGAAAGCCAAGAAACGCTCGGTAGTATGCTCTCTCGCGTTCAAGAGTCGTATGAAGCTGAACGCCTCATCAAAGTCAGTAATACCTATGACTTTGAAGAAAAGCGCTTTGCTTCGGTCAACATGAACATTCGACGCTTGTCGTTGAAGCTTATCAAGATGCAAAGTATCACCACACCAATTACGCAATTGCTCACCATGGTGGCAATTGCTTGCGTGGTTGGCGTGGCACTATTTCAAGCCCAAAAAGGCTTATTAACGATTGGTGAATTCATCACATTCTTGTCAGCCCTTTTGTTGATCAAGGCACCGATTCAGCATCTCTCGGGACTCAACGGTACGTTTGCGAGCATTTCGGTTGCTGCCAAGAGCATCTTTGATACGCTCGACGCTGAAGTCGAACGTGATGAAGGCAAAACCGTGCTTGAGAATGTCAAAGGCAACCTTGCTTTTGAACATGTTGGCTTACGCTACCCCGATCAACCGAACGACGCTCTCACCGACATTAATCTCACGATCAAAGCCGGCGAACATTTAGCGATCGTCGGTCCGTCAGGTTCAGGCAAAACGTCGCTCGTCAACCTTTTGCCGCGTTTCTTGGAACTCACGTCGGGTCGAATCACATTGGATGGCGTAGATATTCGTGAGCTCACTTTAGAAAACCTTCGTCAACAGATTTCTTTTGTGACGCAGGATGTGGTGCTCTTTGACGACACGATTCGTCATAACTTGACCTACGGTCTTAAAGACGTGTCGGACGAAGCGATCGAAGAAGCCGTCAAGCACGCTGCGTTGACAGACTTCATTGCAAGTCTCCCCAATGGGTTAGACACCAAAGTAGGCGAAGGCGGTGGACTACTCTCGGGCGGTCAAAAGCAACGTCTTTCGATTGCACGTGCCTTTTTAAAGAACGCGCCGATTTTGATTCTTGATGAAGCGACGAGTGCTTTAGACAGTAAGACCGAAAAAGCAATTACTGAGTCGCTCGAGAAGCTTTGCCAAAACCGCACGTGCTTGACGGTTGCCCATCGCTTCTCAACCATTGAAAACGTAGATACGATCGCTGTCCTTGTTCAAGGGAAACTCGTTGAACACGGCACACATCAAGCTCTCATCGAAAAAGACGGCGTTTATGCGCGTCTCTCTCGACTGCAAGCGCAACCTGCGATTGCGCCATAATTCGCTAAACCAAAGCTCAACGGCCTCATTCCGAACATTCGAAATGAGGCCGTTTTGTCGTCTATAGAGGTTTTTATCAGAAGAAATTACGCCTTCTTTGACCCAGCACGATCGCGCTTCGGACGAATAATCGCCGAACAAATACCACGCAAAAGATCGATTTCGGTTTGCGTGAGGCCACTACGCCCAAAGAGTCGACGCGTGATTGGCATTAAGAATTTGGGATGCTCTGGGTCATGTACACCACAAACCGTCATTGCTTCTTCCCAGTGTTTGAAAAAGCCTTCCATGGCTTCAACGCTTGCCGGCGCTTCATGTTCAAAGCGCGATTGCCAGTCATAAAGATCATTGGCATGCCCTTCAGAGGCTAACAAAGCCATATGCATTTCATAGGCCGCGATCTGAACGGCTTGGGAAAGATTTAAACTCGGGCTCACAGGATCGCAAGCAATCGCCGCACAACCTTGGCAAAGCATCACTTCTTCGTTGGTGAGCCCACTGCGTTCCGTACCAAAGACGAACGCAATATCCCCTTCCATGTCAGCAAGCCACGCAACAGACTTTTCTGACGCTGGACGCATCGATGACATGGGCGGACCAAATTCACGATCGTACCCCGTCAACGCCCAGGCGAAGGTCACACCTTCAAGCGCCTCTGCGAGCGTTGCATGGGTTTTCGAGGCTTCTAAAACATCCACAGAACTCGTCGCATAAGCAATTGCCTCTTCGTCCGTTCGGTAATCTGCTTCACGAGGATTGACAACACGAAGGTCGCGAAAACCCATGGTTTTAATCGCACGCGCAGCCGATCCAATATTGCCTGGATGCGACGGTTCACAAAGGACAAATCGAACACGCGACGCGAGCTGAGGAATATTCATGACTAAAAAATCTCACCCAAAAGAAATCAAAGATAGTCAGCATTTTGACGTTCTCTCCGTCGTGAACGGCGGAGATTCTCTACTGCGTCAGTAGCTTGCGCTACTGATCACTTCGGTGGATTCCTGCTGCTGATTCGGCGT
>Shorty_p1__coassemble_2017_pt1 | contig 11869 bp, 9 predicted proteins | sample Shorty_p1__metabat2_high_PE_029 | metagenome-assembled genome bin Shorty_p1 | reverse complement strand
TCAATAAACCAGCACGCTTATCGTCAGTGCCTGGCGGCAGTGAAACTGTGAGTGCCAAATCGATCCTTGAAGCAACCTATGGTGAACTCTTTGTCATTCATCGCTTAGATATGGGAACGTCAGGTGTCTTGGCGTTTGCCAAAACCAAAGCCGCTTTACGCCCTTTAAATAAAGCCTTTAGTGATCGGCACGCCCATAAAACCTATGTCGCGCGCCTTGAAGGCACGATTGAAGCGACTCACGGGACGATTTCGTTACCCATTGCGCTCAATTGGTTTGACCGTCCCAAGCAAGCCATTCTCCCTGAAGATCAAGGCGGTCGTGAAGCGGTGACCACCTATCGTGTGATAAATACAGTGTCGACCCAATCTGGCCTTAAAACCCTCGTTGAACTCTCACCGATCACGGGTCGCACTCATCAACTCCGTATGCATTGTGCCCACCCCGAAGGGCTAAACTGCCCGATTGACGGCGATCCCTTCTATGGTCATGGTGGGTTAATTGAAGAAACACGCACAAGACGCTTATGCCTACACGCAGCATCCCTTTCGATCGTGCATCCCATGACGGGCGAACCACTCACAGTGGTTGCACCCGCTGACTTTCCGAATTTCTAAGAGGCGTTTTATGCAACGTCTTGGTAGACATCTTCGTTTGACTGGTTGGCGCCGTTGGTTTAGCCGACCGTGCTTGATCATGAGTAGCCTCATCGTGAGTACGCTCATGCTGACGCAACCAACGCTTGCTGGCCCCATTGTGTCTGATGATGCCTTACGCCAAAAAGGGAGCAGCGCGTTCTTCACAACTCAACCAATCAGCGATAAAGTCTTTAAGCGCATTAACGGCCGCTCTTGGAAAGCTGCTTGTGGTCACAATCGTCAGGACTTTCGATATTTGCGGGTGTTGCACCACGATGGCCACGGGCATATTCGACACGGTGAATTGATCGTACATAAAAGTGTCGCCGCTGACCTTATTGAGATTTTTGAGGCGCTCTATATCCAAGGCTATCCGATTGAGCGCATGGTCTTGATTGACGACTATGGCGCTGACGATGAACGAAGCATGATGGCTAACAATTCGTCAGCATTTAATTGCCGCGTCGTGAAAGGCAGTCGCAAACTGTCGCCACACGCGCGTGGCATCGCGATTGACCTCAATCCCTTGTATAACCCTTACGTCAAAACCAAAAACGGTCACACCATCGTGCAGCCTGAAGGCGGTCGAGTCTGGATCAAACGTGGCCCTCAAGTACCCTATGGTATTGAAGAAGGTGACCTGATGCTACAACTCTTTAAAGAGCGCGGTTGGACTTGGGGTGGTGATTGGAAGTCACTCAAAGACTACCAGCACTTTGAAAAGCGTTTGAAGCCTTAATTAAGACCGACACCTTTTTCGGCTTTGGCTTTGCCAAGAAGGTCGGTCTTCATGGTCATAAAACGCGCCATCGTAAAGCGCTTACCGTCATCAAAGTACGAAGCGGTTTGGGCAATCGCGGCTTGGCGGGCTACTGCGCCTCCAAAGTACGACCATTGCAAGCCATACTCTTCGATCCAAGCGACGAGATCATTCGTCATGGCATGTGTGAGACCGTCAGGTGACGTCATCGGTTCACGGTAGAGCGCCTTCACTTCTTCAACCGCCGCTTTGTACGCCAACGAACGACTCTCTTCAGCATCCACCGCATCAAACGATCGTGTCACTGGGTTAAAACCCATAAATGGCACCATCAAATCGACTTGGCGTTGCGCGCGGCGGTCACACTCGGCATGCATCCAATCCGGGATCGCCGGTAAGTCGTGAGGCATGTCGGCAAGCGTTGGTGTCAGAAGGGTTGAGGTCATGGTGTGGCGTTAGATGAAAGTGGTGGGTCAAAGAAAAGGATTCACGAGCATAGTACCTGGTTCTCTTGAGCGCCATCTCACTTTTTTTGAAAAAAGCAAGGCGATCGTAAACCACACAGCAAAAACCCGCATCAAAGTCTCAAACTTCAACGCGGGCTTCGTGGTTCAGACGGATTGACCGACCATTAGTAGCCGTCATCCGTCAAACGTTGGGCATAGGCACAACCCAACTCATGCTTATTTTCACAAGCCTTTTGGTACCAGGCTTTGGCTTTTTTCATGTCCTTGGCAACGCCATTACCGTCTTCATACATGAAGCCTAATTTAATTTGTGCCATCGCACTATTTTGTTCAGCAGCCTTCATATACCAATGTAAAGCCTTCTGGGCATTCTGTTCGACGCCATTGCCCTTCAAATACATCGTACCCAAAGCATACTGCGCTTCAACCACACCCTGCTCTGCACGTGCCTTTACTTCAGCCACATTAGGCTTTGCCTGAGCAACGCTTGCAAGCGTCAACGCCGCCAAACTCGCGGCTAATGTAAGGGCGATCTTTTTCACTCTGTTGTTCTCCAAAAATGACACGCAAAAACACCTTACGTGTCGGGTCTTATTGAACATTATCTAGAATAGCCTGACGAGGCGCTTAAGAACTTAAAGAAAATGCCCCGTCACGCTCTCTTTCACGTCTTTAGCGCCTAAAGGCACACCCGCATAGACTAACTGGCCACCTGCTTCGCCGCCACCCGGCCCCAAATCAAGCATCCAGTCGGCACTTCGAATGACATCTAGATCATGCTCAATCACAATGACGGTCGCACCCGCTTCAATCAAATGGTCAAAGACCGCCATCAAGGTTTTGACATTCTCTGGATGTAATCCAATCGTTGGTTCATCAAAAATAAAGACCGTATCGTCTTGACCACGACCCATTTCACCAGCGAGCTTTAAGCGCTGCGCTTCGCCACCCGATAAACCTGGCGTCGCTTCGCCTAGCGTCAAGTACCCTAACCCCAAATCGTCTAACACCTTGAGTTTGTTTTGCACGGACGGCATGTCACGAGTCACGCGCAGTACTTCTTTCACACTCAACTCCATCAACTGCGGCAAGCTGATTGAGTCACCATGTTTATTGACACGATGAATTTGACTAGCGGTTTTGCTATATCGTGTCCCGTGGCACGCAGGGCACGGCACGTCGACATCCGGCAAAAACTGCACGTCTAAACTAATCACGCCTGTGCCGTCACAGACGGGGCAACGAAGTTTACCGGTGTTATAGCTAAAATCACCCGCCTTAAAGCCAGCCGCCTTGGATTCTGGGGTTTTGGCAAAGGCCTTACGACAATCGTCATGAATATCTGCGTATGTCGCGACCGTGGAGCGCACATTAATGCCAATCGGTGCTGCATCAATGAGTTTGACTTTGGCAATCCCTTGCGCCTCAATGGCTTGCACATGGTTGGGTAGTGGTTCGCCATCACACGCCGCCTTGAGGCCAGGCAACAGGCTCTCTAATACCAGCGTGGTTTTGCCTGAGCCCGATACCCCCGTCACAACCGTCAGTCGACCTTTGGGAATTTTGACGGTCATGGGTTTGACCGTATGTAAACCGGTGGTCGTGAGCGTGATCGTCCCTAGCGCAAACATCGCGTCTTCTAGAATCTGCTTACGCACCACAGCGGGCTCGCCATTAAGATAAGGCCCAATCAACGAATTGGGATTCGCAATCACCCCTTCTAACGTGCCTTGTGACACCACAAAGCCACCGTCACGACCGGCTTGAGGCCCCATTTCGATCAGCCAATCGGCCTCACCCAAGACTTGGGTATCATGGTCGACCAAAATAACCGAATTACCGTCCGCCACCAAGTCATGCATCACACGCTTGAGCCCTTCAAGGTTTGCAGGATGTAGCCCAATCGAGGGTTCGTCTAAGACATAAAGCACACCTGTCGTACGATTGCGAACAGCACGCGCGAGCTGCATGCGTTGACGTTCACCCGTTGACAGGGTGCTACCCGCACGGTCTAAAGACAAATATCCTAGCCCCAAACTTAGAAGTCGATCAGCAGTTTCGATAAACGTTTCACAAAGTCGGTTTGCCATAGGGCGCATGACGTCGGGCAAGGTGTCTGGCACCTTTTGGACCCACTCAACCACATCCACCAATGGCCACGTTGACACTACGTCCAAACTCACACCCGCAATCGTGGGAGCGCGAGCGGCTTGGCTATAGCGCGTCCCACCACAATCAGGACAGACATCGGTTTTTAGAAACCTTGCCACACGCTTCATGCCACTTTCGTCTTTGACTTTGCTAAGGGCATTTTCGACTGTACGCACTGCACTAAAGTACGTGAAGTCTAATTCTGCTGCGTCGTTTGAACCTTTTGGATGATAAAAGATATGCTTTTTGACCGCCGGCCCATCAAACACAATCGCTTTTTCGTCGTCCGTCAAAGTATTGAAAGGCACGTTCGTGCGTACCCCCATCGCACGACAGACGTCGGTCATGAGTGACCACATCAACGTTTTCCACGGCAACACCGCGCCTTCGTCAATCGTGAGTGTGTCGTCAGGTACCAAAGTCGTTCGGTCTACCGTACGTACAATCCCAGTCCCATCACACGTAGGACACGCCCCGCGAGTATTGAACGAAAGATCTTCGGCGCCTGGCGCATCAAAGGTCACGCCACAAACGTCACAGACCAAAGGCTTTTCAGCAGCCACGTCTAAGGTAGGCGCATGTACATGGCCATTAGGGCACACGTGCGCGCCTAAACGCGAAAACATAAGGCGCAAAGTATTGAGTAATTCGGTGCCCGTGCCAAACGTACTACGAATACCAGGCACTGCCGGTCTTTGATGTAGTGCTAAGGCAGCAGGCACATGCAAGACTTCATCGACATCTGCTCTCGAAGCTTGCGTTAAACGGCGACGCGTATATGTCGACAAAGAGGCTAAGTAACGTCGAGAGCCTTCGCTATAGAGTACGCCTAAGGCCAATGACGATTTACCAGAGCCTGATACACCCGCGACACCCACAATTTGGTTAAGCGGAATATCCAGATCAATATTCTTGAGGTTATGTACGCGTGCACCGCGTACTGTGATTTTGGCAACCATTCGAGACTCGATTGATGTTTGGCAGTGATGACACCATTATCGACCTCGATGTCGCTTTTAGACAAGTGAGGTTGTTTCGTCAAGACCGTCGTGTCGTATAGCGTGAGCTTTTTAAGACTCACCTAACGTCATCGTCACCGACCTCATCAACCAGCCCCGTTCATGCACTTATAAAGACTCAAAACGCTGATTCTTCTTAGCCTCGATTTTAAGCTTGTCATATTAACGTGACGAGCAAGGATTGACGGGTAGCTCACACTAGCCTATCCTTCGCAAAATCTGCTAATCTAGAGATTGCGCTATAAATGACCGTGACCGTGGAGGCATGATGGCAACGATAGAACAAAAAGCCCAACTAGTGGATCTCACTGGATCCTTGGGTATCGTTGTGATGAAATCAATGTCGAGCGCAACCTCTCCGAACGACGACTTTGATTTTTTGCTCTCCGCGCGTAATACGCTAATACCCGCGGCACCCACCAACATTGATTACGATGCGTGGCTCGATCGTCTTCAAAAGATTGCCAAGAAGTATTCGGACGTATCTAAATAGCGTTCAATCGATCCATTGATCGGAAACGAAAGCCCTAGGCCAATCATGACGTAGGGCTTCGTTTTTTGCTTTGAACTTGATCTTCTTTAGAGTTGCGCCACAGTGTCGTCAGAGGATTGAAGCGAAAGTGGGCCGAAGAGTTCGACAGTTCAGGTCTCAATGGTATGCATCTCCACATCGCGCCTTTAGCCATCCTATCTTGCTTGCGTAAAATGCAACCCTTCTCTACAATCTTTTTATCATTTAACGCATTCTCAAACGACGACACTAGGCTATGACTCACATCACTTCTGACATTCTTTATTTAGGGCCGTGCCCAGAGACTCCGTCCCCGATGACGCTCCCCTATGTGGATGCCTTTGTGTCATGTGGCTTTCCGTCACCCGCGAGTGACTATGAAGCAGAAGACTTTGATTTGAATGGCTATTTCGTACGTAATCGCTCGTCCACTTTTGTCGTCAAGATGGAAGGTGAAGCCTTGATTGATGCGGGCATTACACCCAACGATATTTTGATTGTTGACCGCTCACTTGACGCGAAACCAGGAGACCTCGTTTTGGTCTTTTATGAGGGTGAATATCTTGTGCGTCGCTATCGTTTAGAAGGCCACCAACCCTCACTACACCCCGATAACGCCAATGGTCTTTTTGCCGTCATCACCCCCACAATCGATGAACAATTTTCAATTGAAGGGGTGGTCACAGGACTCGGTCGCCGTTATTGGTAATGCGCTTGCCCGATCACGAGGGATCACCCATCTGGGCATGGCGCGAGACTTCTCAACGGTTGTGAATATTAAGCTCTCGCGCCCTCAGTCCTTCTTGATCGGTCTGTCTTTTGGCGCTAAACCATACAAAAAGTACGCGGGTTGTGTGCCATCATCTTCAGGCGGCAATTCTTTAACCACACAATCCGCGATGCGCGTTAAACCACGGCGCTCATAAAAGCGCCAGCTGCACCACGTATCTGTTTTAAGTAATGTCCATTCGTTCGAAGCACGCGCCGCTTTGATCGTTTCAAAAGCCTTCCACAGGCGGCTTCCTAGTCCCTGTCCTTGTACGTCAGGGTTCACGACAAAGAGCTGAACCCAAGCAGCGTCTTGAGACCTAATCCCCTGATCCAACAATGCCCTTTCAATCCAATTGCCACCATAAAACCAATCGTCTTTAAAGCCCTGACGCTCGTCAGGGGTGGTGACAACTTCCCATGCAGCTTCTACGTCGTCACCGATGGTCTTCCATGTCGGATTCATGCTCATAGGTGGCACCCCTGGCACCGTCGCAAACAAGTAGCCAGCGACTTTGCCATCAAACTCCACCACAAACGTGTCTGTTGAGGGTTGCAGATGGTGCTGAAGGTACCAAGCTGCCGTGGCATCTTCTGCTTGTGGGTGCGCAAACCCCGAAAAATCCCAAACGCGTTTAAGTAGCGTCAAGCATTGCGGTAAGTCGGAAGAGTGAAGTGGACGTATTTGCATAGTAAGAAAAGTCTTTGCCTACAAAGGATGACTATTTTAGAAGACATCGAGGCGTTTTTTGGCGGTGCTTTTGATTGACATCTTGCTAGTGTCATTACGTGTTAATCCTCAAAAGAACGTCGTATCACCATCACACTTCTCACTGAACGTAAAAAGTGATTATTTCTGCGTGATATTTCAAGCCGAATTTTCACATAGCATGATAATTACCTGATTCTTATTTGATTTCAGCAAGAACCGCCCTGTTTTTTGCCTCGTTTTATGCAACACGTCACAGAAGAAACGCATTATCGCTGTCGTTTCTCGTCATCTATAGACTCCAAATACTCCTTCTTTTACCTAGTGAATCTGTAACTAAGATAAATATTGTAATATTTTGTTTATCATCTGACGCCCAGATGTTTCCGTCCGTAATATGCAAATTTGTCGATTCGTCATACTTTCTACTTAAGTAGAAAGCCTCAATACCTTTTGAGAATCGAAAAAGCGGAAGAGCTGTTATTGCTAGCGGTTCTTCTTGAGATTAATTTCTTTAAAGACCTAAGAGAAGAATCATGATTAGCAAGAAGAAGTTGACGGCCATTGTTGTGGCTGGTTTGTTTGTGACGCCGGTGATGGCTGCCACAGTGGTTTCTGGTAGCCTGATTTACAGTGGAGATGATTCTGTTGTAGCCGATGACGAGAAATTTGCAGAAGCTGTGAAGAATTCACAAGCGGATTATGTAAAACTTTTTATCGTGAACTCTCACAATTCAGAAAATAACGGCAATGTCTCCCTGACATTGAATAAAGCCGAAGGTTACAAACTTAATACTGTCGCATTCCACGAAAATGCCCCATGGAATAATGCAAATCATAAGCTTTCTTTGAGCCTCGAAAAGAGCGGTCTCGACTTAGAAAATGGCATTATCTTTAGAAATGCTGCTCAGCAAATCACCAAAAAATCTAACGGTGATGTTGTCAATGCCCCTAAAGATAATCTCCAAACAACAGCAACAGTGACGCTCAACCAAAGCACTTTGCGTGGAGACATCATTAACCAGTACAACGGTTATAATGAAGGCACCACTAACGAAGATAAGACCGAGACCTACTATTATCAAGCCTCGCTCAAAACCACTACCAAGGTGGATTTAACCACTTCCACTTGGGTTGGCGATTTGAGAGATGAAAATCGTATTACGGAGAAGTCCACTAGCCTTACGAAACCTCTTAACAAAGATGATGTTAAGAGTGATTTCATCGTTAACCTCGAAAACGGCTCTTCCTGGACAGGCGGCGTTGATGTTGCCAAGAAGTCCACTGTTGAAGTGAAGCTCGACGGCACCTCTTCCTGGACGGTGAACAAGGACAGCAAGGTTAACTCCATCCAGTTTAATGGTGCCGCTGCCGCTTTCAAGGCTACTCCCGAAAAGAACGGCGTTGCTATCGCTGATGGCGTTACGTTGACGGTTGCTGATGGCATCAACGGTAACACGAACACGAGCACGATCAACGCCCTCCACACTGGTGCTGGTTCTACGCTCGCTGTTGAAAAGGCCAACGTCACGCTCTACAACTTCGCCGGCAAAGGCGACATCGTCTTGAACAAGGACGGTAAGGTCACTGTTAACGCCGCTTCTGACAAGGTCAATGCCACCTTCACGTCTCTCGAAGGCTCCAAGTTTGCAGCGAATGAAAAGGTTAATGCCAACGTGACCATTGCTGGTGCCTTGGTTGACGAAAAGGGCATGGACGCTGTCATTAAGCAGTTCAACGACAACAAGAACTACGAAGGCAAGGGTTTGATCACCTTCTCTGGTGGTATGGTTGCTGATGACGTCTTCGGTATTAATGATAAGGGCCAGTTCGTCCAGACGGGCACCACGAAGAACGCTCAGTTAGTGTCTATCGGCGAAAGCACCGCCATCACGATGATGCAGTGGCGCGCTGACGCTGACGACATGTACCAGCGTATGGGCGACCTTCGCAACAATAATGGTTCTGTCGGCGTTTGGGCTCGTACGTTCGGAGGTAAGGCTGAAGCTGGCCACGTTGACAACAAGTACTACGGCGTTCAGGCTGGTGTCGACACCCAGGTTGCTACGACTGGTCCGAAGCAGTTCGTTGGTGGTGCTATGTCCTACACGACCGGTGATGCCACCTTCGCTAACGGCACGGGTGACAACTACATGGGCACGTTCACGGGCTACAGCACCTGGCTCTTCGACAACGGTTCTTATGTTGACGTCGCTGCCAAGGTGGGCAAGCTCAACAACGAATTCGACCTCGCTGTTGAAGGCAAGAAACTCGCTGGCAAGTACAGCACCCAGGCAGTCGCTTTGACGGTTGAATCTGGTCATCGCTTCCCCGTCACCAACCTCACCTATGTTGAACCGCAGGTGGCCTTCACGGCTTCTCATATCTTCGGTGAAGACTACGGTGCTACGAACGGCGTGACGATCGAACAGGATTCGATCAACTCCTACGTCGCTCGCGTTGGTGTTCAGGCTGGTTTGAACTGCCCTGACAACATGGGTAGCGTGTTCGTTCGTGCGTCTTACCTCTATGACTTTGACGGCGAAACGTCCACGGTTGCTCGCAACGCCAAAGAAACTAACCGCTTCGATCAGGACTTCGGTGGCGGCTGGTACGAATTGGGCCTCGGCATGAACGTCAACTTCACGAAGAATCTGTACGGCTACGCCGACTTTGAATACGTGACTGGCGGCGAAATTAAGACCCCGTACCGTTGGAATGCTGGCGTTCGCTACGCCTTCTAATCAAGCATTTTAAATTCACTTGTTGATTTAAAATAGCTTAGAGGCCACTACCCTCTTCTGAGTGTAGTGGCCTCTTTTTTATTCTGTCAATTGGTTGTCAATGCACGACCAAAACGTCATCCCAATTGGTCGTATAGCATGGTGTCAAGAAGTCTCGCTTCATCTCCCATTTGGTAGAAAGTGCCGAACTCGCGGTTTTAATAATCCCTTTGCCATATAAGTCAGTCAAGGTATCCATCACACTCATGAGTTCTCGACGCTTAGCGCGTTGAATGTCTACCGCTGGATCATCAAACAAAGATTGCGATAAGGTCGGCGCTCCTTCGTCCACTAATTGAGAGAGAATCACACCGGCACGACGATACTTGATCCCAGGGCGCCAAGCCTCTTCAACCAACGTACAGGCAGCATGCGTTAGGCCTAACGTGTCGGACGTAGGTCGATCAAACTCGATCGTAGGCGACGCAAAGTATTGCGGATCGTCCGTTCTAAAGGGATCAGACTGAAATTGCACCGTGAGACGCGTCGCTTCCGTGCCTTCAGCTCTCAAGATGCGCGCAGCTGAAGCCATATGTACCGAGACCGCAGCAAGCACACTATTTTTGTCGGTAATCAACTCACCGAAACTACGTGAGCGTACGATCTGCTGCCGTTTAGGTGGCGTTTCTACAAGCGGAAAACAGACTTCACCTTGCAGTTCTAGCCAAGTGCGCTCTAACACTACCCCACCCAACTTACGCACAGTGGTTCGAGGAAGCCTCACAAAATCTAAGACATGCTTGACGCCTAAAGCTTGGAGTTTAAGGGTTAGGGCCCCACCAATCCCCCACACTTCATCGATGGGTGTCATGGACCAGGCTTTGGTTTGTCTAGCTGGCGTTAAATCGTCCCAATTAAGTACAGACTTAAAGGCGGGATAAATCTTTGCGTAGTGGTCACAAAGCTTAGCCAGGGTTTTGGTGGGCGCAATACCTACACATGTCGGAATCCCTGTCCACTTTAAAACACGATCATGGACTTGAAACCCTAAGGAGGTAAGGTCAATCGGCATCCCGGTAACATCCGCAAACTGCTCATCAATCGAATAGATCTCTTGACGTGGCACGAGAGTACGGATGGTGGCCATCATGCGGTTAGACATGGATTGATAGAGTTCATAATTACTCGAGCGCACCACAATATGATGCTTTTCAACCAAGTCTTTAATCTGAAAAAGGGGCACACCGCGCTTAATGCCTAAAGCCTTCGCTTCAGCGGTGCGCGTCACCACACAGCCATCATTATTCGAAAGCACAATCACGGGCTTACCACGAAGCATCGGTTCAAAGACACGATGAACCGACGCATAAAACGTATTGCCGTCAATATGAAGAAAGCGCATGATGGTGAACCTTGATGTTTGCGTATACTGATATAAAAGTCATTTTAACCTGACAACATTTATTATTGCAAACATGAATAGAGACTCAGCTTTATGATAGGCTTTGTCGGCACACTTTCTAATGACGCTCTTATGCCAGTCCATCAAGCCCTTTTCGATTCGATCCTTTCGGGTGACGCACAATCTCGCGTACTCATTCCTGATGCCAAACTTCAGACGGCCCAAACGACACTCCTAACGACAGCCATTGCGTTTGCCAATACTGCGGGCGGCAAAGTGCTGATTGGCGTAGATGACAAAACCGGCGAAATCCTTGGACTCAACGCAGATCACTTACCTCACGTCATCAACACGATCCGCAAAGCGATCCTTGACGCATGCACACCACAGATACCACACAGTCTGCACGTCGTACCGGTGGGCGACAAAACGATCGTTGTCCTTGAGATCTATCCAGGTAACGAGACGCCCTATTACTTGAAATCAAAAACTCCTGAAACCGGCACTTTTGTTTGGGTCAACGGCAACACAAAAGAAGCGGACGCATATTGGCTCAAAGAACTTCAGTTTGCGGGCAGCCGTCGAACTTTTGACCAACAGTGGGTACGAGGCACAAGTTATCTCTCTGCCACCGAGATTGAAGCATTCTGTGAAATGCTTCATCAAGAAGCACTCAAGAATGCCGAAGGCCAAGACATTCGACCGATCAAGCTCCAAACAC
>Shorty_p1__coassemble_1950_pt1 | contig 12429 bp, 8 predicted proteins | sample Shorty_p1__metabat2_high_PE_029 | metagenome-assembled genome bin Shorty_p1 | reverse complement strand
AGCTATTGATTTTTATAACTTTTGCATAGTTCGAAGAACTGCGGTTCTTTTAATTAAAACAGAATTTCAATTACGAATCATTTGATGGTTGTTAGTGATTTTTTTGGCTTTGTCTACTCGGCGACCGTGCCTACCGCATTGGTCAGGAGCGTCCAGTGACGGTTTATCGCTTGGTGGCTGAAGGCACGGTCGAAGAAAAGATCTTGCGTTTGCATGAGACCAAACGTTCGCTTGCGGATGTGTTCTTAGAGGTCGCCGATATGTCGAGCCGCTTAAGTAAGGATTCGTGGCTTGCCTTGCCTTGTTGTCTTCGAAGGAGGATACGTAGTAATATTTTGTTACATGCAGTGATCCTCCTTTTTTGTCTGTCGATAAAACGCACTTTCGTTGTTGGACTAGCTTTAACAACCAAAGTGAGTATGCGAAAAAGGTGTGTTAGGAGGATCAGTGATACTGAAATAGACTCACATTTTGGGTTTAGTCAAAGAAATGTCAGATTTTTGAGGGTTAAATAGACGGGCTTTTGATGTTCTAATGTAGACTTTTTTGACCTATTCAATACCGCTTTTTGCTCTTTATAACGCAAGGTTTTTTAGTTCGATGTATCGTCGAATGTGAACTGTTGCCCTACAAAGTTTCGTTGTGGCACAGGTTAAACATTTGGGCTCTGTCTTTCAATAGGCGCCCCTACACGCGAGTAGGGGCGCCTTTTCCAGACAGACACATTTTGTGAAAATGGACCGCGCTCAGGGCGGTTCTGGTTGCGTTATAAAGGGCAATTCTTCTTCATTTTTCGCGCCACCCTCAAGGCAAGGATCAATTTAAGGTCTTTTGTTCGCTAAAACGGTGGTATAGTTCTCCACGTCACGACGATTTGTGTCGCTAGGTCGAATGCCTCGGTGTGCAGTTCGTTGTGAGCATTAAGTTCAAAAACAATAAGGCTATGGTCTGGCGTATCGCCAGATAAGCGTCATTGAAGCGTCTCCATCCATCGCTTGCTCACGGGTAGCAGCGATATGGGAGGGCGCTTGATGCCCGCTTGCGCTCAAATCAAGCGCTACCCATCTCGCTGCTTAACGTTCGCTATCGATACGTGAAACGGAAAAAGTTGTTGTTTTGACTTAATACAACCGGCAATCGTTGGAAACGAAGCTTTGTGCTAATTAGGCTAAGCCTGGTGTCTCGCCAGGTCTGAAGGATGATCGCTGCCAAACAGCGCGCATCACTTATCACAACGCTCCACAACCCCCGGCCAAAGGCCGGGGGGGCGAGGTGGATCGTCCGCTCTGACGCTCTGCGCGCTGATATGTCGCGTGAGTAGTTGGCACATTGCTTTGTTTCTCGCGGTTCATGGCTTGTTCGGTCATTTGGTCGTATAAGCGACAAAAATTGAGAACAAAAAGGTCTGCCAATCTAGGCTTAGCCTGGTGTATCGCTAGGTGTGTTTGCTGTGAAGAGCCTTCGAGCACTTCGCTCTCGTCGCTTGTTTTAAGGACCGTTCAGGGAGACCGCCCTGAAGGTCCACTTAAATCAAGCTCCTATCTCTCATGCTCATCCATTGCGTCATAGTAGGTTGGCAGTCCTCTTTATTTTTGGCTGAATGCGTCGTAGACACGTTTCGGTGACAAGTGATTTTTATTTTTTGGGTGCGTAAAAGTGTTTCAGATTATGAATGCGAATAGGGGCAGTGTGAACCTTGGATCGTTGTTTTCAGATAAACAAATCACTTCAGCCTTCAAGACGGTTGATCCATACGCAGACGACTTTTACGAAAAACTTGTCAAGCAACTCACTGAGAATGGCGAGGCTCGATTAAACGAAGCGTTGAATCTCTTTCCGACCTTAGAGCCTACAGAAGCGCTTAGACTCGTTTATGCCTTTTTCAAATCTGAACCAGAAAAACAGGCGATTGTGTTAACCATCGCAAAGCGTGGTTCATTGGCTTCGGCAGCGCAGGCTATCGAGGCGACATTTCCTCCTCAGAGTCCCTTGGCGACCTATCTCCTTCATGGTGGGCCATTTGTTTTACCGAAGATGTGCGCAAACTTGCCTCTTGCAATGCGGGTGCGCTACCGCTTTGCGCAATGGGCGAAGGGGACGTCTCCCTATGTCCTTAGACTGTTTTTAGATTTCCCACCGTTTAAGGACTTAGAGTCCAGTATGCTGAGAGAAGAGCTGACTGAGCTAGTTTCGTACTTGAAAACGCATCAGGTTCAAGTAACAAAAGTCGAGCCTGAGGCCACGATCCTTCTTTCTCAGCATTTGCTCTCTGCATTCATCGATACAGATATTGCTAACAGTTTATTTGTCGGCACTGGACCACGTCAACGTCTTGAAACTTTAAAGGCTTGTGGTCTTGGAAACATTCTCGAGGGCGTGGATCAAGCCTGGCAAAAACTCACCTTTGGTCCTTTGAATCAACGTTTTGAGCGTGTGCCTGATGCGTTGATCGAGCGGCCGTTGCAACCGGAACTTCAAAAAGCCCTTAGGAGACGTTTGCTCACTCAGGTTAATCATTCGTTCAATAAGCGTTTCAAACGAAAGAAAGGTGGCTCATGGCAATTTATGGATGACCGTGTTGCGACAGCGCTTAATAACCTGCTGGGTTTTTCGGTACCACAATGGGCGATAGGTGACTACAAGGCTTTTGTGAATGTTTTGATTGAGCAAAATCTTCTTCAAAGTTTAAGTAAGGCTCAGCTTCAAGCGCTCATGGATAAGGTCGGTATGCCTGAAAAGACCGCTATTGCGACGCATGAATTGAGTCAGAAGTTAGCGCAAGGCTGTCCTGATGCGTATGAACCAATGCTCTTGACAACGCTTTGGAAGGTCGCTCCCAACAAAGCGATCTTTAAGATTGTTGGCTGGCCAAAGATCACTTTAGAAAGTCTGAGTGAAGTTTTCGAATCCGACTTGCCTGAAAACAAGTTGGACTGGCTCAATGCGTATTTGAGAACGGTCGATCAGGCAACAAGCGATGCGATCAAAGTGCTTTTGATTGAAAAGCGCCCAAAGAGCGCCCTCAGACTCATTGATCCGACGGATGAGTGTTGGCGACAGGTGCCTCTTAAGACGTGTATTCAGCTTGATTTATGGTCTGTCGTGGCGCATGCAGACCTTGAAAGTGTTCTTGAAGCTGTGCCAAGGCGTTTTTTGGTCGATCGAATTTTGGCTCGGTGTGGTCGTAAAGCATACTCCCCCAAACCTTATGATCGTCTCAATGATGAAACCTTGCATGAGGCGTATTGCGCTCTCACACAAAGTGCTCAATGCCGTCGTCATTTTGTGACGTCACTTCTGGAGCGGGAATGGTGTCGAGACCATCAAGGGCGTTCGTACCAGATCTTAGGTGGTCGCTATTGTTCATACAAGGTGCTTGCGATTGAGTTGCTTCGTTGCTCAACCTTTTTAGGTGATCGCTCGTTTAGACAAGATGTGGTCGAACTTGCGCTTAAAGAGGCGAGCTCGTTGCCAGAGCGTCAGACGTTATTGCGGTTGATTCAGAAAGATGCGGTGGAGCCTCAATTGCCAGAGGTATGGGTCAAGGCGGTCTTGAGTTGGCCAAAGAAAGTGCTGAAGACCCTGCTGCCAAATATGAGGCAGACGCTTCTTGACGCATATGTCGCTCGCGAAGGTCTCAAGGCCCTTGATGCTTGTTATAAGGCGTCGCCCAAAGGCCTCTCGAGTCGTCTATTCTTTTTGCTTCGTGTCAATCGTTTGAAAACCGGTGGCGCTTGGCCAGAGAATCGCATCCTGCGTAGTGACGCACAAGGTTTTGATGAAGTGATTGAAAAGGCCTCAAACCTTCTGTGTATCAGCGAGCCTCGTCTTTGGGACGCTACGCTCGAATGTATGCCAGAGAAAGCGCAGGCGGTCCTTCAGTATGCTACGAAGCATGCCAAGGCCGTCATGTCACCTGGATTGGCACGTTGGATCGATGTCGTTTTGCAGCGTTACGCCCTAAAACCTGAAGCCCGTTTGGACGCCTTGTTGGCTGATCAGACGACAACTGATGTGAAGTTTTGGCCTCATCAAGGGCCAGACGGCACAAAGGGTGACGTCTATGCTTATCTGCGCGTACATCATTCGCTCAAGGCTTTGAGTGCTGTGTGGTCTGAACGTCAGACGCTCCCTGATAGCGTCTTGCCAACCATGGTCGCTCATTGGCCTAATGATGCTGCGTGGTTTGAGTTATTCCTGGCGTTAGGCAAATCTCATACCTCACTATTACGTCAAGTGATGGGCATGATGGACTTCAAGGCTCCCTTTGGCTCTCGATTCGATGCGCATTATCGACATAGCACTATTCCGAAGAAAAATGGTGGTGTGCGCGATATCTATGCGCCGGAACGCGTCTTGAAGGCTTTGCAGTCACTGATCAACGTCAAGCTGTTGCAACCATTAGGTGCACATGATGCTGCCTTTGGTTTTGTGCCTGGGCGAAATATTTCGGGCAATGCTGAGCGTCATGTGGGGCAGCCTGTCGTCGCAACGGCAGATATCCATGCGTGTTTCCCTAGCGTTAGTCGTGGTTTGGTTGTTCATGCGCTAAAGCGTGATTTGGGGGACCGGTTTTCGTATGGTGCGATTCTGAAGCTTGCCGATATTTGTTTGTCAAAAGGTGTTTTGCCGACAGGTGCACCGACTTCGCCCACCTTACTCAATCGCGTCTTGTTGCGTACGGACGAATTGCTGACCGATGCTGCCTCGAAAAAAGGTTGTACATATACCCGATATGCCGATGACATCACGTTTTCGGGTGACGATGGCGCAGTGAGTTTGTTAGGTGTCGCCAAGGGTGTCTTAAAACCCATTGGTTTAACACTGGATCCTAAAAAGACCAACGTGTTCCGCCGGGGACGTCGCCAATGCTGTACTGGCCTTGTTGTCAATGATCGCGTGAGTGTGAATCGCGAAACGTGTCGTCGTTTGCGAGCCTCAGTACATGCGTTGGAACTAGGTCGTCCGTTGCTTTGGGACGGTAACCCCGAAACAGTTGCGCAACTACGAGGCCGATTGGCCTTTTTGGCGAGTGTCAAAAAAGAAGAGGGGGCTCGCCTGATGGCGAGGCTTGATGCTGCACTCATGCAAAAGACAGTCACTTGCTAACCATAAGGATAAAAACGATGCAAAGCAATCCATTGATGAGTGTGCATATTGAAACGTTATCGCTTCTAGCATGTCATCAGAAACACTTGAAGGAGCCCCTCTATGAGGCTATGGAAAAGGAGCTGAGTGAACGATATGCCAATTGTCTTCGTATTTGGAAGAGCACCTTCCTAAAGCAAAAACCTGAACCCTTTGTGCCTTTTCGTTATGAGCGCATACCTTTGATTTTGGCTACGCTCGTAGCACAGCGCAGCACATCCCCGATTTTATTGATGGATCCGGTATTGATGGGTCGGGCCTCCATCGGTTGGTATGTCGATGCCAGTCGCCGTCCGAATACCCAAGGTGAGGTGTCCTTGCATATAAAATACATTGATTATGGGGATCAGTTGGTCAATAAGTATGCAACACCTTATGCTTCGGTGGGCCTTTTTACGGAGGCTGATCAAAGGAAATTGGACGCATTAAGTGGTCCATGCTCAGTCGAGATGATGGTGGGTGAAGAAGTCACGCTAAAACTTAAGCTTACTCAAGATGTGCGTTCTGAATTGTTTCTCAAGAGTCTTCGCTCTGGCAGTCAAGTGATGGGTGCGATCATCGAGTTAAGTGAGCGTGGTGAACGTCAAGAACTTCAAAGGTTTAATCTGCGACGAGTCAGTAAGTCAGCAACAGAGGTCGTGTTGCGGGTTTCGCCCGAAGTGGTGATGTATTTGATGGCGAGCGACCCAAGTGCGTTTCTCGAACTCTCTGCCGGCAAAGCAAAAATGGTTAGCCCGATGTGTTCGGTCGATAGTGGTGCTCTCCCAGCCATGTTGTATCAAGTCGATGGTGAGGGAGATGATCTTTATATCGACATTTCGATGGAGCTCTTCAAAGCGCTACAGAAGACCTACCCGTGGCTCTGGTGCCGTAACCTTGCGGGACTTGCGGCGTTATGGCAAAAAGGTTCCTGCGGTAGTATCGCTTAAGCGTACGCTTTAAAGCTAGGAAGCTTTTCTTTGTGTGAAGTCCAACTGTCGTTCATCATGCGTCGAAAGGCTTCTTGATGGGTACTCGGATCAAAGTCTACTCGCCAAAAGGGCGTTGCCAATCGCTGAACTAATTGGTCGATATTGGCGGACTGACGAACATTGAGGCCTTCAATCAAAACGCGACCAGCGTCGGCCTCAAAAGTCGGAATACTCAAACATTTACCCGTGTCGATCGCAATCGGTAATAGGGGCGTCAGCGTTTGAGTGTACGTCTTAAAGTGCGTGGAGCCGTCGAGCAAGGTGTCGCCGTGATGGATGAGCATCAACCAATAGGCGCGGCAGTAATCGTCCTGCCATTGCGAAGAGGCATTGGTCAAAGTTTTGAGACGCGCAAATTGCTGAGCAAAGGTCATCAAGGCGATGACAGAGAGGCGGGGCTTGAAGCCTAGTCCTAAGAGCACGTGATTGCCAAAGGTGTACGGAAAGCCGCGATGACGTGCGAGTTCGTCAAAAATTGGCTGAAATGACGTTGGTTGCGACAAAAAGAAAGCCATCTGCTTGGCGTCTTGGAAGGCGTAATCAATCGGACTTTCGAGCATGGTGCAACCTGTAAATCAGCACTAAGAGAGAGGCTATTGTTAATCTGAACAAGGTAGCACGAGAGACAATGATATGTGTGTCGTACCCGTTTGAGATTGTGTCAGATTGTGTATAAGAGACGGTTTCGTGTATCTCTAATGTTACAACGAGATTAAGAGCGAGAACGATTTGCATAGAATCGCTATGATTGATTGTGATCTTCACTGATTGGAGCGCTCATGGCTGTCATCAACATTGGTTCTTTGAACATCGATTTCGTCTATAAAGTCCCGCATTTTTTGCACGCTGGCGAAACGTTACGTGCGATCAACCGTGCGGTTCATCCGGGCGGCAAAGGGCTCAACCAGTCGATTGCCGTTGCACGTGCCGGGATGACGGTTTTTCATACCGGAGCTGTTGGCGCAGATGGCGGCTTGCTACTTGAAACACTGAAGCGTGATGGCATTGAACTCACGCATTTAGTGGTGCATGAGGAGGAGCCGAGTGGCCACACCGTGATTCAGGTCACGCCCGATGGCGAAAACTGCATTTTGTATTTTCCAGGCACCAACGAACTTGTGACCGTTGAACGTGTCATGGAAACCTTGGATGGTGCTCAAGCGGACGATTTGGTCATGCTACAAAACGAGCTTCCGAATACGACGTTGATGATCGAAGCGGCGTACGCTCGCGGTTTGCGCACGGTGTTAAATCCGTCGCCCTTTGACGAACGCTTAGCTGACGCACCGTTCGAAAAGCTTTATGCTTTGATCGTGAACGAAACCGAAGCGTCGCAACTTTTGGCTGTGGAGCAAGGTTCGCTCGACAAAGACGAATTGATGGAAGCGTTGATCCAGCGTCTGCCGCACGTGCGTTTGATCTTGACGCTGGGCTCACATGGGAGCTGTGGTTATGATCCTGAGGTGGGCGCATTCAGAGTGCCACCCATGCGTGTGAAAGCTGTCGATACGACGGGTGCGGGTGATACGTTTGCGGGTTACGTTGTTGCTTCATTGGCACGTGGTGAATCGCTTGAAGTGGCGATGCGTCGTGCAACGGTGGCTGCTGCGATTTCGGTTACACGAGAAGGCGCTGCCACTTCGATTCCAACATTAGACGAAGTCGTGGCGGCTGAAGAAGCGGCGAGTGCGACAGATTGAGGCTATCGTGATGGACAAGCGAAAAATCATTTTGGATTGTGACCCAGGATATGACGATGCGGTCGCGATTTTGTTGGCAGCAGGGAGTCCTAAGATCGATTTGTTAGCCATTACTGTTGTGGCAGGTAATCAAACGATTGAGAAGGTAACCAAAAACGCTTTGGCGATTGCGGGCATTGCTGGCCTCAAAGACATCCCGATTGCTCGTGGTGCAGTGCGTCCATTATTGAGAGCGCCAGAGACCGCTGCCTTTATTCATGGTGAAAGTGGTTTGGATGACACGACGTTACCTGATGTTGTCCCGACGATCGATTCTCGTCACGCTGCGGAGCTGATCATCGATATCGTGATGCGAGAGCCTGCTGGGACGGTGACCTTGGTGCCGACGGGGCCTTTAACGAATATCGCTTTAGCCGCTCGTTTGGAGCCGAGGATTGTTGAGCGCGTCAAAGAAGTAGTTTTAATGGGTGGTGCTTGCCATTACGGTAACCACGGTCCGTACTCTGAATTCAATATTGCCAACGATCCAGAGGCTGCACAGATTGTCTTTGGCGAGCCCTGGAAAGTGGTGATGGTTGGGCTTGATTTAACATATCAAGCGCGTGCGACGCAAGAAGTCGTTGATCGCATCCGTGAAGTTAAAACTCACTCAGGCGTCTTCTTGACCGAAGTCCTCGACGCCTTCAATCAGCGCTACCGTGAGGTGCGAGGACATAACGACGCGCCCGTGCACGATCCTTGTGCTGTGGCCTATGTGATAGATCCAACGGTGGTTGAGGCGCAACGAGTCCCGATTGCTGTCGAATTAACGGGCACACTTACAGCGGGCATGACAGTGGCTGATTTCCGTCGACCAGCGCCCGAGGGTTGCCACACCTGGGCGGCGTTGAAACTTGATGCCTCTAGGTTCTGGGATTTGGTGACGGACGCGGTTCAAAGACTGCCTTGAAGGGATAAGAAAAAAGGTGCATCGCGCGAAAACGCCATGCACCTTTTGCGTGAATCTTTCGGCAAGCGAAAGTCGCTACGAATTACGTCGCTTTTTCAGCCTTTAAAGCTTCAAAGCGAGCAACGTCTTCACGATGATCTTCTTCGATCAAGACCATCAAACGCTTAATGGTCTGGTCACGCAACACCGTCGGATCCATATGTGGATTAAAGAGTCTTGCGAAACGTAAGCCTTCAAGCATCGAACGTATCGTGATAATGCGAGCTTCCATCACTTCTTGAGATGGTGCATATTCACGGTTGTCGCCTAAGCTACTCAAATAGGTGAGCTTAATGTGCTCACGCACTTTGGTCGTGGCAGTCACGGCGATGTCAAAGACGCGGGCATTAACCAAAGCTTCATTCATGATGGCAACGGCCAACTGAGCGGAGTCAACGTCAAGATAAGCATCGACCACAGCACCCAATTCGCGATGCAGGCGCTCATCAGGACTCATCCCTTCATATTGGTCAGAATCGAGCATATCGATGAAGTGTTGCGTCTGCGTTTCGACCAAAGCTTCAATAATCGCTTCTTTATTACTGAAGTAGTTATAGATATGCCCGACACTCATACCGAATTCACGGGCAATGTCTCGTAACGTGGTTCGATGAAAACCGTGAATCTTGAAGCAACGCTGGGCGGCGTCAAGAATCTGTTGGCGTCGATCTGAACGTTCGGTACCGCAAGTGATTCTAGGTTGTCTACTCATAGATTACTCGCCTGATGTTTGATTCGGTTGGATGGCATCATTTGTGCCGCCACCGAGAACTTTATAAAGCGTCACAGCGCTAGCCGTCTTGCCAAGTTCGGTACTAATCAAAGCTTGACGAGCGCCGACCATCGCACGTTGAGAGGTCAGCACATCGTTATAGGCAACGGCACCTGCCTTGTAGCTTGCGTCAGCAAGTTCGTAAGCCTTTGTTGCCGCTTCTGCGAATTCTCGACGTGCATTGAGTTCACGATCCATCGTGCCTTCGGTTGCAAGAGCGTCAGCCACTTCACGGAAAGCGCCTTGAATGGCCTTTTCGTAGTTGGCAACAGCGATCTTCTGACCAACCTTAGCCGCTTCGAGGTTTGCCTTATTACGGCCACCCGTAAAGATCGGGAGGTTAATCGACGGCGTAAAGGACCAGAAACCCGTGTGCGCATCAAAGAGGTCAGACATATGCATGCCCATAGAACCCGCACCAGCGATGAGGCTCACGCTCGGGAAGAAGGCGGCACGTGCGACACCAATATTGGCTTCAGCGCTACGCAATTGACGTTCGCTTGCCATGATGTCCGGGCGGTTCAAAAGCACTTCGCTAGGCAGGCCAGCGGGCAACACAGCCGTTTGCGTCACACCAGTCGCAAGATTCGTGGGGAGGAGGTTTTCAGGCACGGCACCACCACAAAGCAGGTTAAGCGCGTTCTTATCTTGCGCAACGGCGCGGATATAAGAAGCGATCTGCGCGCGAGCGGCAGCGACCGTCGTACGAGCCTGTTCGTAGTCAAGCTGGCTCGCAGCCCCTAAACGATAGCTTTCTTCAATGAGCTTGAAGCTTTCTTCTTGGCTCTTCAACGTTTCTTTTTGAAGAGCCAACTGAGCCTGGTCAGCGCCTAACGTGAGCCACCCCATGGCAACCTGGGCGATCAAGGTGCTCTGCATCGAACGACGGGCATCGTCAGAGGCGAGATAAGCCTGAAGGGCCTGTTCGTTGAGGTTACGAACACGACCGAAGAAGTCGAGTTCGTAGCTAGCCATGGCGAGCTGAGCGGTATAGGTATGCGTCGTGTTGCTCTGACCTGCAACGGAGGCAGGTGTATGTTTACCTGCGTTATTAGCCGTAGCGGCAACCGTCGGGAAAAGTTCAGAGCGCTGAACGCCATACATAGCGCGAGCCTTTTCGACATTCAAGGCGGTGACACGAAGGTCACGGTTTTCCTTGAGAGCCAATTCAATCACCTGACGAAGACGTTCGTCCATGAAGAACTCTTGCCAAACTGGCAACGCTTGCTGACGTAAGTTAGCGCCAGTATAGGCTTCACCCTGAGGCCAAGCAGTGTCGACAGGTGCTTCGGGACGCTCATGGTCGGGCGCCAAGTTGACGCAACCCGAAAGCGCCATCACTGCAACGAGAGGAAGAATCCTCAACATGTTCTTAGTCATATATAAAAACTTTTGTTGTCAGCGGACGTCCCTTTGAGGAACGTCCGCATCAGTTGATCCGATTCCGGGATTTAAGACTTCTTGCCGCTCAATCGAACGACGAGCACATAGAAGACCGGCACGAAGGCGATACAAAGGAATGTACCAGCAAGCATACCGCCCAACACACCCACGCCAATCGCGTTCTGTGCACCTGCGCCAGGACCGTGAGCCACAGCAAGCGGCAACACACCTAAGCCGAAGGCGAGGGAGGTCATGAGAATCGGACGCAGACGAACGCGCACAGCTTCTTCAGCAGCGTGGATTGCATCCTTGCCTTTTTCCATGTACTCCTTAGCGAATTCCACAATCAGAATGGCATTCTTACTCACAAGACCGATGGTTGTGACCAAGCCCACCTGGAAGTAGATGTCATTGGACATGCCGAGGAACCAAGTCAAGCCTAAAGCACCAACCACGCCGCACGGGACGCAAAGGAGGACAGCGATAGGCACAGTCCAGCTTTCATACAAAGCGGCCAAGCAGAGGAACACGACAAGGAGAGACAGTCCATAAAGGGCCGTACCCTGACTACCCGCAGCCTTTTCTTGGTAAGAAACACCGTTCCAGGCCACTTCGTAACCCGTCGGGAAGACTTCCTTGGCCACTTGTTCAATGGCTGCCATAGCCTGACCAGAAGAAACGCCTGGGCGTGGAGAACCCTGAATGTTCACAGCAGGCAAACCGTTAAAGCGTTCAAGACGCGGGCTACCATAGGTCCATTCAAACTTCGCAAAGGTTGAGATAGGCACCATTTCGCCATTGGCGTTACGGACATGCCAGTTGAGAATGTCTTCAGGTTGCATACGAGAAGGTATGTCACCTTGCATCCAAACTTTCTTCACGCGACCGCGATCCAAATAGTCATTGACATAAGAACCAGCCAAGGCCGTCGAAATCGAACGATTCACTTCGGCGATGTCGAGGTTGTAGGCAGAAAGCTTTTCATAGTCGAGTTCAAGCTTTAACTGCGTCGAGTCGGCCATACCGTTGGGACGAACCATGGTCAAAGCTGGATTGGCGTTGGCCTTGGCAAGGAACTGATTCATGAGTTCCATTAATCGGTCATGTGAGCCGCCGGTGTTGTCTTGAATGTAGAAGTCAAAACCGTCGGCCACACCGAGTTCAGGCACTGGCGGAAGCGGGAAGACGAACGTGCTCGATTCCATGAACTGTGGTGCCATCATGAGCGCACCCATGGTGCGACGTTGAATAGCATCAACCGAAGTATCCGGAGACGTACGCTGATCCCAATCCTTGAGCTTCAAGAAGCCCATGGCCATGTTCTGACCCGTACCAGCAAAAGAGAAGCCGCTCACAATAAAGACGGAGTCAACAGACTTTTCTTCGGAGGTCGCCATGAATTTCTGAAGCTTTGACATTTCGCGTTCAGTACGTTCCATGGTGGCGCCGTCAGGGAGCTGGCTCATC
>Shorty_p1__coassemble_1805_pt1 | contig 14094 bp, 9 predicted proteins | sample Shorty_p1__metabat2_high_PE_029 | metagenome-assembled genome bin Shorty_p1 | reverse complement strand
GGGTCAATGGCAGTGCCTAAAATGATTTCAGCGTTCGGGTGCTGAAAAGCTTTGAGTTGATCCATAGCTTGACGCACTTCGGTGAGCGTTAACGACTCATCACTCGTAAAGTACACCAAGAGGCCGCGTGCGTTTTGTAGGCGAGCACCTTCTAATAAAGGACAAGAGAGCGCATTCATCATTGCGTTTGTGACGCGGTTTTCGCCCGAAGCACTCGCTAAACCAAAGATCGCGGGTCCACGTTGACTCATGATCGTACGAAGGTCTTCAAAATCAACCGAGATGACGCCGGGCGTATGAATAATGGCCGGAATACCGACACACGCCTTATAAAGAATGTCGTCGGTCATCTTGAAGCATTCTTGCATCGTTGCTGTGTCAGGCATGGTTGTTTCAAGCTTTTCGTTCAGAATCACGAGTAACGCATCGACATGCTCTTCTAAATCTTTGATACCGGCTTCAGCGAGCAGCATACGACGACCGCCTTCAAAACTAAAAGGCTTTGTCACAACTGCAACCGTCAAGATACCCATGTCTTTGGCAATCTGTGCAATCACAGGTGCGGCACCCGTACCAGTGCCACCACCCATGCCGGCCGTAATAAAGAGAAGGTCGGTGCCTTCTAACGTCGCACGGATTTCGCCTTCTTTTTCAATGGCCGTCGTACGACCGACTTCAGGGCGAGATCCAGCGCCCAAGCCCGTGGTGCCGAGTTGAATCTTTGCTGGTGCTTCACAGTTGATTAATGCCTTGTGGTCCGTGTTCACTGCAATAAAGTCAATTGGTTCTGCGCCTGTTCGGATCATATGGTTAACGGCATTATTGCCACCGCCGCCTACGCCAATCACTTTGATCGAAATGTCGTGAAGTGCTTTATTGGAAAGGATTTCGAAACCCATGGAGGAACCTTTTAAAAGAAGACTTGTGGTTATTTACTCTAACCACAAAATCAATAGGCATTAAAAACGGCAATATTGCGAGATTTGGGTGAATGGCGAGGGTGAGGCGAAAACTGGGTGATAGAGGAATCAACTAAAGCGCTTAAAAAGCAGGGCGCGGTTCCTGCGAGAGCCGCGCCCGACGGATTCGCCCGGGCCTCAAATCCCGGTTTGATAACGAGTGTCAGAAGTGATGGACAAGGCCTGTGCCCACGTCCCTGGCCTTGGTCGGATCGGCCTGAAAACTGCGGGACTTCTTATAGAGGCCGCCGCTCTGGGTGGTGCTCGCCGCCGCCCAGACGTGCGTGCGCTTGCTTAAGTAGTAGCGATAGATCGCGGCCGGATTGACGCGCCAGCCGTCCTTGTCGCCGTCAACATGGCTGTCGCCCTTGTATTCGACCTTGTTGCCCATGAGTACGACGGAGATCTTCTGAGAGCCGAAGCGCTTGGAAAGTCCGATCGAGAGTGCGTGGGTGTCGACGCCGCGTTCGGATTTGGCGATGCCGGGGCCGCCGGCAGCGGCGGGCGTGAAGTAGTTGAAATAGCTTCCGCCGAGTGCACGGCCGTCTCTCACGTACTGGTATCCAAAGTGCAGGCCCATTGTCGGATCGGGCCAGTAGCTTCCGAGTAGCGCGATGCCGTATTCGTCGTTGAGCTTCACGTCCTTTGTATTGAGCGAGTCGTTGTCGATATAGGTCGGTAGGACGGCGAACTTGAACTGCTTTCCGATGTAGGTAAGCGCCACGGCGGCGAATTGGTCACTCTTCGAGCGGCCGACGGAGTCGTCCCGTCCGTTGGAATATAAGGTGGTGATGTGGAAGCCGTTGATGCGCGGCGAGTTGTAGACGACGGTATTGTTGAACGAGTAGCCGGAGGAGAAGATCGGCAGCAAGGCCGCATTCGGGAAGTTCGTGCCCATGGGCGACGGATTAATTTGCGGGCAAATCCCGTAGTCGCCGCTTCCCGAGAAGATGTTGGTGATGCGACCGGCGGCGAGCTCGCCTCAGTCGCCGCCAACTGCGACGAAGGCTTCGTTGAAAAGAACAGGTTGGTTCGAGGAGGTTTTGTTGTTGAATTCGCCGCTGTCGGGTTTAAACGGCGCCGAGAGCTTCATGCGAACGTAGTTGCCGTTGCGAAGATTTTCTCTGGCGCGAATGTGAACGGCGGAGGTTTCGTCGCCGTTGGGCATCATGCGGGTGCTGGTCGTCCCGCCAGCGTGGTGGATCTGAATGCCCGTATCGATGAGGCCGTGAATGGAGATGCCTTCCTGATAGGCGGCGGGCGCGAACTGAATGCCGGGGCCACCGGCAAAGGCCGAGCCGGCGAAGGCCATGGCAATGGCCGCGGCCAGAGCGCTTCGGGTGAGGGAAGTAGAATGCATGTTGTCTAATCCTTTGGATTGGTCTTGGGAGGACGAAGGTGCCGGCTGCGTCCCGATGGTTGGCGGCACAAGCCGAGTCGGTTGGATTGCCTTCGCTTCAAGTCAAAGATTAGAGAACGGCGTTCGTCATGTCTCTTCAGACGAATCCCGCCGCGATTACCGAATTTCGATGATGTTTTTTTCGATTATCGGGAGAGATTAGGGTAACTACGTGAGCGGAAACGAGAAGGTCGGCGCGCTCTTTTCTTCATGGAAGACGTGCACGAAAATGGCTCGAATCCAGCCCAAAAGCGTGTCGCCATCGTTTCGTTCGTGCCAGAAGAGATGCGGCTTGTGCGTCAGGCCTGTGAAGACGGGCGAGAGCGCGGTAATGCGGATGCCGGCATCCTGGGCTCCTCGAATGAGGAGTTCGGGCATGATGCCCACAAGGTCGGTGGCGGCGATCAGTGCAGGCTGCGGCAGGATGTAGGCAGAGTGAATCTGCGTGCGGCCGGGAAGGTTGCGGTTCGTGATTTCTGTATGCGTGGAGATGTCGATGCCTGCGCCGGGTGGAATCAACGCGTTGATGTGGCGCCAGCGGGCAAGGTCTTCTTCTGTGAGTTTTTTCTGCGCGTGATAGATCGCTTCGAGCGGGTGGCCCGTCCTGACGACGTAGCGGTAGGGCGATTCGAAGAGCTTGACGCAGTGAACGCCCGGCGCGTGCTTTTCTGCGGGAAAAATGCCGAAATCGATTTCGCCCGAGGTTAGCTTTGAGACTAGGTCGGACTCGATCGGAAGAATATGAAAGTCCAGGTCGGGCGCCTTCTCAAGGATGACGGGAATGACCTTGGTGAGAATCGAAACGGCGCCCATGTCGGCGGTGGCGATTCGAATGACGCGCAGTGCCAGAGCTGGATCGAAGACTTCGGGCTCGAAGAGCTTGTCATAGCAGTCGAGAAGGCGTAGCGCTCTAGGCAGAAGCGCCAGGGCGGTCGCCGTCGGGATGAGGCCGCCCTTGTTGCGGACGAAAAGCTGTTCGCCGAAAACCTCGCGAAGATGCGTCAGAATGCGGCTCGCTGACGAAACGCTGAGCCCGAGCTTCTGTGAGCAGACGGTGAGCGACTGAAGCCGGCAGAGCGTGACGAAGAAGAGAAGATCCTGCTGGCTGAGGGGGGATTGGATCATGTGTGATGCCTTTGAAATGCTAGTTTTATCGGAGAATTCGCGTGGTTCCGATTCTCTGAAGGTCCCGAAACAAGGTTATCACGACGGCGTTCTTTCGGGAGCATGGAACGGGCAGGCGATACCCCCTTACGAATGTCGGAAAGTGACGAAACATATTTTCCGATAATCGCAAAATGGTGGAGGAATCAGCTCATGGAAGACGAGGGAGCTCCTCGGTAACATGAAAACCCATGGGACGGCGGCCGCTTCGGGCCGCGTCTTTTCTGACCGGAGCTTAGGACCTTCGTGTGAGCGGGCGTCCGAGCCGAATTCCAAAAAAAGGACTGAAAAATGAACCGCAGAAAGTTTCTGAGTTGTGCCGTGATGGCGGCGACCGCGGGCGCCGCGAACGGCGTCATGGCCATGGGCACGGCCTCTGGCTACAACGTTGTGGGTTTTGCCGCCCTGTACGGCCCGCTCGGCGAAGTGATCGTCAATCCGTACGGCATTGCGCCGCTCACCGCCATCATTAAGAACGGCGGTTATGAGCTCCTTGACGCAGACGTTCGCGTCGTGCCGAAAAAGGGCGGTCAGGAAATCGCCTACAAGGTCTCCCGCGCGCAGCTTCTTACGCACGGCGGTGTGCCGGTCTTCGGCCTCTATCCCGACTACCAGAACCAGGTGGAAGTGACCGCCAAGAAGCGCTTCAAGGGCAAGGTCGATACGGTCAAGTTCACCTACACCATCTACGCGGGTCCCATTACCGGCATTCCGTCGGGCAGCCCCAAGGAAAAGAGCCTTCTCTTCTCGATCACGGTCAAGAAGGTTGACAAGAAGTTTGCAGACCGCCTCTACTTCGTCAACAATCTCGGCACGCCGAATGCGCAGACCATGCGCACTGTCTGGAACAATCCGATGGGCGGCGCCATGACCTGGCAATTCCCGCCGAAGACGGTCATCATCGACACAAAGGGCGAAGTCCGCTGGTTCCTCGACTATCGCGATCTGTGGAAGCCCGAGGATCCGTATTCTAACGGCGTCATGATGGGCTTCCATCAGAATCCGGACGGCTGCCTCACTTTCGGCTTCGGCCAGCGCTACGCCAAGTACGACCTTCTCGGCCGCAAGATCTGGAACCGCCGTTTGCCCAATGCCTACAGCGACTTCAGCCATGCTATGGATCCGGCCCAGAACGGCCACTACTTCCTGCGAGTCGCCTCAGCCGATCTTCGCCGCGCCGATGAAAAGCGCGTCCGCACCGTCCGTGACATCGTGATCGAAGTCGATCAGAACGGCACGGTGGTTGACGAATGGCGTCTCTTCGACATTCTCGACCCGTATCGCTCCGACGTGATCAAGGCACTTGACCAGGGTGCTGTGTGCCTCAACATCGATCCGGCCAAATCCGGCCAGACGCTCTCCGCCGAAGAGCTCGCGAAGCAGGAGGCCGACGGTGAATTTGGCGACATCGCCGGCGTAGGCCCTGGACGCAACTGGGCGCATGTCAACTCCGTCGACTACGATCCGACCGACGATTCGATCATCATTTCGTCCCGCCATCAGTCGGCCTGCATCAAGATCGGACGCGACAAGAAAGTCAAGTGGATTCTGGGCGCTCCGAAGGGATGGCGCTCTCCCTGGAAGGAGGCGCTCCTGACGCCGGTGTCCGCCAAGGGCGACAAGCTCAACTGCACGGACGTCGAGTGCATGGACACCGATTTCGACTGGACCTATACGCAGCATACGGCCTTCCGCGTCGACGAAAAGTCCGACAAGCGCTACTGTATGATCTCCGTCTTCGACAACGGCGACGCCCGCAACATGGATCAGCCGGCAATGTCCTCGATGAAATACAGCCGCGCCGTCATCTACAAGATCGACCAGAAGAACATGACCGTTCAGCAGGTTTGGGAATACGGCAAGGAACGAGGCTATGACTGGTACAGTCCGGTGACGTCGCTCACCCGCTACGAAGCCGATAAGGACTCCGTCATGGTCTACTCCGCCACGGCCGGCATGGACTTCAGCCTCAAGGGCGGCCACGGCAGCCGACCCCCGCGTCCGATCCTTAATGAATTCGAGTGGGGCGCCAAGGAGCCTTCCGTCGAAATTCAGATGGGGGCGGGTAGCGGCTACCGCGCCTTCCCGGTCAGCGTGAAGAAGGCCTTCACGGACAATTGATCCCAGTAAATTCGCACAGGCCTCGTGCGGATGAGTGAAAGAGAGCCTCCGGTGACGCTATCGCCGGAGGTTTTCTTTCAGAGATCCAAGGCTATTGATGCAGAATTCCTTCGCTTCGAACGGAGCTGTCTTGGTTAAAGCAACTGCTAATAAGTTCGCAATTAATGTCGAAAATGAAGAGAAATACTAAGATATGAGTAGAAGTTCTCCGACATTTCTGTAGGAATTTCCGTATGAATTTGCTCGCAAACTTCCAAAGTTCGGGTGAAATTCAGCGCCGAATTGCCTCACGGTTTCAGGCGCGCAGGCTGGAACAAAACTACACGCAGGGAGCGATTGTAAAAAAATCTTGTGTGTCGCTGGGCACGCTCAGGCGTTTCAAACAGGAAGGCGAAATCTTTCTCAAGCATCTGGTGCTTCTGGCAACGTCGCTCAATATTGGGGATTTTCAAAAATTACTAGCCTGTAGGACAGGTGTTTCGGAGGATTTTTTAGGTGTTTTAGCTAAAGAAAATGCGTTAAAGTTTGACATAATTGTCTTACCACAAACAAAAAACAAACAATAACCCATTGTGCGAAAGGTATACAAGATATTCTCGGAAATTTCAAGCGCCTGCCTATTCGACTCTCAAACACGACAGGAGTGCCTTGAAGCTTTAGACAGCCCGCTGGCCAAACTCACTGAAGCTTTCAATTTCGAAAAGTATCGTGCCGTAATCGTCGATTGCATCAAACGAGAAGTGGCGAAAAAGAAGGTCTCTGATCAAGACCCATCAAAAGAAGCATCAAGCGTGGTTTGATGAGGGCACAAAAACGAGGTCAAATTGCTTGGATTGATGGCGATCACAGTCTATGGTCTAAGGTGTTTTGATTAGAAAACGCTATTTGTATGAAAAATGGCTTTTTGAGGTAGAAGTTTGCTCGCTGGCGGAGCATAAATCGAATTTTTGGCGATGTATAAAGAAGACAAGGTTGAGAGCCCTTAGTGCGTTGTTGAGTCAGTTTTTGACGTTAAATGTTCGTATTTAGCGAACATAATCCAAAATATTCGAATCATCCTCTCTATGAGAAGATTGTGGGTTGTATTAAAACAGCGTTCGCTAAATAAGAACGTAAAGATAGGTGATTTTGTGTAGATCAATTTTTCGATTGATGGTCAATGGAATTTACAAAAGTTACATAAAATCGGTATGAGTAATACCAATGCTGAAAACCCTGAAAGTCGCCTTGGCGTTGATACAAAGGTATCAACACTCAATAGCATTCCTCTTGCGCTTTCTTTTTAGAAGGCGGGACCAATCAAAGTGACTTTTAGGAGTTATCCAAAATGAATCGTGTGTTTAAGACCAAATGGAGCACGGCTCATCAACAGTATGTCGTCACAGACGAACATCATGCGACCAAAGGTAAGGCCAGTAAGAGTGCTGTCGCCATTGCAGTGGCTGCCCTTATGAGTGCTGGCGCAGCTTCGGCAGCGTATATGGCACCAAATGCCTATCACGAAGACGGTTTCGTGGCGACGAGTCATACCAACTTGGATGCGGCGGAAAAATCATGGCAGTCTCAAGAATATAAGAAGGACTGGGGTTTGTCTGCAATGAATGCTTCTCGTGCCTATGCCTTAGGTTATAACGGCAAAGGTGTGGCCGTCGGTGTGATGGATTCTGGTGCGCTTTTACAAAAGCATCCAGAGTTAGCTGGTGACCGATTCCATGCGTCACATAACAAGGGGCAGTACGGTTCTACGGGTAACCGTTATCCGCAAGGTGCTCTGCCACAATTTGACGGTAAGTATCAGCAGGGGCAGAACTACGACGTCACGGGTGACTGGACTCTTAACGTCAATGACTCGCATGGTACGCACGTTACTGGCACTGTAGGCGCTAACCGTGATGGTAATGAATTCCATGGTGTAGCTTGGGGCTCTGATGTACACGTTGGCAATACTGGCGGCACTGACGATTCAAACTATGGCCCATTCTTGGACTATCAGTTCTTCAAGAATGGCTGGAGCCAGCTTGCACAAGATTTGATTGCAGCCAATGGTGAAAAGCGTGGTGGCGTCATTAACAATAGTTTTGGGACGAATACTCGTGTTGATGCAGATCGTAAAACGCAAACGGGTAATGACGGTGGCTACATTGGCAATATGATGGAAGTGAATACTGTCTCCGATACTGAATATGAATATTTCATGTTCAAGCAGAAGTATGGCGACGGTAACAAGAACTTCGTCGACGCAGCGTATGACGCAGTGAAGGGTACCAATGTCGTTCAGACGATTACGACAGGTAACCGTGACATGGTTCACCCTTACTATCGTGCGCTCTATCCGTACTTCAATCCTGAAGCCGAAAAGCATTGGATCGCTGTTGCTGGTCTAGAAAAGCTTACGGACGGTAAATATGGCTTGATCAAAACCTTTAACGAAGCTGGTAACGCGAAGTGGTGGACGGTGGTTGGTCCTGGTGATGATATTTATTCCTCCGCTGTCGTTGAAGGTAGTTACTTAATCCCTGGAAAAAAGGTCAACGGGAAAATAGAAGTTCCTGAAGGTACACCGTTAGGAACACCTTGGTACGCTGCTTGGGGCGGTACGTCTATGGCCGCGCCTCACGTCACGGGTGCTATGTCCGTTTTGATGTCTCGCTATCAGGACATGTCTGCGATTCAGGTGCGCGACGTGATGTTTACGACCGCGCGTCATACCAACCTAGATGGTTCACCATTTGAAGGGTGGACGAATACGGACGGCACGACACCCAAGGACGGTGAAGTATCTGATCGCATGGGCTGGGGTCTCCCTGACCTGAACAAGGGCATGTATGGTCCTGGGCAGTTACTTGGTAAGTTTGACTACGATATGTCAACAACCAAGTTGGATGTTTGGACAAACAACATTAGTCAGGTGGCGCTAGATCAACGTGAACGTGAAGATTTAGCCTGGAAGGCTGCCGCTGAAAAGTGGTTGAAGAATCCGACGCTGAGCTTAGGTAAAGAATATACCGAAGAAGAAAAGAAACTCATTGGTAATGTGCTTTTGGATACGCCTGACGACTTGGTTGGCATTACGGCCGAAGAAGAAAAGGTCGACGAAAAAGACGCGATCAAATGGCGTACCGAATACTTCCAGAAGCGTCTCGCTACGATTAACGGCAAGATTAAAGACGGTCTCTACGACGGCTCCCTTGTCAAGCGCGGCGAAGGCACGCTCGTGATGACCGGTAACAACAGTTACCGTGGCGGTACGACCGTTGAAGGTGGTACGCTCCTTGGCTTTGCCGAATCCTTTGGCTTGACGGTTGACGACAAGAAGGTTACGCATAACGGTAAGGTCGTTGTCAATGGCGGTAAGTTTGGTCTTCTTGAAAAGTATGAAGACAACTTCACGATGACGGGCACCCATGAAGCGGGTAAGCATGACGGTCAAGGTAAGGACGAAGTCCAAGTCCCTGAACACTCTGTCGACGTAGTTGTCAATCAGGGCGGTAGCTTCCAGATTGCCGCTGGTCAGCACGTCAAAATGGGCGAACTCACCTTCAATAAGGGTGCGGGTTACACGGTTGGCTCGACCGATGTAGACGTTCTCAAGGAAGCTTATAACGGTAAGGCTCAGACGGGTACGGTTGAGGCCTCAAAGATTACTGGCGATAAGTTGGCAGTGGCTAATCCAGACTACGCTTTCTTTAAGACGGACTTGAAAGTTGAAGGCAACAAACTCACGGGTACACTCTCTCGTGACGAAACAAAGCACTTTGCAACGTACGCGCTCAATGACAATGGTCACGCGATTGCCGGTGCACTCGAAGCTACAGGCAAGGGCGGTCTTTATGACGCTTTGATTGGCGGCACAAAGGCTGACTTGACGAAGACCTATCAGAGCTTAGGTGACGACTTCTTACTTAATACCCGCAACGCTGCCATTAATAACGGTATGTTGATGGCTCGCGCTGTCAAGGATCAGGCTGCTGGTATTGGCGAAGGTCGTGTGGCTGAAATGGCTGATGGTACGGCTCGTCTTTGGGCCACTGGCATTGGCAGCTGGTCAACGCTTGACTACGGTCAGTCCGACATGGATAGCGACTTCTACGCTGGTCTTGTTGGTGCTGAAGTGGATGTGGCTGATTCGACCAAGATCGGTGTCTTCTTTGGTGCTGGTAAGACCGACAACAAGGCGGGTGCCGCCAAGGTTAAGAGTGACGACATTCACTTTGGTCTCTATGGCTTAACCAACATCAATGATGTGGCAGCCGTGAGCTACGGTGTCATCCATAGCCACCTCGACGCTGATGTGACGCGTAGCCTTCAGGTCGGCTCGCAGTTAGGCTTTAGCGCCTTTAGCGACAAGACTGATGTCACGCAGCTCTTCGGCGAAGTGGCCTACAAGGGTCTTAACACAGCTGCTTACAGCGTTGAACCCTACTTTGGTTTAAGCTGGATCCATGCGAAGTCTGACGACTATAACGAACAAGTCGGCACGATGACCTTTGCTACCAAGACGGACGCTCAAGACGTTCAGGTGACGAGCTTAGGTGTTCGTGGTGCTATGCCGTTTGCCGTTGGCAATACGCAGATGGCCCTTAAGGGTGACGTCGCTTGGAACCACTTCTTTGGTGATACCGAAGCCGAAGCTGCTATGAATTTGAGTGGCTCTGGTGTGGCTCACTTGAAGGGTGGTGAATTGAGCGATATGGCTACGGTGGGCTTAGGCGTTGAAGCCAAGGTCGGCAAGATGACCACAATGGGCGTTTCTTATACCGGCGCCTATGATGGTGACATCACGTCGCACGGCATTACCGCTAACGTTCGCTTTAATTTCTAAGACGGAAATTTAACGCACGGTTGACCTAATCAACCGATCAATCAAGGGCCGACTCAAGTGATTGAGTTGGCCCTTCTTGTGTCTTTGGTGTCAGCGCAAAAGTGAACGTATTACAAAATAGCAATATAAGATGAATGCAGTCCTTGTCCTTTGAGGACAGAAAGTTCGTTGCCACAATTCGAGTGTATGCGGAGAGACCTTTTTAGGCATAAATCTGGTTTTTTTGCTGATGAAGCCAAAAATCGGCGCTTTGTTGGTTGCTTGTCCAGTCTGGACATGGAGGCTGGCGATTGAACGCGCTCTGAAATCGCAATATATGTCCATTAAGGACACTCCTAAACGTGGAATTTAGTCCTTTGAGGACAAAAAGTTTGGTTCCACAAATCAAGTAGATGCGAGTCGGGCCCTCATTGATGCGTTTTGAGTGTCGAAGTTTGGCTCTCAGTTTGTTTGTTCGGCGATTCAACAGTAAACAAACGGAAAACCGCAATATTTGTAGCACGAAATTGCCCTTCTAGAATTCTATGTGTGGATCCTGTAAGTAAAACTATGGTTGTGAGAAGCTTTTTTGAATATTCTTTGAGGACAAAATAAGCGAAAAGCCAAGCGGCCTTACCGTTCATAATGAACGTTCAAATGGTACACCGGGTGCTATGATTCCATCGAGCAGCTTGAATGCGAGAGATTCTATGCGCGCCAGATTCGCAGTCGGAAGCAGGGTAGTGGATTTGGTTGGCTAAAAGACGGCCTCTTTCGAAGTCCGAAGTCAGTCTTTTGTGGACATTGAGAACAGCACTGAACAGATCAAAAACCGCAATAGATAAAGATAAAACGGCAATATTTGGTTCATGTCTTTTGAGGATAGAAGTTCGGTGCCACAAATTGAGCACCGAACTTTGCCACTCACCATTCGTTAGGGTGAATCTGGTTAATCGCTGCTCTTTTCTGAAAAAAGTTCACCGACCATTGTGTCGAGGCGCTCTTCGGTGCGCCCCCATTTCGTTAATGTGAAGGGACCAGCTGTATATTCAGCGCGAGCCACTGGGCGCTTATCTTTGTTGAGCACAACATGCGCGGTGCGAAGATAGGTTGCCGCATCCCAACTACGACGCGCCGAATATTCGACCGTATAAGCGCAAGGACAATCGTCCGAGAATTCAACAAGGTGTGTACGAACCCCACGGCGCTCAAAGCCATTCTGGATGGCCGGCAAAGCATTAGCGATCGTAACGCGAGGATTCTTGACGATACAGACTTCGTTTGGCATGCCGTCAAATGTGGCGTAGTGAACGCCATTCGTGACGTTAGCGCAGCCAGCTAAAAGGAGCGTGCTTGTTGCAATGAGTGCGATGTGTTTGATGGTCATTATTGATTTTGGAAAAGTCTAATTGTGATGGCAGCTGATTGAGGGTTTGCTGACGTGACAACACATCGTACAGGAAGTGTGCGCAAAACGTAGTTATTCTTTTTTCTAACTGTTGTAGGAAAGTTGAAAAATCTGTCGAACGATCGTTTTTTGGTAGTTGTGTCTAGAATGCGGTTAAGGCAATACAAAGAACTGAAGTTATTAGTGGATACGTGATATATCAATGATAAAGCAGGAAGTCTTAAGAGAACAAAAAGAAGATGCTAGGATGGTTCAAATTCGAATGTTAGCGAGGGAGATAATGTTGAAAAAACAAAACCTCGGAGATTATCCGAGGTTCTGCTTTATATAGGGCTGATTATTGATCGATTAGATCAAGAAATCGTCACGGCTACCGCCATTTTCTTCATATTTGGCGAGCCAACGCGGCGTGCGACCACGACCCGTCCACTTGTTGCCGTTCTTGTCCATGTACTTGACAGGCACCGAACGACCTGCGCGCTTAGAGGTCTTGGTAGCGGCTTCTTCGGCAAAACCCAATTCAGAAGCAGCGATGTCGAATTCCGTAATAAGCTTTTGAACCTGTTCGAGCGCCTGGCCACGAAGCGCGGCACGACGTTCGTTTAATTCAAGTTCCATTTCAGCAAGCTTTTCTAATTCGACCTTGAAGTTTTCCTGCATTTCTTTGCTCCAAATAAAATTGAAAATGAAAACCTTTGTTTAGTTCTTATTCTAGCAAAACTTTTGGAGATTGTGATATTCGAAGAAGTGCAAATAAATGTTAAGCCTCAATATTGAATGATTGGTGTGCATTCATATGTTTGAGCGAGATGTCGCAAACGGTTAATGAGTGCAGTATTAAGTGAACAAAATAGAGGTTGATTATCAGTGTGATTGATTCTTTTGGAGAGCAGGTAGAGTCTATTAATTAGTAAGAAAAGGTTGTGTTATTTTATTTTAAATGCGCTCTTGGTGAGGCGTTTCGGAATGCTATTGTTGTCATTATGAGGGGCGTCAGGGATTTCTACAAATCGCTTTGCTATTCAAAACGAAAAGAGAGACCGAGTCGATAAATAGGTGAATAACATGGTGTATGTCAAGCTCTTTGATACGATCATATCTTCAAAATTCGACGATTAAAGCTCGGTCTCTCGACCTATGCCAATAAACCAAAGACAATCAACGCATCGAAAAAAAACACGCCCGTCACCGAAGTGACGAGCGTGTGGCGTGGCTCTCACGTGAACATAGGTTCACATGAGGTGATGGATAAGTTTATTGACCGAGCGCCTTTTCGATGGAGAACGGCATGGCCTGATAACCCGTTGTGTTCTTCAGCTGAATTTCTACGGACGGTTCCTTGGCACCCCAGTTAAATTCGCACAAATAGGGGTTGGGCGAAGACGTGAAGGCACCAGAGGCGAGGTCAAAGGACGCACCCGCGGTGGCGGAGTAGACAAAGATTGACTTCTTGTCGTCCTGGTATTCCGTGATCGAAGTCACAGGGCTATACCATTCATGGCCGCGTTCCTTACCGTATTCCCAGACCTGTTCGACGGTCATCTTCTTTTGGTCGATCTTATAGACGACGGCACGCGAATACTTCATTTCAGGGAGCGCTGGCTGTTCCATACCACGGGCATCGCCATTATCGAAAGCCGAGAGGTAGATGATGTCGCCCTTACTCATTTCATCGATACGGAAGGCCGTATGTTGCGTCCAGGTCCAGTCAAAGTCGCCTTCGCACTTAGAGCCTTCACACTTGATCGGCTTACCGTTCTTGTCGACCGGCGTCAGCACCTTGTCGGCCCAGGCTTCTTTCCAGCCTTCCGGCGAACCGAGAATCCACTTAACCTTCTTGTCGCGGCCAATCTTAATCATGGCAGACTGATGGCGAGACGAGATGATAATGGAGTCGTCGGACGGGTCGTAGTCAACCGAATTGACGTGTGCCCAGTTGCGGCCTGCGCCAGTGCCTACAATGTCACCAAATCGATCAGAGGCGTCAGCTTTGGCCAATTCTTCAGAGGAAAGGGTCTTCCCAGCTAAGCTCGCATCAATGTTAAGGCAGACAGCCCCTTGGTCAAGCACTTTGAGGACGTTATCGCGATACGGATCCAAAATGTCCATCAGGCGCCATTCATCAACAACCGTCCCGTTGGCATCGACTTCAGCAATCACGTCGCGGACGGTGTGGACATTTTTGCCATCAGGACGCTTATAGTTAGACGCGCTAACACGCATAAAATAATGGCCATTTTGA
>Shorty_p1__coassemble_1688_pt1 | contig 15938 bp, 10 predicted proteins | sample Shorty_p1__metabat2_high_PE_029 | metagenome-assembled genome bin Shorty_p1 | reverse complement strand
GAAGAAGGCAGCGTTGCCCGACCCCGTCACAACCGTTGCAACAACCATGATCGTGGTTTGCTGGTACGCCGAACGGCCATAGCGAACAGGCTAGCGTTCTTCAGGGTTTTGCTGAAGCTGGTTACAACTTCGAAGTGGCCGCTGCTAAGGTGACACCGTATGCTGGTTTGACTTGGATGCGTGTTGAAACGGATGACGTCAAGGATGCCGCTGTTGGTCACGAATTCAAGACCGAAGGTTCGAAGGACGATATCCAGGTTGCTACGCTCGGCGTTCGTACGTCCTTGCCGTTCAACTGGGGAACGCTCCCGGTTGCTGTCAAGGCTGACGCAGGTTGGTCGCACTTCTTCGGTGACACAGATGGTACCGCCAAGGTCCAGATGGGTGCTAACGGCCAGTTCGCCACGATCGAAGGTTCTGACATCAAGGATCAGTTCAACCTTGGTCTCGGCTTGGTTGGTCAGGTCGGTAAGAATGCCACCGTTGGCGTGAACTACGTCGGCGCTTGGGGTTCTGACATCGATACGCACGGTATCACTGCCAATGTTCGCATCAACTTCTAACTTTAGAAGTTTGTGGGTGAGTCGCTATATGTGACTCACCCGAAAAGGTGGCTGACTGATTACTCCTAAGGTCAGCCCCTTTTCGGAGGGCTTTTGGGTCTTGAAAGTCTTCCGAAAAGGTTTGATTGGTCCGAACCTTCGGGATCCTTTACTCGCAGGGGATTCCTTGCATGACGAACAGGCGTGATATTGCTTATTCAGGCGGATAAGTAAAGCCGGTTTAACCTGAATCGTTGTGTTAAAAAAAGCAGAAAGCTCCGTTCGACAGGGACACTCGAACGGAGCTTTTCTGTATAGACGCGTCGTCTTTTGGTTTAGTGTCTGAAGCCCACTGGGCGTCCATTCAAAGGTTAAATAATGAAACTTGCTCAGGTATCAGGCATCACTTTGTAAAGTTACCAACTCGTTTTGATTGTGCCATTAAACGTTTTTTCTACAAACGCTTTGACCTCCGGCGAACGATAGGCTTCGATGAAGGCCTTGACTTTGGCATCGTTTTGATTGTTTTCACGTGCGGCAATCACGATCAAAGCAAAGGGTGCGTCAAGCGACTCAAAGTAGAAACCTTGTTTTTCGGGCGAGAGACCGGCGCTAATCACGTAGTTCATCGGGATCACGGCCACCGTTGCGTCATCAAGGCTACGCGGCAATTGCGCGGCCTCGAGTTCACGAATCTTGATGTTTTTGGGGTTTGTTACGATGTCGTCCAAGGTGGCATCAGCGCCTTGACCGTCTTTGAGCGTAATAAGGCCGGAGGCTTGCAAAAGAAGGAGCGCACGACCGCTATTCGTGGGGTCATTTGGGATCGCAAAGAGGCTACCAGGTTGCACGTCCTTGAGGTTACGCACCTTGTTCGAATAAAAGCCCATAGGCTGTACGACCGCGTCGGCGACGTTGACGAGCTTGGTCTTTTGACGTTCGTTGAAGTTATTCAAGAAGGGCTCATGCTGATAGACCGCTAAATCAAGCGCACCGTCGTTGAGTGCCGTATTGGGCGTCACGTAATCCGTAAATTCAACGACCTCGACCTTAAGGCCGCGCTTTGCGGCGACGTCAGCGGCAGCCGTCACAATCGCGGCATGAGGACCTGCTGTGACGCCTACTTTGACAGAAGACGGCGCAGATTCACCACAGGCTGTGAGTAGGCCAAGGCTACCAATCGCAGAGAGAGCAACTAACGAACGAAGAAAAGTGCGCTTATGCATGATGACTCCTTCACGGATGGCCTGTTGTGAGGAAAAGGAATGTGTTGTTGGCCATGCGTTAAAGGTAGTGTCACTGATTTTTGAAGCAATCGAAAGGTAATACCTCAAAGGGGTTTAAGATTAAAGGCTTGCTAGAGAATCAATCCTAAGGATAATTGAATAGAGTCGAAATGAAAAACGGCTCGCTTCTGGTGAGAAAAGCGAGCCGCGTTCAAACGACTATAACTTGAATTACTTCAGAAGTTCGGCTTCACGTTCTTTTGTGAGGACATAGCCATAAGCACGCTTACGACCATCTTCGTCGGTTTCGATATAGACCCCTTGAAGTTCTGGTGCAAAACCAGGGAATCGGTTGATGCCTTCTTCTAAGGCCAAGAAGTACTTCAACACCGCGCCACCCCAGACTTCGCCTGGGACAACGCAAAGCACGCCCGGTGGATAAGGGAGTGCCCCTTCGACGGCGATACGACCTTCGGCGTTGGTAAGGGCAACGAGTTCAACGTTGTCACGAATAAATTCGTAGTGTGCAGCTTGAGCATTCATGCGGCAAGGCGGGAATTCGGCCTTACGGAACATCAGCTTTTGAAGTTCCTTCACATTGAGTGCCTTATAGAAGTCGTGCATTTCTTGGCAAAGCTGACGGATGGTGTAGCCCTTATAACGTTCAGCATTGGCCTGATAGAGCATTGGGAGTACTTCTTCGACAGGGGCATCTTGGTCAATGAACTGTTCAAAGCGAGCGATCTGAGTGACAAGATGAGCCATCTTGGCATGGTCTTCAGCAGGGGTCATCAAGAAAAGAATCGAATTCAAGTCGCTCTTTTCTGGGATCACACCGTTTTCACGTAAGAAGTTCGCCAAGATGGTCGCCGGAATACCAAAGTCCGTGTATTCGCCCGTCTTCGGATCAATACCAGGTGTGGTGAGCAAGAATTTGCACGGATCTACGAAGTATTGATTCTTGGCATAGCCTTCGAAGTGATGCCACGTATCCTTAGGATCAAACGCAAAGAAGCGAAGGTCGCGTGCAATCTGTTGGGTCGGATAGTTTTCCCAAGCTTTGCCGTTCACCATTGGCGGAATAAAAGGCTTGATATGGTGGCAGCAGGTCAGCATTTCTTTACGGGCGTCAATGGCGACACGGACGCAGTCAGCCCACAAACGACGACCACTTTCGCCTTCGTGCATCTTGGCGTTGACGTCAAGCGCAGCAAAAAGCGGGTAAAAGGGACTCGTTGATGCGTGCATCATGAAGGCATTATTGAGGCGCTTATGCGTGCAATAGCGTTTTTGCCCCTTGATGTGCTTGTCTTTTTTGTGGATCTGCGAGGTTTGAGAAAAGCCCGCTTGCTGCTTATGGACGGATTGCGTGACGAAAATGCCGGGGTCTTCTGGTCCCAAATCAAGCAACAAGGGCGAACAATCCTTCATCATCGGGATGAATTGTTCATAGCCCACCCACGCCGAGTCAAAGAGGATGTAGTCGCACAAGTGACCGATACGATCCACCACTTGACGCGCGTTATAGATCGTACCGTCATAGGTCCCTAATTGAATGATGGCGAGACGGAATGGGCGCTTATCGTCAGCGCGCTCAGGTGCTGCTTCACGCACTAAGTCGCGTAAGTAGGCTTCGTCAAAGCAATGGTCGTCGATACCGCCAATAAAGCCATAGCTATTGCGAGCCGTTTCAAGGTAGATTGGGGTGGCCCCTGCTTGAATCAAAGCCCCGTGATGATTGGATTTATGGTTGTTGCGGTCAAAGAGCACCAAGTCGCCTGGGGTTAACAAGGCATTCAAGACGACCTTATTGGAGGCTGATGTGCCATTCAAAACGAAGTACGTTTTGTCGGCGTTATAGACCTTGGCAGCAAACTGTTGCGCATCGTGTGGAACCCCTTCATGAATCAAAAGGTCACCCATGGCCACGTCGGCATTACAAAGGTCCGAGCGGAAAACATTTTCGCCAAAGAAGTCAGCAAACTGACGACCGGCTGGATGACGACGGAAGAATGCGCCACCCTGGTGACCCGGGCAGTCAAAGTGGACATTACCGTTACGCACGTAATTTTCGAGTTTGCCAAAGAAGGGCGGCAGGATTTGCGCTTCATACTTCTTGGCGGCCGCGTCAATCAAGCGACCATAAAGCCCCACGTTGTCAGGCTGAGAGTTGATGACCGACACAGCCTTACCAAAGAGTTCAGGCGGGAGTTTTGCGCCGTCGTTCAACAAAATGACGGGGATACCAAAAGCCGTGGCTTCGACGCGTTCTAGTTTGCCTGAGAGCGCTTCTTCAGCGGTCATCACAACCGCGGAGGCGCTAGTGAGGTCAGCTTTATCGAAGTCCAGAACTTCGCGCTTAGAAATAAAAGCGTGCATCGTACTCGCGGTCGCGGCGATGTTGTATCTACGCATAGCGTGTTTTCTCCGTGTGAACCAATGGATCAATGATCAAAATGAAGTTTCCTTCATTTTAAAGAGAATCTATGAAAAAAGAACCGATCTGTAGATAGCAAGACAAACAGATCGGTTCGAGTGATGGTCAAGTGAAGTCGCTTTAGGCGACGGCTTCGATTTCTTCTGAGAGTTCGAGCCAGCGCATTTCGAGTTCTTCGACGATAGGCTTTAATTCGCCATGCTCTCGTAAGACTCGAGCCACTTCTTCTTGGTCTGTTGACGTATAGAAGTCGCCGTCTGCTAAACGGTCTGATAGCGTCTTAAGTTCCGCATTCTTTTCGGCCAACTGTTTTTCAACTTTGGCCAATTCCTTTTGAAGGGGCTTACGTAGCGCTGCAATGCGTTGACGTTCTTGAGCTTCTTGTCGGCGTGCTTCTTTACGATTGATGTTAGGCTCTTTGTCTATTTGAGCAGCCGCTTTTTCGGCAGCGACTGTCGTACGACGGTGCTCCAACACCAACTGAGCATAGTCGTCAAGGTCACCGTCATAGGGTTGCACAACGCCATCATGGACAAGAATGAGTTGCTCAGTCGTCGCACGTAACAAGTGACGGTCATGCGAGACGATCAACACAGCCCCTTCATAGGTTGACAAGGCCATGGTGAGCGCTTCGCGCGTTTCCATGTCGAGATGGTTGGTCGGTTCGTCAAGTACTAAGAGATTAGGCTTTTTCCAAGCTAAGAGCGCTAACGCTAGACGGGCTTTTTCGCCACCCGACATGGGTCCCACTAAAGCGGATGCAAAGTCGCCTGAGAATCGATAAATGCCTAAGTAGTCACGCAATTCTTGCTCACGAACATCAGGCGCAAGACGACGCATATGTTCTAAGGGCGTTTCATCGGGACGCAATTGATCAAGCTGGTGCTGAGCAAAGTAACCGATTTCTAGCCCCTGACCGCGTCGAAGTTCACCGCTCATGGGTGCCAAGTCGCCGACGATGCCTTTGACTAACGTGGACTTACCTGCGCCATTGACCCCAAGAATCCCGTAGCGTTCGCCTGAGCGAATGCAAAGTGTGACACGATCGATGATCGTTCGGTCGCCATAGCCCAATCGCAGGTTTTCGGTGTCTACCAAATGCTCTGGCAGACGCACGGGCTTTGGAAACTCAAAACGCCATTCGCGTTTAGCGCGAACGGGTTCAACCGCCTTAAGTTTTTCGAGCATCTTGATACGGGATTGTGCTTGGCGTGCTTTGGTGGCTTTGGCACGGAAGCGTTCAATAAAGCTCGTTAAGTGTGACGCTTCGCGCTCATAGGCACGCGCTGCAGCGTCTTGCAAGCGGAGTTTTTCGATACGTTGATCTTCAAAACTCGAATAGTTGCCAGCGTAGCGGCAGATCGTCCCGTCCTCAATCGACCAAATGGTATTGATACTACGGTCTAAAAATTCTCGGTCATGCGAAATAATGACGACGGTTGCTTCGACACGATGTAACCAGTTTTCGAGCCAAATCAACGAATCAATGTCCAAGTGGTTCGTGGGTTCGTCAAGAAGCAAAAGGTCGGCCGGGCACATCAAAGCGCGTGCGAGCGCAATACGGTTACGCCAACCGCCCGAAAAGTCAAAAACAGGGCGATCTGTATCGGCTTGGCTAAAGCCAAGCCCCGCGAGAATCGTTCGGGCTTGCGCAACGATCGCGCCTTCGTTCAATTCAGCAAGGTTGGCGTGCGCCTGTGCAAGACGCATATCGTCGCCAGAGCTTTCAGCTTGAGCGAGGGCGGCGCGCGCTGCCATCAAGGGGGCGTGCCCCGCCAACACAAAGTCAACGGCCGGGAGATTCTCACCCGTAAAACTCTGGGCGACATGCGCAATGCGATCCTGTGGCGGCGTTTCAAGGTCACCATCTTCAGGCGTGAGGTCTCCTAAAATGGCTGCAAAGAGCGTGGACTTACCACAGCCATTGGGACCCACTAAACCGATACGTTCACCAGGCGACGTGGTGAGCGTCGCCTGACGATAAAGAATACGCGTGCCGCGCGCGAGCGAAAGATTTAATAAACGCAACATAGGTTGTGATGGCGTTAGGTGGCTTAAGCAAAGAAAGCGTCAAGCGCTTCTTTCGTGACCAAGAACACTTGATCATCGCCGCCAGACGTGGTGAGCCACGTGAGTTCAAGACCAGGGAAGGTGGCTTCAACTGCTTCGGCTTCATCGCCTACTTCAACCACGATCATGCCGCCTTCATTCAAATGGGCACCGGCTTCAGGGAGCATACGGCGCACAACGTCCATACCGTCGACCCCTGCACCCAAGGCCATCGTTGGTTCATGACGATATTCGCTTGGCAATGTGTCCATGCTCGCGTCGGTGACGTACGGCGGGTTCGAAATAATGAGGTCAAAGGTGCGACCCTGAAGGTTTTCAAAAAGGTCACCCTGAACGAGTTCGAGCGTTTCTTCCATGCCGTAGTCTCGGCGATTGATCTTAGCGACCTCAAGAGCATCGGGCGAAAGGTCAGAGCCCGTTACCTTCGCATCAGGGAAGGTGCCTTGCGCAAGAATGGCTAAGCAACCAGACCCCGTACAAAGGTCAAGCACGCTACCGACACTCCATGGGTCTTCAACCCACGGGGCAAGATCTTCTTCAAGCAGTTCAGCAATAAAAGAGCGCGGAATCAAAGCGCGTTCGTCAATATAGAAGCGGTGTTCGGTGAGCCAAGCTTCGCGCAACAGATAGGCGGTTGGCACTTTTTCGTGAACACGGCGGTCAATGAGATGCACGAGGCGCGTTAATTCATTGTGTGTGAGCGCGGAGTCTAAGAAGGTTTCAAAGTGTTCAAACGGCAACTTCAAACCGCGGCAAATCAAAAAGGAGGCTTCTTCCCAGCTGTCAGGCGAACCATGACCGTAGGAGATGTCGGCATTTTCCATTTCCGTGATAGCCCAGCGGAACACATCGCGGACGGTCTTGAGGTTGTGAATGGGATCATCAAGCAACGGGGCAATTTCGTACATGGAATCTTCCGATTAAAAAAGAGTCAACGTCAGGGCGTGGCGCGCTTTCGTTGAATGGGACAATCATCAATAAAGCCAGGCAGACCGCATAGCGCGTTGATCTGATTGGCAAAGTTGATCAACATTATAAGTGTATCCACCTAGTACTGTTGTGAAAGACGATCAAGATCGCGCCGAATGAAGCGTGTGTAAAACGATCGCATCAATTAAACTGAGAGTTCGAAAAAAATCATTGCTTGGTAGATTCTCTGGAGACCACTTTTGCGTTTACGTCAAATTAAGTTGGCAGGCTTTAAAAGCTTTGCTGATCCTGCGCTAATTGAACTCATTCATCCTGTGGTGGGGATTGTGGGCCCTAATGGGTGCGGCAAATCCAACATCATTGATGCGGTGCGTTGGGTGCTAGGGGAAGCACGTGTCTCCGAATTACGCGGGTCGGCCTCAATGAAAGAGCTGATCTTTGCGGGCTCTTCTTCTCGTCAGCCGATGGGGCGCGCGAGTGTTGAACTGATCTTGCAAAATGATGATGGTCGTTTAAAAGGACCATGGGCTGATTACGCTGAATTAAGTGTTAAGCGTGTGGTGACGTCAGACGGTCATTCGTCTTACTTTATTAATCACCAACAAGTTCGTCGTCGTGACGTTCAAGAGATTTTTTTAGGCACGGGGCTTGGGCCTCGTAGTTACGCCATTATTTCTCAGGGCATGATCTCGAACTTTATTCGTGCACGCCCTGAAGAAATGCGTGTTTATTTAGAAGAGGCGGCTGGCGTATCGCTCTATAGAGAGCGACGCAAAGAAACCGAGTCGCTCCTAAATCAAACACGCGGCAATCTAGAGCGCGTTCGCGACATGCAAGTGGTGAAGCAAGAAGAGGCGACTCGGCTAGAGGCTGAAGCAGAAGTGGCACGTCGTTGGCAGGCGTTAACCGAAGAAAAAAATGCCGCTGAAGCCCTTTGGTATTGGATTCAATATGCCGAAGTGCATGAGACCTTGAAGAAACTCGATGCTGAGATTGCCAAAGGCGAAGCGGAAATCGAAACCAAGAAAGCGGAAGCAACGCATGCTGCGCAAGGCATGCCCGCTTTAGAAACGGCCGTTCGTGAAGCAGAAAACCTTGAGTCGGCCGCGAATATGGCTTTGAGAGAAGCTGAAAAGAAGTTGACGACCGCTGAGGCCGAAATCAAGCGTCGTCAAGAGCAACGCCAATCTGCTGAAGCTGAAATCCAAAAATCGTCCATTACCATTGCTGCCAAAAAGGATGCGTTACAGACCAATCAAGCCGTCATGGCGCGTAATGCGACAGAGTTGCGTGAACTTGAAGCTGCGCTAGACGACTTTGACGAGCGTCTCGCCGCTGCTGAAGAAGTCATGTATGAGGCCGAAGACGCGTGGACAGAAGCGAATGCGCGTGCAACGACAGCACGACGCGCCGAAGCGGATGCTAAATCGCAAGCCAAAGTGGCCGTCACGAAAGCCGAGGCAGCCGTTAAACGAGCGACCGATTGTCGACAGCGTTTGATGCGACTCACTCAAACCCAAAGTGGGTTAGAAGCACCGGACACGAAAGAGGTTGAACGCTTAAAACTTGATTTGGAAGAAGGTTTAGCTTTCGCCGAAGAGGCGCGTGCCAAGCTCGAGATGGCAACCATCGAAGCGGAGGATGCCTCTGCGGCGCGTGACCGCCATCACGAAGCCTATTTTTCGGCGCTTGCACAACAAAAAGAAGCGGCGGCTAAATTAGATGCGCTTGAAGCCATTCAAAAGAAAGCAGAAGCCGGTGGTAAGTTGTCGGACTTTGAAGCCCAAGAAGGGCTCGATGGTCTGCCTCGTTTAGCCGAAGGACTTGATACTGATCCTCGCTGGGTGACCGCAGCAGAAGCAGTTTTAGGGGCGCACGCAGCGGCCAAGTGTTTACGCTTTTTAGAAACGGCGAAAGGCTATGAGGGTCAACGTCCGCCAGCCCTTTTGGGGTTTGTCGAAAAAGGTGAACCTACGGATGTGCCTCAAGCCTTGAACGTGTCGGGCGTTTCTTTAGCGCCATTATTAAGTTTTGTGAAGGTGCGTGACGCGGATTTGGGTCGTGCGTTGGCAGATCGTTTGCATGGTGTTTATTGCGTTGATGATTTAGCGACGGGGTTACGACTACGTCAGGCATTACCGCAAGGCGCGATGTTAGTGACGCCCAAAGGGGATCGTTTGACACGAGCGACTTTGGCGATTTGGGCGGCTGATGATCCGAGTCTCTCGCTACTCTCACGTCAGCAAGAGATTGCTGAGGTGCGTGAGCGCCTCTATGCGCTTGAAGATCAACTTGACGATTTAGATAAAGCGCGTCAAGCGGGACAGATGAAGGCTGAAAGCGCTGCACGTGAAGTGAAAGTTGCCTCAGAGCGCGCACGTCAAGCCGAGCAAGCGGTCAATCAGATACGTGTTGATCTTAAAACCCAAGAAGAACGTTTGGCGGCTTACCAACAGCGTTTGGCTGATCTAAAGCGTAGTCGAGATGAACTTGAAGAGGAATGCGAAGAAGCGGCTGCGTTAGCTGAAGAAGCTAATGAGCTTGCTGATGAGGCGGAAGAAACCGCAGAAAAAGTCGCACGCGAAATGGCGAGCGTTTTGTCTGAAGCCAAACGGACAGAAGACGCTTTTAAGGCGAAACAAACCGCTTTGACGACATTAAAGCACCAAGGCGAGATGGCACGACTTAAAGAAAGTCAGCTTAAAGACGCACGTCGACTGCTCGAACAAAGCGATGCCGCTTTGAATGAAGACATTCGTCGTGAAGAAACGCGCATTACTTTGGCTAACGAAGTCATTGCCACGACAATGGTGGCGATTGAAAGCTCAAACCAAATGGAAGCGCTTGAAGCTCTTCAAAAGGCTGAAGTTGACTATCGTGATAAAAGGGATGCGACTGAAAAAGCACGTCTTGCGTTGGCAACGATGCAAGCCGCATACGCCGAAGCGCAGTCTTTGGTGATGCCAATGACTGAAGCTTTAGGGGTGAAGCGCGTTGAGCGCCAAATGAAAGAGAGCCTTCGAACGCAGTTTGACGACCGCTTATTGGAACTCAATGCCGATCGTCAAGCGTTAGCCGAAGTTGCCGCCGCGCGACCACAAAAAGCCCAAAGTGTTCGAGCTAAAGTCCTTCGTTTGATTAGCGAGATTGCAGGCTTAGGGGCGGTTAACCATGCAGCGCTTGAACATTTAGAGGCTGTCAAACGGACGCTAGAAGCTACGGCACGTCAGGTTGAAGACCTTGAAAAAGGGATTGAAACGCTCGAGGCTGCCATTCGTAAGATTGATGCAGAAACTAGAGAGCGACTCAAAGCAACGTTTGAAGAGGTGAACGGCTATTTTGGTCAAACGTTTACAGACCTCTTTGGAGGAGGGCACGCAGAGCTGGTGATGACGGGCGACGATGTGCTTGCGGCTGGTGTTGAAGTCAAAGCACAGCCACCTGGCAAAAAGAACACAGGGGTCAAGCTTTTGTCTGGGGGCGAACAAGCTTTAACGGCTACCGCTTTAGTTTTTGCGATCTTTAAGTTGAACCCCGCACCATTTTGTCTTTTGGACGAAGTGGATGCGCCGCTTGACGAAGCAAATCAGGCGCGCCTTGCGGGCTTATGTCGAACCATGTCTAAAGAAACCCAGTTCTTGATGATTACGCACCATCGCGTGACGATGGAATTTGCTGGGGCTTTGATTGGGGTGACTATGAAAGAAGCTGGTGTGAGTCGAGTTGTGAGTGTGGATGTCGAAAACGCCGTTCGCATCGCAGGCGCTTAAAAAGTGCGTACAATCATAAGATCGACTCCCTGTGAGTGTTGACAACACGTCGGATATCTAATTTCTATGAGTGAAACTCAGATCATTCTTATTGTGGCCGCCCTTGCGGTTATCGCTTTCTTCTTTTGGCGTTCTCTTCGTGAAGAACGTCGTTTGCGTGAGAGCCGTAAAACCCCTCTAAAACGTGAGACCTTTATTAAGGATGTTTTAAAGGAGGAAGAAGAACTTGCACCTCGTCAAGAACCTCAGTTAGATACTGAGATGCCCAAGACCGATACGCCAGTGGGTGAGTCTGAACCAGCGATTGAGATGCAGCCTGACGAACAGCCTTCTGATATTCCCCCTGTTTATGAAGAACTGGGGAAGAAAAAGATGGCCGAAATCAAAGGCGCTTTAGACGAAAGCGGCTTTATGAGTCGTCGTACGCTCGGTACAAAGGAACCTCCGGTCGATCGTGGTATTCAGTGGATTCTTGATATTACGCCCTATGAAGGGAAGGTCTTCCCTTATGGCGCGATTGACTCATTGATTCGTCAGGTGAGCGAATTGTCGTTACCGTTACCTGTCAGTCTTTGGGCGAAGGCAAAGGATAACGGGCTTTACTATCAGGTTTACCCAGAGAACACGCTCGTTGGGGATGCGGTGCATTTGATTGCGACGCTTGTCGTTGCTAATCGTGCTGCTGTGCTTGACGAGGTGATGGCATCGAGCTTCTTGCAGGTGCTCGAACAAGCGGCTGCGCAAAATGATGTCGATGTTCGTATGTCTGCTGATATGCCGCAGGTAATTGCGACTGCCGCGCAGATTTCTCGCTTCGTGTCTTATTACGACAAGATGCTTGAACTCAAGATTATCCCGTCAGCGGACAAGACGTTGACTTACGATGAACTTGTGAAGTTAGGCGAAACAGCGGGCTTTAAGAGCGGCAGTGCACGACTCGAGTACCGCATGGATCCTAAGTCGAGCGAACCGGTGATGACCCTTGAAACGGGCGCAGATGGCATGGCTTCTTTGCGTCTCGTGTTTGATGTGCCATTGGCGAGTCTCTCTCGAGGTGACTTAAAGCGTTTCTTCCAGCTTGCCAACCATTTTGCGAATCATTTAGACGGTGTGTGGGTCGATTGTGCGGGTAATCGTATTGAAGCCTTGGGTGCCATGATGCTTCAGGATGAAATTGAAGCGCGTTCGCTACAGATGACGACGAGCGGTGTGCGTCCTGGTTCAGAACGCGCACAGTTGCTCTTCTCACGTAGTGCCTGTCAAGCCAAAGTGGCTTAATCCCTCACCACTCTCATTTTTGCCCGCTGTGCTGACACGATGCAGACGGCGGGCTTTTTGTAGAAAGCATCATGACTGAAACCTCCCTTTTGGATGACGATTTTTCGGGTGAAGCCAAGGCGAAAGCCCTTGAACCCGCGAAGGTGCCTGAGCGTATGCGTGAGCTCATTGCTTTAATTGAAAAGTGGGATCATGAGTACTATGTGTTGGATGCGCCGAGTGTCCCTGATGCGGAATATGATCGTACCTTCAATGAACTAAAGGCTTTAGAAGCGCTTTATCCAGAGTTTAAAAACCCCGCAAGTCCGACGGCGCGTGTGGGTGGGGCTGTGCGTAGTGACTTAGCGAAAGTGACGCACGCCGTGCCGATGCTTTCGATTCATACTGAAACGGACTTTTCGTCTGAAGGGGCGATTGCTTTTGACCGACGCGTACGTAGCGAATTAGGTTTGACCGATGATGATCCTGCGATCCAATACGACTGTGAACTGAAGTTTGACGGTTTAGCGGCTAACTTGCGTTACGAAAAAGGGGTATTGGTTCAAGCGGCCACCCGTGGTGACGGTCAAGTTGGAGAAGACGTCACGGCCAATGTACGTACGATTCGTTCGATCCCCTTAAAGCTTGAAGGGAATGTGCCAGATGTGCTCGAAGTGCGCGGCGAAGTGATCATGCATCGCGAGGACTTTGAGGCCCTTAATCGCCGTCAAGCTGAACTCGGTCAAAAGTTGTTCGTGAACCCACGTAATGCCGCAGCAGGATCGTTACGTCAACTTGATCCGACGGTGACGGCAAAGCGCTCGTTACGTTTTTATGCCTACGCGTTGGGTGAGGTGTCTGGTGGCGCTTTTGCACCCACGCAAACTGAAGTCTTGAATCGTCTTGAATCGTTGGGTTTCCCTGTTGCCAAACAACATAGTGCGGTGATGAGGCCCGAAGCCCTGGCGCGTTTTCATGATGACATTGAAGCGCTTCGACCAACGTTGCCCTTTGACATTGACGGCGTGGTTTATAAGGTGGATGACCTTGAACTTCAAAAGCGTCTAGGGTTTATTGCGCGTGAACCCCGTTGGGCTTGTGCGCATAAATACCCGCCCGAAGAAGCGCTCACAATCTGTGAGGCGATCGATATTCAGGTGGGACGTACGGGTAAGTTAACGCCAGTCGCACGCTTGAAGCCTGTTTTTGTGGGTGGTGTGACTGTTTCGAATGCGACGCTTCATAACGAAGACCATATCGCTGGTCTTGATTTACGTGTGGGTGACACCGTGGTCGTGCGTCGTGCCGGGGATGTGATTCCTGAAGTCGTGCGTGTTTTGCATGAGCGTCGACCAGAGGGTACAGAACCCTTTGTGATGCCGTCAGTTTGCCCAGTTTGTGGGTCAGCCACCATTCGTGACGAAGAAGAAAAAGATACGCGCTGTACGGGTGGCCTTGTGTGCCCATCGCAGATGAAATTGTCGCTCGTACATTTTGCCTCTCGTCGTGCCATGGGGATTGATGGCTTGGGTGAAAAGATTGTGAATCTCTTGGTTGATGAAGGTCTTGTCAAGAGCCCAGCAGATATCTTTAGTCTGACGCACGAGGTGTTAATTGCTCCAACCAATGCGACTGTTGAGAGTGCTAAGCCTATTAAGCGCATGGGTCCAAAGGCAGCGTCAAATTTATTGGCGAATATCGCGAAGGCTAAAGAGACGACCTTTGCCCGATTTATTTTTGCCTTAGGGTGTCGTCATGTGGGTGAGGCGACTGCGTTGTCGCTTGCGCAACATTTCCGTACGCTTGATCGCCTTGAAGCGGCTGATGAAGCGGCTTTGATGCAAGTCGACGATGTGGGCGAAATTATTGCGCAAAGTATTGTGGCCTTCTTTAAGGAGCCCCATAACCGCACTGTCATTGAGGCGCTGATTGCAGCTGGTGTTATGTGGCCAGCAGTTGAAGCGCCGACTGAAGGTACCACCTCTTTGGTGGCAGGCAAGACCTTTGTATTGACTGGGACGTTGCCGACACTCTCGCGAGATGAAGCGAAAGACCTGTTGATTGCTGCGGGCGCAAAAGTGTCTGGGTCTGTGAGTAAAAAGACCGACTTTGTGGTGGCGGGGACAGAGGCAGGTTCAAAGCTAGAAAAAGCGCAGATGTTGGGTATTCGTATCTTGGATGAAGAGGCTTTGATGGCAATGCTAAAGCCTAGCACTGAGTCTTCCGACAGAGTAGCGACTATGCCCCAAGAAACAGATCGTCAAGAAGCCGATAGCCAAAGAGAGGCTATTCAGGTTAAACCGCAAGCCCCTGAACAAGGGTCTCTCTTTTAATTAAGTTAGAAGGATGAAATCATGCTCGCTTTGATTGGGGGTTCAGGCTTCACTAATGACGATGTGATCGAAAATCGTCGAGAAATCGTAATAGAGACGCCGTGGGGACAACCTTCTGCGCCAGTGATTGAAGGGACGTTAAGGGGAACGCCGATTCTCTTTTTGCGTCGACATGGCGTCAAGCACGAGTTTGCGCCTCATTGTGTGCCATCACGCGCCAACCTTTGGGCACTCAAAGAACTGGGTGTCTCTGGGGTGATTGCAGTGGGTACGGTTGGGGGGATTGCCTCTGATATGGGGCCAGGTCGTATTGCTGTGCCTGATCAACTCATTGATTACACTTGGGGTCGCGAAGTGTCGTATTACGATGACTTCAGAAAGTATGGTATGAAGCATGTCGATATGACGTGGCCATTTGATCGTGTATTGAGTCGAGCGCTACTTGATGCGGCGGATCGTTTAAATAAAGACGTACGCCGAGAAGGCGTCTATGCCTGTACGCAAGGACCACGACTTGAAACGGCCGCAGAAGTGCGTCGTATGCAACGAGATGGTGCTGACATGATCGGGATGACGCTTTATCCAGAATGCGCGTTGGCGCGTGAAATCGATTTGTCTTATGCCGGGATCTGCGTATCAGTGAATCACGCGGCAGGCATGGGTGACTGTGCTGACGAAATTGACTTTGCGTCGTTAGAGTCGTCGTTGCAAAAAGCGGTGAGTGGCGTGGTTGATATTGTGGCTGAAGCCATCAAGGAAGTGAAATGATCAGACCTGTGATGCGTATGGGCGAACCTGTCCTTATGCAAAAGGCACTGTCGGTCACCGACTTTGAGTCACCGGAACTCCATCAGTTGGTAGCCGATATGTGGGATACGATGGACGCTGAAGGTGGTATTGGGATTGCCGCACCTCAGATCGGTGTCTCTAATCAAATCGTGTGTTTTGGTACGTATGAGAGTGAATGTGCAACGGGAGCCCTTCATGTGCCGCGCACGGTACTCATTAATCCTGTGATTGAACCCGTGGGTGAAGAAGTCATCGAACACTGGGAAGGGTGTTTGTCAGTACCAGGTTTACGCGGTGTGGTGACACGTCCTATCGCTGTGCACTATCGAGGATTCGATTTGGAAGGTAATGTGATTGAACGTACGGTCGATGGATTACACGCTCGTGTGGTTCAGCACGAATGCGATCATCTCAAAGGAATTCTCTACCCTATGCGAGTGACGGATTGGACGAAATTTGGCTATCAGGAGGTTTTGTTTAAGAAAAAGTGAGTTTGAATACCGTGTTTATGGTATTTTGGGTTTTACTCTTGACAAATCCTAAAAAAGGGTATGTAATACGAATCCTTCGTTGCGACGCTGAGT
>Shorty_p1__coassemble_1592_pt1 | contig 18152 bp, 19 predicted proteins | sample Shorty_p1__metabat2_high_PE_029 | metagenome-assembled genome bin Shorty_p1 | reverse complement strand
CCCCGCGAGGCGACCCTTTTTTACGAAGAATTGTGAAGTGTTGTTTTATTCTTGAACAACAACCTTCACATCGTTACCGTATTGATCCTTCGTGGTCGTGTGGATCGCAAGCAATTGGATCCAGCGACGGATCGTGCCAAAGATCACGAAGAGCATCAAGAGCATGACCAACACAGAGAGTGTGACCAAAAGGGTCTTACCCTGCGGTAGATACTGATTGATGATCAACCAGAGCCCTGCCCAGAAAGTGATGATCGTCATGAAAATGCCAGGCACCCCAGTAATCCAAGCGTACTTGGCTTTGTTCATACGAAGGAGCACTGTGGTACCGATCAATAACGTCACACTGGCGAGCAATTGGTTGCAGATACCAAAGAGCGGCCAAATGGAACCAATGTCGCCCGAATAGACGAGATAACCCCAGGAGCTCGTAAAGAGGACAGAGGTAATGATGATGCCCGGCACCCATTCCTTGTCAGCAAACTTCGGAACCACCTTGCCGAACATTTCTTGCAAGAAGAAGCGACCGACACGAGTACCAGCGTCAACAGCCGTCAAGATGAAGACCGCTTCAAACATGATGGCGAAGTGGTACCAGTAGGCCATCAGGTTTTCCATAAACGGAATCTGGCTAAAGATGTGAGCCATACCGACGGCGAGCGATACGCTACCGCCCGGACGCGCCATCAGGCTTTCCTGAACTTCAGCTTCAAGGCGCGGAAGTTCCTGAACGGCCATGCCAAGCGCTTGGAATTTTTCAGCGGGCGCATTGATGGCGAAGTAGTCTGCGGGCACCAAAACGCAGGCAGCTACAAGCGCCATGATGGCCACAAAGCCTTCCATTAACATCGCGCCGTAACCCACAAAGAGGACGTCGCGTTCGTTGTTGATCATCTTAGGCGTGGTACCTGTCCCGATCGTCGCATGAAAGCCCGAAAGTGCACCGCAAGCAATCGTGATGAAGATGAACGGAATGACTGGGCCACCCACGATGGGGCCACCGCCATGGACAAAGTCCGTAAAGGCTGGCATTTGGAAGTTGGGCATCACAAAGGCAATACCAATGGCGAGCGCACCGATCGTACCGATCTTCAAGAAGGTCGAGAGATAGTCACGTGGCAAAAGCAAAAGCCAGACGGGTAATACCGAAGCAAAGAAGCCATAGATCGGGATGAGAATACTCATCGTGTCGCGATCAATGTCGAGCCAACCAAAGTATTCAGGATGTGCTGCAACCCAAGGACCCGACAAGATGCAAAGGAAAAGCAACACAATACCGATCGCGGTTGCGCCTTTAACGTCACCTTTACGCCAAATTTGCATATAAAGACCCATCAAAATAGCAATGGGAATCGTCGCGGCCACCGTGTAGGTCGACCAGAGCGAATTATGCATGGCGTTAACGACCGCGATCGAAAGACCAGCGAGCGTCAAAATCAAAATGGCGAGCACTGCCCAAGAAGCGACAAAGCCCGTGGTCTTGTCAATTTCTTGTGTTGCAATGTAGGCCAAAGAACGACCGCGGTGACGCACCGAGCAAAAGAGCACGACCATATCGTGCACACCGCCCGCGAGCACGCAGCCAATCAGGATCCAAAGAAGCCCGGGCATATAACCAAACTGCGCAGCGAGCACGGGCCCGAGCAAAGGACCCGCTGCAGCAATGGCCGCAAAGTGGTGACCAAAGAGCACATACTTGTTGGTCGGGACGTAGTCCTGTCCGTCAGCATATTTGACGGCTGGGGTTTGACGAGCCTCATCAAGTCGCAGCACTTTGCTAGCGATGAAAAGACCATAGAAGCGGTAAGCAATAGCGAAAATGCATAGCGATGCGAAAACGATCGTCAGTGCATTGACGCCTGATCCGGTGTCCATTTTGAAGTCTCCTTCTTAAAACAAACAAAAAGAGGTGTTAAAAACAGGTCTTAAAGCGCGTCGATCATGGCATCCACGTCTTCTTCTCGGGTGGCCCAAGACGTGGCTATACGTACGATCGTGTGCGCCTCGTCAGGTTTATCCCAAAACGAAATACCAATGCGTGCTGATAGCGCTTGATACTGCGAGTCCGTGAGTCGAACAAAGGTCTGATTCGTGGTTGAACCAAAGACGACGTCGTAGCCCTTGGCAATCAAAGCGTCTCGAATTTTGTCTGCGAGCTTGACGGCATGACGACCTAAGCGGATATAAAGGTCATCAGTAAAGAGCGTCTCAAATTGAATGCCTAAGATGCGGCCTTTCGCGAGCAAAGCGCCCAGCTGCTTCATGTACGTAAAAAAGTGTGGTGCCGTATTGGGTTTGGAAAACACAACCGCTTCGCCAAAAAGCGCACCGACTTTTGTGCCGCCAATATAAAAAGCGTCACACGTGCGCGCAATGTCGGCGAGTGTGACGTCAGTGTCTGTTGCGCCTAAACCATATCCTAAACGGGCACCATCTAAATAAAGACGTGCCCCATGACGGTGGGCGATGTCTGAGAGTGATTCGAGCTCTGCTTTGGTGTAGAGCGTTCCAGTTTCAGTGGGGTGCGAAATATAAACGAGCCCAGGGTTTGGCATATGCTCACGATTGCCGTCTTGCTCCCACTTAACGAAAGCACGTTCTACGTCATCGGACTGCAGTTTGCCATTCACTTCTGCCAACTCAAACACCTTGTGACCTAAACTTTCGATCGCGCCAGCTTCATGCGTGCTGATGTGCCCGGTGACGGTTGCGATGACCCCTTCCCAAGGTTTAAGCATGGCGCCAATCACGGTGCGATTGGTCTGTGTGCCACCAGAAAGCAAAAAGACTTCGGCGTCGGGGGCGTTAGCGGCCTTACGAATACGATCAGCGGCTGCCGCGGTATAAGGATCCGTGCCGTAGCCCGTTGTCTTTTCGTAATTCGTTTCGGCTAAGCGAGCCAAAATTTCTGGCGCGCAGCCCTCCATGTAGTCATTGACGAAATCGAGTTGAGCCATAGTTTGAAAAAAATAAGGAGTGTAATGGAGGCATTTTAACCTCATTTTGACCTAGTGCTTTTTGAGTAATTGCACTCCACGTGTTTTAGGTAAAACAAATGGCTGAGTTCGTGCTATTGTTTTCGTAATTATTTTGTAGGAGTCATGATGACTGATCGTGTTCAATTGGTGGCTGGTCAACCTGCCCCTGCTTTTTCGTTACCTGGCTACGATGAGAAGCCCGTAACGCTAGATGACTTCAAAGGCCGTGGCCTCATTCTTTACTTCTATCCAAAAGACAATACCGCGGGTTGTACGACCGAAGCGCTGGGCTTTCGAGATCACTTGGCCGACTTTGAAGCCTTGGGCTATCAGGTGGTCGGTGTCTCTCGTGATAGCGTAAAGAGCCATTGTGGATTTAGAGACCGTCAGGGATTGAATTTCTTACTTTTGGCTGACAAAGAAGAAGAGGCTTGCAATGCCTATGGCGTCATGAAAGAAAAAATGATGTACGGCAAAAAGTGCCGAGGGATTGAACGCTCGACCTTTGTGATCGACGAAAACGGCGTGATTAAGGCGGCGCTTTATGGCGTCAAAGCCAAAACCCATGTCGAAGAACTTTTGGCCTCTTTAAAGGCATAAAATTAAGCACGGCGCTCTAATGAACGGGCGCCGTTTTGCTTCTTCCCTCTTTTTCGTACCGCCTACTATGTCCGCCACTTCGCTCACTGATGACCTCTCGTCGCTCCTGCCCTTCTTAACTGACTGTCGACGTCACATTCATCGACGCCCCGAAGAAGGTTGGACTGAATTCGAGACGACGTGGTTTATTCATGAGATGTTGAGCGAGATGGGCTACCGAACCAAAGTCGGGATCGAAGTGGTTGATCCTGACGCGGCAATGGGCCGCAACCTTAAATTGGTCGACAAGGCCCAACAGCGAGCCTTGTCGTAAGGTGTTCCTCAAGCCTTTTTGGATCGGTGCGCAGGTTGGACGGGTGTGGTGGCGGACTTGAATACAAAGCGCCCCGGACCCTTAACGGTTTTGCGCTTCGAAATCGATTGCGTGGTGGTTGAAGAGTCGCACGAAGTTGGTCACCGTCCTTTTGACGAAGGTTTTGCGAGTACTGGTCCAGGACTCATGCATTCGTGTGGTCATGATATTCATACGTCGACGGGGCTCACGATCGCTCGGTGGTGTATGGCGCATCGCGATCAACTCAAGGGCACGATTCGTTTTGTATTTCAACCCGCTGAAGAAGGCGTTCGTGGCGCACGCGCTATGGTTGCCAAAGGCTGGGCACAGCAGGCTGATTATTTGTGGACGCAGCACATCACAACGAGCATCAAAGAAAACGAGATCTTTGCGAGTCGTAGCGGGTTTTTAGCGACCGCTAAGTTAGATGTGACATTCAAAGGATCAACGCTCTATGGTGACGCGGTGACGGCAGCGGCCAATGCAGCATTGCAGATGCTAGCTTTGCCACGACACCCTGAAGGCGCAAGCCGCATTTGTGTTGGGACCTTAAACGCCAAAGGTTCGTACGCCACGATGCAAACCGAGGTGCGAGGCGCAACCCAAAACGTGGCCAACTATATGGAAGAAGGTGTGCGTCGCGCTGCAAAAAGTTGTGCCGACATGGTTGGCGTTACGTCAGAAGTGACGCTCGCTGGGCGTGCTGAAGCATTGATACCTTGCCCGGTTGCCTATGACATGATTGAACGCGTCGCTAAAACGATTCCGAATGTGACGGTAACCGATAACCGAACGCGCGGTTCCGATGACTCAACATTGTGGATGAACGCCGTTGTGCAAGAAGGCGGCATTGCTGGGTGCTTTCATTATGGTGCACGAGGTCGACATGGATTACATACCGCGTACTTTGATGCTGACGGCGAAGACGTGACGCTCCCAGCCCTCATTTTGACCGCAAGGCTTATTCTAGAAACAAACCGCAAAGATCTGTCGTAAATCTATTACAACTCGTTCTTTGTCGCTATTCTCGTAATCAATCCTATGCGTTTGGTGTAGTTCTAACCTCTCCTTTAGAGGGATTAAAAATTACTGTCGTCTCTCTATACTAAAAACAAAAGCCAAAGGCATTTCTATGAGATGTTGGACCGTACTGTTGCGTCTTCTTTAAATCACTTTCCTTATTCGTAAAGAGTGTATCCACGCAACGCGAGGTCTTCAAGACGCTTTTGGTGCGTTGTGCGAACCATCCGTAGATATGTTGTATGGGTGATCCTTAAGGAAGCCTCTTCGTCGGATGGTTGATTATTGATGTGATTAGGGTTAATCGACGGGGGAGCGTCAGGTATGAGAGAAACAGGCGAAATTCTTGTCGATGTACAGTGTGATAACAACCGACGCATTCGTCGTGCGTCGATTTCAAATGAACGTGTGCCTGGTGTCATTGAACGCTTGGCCTTGACGCCAGGCGTTGATTTACGTAAAACGGTGCCGATGCTCTATAGCCTTTGCCCGGCAGCGCATTTAGTCACTTTAGATGCAACGGAACGTGCGGCGGCAGGTATTTCTGAGGACGATCGTCGAGCAGTTGACCGTGAGTTTGCCGAACGCGCTTTAATGCTCGAATCCCTCTTAGAAAACATTCGCCTACTATTGATAGATGCTGCACGTCTTTTAGGACTTGAAGTGAGCTTACAGGCGCTCACTGATTACGCGGCCTTGCGCGCCCGATTTGCCGAGGTTTTACATACCTTAGGTAGCTTCAAAATGGTGAACCATCCCGTGGATGAAGCCTTGATTGAAGCGGGACACACCACGATCGATCAGATGTGGGCGACACTCAATCACCTTTTAACAGAGTACCTTTTTTGTCAGGCTCCAGAAGACTATTTAAAAACCCTCACGACGCCTGAATTGTTTGATGAGTGGGTATCGAGTCACAAAAATAATTCTGTCGCTGCTTTAAAGGCTCGTTACGATGTCTTAGAAGCAGGCTTTGGGCAAATTGATTGCCCAACCTTGCCTGATGTTGATGATGACGACTTTTTGGTCTTTGCCGACGAAATGCTTCATCGCTTGAAGAATGAACCGGGTTTCGATATGGCACCCGTGTGGCATCGCTCGTCTGCGTTGACTGGGGCACTGCCGCGTCAGATTCGTCATCCGTTGATTCGTCAGATGGTAGAGCGAGATGGCATTACGGTGGTGTCGATATTGGTTTCAAGACTTCTTGAAACGGGTGCTTTGCTCTTACGTTTAGGACGTTATGACGTAGATGACATCGAGGGGCTCGCTAAGCCCTATCGCATCTATGCTCACTTCGACAAGGATCAGTCGGTTGCGATTTCAATGACGCAATCAGCGCGTGGTCTATTAACCCACGCCACAGGCTTTAGAAGCACCGAAGAAGGGTTACGACGCTTCCATGCCGTAGTGACACCGACCGAATGGTTATTAGCGCCCGAAGGCGCAGGGCAACAGGCCTTAAATGCGGCTATTCGTGACCTGAAGCGCACTGGCAACGACCATTGTGACGGACGAATCACTGAAATCGTTCGTTTGGCGCTTTTTGGGCTTGATCCTTATGTGCCTCTCTCTGTTCGCCTTCGTCATGCTAACTTGACGACTCAAGGTTTCGTGCACTAATGCGTCAATATTAAGGTTAATCCGTAAACCTTTGTGTCCTTCGGTCGATTTCGAACGAGTGACTATATAATGGTTTTATGCCATTGTATTGAATGATACGCTTAGTGGGTGCTCGGGTGGCACTGCGCGCGAAGTCGCTTCTTGTCAGGCTTTTGCGAGTTTTTTGATAGGCGTCAAGCGCTTCAACCAACTTTTGCATCTAGCTCGCAACGAGTGGCCGTGTTATTCATATCATTAAATTAGATGCATGAGAAAAAGCCTCAGGCCAAGGCAGAAAAAAAGGACCAATACCATGAGAATTTTCATTCCGATTGATGGCTCTGAACGTAGCCTCAATGCTGTACGCTATGTGGCTGCTCAGCCGGCTTTCCTGGGGGACGACCCTGAGATTTGTCTCTTTGTTGCGCTTGAAGCACCTTCAGCGCGCATTATGACGGCCTTTAATCCGCAAACCGAAGATGAGTTCTATCGTGAAGAAGCAGCGGGCGTCTTCCGTTTGGTGGACGATATTTTCCCGAATTGTTCTGACAAAGTCACGGTGACCTATGGTGTGGGTCCCATTGCTGAAACGATCGTCAAGGCCGCTGACGCCTATAAGGCTGATTTCGTGATTATGGGGACGACGGGTAAAGGAAGTTTTGACGGTCTCTTATTAGGCTCAGTTTCTCAAGAAGTTGTCCATGAGTCCCACCGCCCTATTCTCTTGATTCGTGAAGAAGTGCCGTCCATCTTACCGATGGATTATTTGGCCATTGCCGTTGACGACTCTGATCAGAGCCGTCGTGTGTTGGCCTTCATGCAGGCGCATATGGATCACTTTAAGACGGGTGCTCAGTTTGACTTGATACACGTTGAAAAGGCGACGGCCGACAAGCCTGAAGGTACGGTTGAAACCAGTCCCTTTGTCTCGGGTACCGTGGGTGCTTTGTTAGAAAGCACTTTGCAACACGCTGGCATGAAGACTACAACGGTCACGGTTTATGGTGAACCGGGGGAAAGCATTGCCACCTATTGTGAGCAGCGTCCCATTGACATGATCTTGATGGGTAGCCATGGCTACAGCATGTTGGTGGCTTCTTTAGTGGGTTCGACCGCTTTGAGCGTTGAAACCCTTTGCGAAACGCCGCTCTTTTTGGTGCGTTAATTCGCCTTAAAGCGAAAAACCTTCGCCCTGCCACTCTGAAGCAAGGAACAATCGTGCTAAGATCCATGCACTTTTGATCCTTGCTTTTCTTTTGTCACTATGCTCGATTGGCTGATTGGTACCTCTGTAATTGCCTTCCCCTTCTTGATCCCTGTGATCGTTCTTTTGATCGGTCGTATCGTGGGTTATCAGTGGCGCATTCAGCGTCTTCTGGTCTCTGTGGCGATCATGTTTTATGCCGTGGCGCTCTTTGGTTTTATTGCCCACGCCAACACGTTGGGGTTAAGCCTTCAGGAATTCTTTAACGCTTATTACGGCAAGCCTGAAGCGCGTACGACGGCCTATTATGTGGGGCTTACTGGTCAAGCGTTAGCTGTGATCACGCTTATGTTCGTTGTGAACTGGAAGGTGATTCGACTCTTTAAGGGTGAAGACTGGAAGGCACCCAAGGCTGAAGCGAAGGCTGAGGCTGCCTCTAATGAAAAGACCACGAATTAAAGCTGGGCTTTACGTATAAATAAAAAGACCGATGGCACTTGTTGGCTTTCGGTCTTTTTTAATAGTTGATTGATGACAGTTAGGGTTTTAGAGTCTTGCCGTTCTTAAGAAAGACGTTCTAATGCTAGACGTCGTTAGAAGATATGATCTCTTTTTGTTGAATCATTGTTAATGGCTGTTTATTCAGCAATCTTTAGTTTTGCGGCAGCTTTTTCTTGGGCTTTTGCTTCGAGACGCGCCACTTCAGCTTCATAGAAAATTAGGCGCGGAAACCTCTGTCTTCAGACAGGGGAGGAAGCGCCATTCTCCTTTCTCAATTCGGTTAAAAAAGTCTTTCTCTTTTCGAGAAGCGTCAGTTTCTTGGCATGGATAGCGGGTGACAACTTCTTGCCACTCAACGTTCTCACGTCAAAATAGCCCGAAGCACGTCGCCCAAAAATGAATCCTTCTTGATCAAGACACCTCACCTTGTCAAAAAGTCGGAAGCCATGCACAAGGTGTGGCGCTTGATTGCGCTTGCGAATGCCGCCTTTCAAAATCGAACACTTGTGAATTTGGCGATTGTGTTTACGTGTCTGCTTTTGATAGAAGTAGACACCTGATCGCTGGGCCTTGAGGTTTCCTGCGATACAGAAAGCATCAGCACAATGGGTCTTAGGTAAGCCCAAAGCGATGCGCTTATACTTCGTGAAATAGCCAAACGTGTTCTCAACAGCCAGTTGTGGATGCGCTTGACGCACTCTGTCAAGCAATGTCCGGCGCATGATGCCCATGAAGGCTTCCGCCTTAAAGGGCTTTCCACGGTTGACTTTCAACTTAATCTTTCCCGCATGAAGGGCCTTGTGACAGGTCTCGCAAAGTGTGATCAAGTTGTTCGGCGCATCACCGCCTGTCTTTCGGCTTTCGAGATGGTGAACATTAAGAACCTGATCCTTCGAACGGCCTCGACAGTGCTGACATACATGACCATCTCGCCAAAGAACATACTCACGCACGTTCCAAAAGCCGAGCTGATCACCCTGCTGATAGCCTTTGCCTTGAATGTTAGGATTCTTAATCTTCTGAATGTCAAAGGATGCTGTCTCAATCACAATCTTGGTGACCGGCAAAATCTTACACACCACATCAATACGTGACTCATGCGCCTGAGTGCGGTTCTCTACGCTTGGCGCAAGCCAGCCTTGGCGCTTAGAAGCCTTGCGGTTATCGAAGCGAGGCGCACGGTAGCGCGTCTTGCGATGGCGACGACCACGACGAAAAGTCGCACGGTCGGCCTGAAGCCCAGAAACATCTTGGCGAAGTTCAACTTCAGACGCGTACACTTCGGCTTTTTTTGTAGTCGCGGAAAGACCGATATGTTTCGATCCCGCGTCCACACCCAAGGTCACGTCCTGCTTCGTTTCGCCGGTGGCGATACTCAACTGGATCGTGAAAGGTGTTCTGTGCTTAACCTTCGCTTTGTTAGCCTTGAGCAAGTGTCTCGCTTTCGCAGGAGAACACGGCATCAAAGGCTGACCGCGCATATTTAAGACATAGACTTTTAATTTCACTTTCAAAGTAATCTCCTTAACGGATACCCGCAGGTTCCGTTGTCTAGGCCAAATGGCCTTGTCAACATCCTTCGCCAATGTTGGAATGGGTTTCTAGCCTGCAACACCGCTCCTACCTCTCAGAGCTTTTAATCACAGACCGCAGAGCGTGGGACTAGGATGTACATCCCACGGTGCCTATACATTCCAAACCAACGTAGTTCACCTTCCGAAGAAGGATCACTGAGGCTAGTCAATAAAGGCTTTTGCAAGCCTCTGCCTTTAGGCAGGGGTTATTGACAGGCTTCAATCATCATGAGCCAAGGGGCGGCGCCTGTGCCAAAGACAGATCCGGCAATGTCAGCCATTTCTTTAGTCATAGGGGCTTTGCCAGTTAAGACAGCCTCTAAGGCATCCGGGGACATCTGAAACCATTTCGCACCGACTTCAAGCGGTGTGTCTTCAAGGACTTGCGCCAAAGTTAAGCCTGGATGCGCTAGCCCCTTCGGGGCATTAGATACCCCACCACGGCCTCGACGACAGGGCTTTTGATTACGCGAATTTTTCTTGGGTGTTGCCATAAATTTATCTCCTAATCTAACCATTTTAATCCGAAACATTTCATGCGACCAAAATCGTGATAAGCGCTTGATTTTGCTTTATGTGACGTCACTTTGTGAGTGGCTGAGACTGTCTGTTTTGAGCTTTCGGGACTTCGTGTGGCTTGGTCAATACAAAATTTTTTGGTTTTTTATTGATTGACATCAATGAGGAGGCAAATTCTTTGTTTTACCTCTGGGAAGACGTTTTTTATAAACTTGCATTGATTTGTGTCCAAAGTTTGCTAGCAACGCGAGAAACCCTCTGAGGCAAGGCGTTTTTCACAAATATCGCGTGATCAATTTAAGTGAGAGCTATCAAAGGCGGAAGCTAATAGAAATCAGCTATGATCGCTTTAAAAATACCCCTAAGTAGGTAGGGTATTTGCCTTATGGAGATAAAATCAACTTCTGCCGTATATTTCGTTGACCGCACTGTTATTTCCTCTCGCTCACGGCATTGCTGATAAAGGCTAAGCCTGACGAAGAGTCGACGGTGTTAGGTTGACATTATTCTGGCTGGCGTGAGGAGAACCTTTACTTTTTAAAGGAGCCGCCGACGGCCACCTTCATGAGATCGACAACGATCTTTCTCGGAGAATAAAAAATGCACAAAACAGAATTTGTCAATGCCCTTATGGCTAAGACGGAACTTAAGAAGGCTGACGTGGTCAAGCTCGTTGACGCCTACAGCGAAGTTGTCATGGAAGCCCTCGAAAAGGGTGACGACGTCCGTCTCATCGGTTTTGGTACGTTCAGCGTCTCTGAACGTGCTGCCCGTACGGGTCGCAACCCGCACACTGGCGCTGCCCTTGAAATCCCGGCTTCCCGTGGTGCTCGCTTCACGGCTTCCCGCAATTTCAAGGAAAAGCTCAACGCCAAGTAATTGGGCTTTGACTGTCGGAGGGTTGAGTGCCTGATTTACTCGACCCATCCCGCTAAGGGCGCTTCTCTTCGGTGAGGGCGCCCTTTGTTTTACTCGTTTTTCTTGTTACTCCCTCTTCGCTTTATCTTGTCGTGTATTTGGCATGTCCATGATGGCTACTATTTCGTCATGCGTGGCCCATCGAACCGTTGTTTCATCTACCAAGATGTACTCTGGCCAACCTCTGATCATCGCAAAAACATCGTCTGACTCGTTGGCAGCTAGAAACACGTCGTGGCCTTCATAAAACTTGTTTTGTGAAAGAGCCTTATCAAAGCCTGAGGCTTTAGCTAACGCTGTGGCGCGTTTCTTACTGTGAATATGGCGGGGCATGGTGTTGTTCCTTTTATCGTTGTGAGATTTGAGTTGCTTGCCTTTGATATGCCTCATCCTAGCCGTGGGAACGACGCTTGATGTCGTGAGCAGTGGTATTGGCTAAGCCTGACTCGAAACCGAACGCATCGCCCGTGAGCCGACCACTCTACTCCTCTATAATGCTCAGATCAGTAGTTTTATTTCATGGAGGCTCGGATGTCTGCTTGTGCACCATCCAATACGATGCTCGGTAAGAGCACGGAATATATCGATACTTATAGTCCTCAGTTATTGACGCCGATTCCGCGTTCGCTTGGTCGTGACGTGGTGGGCGTTCATACCTTTAAAGGGGTTGACATTTGGCGCCTCTATGAAATCACATGGATTAATGCTAACGGCATGCCTGTTGTGGCAGCTGGCGAAATTCATGTGCCTGCGATGAGTCCCTTTATCGTCGAATCGAAGTCCCTCAAACTCTATATCGGTAGTTTGACGCAGACGGTGATTAACTCGGTTGAAGAAGCTGCCGCTTTGATTCAGCGTGACGTCTCTAAGTGCGTCGGTGCCGAAGTGGCAGTCCATATTGCGCCGCTTTCTGTTTGGGCACATCCCGTTGAAAAGGTGCCTGGTCTTCTCTTAGAAGAGGCAGTGACAGATTTAACGTGCTCGACCTATGAACCCGATGCGAGTCTCTTAGCATTGGCTGAGGGTGACGAAGTTGTTGAAGAAACGTTGTCGTCTAATCTCTTACGCTCTCGTTGCCCGGTGACGGGGCAACCTGACCACGCGTCTTTAATTATTCAATATCGTGGTCGTAAGATCGATCGCCGCGCAATGTTGGCTTATATCGTTTCGTACCGTCGTCATCAGGGCTTTCATGAGCAGTGTGCCGAACAGATCTTTGTCGACATCATGAATCGTTTGGCTCCTGAAAGCTTATCGGTCTTTGCGTGCTTCACTCGTCGTGGCGGGATTGACATTAGTCCCTTCCGTTCGACGGACTTGGAAGCGCCTTCTCACATCATTAGGACGCCTCGTCAATGAGTTGGCTCAAGATTTCGACACGCAGTCGATATGCCCTACGCTTTGTTGTCGAAGTGGCCTCGCAAGACATTGTGCGAGGTCAGTTGGAACACCGTGGCCGCATCTTTATTTCGATTCGAGAAGCAGCTAATCGTCAGGACATCTCGTGGCGTTATCTTGAACAGGTCGCACCAGCCTTGATTAACGACAAGATCCTCGAAAGCGTAAGAGGGCCGGCTGGCGGCTATCGCCTAGCGAGACCCGCAAACAAGATTACGGTAGCCGATGTGCTTCGCTCGACAGAGATGGCGCTTTCGAGCATAACGTGTGTCGATTCGCCGGGCGAATGTGATCGCCAAGCGCGTTGCCCAACGACTCGCTTTTGGCAAGGGCTCTCAGATGCCGTCGGCCAGTATTTAGAAAGCGTGACGATTGCGGACCTCCTTCAAGAAACGGATCACGAAGGCGTGCCAATCTTTCAGCCTAAGCAGCCTGCGAACGTAAAGCCAAAGCGTCCTCGTGGGCGCCCGCGTAAAAATCCATTGCCTGAAACTGAGTCGCAGAAGGCCAAATAGTCCAACAAGGGTGTCACCAAGGTTCAATCGGAGCCAATGTTGATACCCTTTTTCTATTTTTGCGCGGGATTATTTTCTGTTGGTCGCACAGGGTCAAAACTCTATTCAAGTCGGGGCTTAAAACGTTTATGGTTGCGCGTTTCAAGGTAACTACTAAGGCCTCTGAGAGAGGGGGCAAGGTATAATATGACAACTTCAAAAAGTGTATGAAAAGGCGGACCATTTTTCATGCTTTCATACAGCATAAAACCCTCACCTCTGGAACCCTTCATGCGACCACATCGCCTCACGCAAGCCGTGGCTTGCGCGCTCGCCTCGTTATTCACTATTTCTCTCTCTGCTCAACAACTCCCCGCCGTCACAGTGGTGGGTGTAGTACCTGAATCCCAAAGCACCCCAGTTGAAGCTGGCTTTGGTGTCACGAAAAACGTCGTGACGGCCCAGGCACTACAAAATCAAAACGCCATGGACTTTAATGACACGTTGAAAAACGTCCCTGGTGTGATGACGACCTCGACCACGATGTTAGGTGGCCAGACAGGGGCTTCTTTATTTATTCGTGGGCGTGGCGCAAGCCACCCTAGTCCCGATTTGCTTGTGCAGTTTGATGGCGTGCCGCGTATGGGCGCGCTTTATGGTCAGACCATGGGTGACGGCATAGCCGTGAATACGATTCGTGACGTTGAGGTCTTTACGAGCCCCGCTCCCGTCTATTTTGGTTCAGGTTATGCGCTTGTGAATGTGAAGCCTGCCTTCATGGATCAAGACGGGCGCTTTGGCGAAATCACGCTCGCTGGCGGTTCACATCAAAGCTTTAGAGAGTCTTTGACCGCAGGTGTCAAAGAAGGCGCTTTTGACTTTTATGCCGCACAAAGTTGGTTGTCAACCGACGGGCACCGAGATCATTCGCGTGCCAATCAACAAAACTACTACGTGAATATGGGGCTCGCGTTGAATGACCATTGGGAAGCGCGCCTCTTAGTCAATCAAGTGTATGGTCAGACGCAAGAGCCATTAAGTACGCTAGATCGCGAACCTACGCATCAAGACGCGTCGTTGCCCCGTTATGACACCGATACCACCTTTACGACGGTGTCACTTAACCATCAGTATGACCGTGCCGAAGGCTACGTCAAGCTCTATTGGAACGACACGACCTTTGACATCAAGAACGAAAATTTTGGTCAAGCCGATTCAGAACAAAAGATTCGACTTTATGGCCTTCGTGCTCGAGAAACCCTCCTTCCGACCGACGCAACCGAACTGATGTTTGGGTTCGATCTTGATCGACAGGTCCTTCAGAATTCGCAACGCCAGAAAACAACTGGCCAAACATCTGTCTGGGATTTTCCAGACGTGACCGTCTTTTCGCCCTACGCTGCGGTGAGCCACTTGGTGGGCGACGAAGCATCGTGGTGGGTTAAGCCTAGCGCTGGCCTCAGGTGGTTTGACAATAATCTATTCGGTAATCAGACGGCACCGCAGGCGGGCTTGACAATTGGATACGCTGAGACGTCGTTATCGTTTGATTATGCCCGTGGCGTCAACTATCCCTCACCCGTGGTTTTGCAAGGGGCATTGCACTCTGGCAAATGGGCTAGCGTTAAGCCCGAAATCGTTGACCATTATGAAATTCGCTTGTCGCACGATTGGGCTCAGGTTGCCTCAACGAGTGTTGCTGTCTTTGAAGACCGTGGCCGCGATCGCTTCCGTGCCTTTATGGGCGGGAACCAAGCTTGGCTTAATCAGATGAACGATCCCATTGGTCACTATAAGATTACGGGCGTTGAAGTCGCGGGTACCCTAAAGCCCGTGGAGACCCTAGCAGTCTTCGGGTCGGCGACCTGGATGAAGGTAAGTGCCACGGGAGCGGATCACAAAACAGCGACGCATCTACCCTATACGCCCAAACTCATGATGAAGGCTGGGGTTGATTGGACGTTTATGCCCCGTACTCGACTTTATGCCGATATTCAGCATATGCGAGACGTTTATGCGGGTACCACAGTTCGTGGTGGTTCCGACCCGTTTGTCATGAAAGATGGCACAAAACTCAAAGATATTACGCTCCTTAATGCGCGTTTAAGCCGAACATTTGATGATTCGTCTTGGTCTCTCAAGGATTCGGAAGTCTTTATTGCCGTTGATAACCTGTTAGACCATCAATATTGCTACCAAGATGGCTATCCGATGCCGGGCATGACCTGGATGGTCGGGACAACCCTTCGTTTTGAATAAACAATCTTAAGGACAACCATGGCACAAACGAACGCTAAAGCGCATTTTTTTGATGAACATGCTCAAGGGTGGGAAGAACGAAACTATCCCCCTGAAGTACGCGCGCGTCTTGTGCCATTGGTGGCGTCTTTCCCTCTCAAAGACGGTGACACCGTCCTAGATGTGGGTTGCGGCGAAGGGGTGTTGGTGCCCTACTTGCGTGAGCATGTAGGTGAGTCCGGTCGTCTGATCGAACTTGATCCTTCTGAGGTTATGCTCCGAGGGGCAGCCAAAAAGGATCATGGACGACCCTGGTTATTGAAAGCCGCTGTGGAAACGATTCCCCTACTTTCGGAATCTATCGATACGGTGATTGCCTTTGCGTGTTTCCCGCATTTTGAAGATGCCAAACATGCAGTTCAAGAAATGTTCAGAGTCACCAAGGCTGGGGGCTATGTGGTCGTAGCTCATCTATTAAGCCGCGAAGAACTTCGACAGCATCATGCACAACACTTTCAGGTTGAGCATGACGTCTTGCCTGATGACCTAACGATGCGTACGCTCTTTGAAGCCGCTGGTTGGCGTGATGTCACGATTGAAGAGGCTCCTGGGCTTTATCGTCTTGTAGCGCGTAAGCCTTAAAGCGAGGGATTTATGGATCGTCGTGCTTTATTAAAAGGTTTATTGAGTGCCTGTGCGTATTCGTCGTTAGGTGCTTCGTTGGGGCTATGGTCTCAGAGCGTGTTTGCGCAAAAGGCTTATTCGAATGTAACAAACGAGACGCCTACGCGATTTGTGGTTGGGACGTCGCTTATTGCCGATATTTTGTCTGACCTTTTGCCTGAGGCCAAGATCTTGACCCTTTCGCAAGGGTCAAGCTGTCCAATACATGGCGATATGAAGTCTCAAGATGCCTTTGCTGCCTCTGAAGCCGACATGATTTTGATTCATGACTTTCAGAAAAAGATTCCAGCAATCCATGGCGTCTTAACAGCGGCGGCGCATCCTGGGCTACGGTTAGAAACCCTCCAGTTAGTTGGTAATTGGATGACGCCACCCGTTCAAAAAGCCGCCTCACAAATGATCGCTCAATGTTTAGTGAAGGCCTTTCCCGCGATCACGGCGATGGTTGAGGCGAATCTCGCCCAGCGTCTAATTAAAATTGATGCGTTAAGCTTGGAACTCGAAACAGAGTTAGCGCCGATGCGTGGCCGTCGAGTGATTGCTTCTGGACGTCAAGCGGACTTTTTGACCTGGGCTGGTTTTAAGGTCGAGGCCACCTATATGACAGCACAAGACTTGAGTCCGATGGCGCTCATTCAATTGATTCGTTTAGGGCGTGATAAAGGGATTGTGGCTGTTATTGATAACCAACAATCGGGCGCAGATTTGGGGGGCGCTTTAGCGTCTGAATTAAAGATTCCGCATGTGACACTTTCGAATTTCCCAGTCCCTAATAGCCACGAGTCGACCTTCTTTACGCTCTTAAAGGCCAACGTTGATCGCTTGTCGGCGGCTACCTCGAAGGTGGCTCAACACCCATGATGCCGTCTGCAAAACCTTTAGCCGAACTTCAACACGTGACCGTCCGAGCTCGGCATCAAACCATTTTGTCTGACGTATCGCTTTCAATCCAGTCAGGCGCCTTCATGGGGTTGATTGGTCCTAACGGAGCTGGCAAATCAACCCTCCTCGGGCTTTTTAATGGACTCACTAAGGCGTCCAACGGCCATGTGCTATTTGAAGGCTCGGCTTTGACGCCGTTTACACAACGTCGGTTTCGACTTGATATTGGGTATGTGTTTCAGTCAATCCCTGTTGACAAACAAATGCCCGTGACGGTCTTTGAAACGGTGCTCTCGGGTACCTTTGGTCGCTTAGGGCTTTTTAGACGACCGGGTAACCAAGAACGAAGACTTGCTCTAAAGTGCCTTGAGGCTGTTGGTCTTCCTGATTTGGCCGATCGGCCTTTGGGTGCCTTGTCGGGTGGCCAATTGCAGCGTGTCGCGATTGCTCGCGCATTAGCCCAACGCCCTAAACTCCTCTTGCTTGATGAACCCACGTCAGCTTTGGATTGGGAAGCGCAGCGCGCTATTTTGCATTTAATTGCTGACTTACAAAAGACCTATGGCTTTGCGGTGGTGATGGCGACACATGACTTAAATGCGGTGTTACAACTCTGTGATCGAGCGATTCTTTTGCAAGATGGTCGTGTGTTTGCCGTCGGAGAAAGTCAATCCGCGATGACGGCAGAGCGCTTATCGACGCTTTATCGAGTACCCATCGACGTGAGTCATGTCAATGGTCGCCCGGTGGTGCTCTTTTAAGGGACTGACTGTATGGATTGGCTTCAATATGAATTCATGCAGCGAGCCCTTGCTATGGGGCTCTTGTCTGGTGCGACCTGTGGGGTGCTTGGTGTCTTTATTGTTTTGTGGCGGATTGGGTTTATTGGGATTTGTATTTCGCATGCCGCCTTTGCCGGAGCTTTGTTGGCTCTTTGGGGTGGATTGCCTGCGCTTCCCGGAGCCTTGATTGGGAGCGTGGGCGCAGCGAGCGTCGCGGGCCCTTTGACACGTAAAGCGACTTTTACGCCTGACGCGGCTGTAAGCATTATTTTTTCTGTCATGTTGAGTTTGGCGATTTTGGCGTTAGGTATGTTGCCTGCGAGCCAAACGGATGGTCTTACGTTCCTTTGGGGGAATTTATTAACTGCTCAATGGTCTGATATTGGCGTGATGGGCGGTATTACCGTGGTGCTTGTTGGTTTTC
>Shorty_p1__coassemble_1438_pt1 | contig 22072 bp, 18 predicted proteins | sample Shorty_p1__metabat2_high_PE_029 | metagenome-assembled genome bin Shorty_p1 | reverse complement strand
CATTTACACCTACACCCTAAAGCAAGGGATTGAGGACGGCTTCTTGGCGCCCTATCAAGTTGTACGCGTCTCTCTAGACAAGGACCTGGATGGATGGGAACCAGAAGAGGGTGAACGAGACCTCAATGATATAGAAATTCCGAAACGTAAATACACGTTAGCTGATTACGATTCGACGATTATTCTGAAGAGTAGAACGCGAACCGTTGCGGCTGTGATAACGGAATTCCTCCATCGTTTAGGTCGCATGTCTAAGACGATTGTTTTCTGTACGACACAGCGTCACGCCTTGGAATTGAGAGACGAACTTCGTGCACTCAACAGCGACATGATGAAAGTCGATGCGAATTACATTGTCAGAATGACAGGTGATGATCAGGAAGGACGTGCGTTATTTGATGACTTTATCAGTGTTTCTGAGAAGTATCCTGTTGTTGTGACCACCTCGAAATTGTTGACGACAGGGGCTGACACGAAGTGTGTAAAGCTGATCGTTCTTGATGCCAACATTCGTTCAATGACTGAATTCAAACAGATCATTGGTCGAGGTACGCGCTTACGCGAGGATGCTGATAAGACGTTCTTCACCATTTTGGATTTCCGTAACGCAAGCGAATTGTTCAAGGATAAGGACTTCGATGGCGATCCGGATTGGGAGTCCGATTGGGGTGATGGTAGCAGTAATCCTGATGAAGAAGGTCCCGAGGCTCCAAGCTCTAACGACGACGATGATGGTGGTTCTACAGAGGGGGATGATAAGCCAGACACGACGGAGGGAGATGACGGTAAACCTTCGGACGACGATGGTAAGCCGACCAGTGACGATTCTTCCGGTGGCGGAGGAGGCACTGAGGAAGTTGTTCGGGCGCCTCGCACTGTGTACGTTGTTGGCAATAGTGTAGAGGTTGCCGTTGTGGGTGAAAGCATTAGCTATCTTGATAGCAATGGTAATTTAGTCGTTGACAAGTTCAAAGACTATACGCGCAAGAATATTTTGGAACACTTCAATTCTGAAGCCGATTTCATGGAAGTATGGAATGGGCCAGAAGAAAAGCAGAAGATCATTGAAGCCTTAGCCCAAAAGGGGATCCTTATAGAACAACTTCGCAAGGAGATGGGGAACCCTGATTACGACGAGTTCGATCTGATCGTTTCCGTCGCTTTTGGAGCCACGCCTCAAACGCGTCAAATGAGAAGTTCTCGCGTGAAACGCGGAAAGTTCTTGGATAAATACCAAGGCGTGGCCCGCGAAGTAATGGAAATTCTGTTGGATATATACGCTCATGAAGGCGTATGCGAAGTGGATTCCCGTAAGGTACTTCAAAGTAGAGAATTTAAATCCTTCGGTGGTTTGCCAAAGATTATCAAGAGTTTTGGTGGAGCTGCGGCTTATGATGCGGCAGTGAAAGCCATGGAGAAAGAACTTTATCTGCCTGTTCAAAGTCAATCAGGCAATCATACGAATAACATAGGACTTGAAGCATGAGTTTAGGTAACTTCATCAAGCGTTTCCGTGACATTACACGTAATGACGCCGGGATCAATGGTGACGCGCAGCGAATCGAGCAATTGACATGGATGTTGTTCCTCAAGATCTATGATGACATGGAGATTGAGAAGGGAATTTTGGATGATTCCTATGAGTCGATCATTCCACCTGGATTCCGTTGGAACGAATGGGCTGATACTTCTGAAGACAAAGCTCTTAAGGGTGATGAACTTTTGAACTTTGTCGATAATCGTTTATTCCCGACTTTACGTGGCTTGGAAATTCCTCCCGGTTGCCCAAAGTTCCAAAGCATTGTGAAGACTGTCTTCGAGGATATTCATAACTACATGAAGGATGGGGTCTTGATGCACCAGATCCTTCAGATGATCAATGAGTGTGATTTTACGGATCCCGAAGAGTCTCATACTTTTGGCACGATCTACGAAACCATTCTGAAGGGATTGCAGAGCGCAGGTTCGGCTGGTGAATACTACACGCCGCGTGCTTTGACGGACTTTATGGCTGCTCATGTCAATCTCAAAATCGGTGACACCGTAGCGGACTTTGCTTGCGGTACAGGTGGGTTTTTAAACTCTGCTCGCAAGTTACTTGCACCTATCGCAGAGGAAGGTACCAATGAAGATCGAGCAATTCTTGGGAAGAGCTTCTTCGGGATCGAAAAGAAACCGTTACCTTATCTGTTGTGTGTGACCAACTTGCTTCTGAATCGAGTTGAAGTGCCAAACATCGTGCATGGGAATTCGCTCACTAAAAAGTCTGACGAATATACGGAGAAGGATAAGTTCGATGTGATTCTGATGAATCCGCCCTATGGGGGAGCAGAATTGCAAGAAATTCAGCAGAACTTCCCTGCACAAATGCGTAGTGCGGAAACAGCGGACTTGTTCATGATTTTGATCATGGCGCGTTTGAAGGCCGAAGGCCGTGCAGCTGTTGTCGTGCCTGATGGGTTCCTATTTGGTACGGGCAATAAAGTAGCCATCAAGGAACGCTTGCTGAAACGATTCAATCTTCACACGATTCTTCGTTTGCCGACGAGCGTCTTTGCTCCCTACACCTCGATTGCAACCAACGTCTTGTTCTTTGATGGTGTGGCAACTTCCGAAAAGACCCTGGATAAGGAAGGTTCTTGGGCTACTGAAAAGACATGGTTCTATCGTATGGATATGCCAGAAGGTTACAAGGCATTTTCCAAGACGAAGCCGATGTTGCTCGAACATATGAAGTCCGTTGAGGACTGGTGGAACAACAAGACTGAGATTGAAGTCGACGGTTTCCCGAAGGCTAAGTCTTTCACGCCCGATGAATTGAAAGCTTTGGGATTCAATTTTGATCAATGTGGCTTTGCTACAGTGGAAGAGGAGATTCTGCCTCCGAAGGAACTCATTGCCAAGTACCAGACAGAGCGTGAGGCTCAAGAGGCAGTATTGGATGAAGCTCTAAAGAAAATCCTTGCCTTGATTGACAACAAGGAGGAATGTGCATGAATGCTGAACAATTAAAGGCTTCAATTTTCCAGCAAGCTATTGAGGGTAAGTTAGTTCCTCAGTTAGGGGAGGAAGGTACTGTTGCAAGAGAGTCAGAGAGCTTTGAAGATGTGCCGTTTGATATTCCAGAAAGTTGGGGTTGGATTCTTGTAGAAGACTTGTCCGTAAAGCGGAGGACGGTTTCACCTAAGGATTTGCAAGAGCAAGAGGTGGAGTTATGGAGCATTCCTGCTTATGATGCTGGGAAGCCTGAAATAGTGGCACCGAAAGCGATAGGCTCCTTAAAAAAAATAATATCCGTTGGTGATGTTTTGTTATCAAAAATCATTCCACATATTAAACGTGCTTGGGTAGTTAGTGAAAATGGTTCTAGGCTGACCAAACTAGCGTCAACGGAATGGCTTGTCTATCGATCGGAAAAACTATTACCAGAGTATCTAGCAATCCAGTTTAAAGCTCCATATTTTCGAGCGAGAATGATGGAGTGTGTATCTGGAATGGGATCTTTAAAGCGTACGAATCCGAAGGCATTGGGTAGGACGTTGCTTCCTGTGCCTCCGGTACAAGAACAAAAGCGTATCGTCGCTAAGATTGAAGAACTCCTCCCATTGATTGAAGCCTACGGCAAGTCCTACGACCGTCTTCAAGAGCTTAATGCAGAGTTGCCCGGAAAACTGAAGGCTTCGATTCTTCAGGAAGCCATTCAAGGCAAGCTTGTTCCGCAGTTGGATTCCGAAGAAGAGGTAGAGCAGATTGGTGATGCGCCAGAAGACGTGCCGTTTGCGATTCCAGAAAAGTGGAAGTGGGTAAAGATTAAATCTGTTTTTACCATGCAAGCAGGGAAGTTTATTAGTGCAAGTTCAATTCGCACTGAAGGGAAGGTACCTTGTTATGGTGGCAACGGCTTAAGAGGATATGTTGACGAAGCAAATCGTAATGGACACTTTCCTTTGATTGGAAGGCAAGGAGCCTTATGTGGCAATGTACATGTCGTAAATGGTGAGTTTTATGCGACAGAGCATGCTGTTGTAGTGGATTGTGGAACTTATGGTGATCCTGAGTGCGTTGGTCTTTTCTTGAAAGCAATGAATCTAAACCAGTACGCGACTGCCACGGCTCAACCGGGGCTTTCTGTAAAAAAGATCGTTGAGTTGCCATTCCCACTGCCGCCGAAGTCAGAACAAGTTCGTATCGCGTCCAAGGTAAAGGAACTTATGAAGCAAGTAGGAGCGCTCTCTGGTCTGGAAATAACGTCGTAGAACAAAGATTCTCCGCAATAACTGACCCCACGCCGTGCTTGCCCGGCGTGGGTGCTTCAGCAATTCAATCAGCCTCTTAGAGCACGGCTAGATAATGATTTTATCTGCCCACAACTTTCTGAGGAACTCTCTTGCAGGCCAGATCTCAATATCTTTATGCCGACGAGGTCTCTGCTCCATGCTAACAATGATCAGACGAGCGCTGGGATGCTCCTCAGAAAAGGCACGCAGTCCCCGTGTTTCTGAAGAACCGACAGTCTCAGAGGACTTCACTTCAATGGCGACTTCCGCATCGCCGACGATGAAATCTACTTCATAACGATGGTCGGAGGTTCGCCAGTACGAAAGGTTCTTGTCAATGCCTCGATACGACAGATATGCCTTAAGTTCTTGGCAAATCAGGTGCTCCAACGCATGCCCGTACTCGCTAGAGCCAGATTTGAGAGGTAGGCGTTTCATCAAATAGTTCGGGATACCGACGTCGAAAAAGTAGAATTTCGGAGCAGCGACGAGCTTTCTTCGCATGACTTTCGAGTAGGCAGGGATGTGGTATCCGAGCATCGTTTCTTCAAGGATTGAAAAATATTCCTTGACCGACTTTGAACTGACGCCGCAGTCGGATGCGATTTTGGTGTAATTCAGAATTTCCGCATCGCTTAAGGCCGCTACCTGGAGGAACTTAGTAAACGAATCGATACGTCTGACAACCGCCTCAGCCACGATTTCCTGTTGTAGATAGTCGCCAACGTACGCTTCAAGCCGCTGACGGGGATCTTTGATGAGATAGTGCCTCGGCAGCATGCCATTGTTGAGCGCAACGTCTATATCGAAGTCTGGAATTTCAGCGCTGACCAAAGGGAATAGGGTTTTTCGGATAGCTCTCCCTCCAAGCAGATTAGCACCGCATCGGCGCAGTTTCCTTGCGCTGGAACCGCAGAGGATGAAGCGAAGATTACGTTCCGTCATGAGCCAATGAACTTCATCAAGCAAGGCTGGGATTTTCTGAACTTCATCAATAATGACGAGTTCTCCTTCATCGAGCATTTCGCATTCTTCTCTCAGCAGTGCCGGCCGGAACCTGAGGCGTGAATATTCGTCACTCAAAAGCAAATCGTAGTAATGTGCATCAGGGAAAAGCTGTTTGAGCAGTGTGCTTTTTCCAGTCTGGCGAGCTCCCCAAAAAAAGATGCTTTCCGTACTAGCTTCGTTAAGCGAAAGGATTCGACTGAACATGGCGTGGCGAGAACCGTAAAAAGAAGAATAGATAAGGAATTCTTTGCGAACAATGCAAGAATATTTGAAGTAACGCTTCCGAACTTCTCATAAATACGGAAGTTGTACTTCAGATTATCTCATAAAATCTGAAGTAATGATTCATATTTTATGACTCGAATGGATTGCCCGCATTCACCATCCATGTGGCACACATTGGACGGGAAGCTAGAACGACAGTTTTGCAACATAACGTCGTAGAACAAGGCTTTTCGCTAAGCGAATTCTCCGAGCTTCCAAGCATCATTAGCCCGAGAAACCCGTCAATCCAATCACCACCACGCGGCACCTTGCTCCTAAAGCTTGGTGCCGCTCTTATACGTCGGTACAATAGTCCAACGATTTCAATCACAGGTAGCCCCTAATGACAGCTCCGATCCTCAAACACTATGGTCTTAACAAAATCTATCGTTGTGCTGGGTTACCGGTAGGCTTTCGTGTTCGAACAGCAACCAAAGAAAAGTTCTACGCTGGTTGGCCAGGCTTTGGGTTATACCTCTTTTACCGGTCGCTACCTAAACGCTTTCTTGAGGCCAAGTCCATCAATGAAGCGCAAGCAGCGCATTACCACGATGTTCTCAACGCTATCCCCAAAGACCATCAAGTGGTCTTTTATGTCACCGATTGCTTGACCGAAACGGGTGGTGTCGAACGACGTTTGGCTATGCAATTTGAGTGGCTTAAGCGCCATGGCATCCAACCAGTGTTAGTGGTTGAAGATCAAGCTTATCAGCCTTTGGCAGACTATCCATGCCTAAGGCTTCTTCAATGGGCGCCTAACGCCAAAGAGATCTTTATGAGTCTCGTTCGGAAATTTAAACCGTTAGCTGTCGAGTTCCAGATGAAGTGCCCGAAGTTCTTTCATAGCATGGATCTAAAAGAGCTCCAAAAATACACCCGTGTCGGTGTCACGATTCATGGCCGCGGTGACTTCGATCAAGCCTATCTGAACGCGCTCGACTATTGCTGCTCGGTGCGCATTAACGAGTTGCCGTACCAAAATCTAACGCTGATTCCCAATGTTGTGCATTTTCTTCAAACCTGCCCGACGTATAACCCGGGTGCCACTAAGGCACTTTATATCGGTCGAATTGACGCTGAAAAGCTTTTGACGGTGCAGAGCTTTGTTGAGGTCTGTCAACGCTTTGGCGTTGACTATGAAATCGCTGGGTCAGTGAACGACGCTCGCGAGGTCAAAGCTTGGGTAGCGACGCAGCCAAAGGAAGTGTTCATTGGTGTGATTGATACGCGCCACTACCTCACTAACCATGGGCACAAGTACGCCTTTGTCGGCGGTGTAGGTCAAGTGGTCCTTGAAGCCGTCGCTGCCAATATGCCATGCCTGGTCACTACGCATAATAAGGACGCCATGCGGTCTGCGTTTGTGACCACAGATAATCTTGCTGAATTACTCGAATGGAACTGTGTGTTAAGAGGCTGTCCTGAAGATCGAGTAGGGCGCCATTTAGAACCGTTCTTTGAAGCGCGTAAGCTCGCTCAAAAAGGTAATCAAGGCGCGATGGCACCATACTTTGCCCGTCAAACCTTACAAACCCTTTGTCACGAAGATGAGGTTTGGTCAAAGTATTTGAGATTGATGCGTGGCGCCTAATGGTTGGCTTTCAGGTGTGCCAAGATAACAATATGAAAGAAGTCATGAAAAGCTGTTTAAACGGCATATATTGGGATGTCGGCGCGCGATCCTTTGATATCCCATACATCGGCGACAGCCAGAAAGCGGTCTACGTCTATCAGCAAAACCGGGTGCCCATCACTTGGCATCTGATGCGGTTGCTAGAAAATATCCCGGCCACTTTTTCTCAAACAGCAACCATCTTAAATGGCTACACGGTAGGTGGCCTCGAACAGCATGACATGATGCAGGTGGTTAATTACGGCAAGGCTGGTCAAGCGCTTTTACATTTGATTCGAACCGATGCGTTTGAGCTCACCGAAGCGTGCGCTTCGCAACTACATCATGTTGTGGCCAAAGACGATGCTCTGGTTTGGGGACGATTTAGAACGGGTGACGTGAGCCTTCAAGGGTGTCAAAAACCTCTACCTCAAGCGAGCCAACTTTCAGAGATTGCAGCTCAAGGCTTTGAATTCTTGGAGACAGAGATCAAGGATCCAAAGGAAAGGGCGATTGGCGTCTTTCTCTTTATGGCTAGAAACCAATTCTTTTTCAACGCCAATAGGCGGACGGCAGCTCTTATGATGAACGGTTGCTTGATGCGAGAGGGCTACTTTCCTATCACGATGTTGCATCAGGACGGCGCAACCTTTTATGAAAAGTTCGGTGTGTTCTACGAAACGGGTGACGCTAACGCCCTGATGGCGTTTTTCGAACAACACGTCAGTACGCTCTATCCGCCTAAGGAAAAGCTTCCGCACTTTGTACGTTGATTGCGGCCAACAAGCTGTCTAACTAACAAGGAGGGTATTTTGATTTTGCGATAGACAGTGTTGGCACTAAACCTATTTACGTGTCACTCCTTTTCTTCAAGGACAAAATGAGGATTCCTGAACCCCTCTGCGGCCGGTAAGAAATAGCGATACGGACGATACTTAAGGGCGTATCTGTAAAGCTTTTTAATTTTCATATCCGACCTTGTCATGATGGTGACTTCATCGTTAAGTTTGTTCTTGATCCAGCAGTTTGTCCCACTACTAAGAAAACAATTGTCAGGATGCTTGAAGGGATAAATTTCTACGTGACACGCTGCGCAGTCCGTTTCTTGAAGGTTGGCATTGGCGATCGCGCCATTTCGAGTCGCGGCACCGATGGCTGCGCCAACTACGACTACGCCGCCAGTATTGCCTTTGGCAGAAGCAAGGGTAGAGAAAGCTACTAAGAGAGAGGTTGCAATGAGAATTGTCTTCTTCATAAAAATTGCCTAGTCAACAAAGACGCCTATGAAAAACCTAGGTCATAATTACCTATACCCAAGCGTAACTTGAGCGGTTTCATCTGTTGGAAATGGCAATATTTGAGAAGCTTCGTGGGCAAAAGAAGGATTGGTTATCGATGAGTTCAGGATACACATGAGTGTGTATCATATTCTTGTTGATAGTTAAAGGAGCGCTAATGAAAAAGTTCCGCGGTTACCAGTAAGTTTGAGGTAAATGGGTGGCGGCTCGATCGAATTTGAGGGAGTTACCACTATTTCAAAAAACCAGGTCACCGAATGACGGTGTGTGTTCCACACCCGAAAAAGGATTTGCCAGTCGGTACTCTCGGAAATATCGAAAGGCAGTCTGGTTTGCGTTTCAAGTGATGTTGAACAAGGGTGGGAGCAATAGCTCCTGCCCCACTTCTAAGAGGTCACATATGCGTTATCCCATTGTTATTGAGCGTGGGGATGAAACCCATGCATATGGCGTCGTGGTTCCTGATTTGCCTGGCTGTTTTTCTGCTGGCGATACGCTAGATGAAGCCTTTGAAATGGCGAAAGAAGCTATCGAGGGTTGGATTGAATGCGTAATGGATGACGGAGAGGAAATTCCCAAGCCGTCTACGATGGAAGAAATTTCTAAGATGGAGGAATTCCAAGGTTGGATTTTGGGTTCTGTCGATGTGGACTTTTCCAAGCTTTCTGACAAAGTTGAACGAGTCAACATCACGCTTCCTGCTCGCATCCTTCGTAGGTTAGATGCGCAAGCTCAGAAGGCTGGTGTATCACGGTCGGGTTATCTGTCTCAGCTGGTCATGAGCGTATAAAGCAGAGCAACAGATTCAGTTTAGTGCTCCTTTATCACTTGGCTGATGAAAACTCGGGCGGTCAGTTCGGACACCTTTTCGATTAATCGTTGTCGTTCTTAACGATAGATATGGCTAACAAAAAACCTAGTAATTGCCCGGTGCTTTCAAGGCAATCTAGCCGTTTGTTGCTTCTATATGACGCCAGTGCTTCTAGACGGTGAGAGGGACGAAGCAAATCTTTTGGAGTTTGTACGTTGAAAAGAGGCCTTCGTTGCAGTGAAGCGCTCCAAATGTTAATAGCTTGACAAGCGACGTTGAATCCCGTACCTTTAAAGAGCGGGCGAAAGCGCCGTATACTTGTGGCCATCGAATTAACGTTTAAGCGAACTGTAAGCTCGCCGATCCACGGGGGAAAGCCGTAACGGAGACGTTGCGGCTTTTTTACTACCCGTAAGCAATGGCGTTTGATGATCAACATCCATCAACTCGCATAAAAACAAACACCCCAACGATCACAAGACCATCGGGGTGTTTGTACGTCAAATCAAACTATTGACGGAAGCTTTACGGCACCTTGAAGCCAAGACCGTCAGCGTGACAGGCAGAGCAGTAGTTCTGCGACTTGGTGTGTTCACGGTGGCAGTTGCTGCAATCCACGCTTTCAGGCATGTAGTGGATGGAGACGTGCGGATTGGCCTTACCATCAGCGGAGATGGCTTCGCCCTTCAGAACGTCAGCATGGCAAGCCAAGCACTTGTCGGTTTCAACGGGCTTGAAGCCATTTTGGTGGCACATCGTGCAATCGAGCTTATGCTTAGCCGTGGTCGGCATCGTGACATTGGCAGCGAACGCACCGGCGGAAAAAAGAGCCGCCATGGCAATAACAACGAGTTTTTTCATGGTTAACTCCTTTTCAATTACTTACCGGCATTCATGATGCTCTGAGCAGCGATACGACCAAAGACGATCCCGTCGAGCACAGAGTTGCCGCCGAGACGCGTCACACCGTGAACGCCACCCGTGATTTCACCTGCAGCATAAAGACCCGGGATCGGCTTAAAGTCCTGACCGATCACTTCAGCCTTTTCGTTGATGCGAGCGCCACCCATGGTGTAGTGGAGCTTAGAAGTCAAGCGATGACCGTACCAGGGACCCTTGCCCATGAGGACGCCTTCGTTCGGCGTCAACGGACGATGGAAGTCAGGATCGAACTCACGGCCTTCTTTGATCCAACCGTTGTACTTGGCGATTTCAGCATTGAGCGGTTCGAGCGGAATACCGTAGAACTTGGCCAATTCTTCGAGCGTTTCAAACTTCTTAGTGGTACCAGAGTGAAGCGACTTCTTGAGGTAGCGATCAATCGAAACCTTTGGCACGAACTGGCTATCGGCGATCAACACAGCAAAGCGCTGGCTACCGTCTTCGTTCTTGAGGCGGAAGATGTCGTTCGTGAGTTCAGTACGGTTACCGAGTTCGTTGAAGCAACGCTTACCGGTCTTCGGGTCAAAGGCAGCGCCATACTGCTTGATGTAGTCGCAGACGTCAGCGCCCATGCCAATACCCTTGTCGTCAGGCGAGCACCAGGGGCCCCACTGAATGTAAGACGTGTGAACAGGGATGGCACCAGCGCGCATCAACGTAAAGAGTGCGCCAGCCGTTGCGCCCGGATGGTTCGTGCCTTCGGTATCCTTCGTGATCTTCGGGTCAATGAGAGAGCACATGCGCCAATCGTTCACAAAGCCGCCAGCACCAAAGACGATACCCTTTTCGGCACGGTAGTACTTACGAACACCAGTCTTATTCGTCAAGTCATTGTCACGAGAGTTGAGGTCGAAAACGTAGTTTTCACGAACAGCCACACCGATGGCGCGACCAGATTCGTCCTTAATGACTTCGTCAACGATCGTGTTCTTACGCATGATGCCGCCGCGCTTCAAGAAGTGGCGGTGAAGTGGAATCATCACAGAAACGCCAGCGGAGACCTTCGGGGCTAAAGAGCGAATGCGAGAGTGGCCGCCCTGAATAAACGGGGTCGAAGCAAATTCGCAACCGAGCTTACGAAGGTATTCAAAGCTTTCGAGAGCCTTGAAGCAAAGGGCGTGAGCGAGCTTCGGGTCGTTGAAGTATTCGCCAGCCTTGAGGGTGTCCTGAAGGAAGAGTTCAGGGGAGTCATCCTTGACGCCATGAGCGAGCTGTTCAGGCGTACGCGGCACGTTGATCCAGAAACCCGTAATGGCGGAGTTACCACCAAAGACCGGCATCTTATCAACCATGATCACGCGCTTGGCGCCGAGGTCAAGAGCTTCGTTACCTGCACACGTGGCAGCAATACCGGAACCGACCACGACCACGTCGAAGGTTTCGTCCCACTTGATGTCTTTTGCTTCTGGAATGTCAGACTTGGCCGCGGCCATGCCCGCAAAACCAAAGCCGCCGAGCGCAGCAAAACTTCCTTTGAGGAAATCGCGTTTCTGCATGTTTTATCTCCTGTGGACGCATCGCTTAGGCTCAGCCTCAGTAAGTTCTAAAGCAGGTCTATTGGCTTAAGCAATGCTTATTAGTACCGTCCGTACTGTATAACTAAACTTGTTTTTGAGCAACTAGAAAATGATTGGGGTTTTTGCTTAGCGGCCGATTTGTGTTAAGGTGTAACACTCAAATGAGTAGCTAACCAAAGGAGTGATTGCTTGTGGCAAATGAAGAGAACCCCGATAGTAAATCCGAGAAAAGACGTGCAAATGGGCGCGTGACAAGAGAAAAGATTCTTCAGGCTGCGCGTGAAATCATTATTGAAAAGGGTACTGACAGCCTTTCTATAGATCGCGTCATCAAGCGTGCGGGCGTGAGTAAAGGGTCGTTTCTTTATCATTTCCCACATCGTGAGTCGCTCATTGAAGCTTTAGTGAATGAATATGCCGAGCATCTTTCGACGGTGCAGACAACGCTCACGGCCGAAAAGGAAGGTGATCGTGCGATGTTAGAGGCGTATGCCGAGTGGTATAAGCGCTTTTCAACGGGCAAACTTGATAGTGGCAGTTCCCCGCTTTTAGCTTTAGCCATGGCTTCACGCGACAATCGTCGGTTTATGGAGCCTATCAGAGCTTGGTATCGTCAATACTTTGATCGCGTCAAACAGTCAACCTGTGGTTCCAAACGCGCGTTGGTTTATTCGCTCACCTATGATGCGATGTTCTTTCATCATCTCTTTGGCACGGATGTCTTGACCGATGAAGAAAAGCAAGAGGTGATAGAAGAATTGACGGATTTAACAACCACCTAGTCAACGCGCTAAGTGTCGTTAGTGTCGACATCAAAATAAAACCGCCCGACTGTGTGTATGCTGTCGAGCGGTTTTTTCTGATAGGTACTTGGATTTAACCGTTATGAAGATTAGCAGGTTCCTTCTTGTAATTTAGTTCGTCCAAACTTTTGGTTCACCACTTGCTTGGCGCTTCAATAATCGTGACCCAATCCCGATGATCGCAATCAAGACGAAGACGACACTCAAAGCCGTACTTAAGTTTGTGGCCTTCGCTAACGTGCCGATACAAGGCGGAATGATTAAAAGCCCGGAGTACGAAAATAGTGCCACAATACTCACGCCATGGGAGGACGAGATGCCTGGTACGCGCCCTGCGTAACTAAAGAGAATCGGAGACACAGGCGCAAAACCAAAACCAAAAAGTAAAAAGCCGACATAACTCAAAAGGATGCTCTCGGTATAAAGCGCAAGCCCAAGACCGCTTGCCGCGATCACCATGCCAGTGAACACGATTACGCTATCTTGAAGGAGCATTCTGATTTTGTCGACAACCAAACGCACCATCGTTACCGCGACCGAAAAGCAGCCATAAACCAAAGCTGCCCACGATTCGGGCGCGCCTTGCTCAACCAAATAGAGCGCACTCCACTCACCGACCGCACCTTCGCTTGCGTAAGCGCAGGTGGTCATCAGCCCTAAAACCAAGAGCATCATCGGAAGCTCAGAGAGTCTCAGTTTGTCTTTTTGGCCTTTCGGTTGAGCCTGAGGGTCACGGTCGCCGCCTGGCATGGCTTTCACTTGTGTCATCATGAGTAGACTCATGGCAGCAATGCCGATCGCGGTATTTAAGCTTGGGCCTCCGCTCAAAGCGGCCACCGTAAAACCCAAGACCGACGCGGTCACTGCGCCCATACTGTAAAACGCATGAAAGTAAGACATCGTTGGCTTTCCGGTTTCGCGTTCAAACCGTTCGCCTAAGACGTTCATGGCTCCGTCGGTCAAGCCGATGGTTAAGCCTGTGATGATGCAGCCCATCACAAGCCAAACGAGGTTTTGAGCACTCATGGCAATGAGTAGGCCCATCGCTAATCCAATCAAAGCGCCCAAGATAACCTCTTTGACAGACCATCGACTCAGGAGCTTAGGCAACATCATCAGCATGACAAGGCATGAGCCGCCTAAAGCCAACAAGGCCATCCCAATTTCGGCTTCATCTAAGTTCGCCTGAAGCTTGACGGCTGGTAAACGTGAAGTAAAAAGCCCGTAGGCAAGGCCAGGGCAAAAGAAAACCCAGGCACAAGCACGACGTGCAGCAGTGTATGTCATAAGTTTTGATAGTTGTCACAAAAAAGATGCGGTATTATCAAGTCTTGGGTTACACAAGAGTCAAGGCATCTCATGACAAATTTTTCCTCTAAATCAGAGCGTTTATTAAAAAGCGGTGAGTTCGCCGAACTTTGCGGTACGACCAAAGAAACGATTCTGCATTTTGCGAGGATGGGTGTCTTGCTACCCTATAGGACTGAGCGTAATCGCTATCGGGTTTATCGACCTGAGCAACTCTATGACTATGAGTTCATCATGCTCCTTCAAAAGACTGGTGCCACGTTGGATGACATCCGTCAATTACGCGGGCAAATGGATGCGCCATCGGTCATTAACCATATTGAAGGTGGCATCGAGCAATTGCGTCTTGAAGCTCAACACCTATTAAATTTGGCGAACGATTTTGAGCAACAGGTTAAAGAAGCGAAAGAAATTGAAGCAGCGCCAAAGGCCACGTTGATCGTCCGAGAGGAGCCTGCACTCACTTTATCGTGCGTGACGATTGATCGACCGACAGAAGACCATCATTTGGCCTGGTTACGTAATTACATTGCGTTCATGCGTGACAAAGGGCAACGCCATGTGCAGCCAGCTGGCATGTTACTGAAGACCGAAGGATTGCTCACCGGTCGATTGATGCCGCTAGCCTTTGTGACCCAAGATGCGAAAGTAGGGGAGTCTTTGGTTATCCCACAAGGTCGTGCGGCATTATGGTACTTTTCGGGAACGTTAAATGACTTTCATCAGAGTCTCAAGGCCTTTGCCGTTGCGTTAGAGGCGTCAGGACTAACGCCAAAGCGTGAAGCGTTGATCTTTGATCGAGCGTCCTATCTGATTCAACAAAAGATGGATGAGATAGCTTGTAAGGTGATGGTGCCTGTTGAAGAGTGAGCTTAAAGGAGGGAGCACCATACAAACAAAATGGCGTACGTTGTAGCGCCGTACGCTTTTTCGTCGGTCTTAGCGCAATAAGTCATACGCCTTGCGAATATAAGGTTGAGCGCGTTCAAAGTCGCTAAGTTGAGTCAGCGTGATTTCATAATCGCCCGTGCCGTAATGGCCAATCGTGGACATATCTCTTGAGAAGCCTTCTTCAATGGGCTCCGCTTTTGGATCGAGCTTTAGACGAAGTACGACATTTTTTCGATAGACTTCGACGCACATGAAGTTCTTCACGCGTTTAAAGGCCAAGTAATACTTCTGTTGAGACTTCACGACGTCGTCCCCCAACTCTTCGGCAAATTCACAGACTGCCTTATAGAGCGCCTTGATGTCATCGGGCGCCTTTTCGACTTTCAAGGTGTGATACGGATCGGTCTTGCGTTTAGAGGTTGTCGCGTTGGTTTCGCCTAGTGAAACTGAATCGACGTCTTCACGATCCGCTGCTTGAAGCGTCGGCGCGTTTAAGTGCTCAAAACTCAGTAAATCATTATCAAAACGGCTGTACTTGACGAGCTTGATATTACGATTGATTTGTTTGACCGCATGTAGGTCGAACTTCGTGAAGTCGGAGGCAATGCAGACCACTGAAGGTTGGCTCCAGTCGATCTGGTCGGCAACGTCATGACCTAAGGTTTCTTGGACGAGAACCTTGAAGTTTCCCTTATGATCCAAGAGCCAATCAAGATAAAAAAGCCCTTGGTTAATCACATTTTCATTGAGCGAGCGTTTGTACTCAAAGATTACCGGGCTAAAGTTTTCGTCAAGCCCAATGCTATCCATACGCCCATCGGTAATTGCATATTCGCTTTTGATAAAGCGCACGCCAAAAAAGAGCTCCATGTGCGTTTCGACAAGCGTCTGGAGCTCTCGTTCGTAGGCATAGGTTTGGTAACGACATTCCTCAACGGTATCGTTGGTGACTTTGTAGAGTTTCAAACGATTTTCAGCCATGAGGGTCTCCGTGAGGTTGAAGGGGTTGAAATATCAAGGTTGGATGAGTTATGAGTGATAACTGATAGGCTACATACTATTTTACTGACGTGGTCCACAACCTGACCGTAGGCTGTTTCTTGTCATAAGCACATCAAACTCCAGAGAGCCGATTGTTATAATGATGAGCTTTCCCACCGGTTGAAGTGACAGTTATGCCTGCGTACTCTGATTACATCGTTTTGGTTCGTGATACTTTCAATATCCTTCGTATCGACGAAACGGGTGCCAAAAGTCTATCCGTCGAAACCTATCCTCGACCAGAGTCCGCCTTGATGGCGATGCGACAATCCGTCAATCATCACTTTGAGCCGCTCAATGACGCGATGGCAGCCATGATTGGCGAGCCGTATTTCTTTGTCAATACGAGAAAAATGGGTCACATCTGGCACGGCCAAAGCTTCCTATGCTACGAAAACTCTATTCGCTCTACGGCAGTCTTTAGCCACCATCGACCAGACTACTTGTGTGTTGATTGCTTGCATCATCTTCGCTCGCACCCAAAACTATTCGATTCGGTGTTTTCGCACATTGCTTCAACAACGAAACCTGAGCCCGAAACTAAGTCGTCTTCTTTCGGTAGAAGTTCTGGTAGCAATGTTTGGTCGTCGTCGGTTCGCAGAGACGAAATTACGCCGGCGGACTACGACCTGCCTGCGGGTGTGTTTCTCTTTTGGGCGAAAGGCCTCAAAAGTTGTGTTATCAGCCGTCGTAAGTATTGGCCGCTCTTTATACGTCGTGTACTGAAGAATCTTTCCGAAGGCAATGATGCTGGCATGTCATCGACCATGCTTCTATTCATGGCATCGGTCCGTAAAGAAGGCATTCCTTTTGATCAAATCCGAATTACAGTGCTCGACCAAATGCCGAAAGAGGATCCAAGGTATCCGTTGGGTGACAAGCCTTGGTCTGCGCTTCTTTGTCATGCAGGTTACGAACCAGAGAATAATCACGATCGAATCATGATGCCTATGATTCGAGATGGCGGTGATTTTTGGGTGCCTAAGGCTCAGATTGATCCGACGTCAATTGAGCGCCTGTCAAAGACCGTTGCCCAATGGCAGGCGTTCTATGATGATCCAGCTTGGCGAGCCAACCTTCCTCTCGCTATTGGTGGCTATGAGAAGATCGATGTGAATACCATGCCTTCTGCTGGGATGGTCACGACCGATGAAAATTATGTTATTCAACCTAGCGACCTGTTGTCAGCGTACAAGAAGGACGACGCCTACGAATTCCGTCTTTCGACAGCCAATGGTGTTTACGTCAATAACCATAAGGTCACGTCAATGACTTCTGCTTATGCCATGCTCTGCGCCATTCGACGTAAAGGCGTGGTGCGATGGGCGTATTGGCACAAGGTTGAAGGATTTGACCATCAAACAGCGCCTATTTGATGGTCACTAGTCCGAAAAGGTACCAGCTAGATGCCAGGATCTAGCTGGTAAACCAAGTACGGCGTTTTTACCATTTAGGCATTTTAAACAATTGCCCAGTCATATCTCTGTCGTGGAGCGTCAGGATAATCTCCTCGGATTTGAAGAAACTGGTCTTTTGATCCGCGGGAAGATCAGCATCGATAGCGGTCACGATGAGTTGAAGGCCGCAGTCTGCGTACTGTTTGATCATGTCGTGGAGCTTTTCTTTTTTTCGATTATCCCAAGATTCAAATAGTCCGTCGTGATAAACAAAACGAGGAAATTTCACATCTTGATGAGCGCGCAGAACGGCAAGATCAAACGCAATACATAACAAGCGACCGTACGAGTGACCTTCGCTAGCACTAGTCAATTGATCGTTTTGATCGACAATGTCGACGTCAAAATCTAAATAACCCTCTTTATTCTGTTGGACCGATAAGAGCGCTTTTTCACCAATGACGAATTCAACAAATTCGTTGAGGTAGATGCGAATTTTTGACAGTCTACTAGTTTTATCTTTACTTTCCTTGAGCAAGTTTGCTGCAATTTTAAGTTGAAGCGACTGGCATTCGTCTGCAAGCTCTTGGATCTCTTTACGAATATTTTGAAGACGATCAAGTTGATTTTGTTGCGCCTTATAAGTCTCAATGGCAGTTCGAAGCTCGGTTATTTCCTTAGATAGCTGCTTATATTTGTCGAATACATCCGTGGATTTCAAAAATGACAATGAGGATGCTCGTAAGCGACCGAGCTGATCGATCTCTTCATTCAAACGAGAGAGCTCTTGGCGAGATTCTTGCAACTCTTCGTTTAGATATTGATTTCGCTCTTGAGAGATCTCTTTGTTGAAGGAAACGAGTGTTTCAAAGTCTTTTGTGAGTCGCTCATTAAAAGCGACTTTAGCTTCCTGGAAAATCTGTTGAACTTCGGATATATCAAATGAAACCTCATTTGACTGAAGGTTTGTCTCAAGTCTTTTGATCGCTTTTGTGATGGCGTAGCGTTCCTCGTTCAAAGAGGCAATCTTTGCATCATAATCATTTACAAGCTGTAGCGTCTTGGCTTTATCTTGTTCACGAAAATCAAAATCATCCAAAATCGCTTGCTTGCGTTCGGCCTCAGATGATTTAAGCAAAATCAACCCTTCGAGGTTGCTACCAAGATCGGCGATTTCGCGCGGGACTTCAGCTTTAACTGTTTGTTCAAGCTCTCGTTTATTGTTAAGCGCTTCCTTCTTTGCATACAAGTCGCAAAGAAGTTGGCCGTCTAGACCTAACAGATAGGCTAAGAATGGTTTCCACTGAACGTGCTTAGGCCCAAACTTCTTCAGGTGGAAGACGTCCTTGTAGTCTTCTTGCGTTCTAAGAAGATAATTCAGCTCATTGCGGTAGGACCAAAAATTCAAACCCTCCCAATCCAACAAGCCTTCCAAGATTGTTTTAGCCTTTTCAAAGGAAACGTCGTGATCCCAAGTTTCTAACTCCGTGAAGTCCTGATTTCGAGCAGGGTGTTTTTTAAAGGCGATTTTATTCGGATCAGCTACACCGCGCCGGACAGTGACGTAGGAGCCATCAGGGAGCTCAATCTCTAAATAGAAGATAAAGTCTGAAAAGGCAGGTTGCTTGAACAGAAAGAACTCTTTTTGCTTCTTACTCAAGAAACAAAAATCGATGAGCTTGCACAGGATCGTTTTGCCGAGATTGTGCGTGTCTTTTTCAAGCTCTGTTGGTCGATGAACTTGGGCCAGTACAACGTTGAGTCCGTCTTTGAAGTGAATCGGACTCATGATTTCTGGCTTATTGCAGTAAATTTTCGATAGTTTCATTTAAGGACCGACGTATTCAAAGGAGTCAATTTTGATTCGATACTCGATAAGACCTAATAAGAAAAGTAAGCTAAGCGAAGGTCTGAACAAAGATTCTGGGCTCAAGTTTTTTTCTTTGATAAGGTGATAGAGTTCGGCGTACGGCACAATTTTGTGTTTTCTTAAATGTTTCAACATCACGCTCGAAACATGTATTACCGTTAAATCTGGATTTGAATATCGATTTGGAAAGATAAGCATCTCGTTTGCTAATGTCACAATTTCAAGATTTGTGATCAATATCTCGATGGCATAACATTATAGGCACTCACAACGGAATGCTTATGCTTTATATTTAAAGCGATTTGGCTATATGCTGAAAGTCATAAATTGACTCAATGAGTTCCATTCTTGTCTGTTTGTTCTATGCTTTTAGTTCAATGTGTGATCGGGAACTAAAGAGAAGTGTGATGGATTATTGTGACACGTGAAAAATGGTCGAAATATCATCCGAAAAAGCCTGATCGACACCGACGTCCGAAAGTGCAAAGGTATAGGTTGCGTCAGCGTTCCAGTCGATCGCGTAATCGTGGTAGCTCCAACGGCCTCTCTCATTTTCGAGGAAGCAACTCGGTATATAGAGATCGACCTTTTGGCCAAGGTCGTTCGTCACAGCGACCTTAACGTTGAGGTCTGAGAGCGTCCAGCCGCTTAGTGAATCGGCAATTCGTAAGAAGCGCTCTCTAATATGTTTGCCAACCACGATAGATCGGCGCTGACCTTTGGCGCCTAAACAAATATCGTCACGACTGCAATTGAGCGGATCGCCTCCAATTTGGACCTTCGTTTCAAAGGAAACCAATCCCTGAAAGTCGACATCTCGGCATCCTAAATAGCGAGCACCCGGCAAGATGAACTCCACTTGTTCGCGAAGCTGTAAAACTTGGGAGTCTGTTAAGCCCGTTTGAGGATCTCGGCAACTCAGCACCTCTGCAGAGAAGTAAGCAGCAGTTGGTTTCGCTTCATTGGCTTGCAGCTGACTTAGCGTCGTTTCGGTTTTAATCTCGGACTTGCAGCCGGCAAGGACTAAGAGACTTGTCATGGCGATCAACGTGAATTTCAGTGCTTGCATGGTTGCCTCCTGTGGTTCGCATCAAAATCATTTTATCGGTTGTCTATCAGCGTGACAACGAGGCGTTTAAAGGGTTTAAGTGGTTGAAAATGTGAATCGTTGGCCTCGAGAGTGAGTCCAAATCCGCAAACTTACGAAAATGGCACGCCGCTTTGTTCGGTTTTACACTTAAGAAGTAACGTGGAAATTTCGACAAGGAAAGTCCTATGTCTAAAGACGATGTCATTGATGTGTTGCCGATTGGTAGCAAAGCAGAATTCAAAGATGTGCTTCGCTTTGGTGGCAATATTCTCGAAGGCACGGTCAAAGGTGTTGTTCAAGGCGTGGCTGGGACGGCAGAAGATGCCTTCAAAAGTACCGTTGAGCTTTGTAAAGGTAATGTCGGTGAAGCCGCAAAGATCGCTGTAGATCGAGTGACCAATATCGGTATTGGAACGTTAAGGACTATGCAAAGCGGTGTAGCCATCACCGAAGCCACCGTGAAGTCTGTTGTCACTGACGAGCCTTTTATTACGCACGACAATGAAGTGCATTTAACTCGTCTTTGTCAGTTAGGTGTCTATACGGCTGCTGGTGCGGCTTTGGCTAGTGATAGCACACCTGAAGGGACGCAATGCATGCTCTCTGGTGACGCTTGTCAGTTGCCTGGTGTTGAGAATGGCGTTTTTAATGGTGATGCCAGCGATCTACAAGCCTTGATTGAAGCGGGTGAGGTTGAGAGTGCGCCACACGTTACGGCTGATGATGTTGAGCGTTCTCCTATGACGCGAGCAGAGTTTTTAAATGCGCATGGCATTGAAGAGACCGAAGGTTGGGAAGTGCATCACGTGCAGCCGGTTGCTGCCGGTGGCGCAGATTCGGTCGAAAACATGGTGCTTATTTCGCCTGACGACCATGACACCGTGACGGCGGCGCATAGGGAGTTTTATGGGTGGAGTAAGAAGGGGTAAGTAAAGCTTGCTGAAAAGGTCAGTTTTATGTTTGATGCATTGAATGCCGCCTCACAGCGAAGGCGGCATTTGTTTATCTCGTCTCTCTATTATTTTTCAATGAGTTGACCTTTGGCATTCACATAGAGCCCATCGGCTACATAATGGTCGGGACCATCTCCCATCATTGAGGGGTCCCAATCGTCATCAATGTTGGTGACCGGCTCGCCAAGCGCTTGAGCCTCCATTCGATCTAGTTCCTCAAACGCGTCATTCAAGTACGTGAGCATTTGGGTAAACGTGTCCTTCCACGTTGGACTTTGAGTTGGAAAGACGGTCGTCATGAGCCAAGCAAGCATTTGGTTAATGACTTTTTCTCGACCAAGATCTTCTTCGTAGAGCGGCATTTTCATGCCAAAGCAAAGGCAGGAATCGTTATTGCCGTCTTTGTATATATTCAACAACCAACGACGGGTGTCAGGATGGGCAGCGTCAACTAAGCGGCAAACCGTAAATTCGTAAACGGCATCCATCGGGCGTGGCGTGCTTTCAATGAAATAGGGGGTGTTCATGGTTTTAGCAATGTGTTAAGTGAAAGAAATCAGCTACTTGCTGCAGTGAAATGAAACCCGATGAGCGATCTTACGATCAGTGATGGGTTTAAGTTCATAGTAGTCCCGCTACACGACCAAGCCGAAAATCGAAAATTTGAGGAATTTTCGCTCGCGATACAAACTGACGCACGTTGCCTCATGATGAGCATTAAGAAAAGCCGATTAGTATGAGCAAATGGGGCTGAAATCATGAAATTCAAATTACACGAAAAAATACAGAAGGTTCGTGGACAGTTATTGACGAAAAATAGCGGTGGCGGCGCTGGTGAACGCTGGTTGGTGCGTCTCTTGGTGGACGGAGAGCTTTGGAAAGATGTGACCTTGGACAATCTTCGTTACGGTAATGCGTCTCCATTCTTGCGCAACTGTTGGCGATTTATGCGTCAAGAAGCTGAGGCCTGGGAAATGGCGCATCCGAACA
>Shorty_p1__coassemble_1412_pt1 | contig 22796 bp, 21 predicted proteins | sample Shorty_p1__metabat2_high_PE_029 | metagenome-assembled genome bin Shorty_p1 | reverse complement strand
GCTTTACAAAACTTTTGTGAGGTCTTTTTGACTTGGGACAAACGAATATTGACTAGCTTCTCTCAGAGGCTTTTCGCCGTCGCTTCTAATAGGCAGTGAGAGATTTCGGAGGTGGTACCTGTAACCACGCTCTATATTACTCAAAAGCCAGTCACCGCGCATAACGTTATACACAATGTCTGTTTTAAAGGATTTGATGTACCACATTTCTTCGCAAATTCATTGTGTATTCATTTATGGTTTTTCGCATTCAAAAGAAGGCAAAATTTGAGCGTTTTTTCACAAATCTTTGTATTCGCCTACGTGACGAATCGCATTTTTTATCTCAAATTTTGGCCGAAAGTCCTAAATTTTGCCTTTTAGACCTTCTTAACACAGGCAGATGTGCCTGGTTTTACTGCACCTACGACACAACCCCAGGGGCAGTCCTGTGTCTTATTCTAGGTATTCTTGAGTTTGTTGCATACATCCGGTTTAGACAGGTACGATAGTTAAACCTCGTAGCCACGACGATGAAAAAACGTCGCACTCGCGATTTAGACAAGAACAGCACACTATCTCATTGTTTATATTGCAGTCACACCTATTAGCTAACCAATACCAAAGTCAATCCACCATGAAAAAAAACGGCCGAGAGTTCATCCCGACCGTTTTACTTTATGAGGAAAAGTGGTTAACGATATTCCGCTTCGTTATCCTTGTCCTTGTACTCGTCGTCTTCCTCGTCGAAGAGTTCATTCGTCGATGTATCCATGGGAACGACTTGGATCTTGAGCTTTAATGCCTTGAGGGCATCAACTAAGATCTGAAGGGTCGGATTCCCTTGTTCACCGAAGGAGCGGTAAAGCACTGCACGACCGATACCGGTTTTACCCGACATCTTCGTCATACCTTGTTCACGCAAAGCTTCGCCGATGGCGCTTGCGATACGACCAGACTTGCCAGAATTACAAGCCGTGGAAATCATATGCGCACGCTTCTTGGTCGAAAGCTGGCGTTTCGGTACGTGTTTTCTGGGAGCGTCAATTGAGATCATTTTGTGTACTTCTTTGGCATGGGGTTTCGGACGCCAAAATCGACAATATCGTGAAGAGATCGATAAGGCGGCTCTCATCTCACGTTTATTACCGCGTTCGACCTTAGGGCTTAGGTCCAGATTGAGGTCATCGCTCTGAATCTAAAGTTTGCTAGACCGATCTTCAAGCGCACATCACTGTTGACTTGAAAATCACCTTTTAGGTAAAGGGCTTTTACACTTGAGACATATCAATATTACAAAATTAGTGACGTTTGTACATTAGTAATATGTCCGAAAGGTTGAGAAAAATGGCGAATTCTTTGTTTTATATCAAAAAAACGACAATCAATGTGAGAATTCGGTCTGTTTGAGGGCTGCTATCGCGTTTGACGCGTAGGAGTTACGTTTAACTAAAAACCCGAACGTCTTAAATAGTTAATCCTGAACAAACCTCTACTACCAAGTAGGTAGGACGCAACCCTTAAGTATATCCTCTGCAATAAAAAAACGAGGCCGCCTGACGTTAATCGACAGGTCACACCTCGTTGTAGATTTTGATCCGATAGTTTGCTTAGCTTTACTGAAGCGTCGCAATGACGCCCGGGGCAAACTGTTGGCACCAACCGTAGACCGCCAACACTAAACCTGCCGCTGGAATAACCACATAAGTAATCGCGCGCTCGATGACGCCTTCTTTCTTTAATTGGGCTCTAAAGATGAAGCCAAAGACCACCACGGCGGCAAAAATGAAGAGTCCCTGACGGAAGGTTTCTTGCGCTTCAGGGACTGACCAGTCAAACATCATGGAGACTGAAACCGAAAGCGCCCAGGCCACCATCAATGAGCCTGAGAGCCAAAGCAACGTGCCGAATTTTTGTATCATCGTTTTTATCCTTCTTATTGTTGGCGTTGATAAAGGTGAAAGCGCATAGTTTAACGCGTTTATTTCGGTTTGCATCCGTTTATAGGCCTCAAAATCATCAGCTAATACCTAGACCTTAGTTGCCACCATCCGGCAAACGCTTAGGCTTTCGTCTTTTATTTAGGACAGACGCATCGTTCGCTATAATTTCAAGCATCAAACTAAAGGAACCTTTTGACATGTTGCGACGTACACAAGCCCGAGGGAATGCTCGCCGTGAGGCGATCATTGAAGCCGCTATGCGCCTTTTCGCAGAAAAAGGCTATGACGACACGAGCATCCCCGACATTATTAAGGAATCGGGCGGCTCTTATACGACGGTCTATCAGACCTTTAAAAATAAAGAAGGTTTGTTTGCAGCTGCGCTTGAATTACTCATCACGCGCATGTTTGAAGCAACAGAACTGCAGTTTGAAACGCGCAAGAACTTGCGTGATCAACTGTATGTCTTTGGCTTTGCGTATTTGACGGCTTTTTGTGAACCCAATGCAGCGGCTTTGTGTCGTCTGGTCTTAGGAAAAGCCTCACGATGCCCCTTGCTCTCGAAGATGTTCTTTGAAGAGGGTGTTGCTAAAAGTTATGACTACGTCGCACAGATCTTAGAGCGCCACACTGAAATTAAAGGTGAAGAAGCCAAGCGTTTGGCTGCACTCTATGTCGAATCCTTGAAGCACCGTGCGTACTTTAAGGCGATTGCCATGGTGGAGACACCTAATAAGATCGAAATCGAAGAGGACGCGGCTTTGGCGACTGACGTCTTTATGGCCTATATCGAAAAGCGCGCCGATGTGCCTCCAATGGGCAACCTCTTTATGGGAATGTTCTGATGCATCAAGACGACGAACTCGACCGAGCCTTGATGACCCTTCATCGTAATACGCAAATGGTGATTCAACGTTTGATGCGTATTACCGAAGCCCGAATATGTGCCGGACTCACACAAGCAGATGTCGCTGAGCGTATGGGAGTCACTGAAGAAGACGTTGCCGAAATCGAGAAGCGCTGGGCACGCGGAGACTATCCAGAGATTCGAGTGTTGAAGGCGTATGCCAGGGCGGTTGGGAAGAAGATTGAGGTTCGGTTGGTGGATCGATAAGAACAGTCAACCAGCTCAACACTCATCCTTCTTTCACTAAACCCTACTGAGCTCTCTACCGATATAAAGGTCAAAGCTTTCCTGATCTATCAGAATTCAATGAACACGGCACCACTGATTTCATATCCATCACGACAATCTGTCTATTAACGTTACAACGATCCATCTAAGTCGCAAATGATGAGCCTAGCGTTGAGTAATTCAAAAATCGTGGTGTACACTTAACGCCAATTCAATTGACAACAAAGGACGAAACACTCCATGTCCAACGTATTCATTACGGGTGCGTCTAGCGGTATCGGCGCTGCGCTTGCTCGACAGTATGCCGCTCGCGGTGACGTGCTTGGCCTTGTGGCACGTAATCCTGAAAAACTTCAGGCCTTGATTGATACGCTCCCTGGCGACAAGTCTCGCTATCATGCCCTCCCCGCTGACGTCACGAAGCGTGATCAGATTTTGGCAGCCGCTGAGAAGTTCGAAGCGCTCTCGGGTGGCGCAGATATCGTCATTGCCAATGCCGGTATTTCGCACGGCATGAAGACCGAATTCTATGAAGACTTAGATGTCATGGAAATGATTTACCAGACGAACGTCTTCGCGATGGTCTATACGTTCCACGGTTTTATTGGTCCAATGACGAAGCGCGGGCGCGGTAAGCTCGTCGGTATTGCGAGTGTCTCCGGCATTCGTGGCTTGCCTGGTTCTGAAGCCTATGGTGCGAGCAAGTCCGCAGTGATTACTTATAACGAAAGCTTGCGTGTCGGTTTACGTAAGACGGGCATCAAGGTTCAGACGATTAGTCCTGGGTTCGTGCGTACACCGTTAACCAGCGCCAATCCTTATAAGATGCCGTTCGTTTTGACGCCCGATGAGTTTGCAGCGCAGGCTGTGAAGACCATTGATTCGGCTGCATCTTATAAGACCCTCCCCTGGCAGATGGGGTTATTGGCTAAGGTAATGCGTATTGCGCCTAACTGGTTGTGGGATCGCATCGTAGCTAACCGTAAACAAAAGCCACGCTTAGCGGATAAGGCTAAAGCCGAACAGCCTGACAATAAGTAATTGTTGAATTGAAACACGCCGACCACGAAGTAGTGATCGGCGTGTTTTGTATGTCTGTCGGTTATTGTGAGCGTCGGTTTTTCGTCAGCTCGTCTTTACCCTCGAGAAGCTCACCAAAATCTTTGAATCGCTTATTAGTCTTAGATAAGAACTTCATAACATCCCGTTGGTCACCGAAGTCTTCACCTTGCTGTTGCGCAGACTCAGTGAGTCTTTTGGAAACCAAAAACGCTTTTAATTCATCGCTAGCGACGATATTAAGCTTCATGTGACAAAGGGCTTCACAACGTTGCATCCAAGACATTTCGTGATACGTATTGTGATAAACGGTCGCTGGCTCGCTAAGTCGCTCATCAACACCTTTTCCATGCGTGACCTTAAGGACACCAGAGAAGTTTTTGTTTGTTGGCTTTTCGCCGACCGATGTTTTTTTATCGAGCACGGCGATAAGAAGACGTGCAATACCAGGCTCGTCAATCGCTTCGACAACACGACAAGCTCCAGTGTAATCCTGCATTGCATATTGCACGATTGGTGCATCGAGGTCGTGGATCATCTTTGGATGAAGGTCCGTTTCTTTTAACAACTCGGCTAATTTTTCAATTTTAAGAGCGATAACTTTTAATTTCGTTTTATCGTTCATAAGATCATCAATAGTGATTAATAAAGAAAGAGATGAATTTTTATTAATCTTCGATCTTTTTGCAAATACTACATGCACACATCTTGATCTAGAACAAACATTATTCAAATAACACAATTATGTGCTGCCATCATCTGCCGCGCTGGCGTTTCTTAGTGTATAGGGTTTCTTCTCATCCACCATACAATATCATTTCTAGGGTGTCAATACATCCATTGTATTTCATTCGATCTGTTATAGATTCTTTCTATTGATAGGCGTTTTTAATCAGAACAGCAGTCGTTTCGCGATATTTTTGGTAGATACGACGTGATTTGTAAAAGCGGCATATACCTCTCACATCCTTATTTTTCGACAGAGTTAACATTATTATCGTTTTTGAATGACACAATTCTAGCCACGCCGAATTCATTCTTGTTGTCAGGTATTTATAACCATTAGATTTGATTAATGTTGATTAACAATCAAGTTTTAATAAAAATTTTTTGCGTGCCTTTCAACATTTGAACAATTGTTCATGGTAATTCGAACTTCAGCGCCCCTGTCGTTCGCTACAAATGTAATAAAAAAAGCAGCACTCTTTCGAAGTACTGCTTTTGTTAGCTGAGGCCAATTGTAGACGACGTTAACGCATCAGAGCATCGTTCTCTTCACACAAGTTGACGATGTATTCAAAGCGCGCTAGCGCATGCGACCAGGCGGTAGGCACTCCAGTTTCGCCACCGACACCATAGATGATGCCCGCGAGCCCGCCAGTGACAGAGCCGAGCGTATCGGTGTCACCACCTAAGTTCACAGCAGTCAACACGGCATCCGCATAGTTGTCTGAGTGAATCAGTGACCAAATAACCCCTTGTAAGAGGTCAGGAGCAAAACCAGAATTAGGGACAGAGACGCGCGCCATATGTGGGAGCGTCTGGAAGCGTTGCATGTAGTATTCAGGCACGTCATAGGTATCGTGCATCAAGACCTGTTCAAGGGCTTCTTTGGGGCTTAAGCCTTTGAGGAGCTCATCAACGAAGTATGAATAGATGCGACACACCTGACGACTGATTTGATGGGCATGGGTCAATGATCCAGCTTCGTCAATAACGTTATGACGATTAGGATCCTTTAAGAGCGCATAAGGTAGTATGCGCATCAAGGCACCACTACCGTTATCTAAAATATCGCGACCACCACAAAGATCAGCTGGGGTTCCTGAGCGATAACGCGAGACTGCCATCGAGGTTGTACGTCCCACACCATAGGCAGTTCCTAAGGGCGTATAGCGACCTTCATAAATCCACTGCGCAAAACGTGACATCACGTCATCGGGGTCAAATTTACCCATCTCGCCCAAACTATCGAGTTCTGCAAGCATCATCGACGTGTCGTCTGACCAAAAGCCAATGGGAAGAGTGCGCTTTTCTAAAGGCACCATCTCTTCACAAACGAACGTATCGCGCTTTCGACCGTCGTACGGGACGCCTAGGGCATCACCAACAGCACTCCCAACAATCCCGGCAAGCAAATGTGACATATTAAGACGTTTCTCCATGATGCTGTATTGAAGTGTTACAGCGATAGTAAAGATTCTACCTGATCCGTAATAACCCTGAAGGAAATTTGTAAGGTGACAACATCAAAATAATCTCCCATTGTAAGTCGCGAAAGAATCCTATGCCACATATCATAGATAAAACGCCTATGTAGCAATCATTGTTTTTGTGCTTAAAGATGATGCGGACTTAATAAAAATTTAAGATTTTGTCTGTTTTAAGCCCCTCAAATGACAATTTGCCTCCTTAAGCGGCGTTTTAAACATCAAAAAAGGCAAGATAGACGCCTCAACAACCTCTACCCTGCCCTTTTATGTAAGTCTCATGGCTCGCTTATGAGAGCGCTTTTACCACACACTGACCGTTAAACGGTTTGTCACGGACGTGTCACACGGTTAGATTTCCCATGGTTCTTTCGGGCGCTCCCACTTCGTGATTGTGACGTCTCGAGTCGATGCAATGTTGCCATAGGTCCATCCTGAAGTAGGCTCGTCAGGCAACAAAACGTTCGCTGCGCCATGCTGACAAGTGAGTCGATGAATACCATCTGGACGCTTCCCGTCGACAATAATCTCAGCCCATGCTCCATGGCGTAGGACGAGAACGCCAGGCTGCACATCTTCTGTGACGACGACCCCTGCCACAGCCGAACCTACTTTGGTCGAGACTTTCACCAAGTCGCCCGTTGAGACGTTAACATCTTTGGCGTCCGTCGGATGAATCCAGACGGGTTCGCACTTCGCGACATTAAAAGCTAAACGCGTTTCTTGATCCAATTGGCTATGTAAGCGTGCGCTAGACTTCGGACTAATCAACTGGAAGGTTTTTGGCTTTGTGGCTTCACCTAAATATGCTGGGTAGCCAGGGCAGTCCTTTAAGTGAGCTTGAGCGACCTTGTCTGATGTCAACATGATGCGCCCGGTTTCGGTGGGTAACGGGTGTCCATTTGGATCGCGCGCGAAAGCTTGCAAGGCTGTGACCTTCGCCTTGGTCGATGTCGGATAAAAGACCAACGCTTTATCGTTCAAGGTTTCCCAAGACGGATAGTTAAAGTTAGAGGCCGCTGCCACAGCTTCATTTTGCTTGACCGTTTGCCTGTAGAGTCGCTCAGCCCACTGATCGGCCGTTAGACCTTCAGTGAATGCCTCTTTAAAACCCATCGCATCAGCTAAAGAGGCAAAGAGGTCATAGTCGTTGAGCGAATCACCATAGGGCTTAAAGAGCGCTTGACTACGCACGATACCGCGTGAGTCGTAGGTACCGATTCCGGCAATATCGTCACGCTCGGTTGGATGTGAGGCCGGTAAAACAATGTCCGCCATCTCAGTCGTGAGGGTATTAAAGACATCACTCACGATCACGGTATCAGGTTGCTTAAAGGCTTCTCGTAATCGCCCTGTATCTGGATGATGGGCAAAAGGATTGCCCCCTGCCCAGAAGACCAACTTGATCTCAGGGTACGTGAGCGTTGTACCACCACAATGAATGGTTTTGCCTGGATTCAATAAGACGTCTGCCACTGACGCAACCGGCAACGGGTTTGCATTCTTATGGGCATCCTTGACGGGGAAAATCGGCTGAACAAAAGTCGGCAAGCCACCCAAAGGCTTAAAGTCGGACGGTGCTCCACCCCCTGACGAATAGTGGTAGTGCGTGCCAATACCCGTACCCTCACCACCGATTTGTCCCAAAACGGCTGCTAAAGCCCATATCGCCCATACGGCACTCTCGCCATACTTGGCGCGCTGTGGTCCCCAACCCAACATGATCATAGTCTTGTGGGTCGCAAGGTCAATGGCTAGCGTTACGATTTGATCCGCCGTGAGGCCTGTAATAGATGAAGCCCATGTGGCATCACGCACCGTGCCGTCAATCTCACCCTTGACGTACTTTTCAAGATGCTCATAACCCGTGGTAGCGGCTTCTAAGAACTGACGATTCGCAAGCCCCTCAACGAACAGTGTATGTACCATACTGAGCGCCAAAGCGGCATCGGTCCCAGGACGCACGCTTAACCACGTACCGCCTGTTTGTGTTAGTGTCACGGGCTTAACTGGATTAATAGCAACGACTTCGATATCCGAGCGGGACTTGATTGATGCAAAAGCATTAGCTGTGTCATGCAGGGTCGTTGTCCAATCGATGTCGTTACTGATCATAGGATCAGCACCCCAAAGGACAATACGCTGAGCGTGATCTAAAACGTCTTGAATGGGTGGGACTTCTGGGTCAGCCATCCCGACAATCACCTTTTGAATCCCACCAATCGCTGCCGTTGAATAAGAATTAAAAGTCTGGACAAAACCACCACGCAACATCAGTAATCGGCGCAAAAGAGCAATGGGGTTATGCACTTCGCCCGTGTTTTTCCAACCGTAAGAGCGACCCCAGACGGCAGACGGTCCGTAATTGTCATAGGTGTGATTAATAGCCTTGGCCGCAATCTTGATCGCTTCATTCCACGTCACACGCACGAAGGGCTCTTGACCGCGTCCGGCTTTCGTAGCAAACGGATCACGATCTTCTCTAAATGCGCGTAAGTAACCTAAACGCACTTTCGGATAGAGCGAGCGCTTATAGTTTTGACGACTCGTCATGTAGTCATCCATACGTGGTGACGGCTTTTGATCTTCAGGGATAGGCGTCAGCGCCCAATTATCTGAGTCAACTTGGGTGGCTTTTGCGATGCCCCAATGGGCAGCGATATGGCGAGTCTTGGGTTCTGTGGTTACGGTTTGGTCGCTTTTTGTCATGACAAATATTCCAAAAGCCGCCTTAAGACGAAGTCAATGACCTCTCTCAAGACAGCTTTGATCAGCCTACTTTAAATAGATTGTCTCTTCTTAGAAGACCGGCAAGACACCGCCTTGGTACTTCTCTTCGATGAACTTCTTGACTTCAGGCGACGTGATAGCCTTCTTTAACTTTTGGAAGGCTTCCTTCTTGTCGTCGCCTTCACGAACAGCCACGACATTACCAAAGGGCGAGGTCTTTTCTTCTAACGCAATGGCGTTCTTGGCAGGATTAAAACCCGCTTCAAGTGCGTAGTTTGCGTTAATGACCGCAGCCGTCACATCGTCCAAAGCACGGGGCAACAGAGCCGGTTCAAGTTCTAAGAACTTCAGGTTCTTTGGATTGTCGACGATATCAGCGGGACCCGCAAGAAGAGTTGCGCCTTCGTTCAATTTAATTAGACGTGCGTGCTCGAGCACCTTCAGCGCACGACCTTCGTTCGTGGGATCAGACGGAATCGCGATCTTAGCGCCGTTAGGGATGTCAGCCAGACTCTTAGCGGTCTTCGAATACAAAGCCATCGGTTCCAAATGGACGCTCACCAAAATATGAAGGTTGAGGTTCTTTTGTTTGACCATTTCTTCGAGGTATGGAATGGTCTGGAAGTAGTTGGCATCGATGTCACCACTATCGAGGGCCAAATTCGGCTGAATGTAATCATTAAATTCGATGACTTCAAGATTGACGCCTTCTTTGGCAAGCTGCGGTTTAATGAAATTCACGACATCAGCGTGCGGTACAGGCGTAACACCGATACGGAGCGTAGTGTCAGCGAGCGCACTGCCAGAAACGAACGTTAAACCAATGGCAGAAGCCAAAGCGATGGGTGCAAAAAGGCGGGAGAATTGCATGTTGAGTCTCCAAGATGTTGAATTGCAAAACAAAATGTTGTGTTTTAGCCAGGGACATAACTGGCCGTTTGCAGAAACATCAGATAGGCATCGCGCTAATGATGAATGATGCGCGCCTCTCAGAGGATTGGAGGTTGCCTTGTCTGGAGAATGTTCGCCAACTTAAAGAGCCTCTCAGGTTTTAAGTTGGTGAGCCTGATCACGTCAGGCGTTTCCGTTTCGGACTTCTCTCAGAAGCCGTGAGTTAACTTTATCAGAGCAAGAGGCGTTATGGGAGACACATGTCAAGCTTTGCGGCAAAAACTGACGAATGTTTGAGGTATTACTTGTGCATTGAGAGGGTTGCCTTAGGGAGATGTACTCAGAGACTAATGTTTGGTTTGTGAATTTGATGGAGATGTGTGGCTATATATGTGTTGGCTCCTTGATGCCTTCTTCAGCTGACTGATTTCATGGCTCTAAGAAAAAGTTTGCCCGGCTAGATAACCTAACCGGGCATGGTTATTCAAAGTGCGTTAAAGACTTTAGAAGGCATAGTTGAGACCAACTTTACCACCGATAGACGACGTGCCTTCCTTACCGCCACCGAGCAACAAGTCTGCGTTAAGCGTCATGGCGCCCTTACGTGCTAAGAGACCGAAGTCTGCTTGCACTGGACTAGTGTCAATGACCGTTTGGTCGACGCCACCCATCGAGATTTCTTTGTCACCGAAGGTCGGTACAAAGGCAACCTTGAAGTTCGGTGCCAAGGACCAGCCGTCAACATTTTGATCAACTGCCGTCACACGAAGCGCGATCGGCATCTGCACCAACGTTTGGCTTTGGTCATCCACACGCACGGTACCAGCGTTAAAGCCATCCGTTTCGAGGCGAGAGAAGCGCAAACCGACGCTCGGGATGAAGGCGAAGTTACCTGCCGTCATTTCGTACTGTGCACGAACGCCAGCCGAATACATCTTGGCATCCACGTCAACGTTGAGTGCTGCTTGGCTCGACGTGATTTCGTTTTCTGACTGGATGCGCTCAATTTGAGGCGAATCGAGACCAAGGGATTTCAACTTAACAGTTACAACGCAAGGCGTAATACATTAACAATTGCTCGGGATTCGGACTTAACTGAAAATTTAGATTTGAATAGAACCTGATCAGTGATGGCGTGAGAGGATGTACCACAAGTCCCCAAATGCCGCTAGTTTCACTGACTTTTAATGTTTGCCTAATCGCATTGATGACTAAAGCTCGACCAAGTCCTTGCCCTTCATAGTTGGTATCAACTGCTAAACGGCCCAACAGCATACAAGGTATGGCTGGAGGCGCTTTTTTTTGCAAACTGGCAGGGAGATCACGAGTCATAATCGCAAAGTTCGACAAGGTATAGTAACCGGCCAATTTTCCTGTGGTTAGACAAAATGTCGCATACGTTCTGCTATAACCTTCCTCTTCATTGTGAAGCGCCCATTGACGCAACCATTGATTCATTGCCTCAGAATGTGAAACAAATGTTTTAAAGGAAGGCTTCATCTCAGGTGAGATAGGAACAGGCCGCGTAAATTGCATCACTTGCTCCAAAACTCTTCTTCTTCTGCTAGTAACTTCTTCTCAAACTCAACATCTTTTGCTGTTTTTCCATGAGAAAAATAAGTCCACATTTCCTCAAAGTCTTGCGAATCAACTATGGCTGTGGCCTTGTCAGCCAACATAGACTCTAGGGCTGGAAACATGATCGAGCGCACCAAATCAGCTTTGGTACGACCTGTTAATTTTGCGACGGAAGAAAACAAGCGCTCCTCATCTGGCAAGAGACGCATAGTGAAAAGATTAGAACCCATGATAAAACCTCTAATGTAAACGTCATTATTTTAGATCTCTGTATATACAACGTCAATACTAAATCAGTGGATCTTGGTCACAGAAAAACCGCAGGAAGCCCAGATTAATCAACCTGTTGTACTTTGATGTTTATACAAACCTATGACTCAGAACGGATCCGTGAGGCCGTTTAAGCTGGAGTAGCAATCGGATTTGACGTTGTTGCCTTAGGGAGATGTGCTCAGAGACTAGTTTTTGGTTTGAGAATTTGTTGGGTGTGTGGCTTTATATATGAGGGCTCGAAGATGCCTTCATCGGTTGACTGATTTATTAGCTCAAAGAAAAAGTTTGAGAATGGTTCTTGGACAGCAGTGTCTTCATTTCTTGTGTTTTGAAGGCTTTTCTGTGCTATTAACCATCCACAATCAATACAAGCGCTTTTTCGTCAGACGGTATCAACCTTCTGATTCTTTTGAACATCAACTCAGGAAATTCCTAATAAAAAGGCTGCCTAAGTCCTTCACCCTTAAGGCCAATCCCGATATAACAACGCCAAGCGCGTTTGAACCCTCCATGATTGCGGATATCATTGACGGCAAGTGGATGATTACTGACCTCTCGCTTAGTCAGATTTGCCCTTTGGCAGCGACCTTTATTTTTCTAAAGGTACCCAACCGGTACCACAAATATCCTCTAACCAATCCGTCTACTTATTAAGGAGAAAGCCAAATGCCAAACTCAAGTGTAAACGTGATCATCAGTATGGACGCAAACGTTAAAGCCAAAACCGATGCTCTTTTCGAATCTTTAGGTCTAGACATGCCGACCGCAATCAACCTGTTCATCAGGCAGTGCCTCGTAGAACAAAAACTCCCTTTTCAGCCCTCATCAAACGTACCTAATAAGACAACCATTAAGGCCATCGAAGAAGCCAACGAGATGATACGTACTGGTAACTTCAATCGTTATACGGTTGATGAAGCATTCGAAGCGCTAAAGAAAGACATTTAACCGTCGCTTGAATTAGGCCTTTTAATCCCCGAAAAGGATCGTTTCATTCCCCGAAGACAACTGACATCCCATCAATACAGTTCGCATCGCACGCTCTAATCCGACCAATAGCCGACCACAAAAGTTTCTCAGTTGGCTTAATTGCGACCACACAAAATCTAATTAGCGAGCCGAAAAAGAACGCGCGCTAAACCATAGGAAGCCTTTCTTTTTATCTCCTCTCAGGCCTAAAGCAAGTCGGCAACTCTAAACCCACCTGATCATCCATATTCAGATCGTAGGTGTGCCAATGAGGGCAGTCACCAAAAAGGGGATGCCATCCTTTTTAACAAACGCATGTACCAGATTCGCTAGCGGTCATTTGACAAAAATGTCCACACTCAAATCAGGTTTTAGCCGTAAGAATTCGATTCTAACCGTTCAGAATTTACTTTTTTTATATCAGGATTTTCCCTAGGTTCGATCTTGTAGAAATACATCGGGTTTACCCTTGTTTTACTGTTTTAAACATCGATTTTGGATCAAAACCACTGTTTAAAACAGAACTTTTAAATTTAGGGATATTTGTACCTAGTTTTTGACCGTTAACAAGTGTTAGCAAATTACACATCTATCTGCTAAAGTTCGCATCTCTCCGTTTTACGGAGATGCAATCAACTCGTGCGCACGTGTTATTCAGCGGAATTTCTCATATCTACGTTATTAACGTACGGTATAAGTTTTCTGCTTAATTTGATTGACATGACCTTTCATTATTTTGACTTCGATCTTTTTTAGGAGACGAAATGCAATTAGTTTCGAAGGCTCGAAAGAGCCTCCAAAAGGCAAAGGCTGCCATCATCGTTACGAGTTTGTCTTTCTACGCTCAGAGCGCTCTCGCACTTGAACATTCTGATGATTTCAAGAGCTTGTATGACCAGTTGCTCGGGTGGGCTGGCGGCACGCTTGGCAAGTCTATCGCCCTTCTGTTCCTGTTAATCGGCCTTGGTACGGGGCTTGCTCGTGGTTCAATCTATGCCGCAGTCGTTGCGATCGCAGCAGGTTTGAGCCTCGTCATCGCTCCGACCATCATCGACTCCATCTTCGCCGGCGCTTAATCCGCATTCTGGAATAATCAAATGATTCCAGAGGGATGTCGCGTTGCGAGTGGCTTAGATGATCCGCCTCGATTTTTGCTTTGGTCCGCTGACTTAGTCTGTATCGTCCTTGTTTTTGTATTTTGCGGCGCCCTCGTGAATTACATGACGACTGGCACGGTATTGGGCTTTCTTGCTGCCTTTGCGTGGCACAGGATGAGCGCGACTGAGGGACAAGGATTCGCTCTTGCGGTTGTTTACTGGACCACAGGTTTAGCGACTTTTGTCCGAACGCCAAAGAGCCATCTTCGCCACTTCGTCGGCTAACGATTAAAGCGATCGATTCACCCCAAAAGTAGGATCGATCGCTTTTTTAGACCCTTTTTTAGCAAATCCCCGCTTCCGAGCGACTGTTTGCTGCTTTTAAGCGCTTTTTTTAAGCGCCCTTTATCCTTTATAAAAAGACAACATGCTTTACGCTAGTTTGATTGCAGAGCGACTGGGACTTCGACGTGGCTTTCTGATTGTCCTGGCTGCGAGCCTACTACTTAACCTCCTTTTGGCCGTCGCGCTCATTCGACATAAGCCCGATGTACGAACAGTCATCATTCCACCGACGCTCGCCCAAGAGCGCGAAGTGTGGTCATTTAGTAACACGGGTCCTAGCGCCGCTTACTTAGAACGCTTTGCGTTATCGATCCTTTCTTTTGCAGCATCTGTCACCCCTGACACGATCGATAGTGCTCGCCGCGCGGTCTTAGAGCACGTCGACCCAGCTGCCTATGGCGTTCTTGAAGAAACGCTCATCGTCGAGGGCGACCGCATGAAAAAAGACCACTCGTCTACAGTCTTTTATGCCGACAAAGCCCGCGTTAACTTGAATACCTTGACCGTCGAAGTCGATGGCGTTCAAAAGTTATTGGTCGGCAGTACCGTAACACGGACTCAACGTAAGACCTGGCGCATGACCTTTCGTTACGACGCCGGTCGTCTCTTCTTAACGTCGCTTACCGATCGCATTCCTAAGACTAAGTAGCGACCGTTCTTAGGTTTGATTTTCGAGCACTAAACGCTCGCCTCAAACTCACTTCCTTACACCCTTTTTGATTTCTTGTTTCTCCAGATGTTCAAGTTTCATCCGTGGAGCAAGCGGGCTTTTGTCCAAAAAATCCGCAACCAACTCCCTAATATCTTACAAATCGCACTTGCTTTCGGCATTTTATTCCCGATCGCGTTCGCATATCGTGAAGCTGACGCCGCAACCTTTGTCGCTCGAAAAAGTGACCGTCCACTCGAATTTGTGTTGCCCTCAACGGGTACGACGATGGTCGCGATCCCTAACGACCCGATTAAAACCGCGGTGTTTGATCGCGCCTTGGTCGACATACAGACCGATAGTCAAACGGGCATGCTTTACATCCTTCCGAAAATCGAAGGCACCGCGATGGTGTATGTGACGTGCCGCTCGGGCGAAACTGCAGCACTCCATTTGACTTTTGAACCTGACGCTAAACCCCGAACCATCATCTTAGAAAAGCAAGGCGACGAAACCCCGACGGCTGCTGCTGGTGTCGCTACGCCCGCTCGTCCTTTGCGTGCTGAAGGTTTTTCGGCTGAAGTGAAGCGCTTTGTGACCTTGATCCTTCGTCATGAAACAAATGACGAAGCGGTGCGTACGAGCATGACGATCCCAGGACCTGCGGCCGAGCGCGCTATCCGTCAGCTGGCTCCTTTAAACGTCCGTTTTGAAGGCATTTGGCGTAGCCGTGACGCTGAAGCCATTGAAGTTACGGTACGAAATGGCACGGTGCTCCCTATTGAAATCGATCCGCAAGCCTTGACGTCAGGTGACTTGTGGGCCGTGGCGACTACGCAAACCCAGTTGCTCCCAGGCATGAGCACAACGTTGATATTGGTGGAGGCCGCCCGTGAGTGATCAAGCACCAAGCCAAAACGAAAAAATCGCGCGTAAGCAAAAAGTCATTGCTTTGGCAATTCTTGGTGCCTTAGCTGTTTTTGCCGTCTCCGCCGTGGTCGTGAGTGAACCGAAGACCCCGAAGAAACGCGTCTCTGACACGACGACCTTTTCGATTCGTCCAGAGAGTGCCGATCGAGACGCTCTGATTGCGCGCTACGACGCCCGCTTTTTAGCGATGTCCAAAGACATTGAAAAAGTGCGACAGGACGCTGTTGAACGTGAAGCCAAACTTCGTGCAACGATCGCAGAACAAGAAAAAACGATCACCGAACAAACGCGCACGATGATCGACCTCAAAACGATGGCAGGCCGTGCAGGACTGATGCCTCGTCCTGGCGAAACACCTGAAGAAACCGAAGCCCGAATTGCAAGACTCTTAAAGAGTCAAGCCGATGCCGCATACATTCAGGACGTCACAAAGCGTTTTGGCTCTAAGACCCCAGGCCCCGTGATTAGTCCGTGGCCAGAGCAGCAAGGTCAGCCGATGGTCGATACCAGCCAAACGCCATCGGTACCAACAGGTGCACGACAACTTGCATCGTCAGGCAGTGCCTCATCAGGTCGTTTAACGCTCGTCACGATGGAGGGACCTTCAAAAAGTCAAATTGAAGAGCCTTCGAAACCACGCGTGGGACCGTCGCCCTATTTGAAGCCCGACACACCGTTATCAATGAACCGCGCCGCAGGAACCACCGTGTCCGACTACTTGCCTGCTGGCTCATTCGTGCGTGGTCGCTTATTGACAGGGGTCTATGCAGCCACTGGCGCGGGCGCCGCGTCGCAACCCTTGCCAATGGTCATTCGCCTTGAAAATAAAGCGATCTTGCCTAACGAATGGCGTAGCCAAGTGACGAGTTGCCACGTGACCGCTTCAGCAACGGGTGACCTTAGCAGTGAACGCGTCTTTATCCGTTTAGATCGATTGAGTTGTGTGGGCAAACGCGGTGAAACCTTAGACGTCCGTGTCACGGGGTATGCCGTGGGTGAAGACGGCAAGGTAGGTGTCCGCGGCAAGCTCGTCACGCGCAGCGGTCAGGCGATCGCGTCAGCGTTGTCAGTGGGCTTGTTGTCCGGGATCGGTAATGCTGTGAGCCGTTCGAACGAAGAAATCACCACGAGCATTACAGGCACTCAAAGCAAACGTTATACGAATGCCTGGGCCTCAGGTCTAGGTGAAGGCATGAGCGATGCCATGGATCGCATCACGGACTACTACCTGAAGCTCGCCGACCGAATCTTCCCCGTCCTCGAAGTAGATGCCGGACGACCTGTTGACATCGTGTTGAGCCAAGGCGTTTTGCTTAGCCCAACAAAACCGAATTCATAACCTAAAGTCGTTTATACCCCTTTTTTGACCTATGTTCTTCTCTACGTTGCCACTCAAAAAAACCTTGACGCTCGCGTCGCTTGTTTCGTCTTCAGTCTTACTCACGGGTTGCGGTTCGCTCACTGGGCTTAACGCCAATGACGACTTTTCGTGCCCAATGCGCCCAGGCGTTCAGTGCCGTTCTTTGTCTGAAACTTATCAAGATTCTGTCTTACGTCGTACCCCCGACCAAATCGAAAAAGATCGTGCGATTGAAGTTTCGTCATCGAACACACCTACCACAAACCCGCCCTTAGCGTCGGCTGTCTCAACGACCGATGGCAATCCGTTGCCAGCAGAAGCCGTTCCCACCGAAGCCAGGGCTATCCATGCGACAGACAAAACCCCTGATCAAGTAGCCCATCAAACAGCCCACCAACCTACCGTCGAAACGACACCGTTAGGGGTCACAAAGCCAAAACAAAAGGCGCGTCCCGTCTTGCGTCCGATGTCGCACACACCTGCTCGCGTCCCAGAAGTCATCGTCACGATTTGGATGGCACCATGGACCGATGACGAAGGCGACTTTCATGAAGGCGAAATGATCCATGCGCGCGCTTTTGATGCCCGTTGGGCTTCTGCACGCCGTCGTGCGGATTTAGCCGACAACCGTCGAGCCGTGGTGCAACTCCCTTACACAGCGATTGAACGTCGCGCTTTTGCCTACGACGCACAAACCCCAACCGAAACCACTACCGTCACCCCTCAAGCTTATGGCCAAGGCGCACGCGCCTTTCAAACGGCCAAACGTAAGGCGTTAGAAGGGACTGACTTTATTGAGAAGCGCTTTCAAGAAACCAAATCTTTCACAGACGACGATAGCGTGGACGACTTGCCTGACGACACAACAGAGCCTAATGATCGTTTAGGCGTCGTCGCAGCCACCGAACACGGTCGTCTCGTCTCACAAGTGACGAATGGCGGGAGTCGCTAATGACTCTCATCAAACATTTGAAGGCGCTTTTTAGTACCAGGTCTAACTTGACGGTTGAAAGCGGCATGCCTGGCTTTAGGCATGGCGACGTTGCTAAGGTTGATCGGTTGAGTAGCTTTTTGCCGTGGGAATCCGTCACGGACGATGGCCTTTTCATCTTAAAAGGCAAGCGCCCAGAAGAAGCTGAAGGTTTAGGTTTCACGATCGAAATCTTTCCACAGACGGGCGTCACTGACGAAATGGAAAAGTCGTTACTGGGTATCACAACAGCGCTCCCCCCTAACGCCACGGTTGCGATCACGGCCTATGCGTCACCGGCGATTGAAGGACTCACAGAACTCATGATGCCAGACGCCCATCAGCCTGATGCTTTTACGCCCTTAACGGACAATGCGCGTAGCCTTATGCATGCGGCGATTAAGAGCGCCATGGCGAATTTGAATCGAGGCGCACGTCACCAGATTACACCGGGTGCTCCTGTTGTGATTCGTCATTGGCGTGTGTGGTTGTCGGTAGTCATGCCTGGTGCCAACCCCATGGACGAAAAGCTTCGCGAAGCGACCTTGACGGCACGTCGCGCGATCACGGCTGTGTTAGAGCAATCCGGGCTTTTTATGGGTCACTGGGATGCGCATACCTTAGTGGGTACTGCAGCTGAACTCTTGAACCCGCAAAGCGTGCGTGCGCAACAGTTTGTCCGCCCAGCCGCCAATTTGTTTGAGTCACCCTCTGCCCAAATCATGCGTGCGGATACTGAAGTCACGGTCACGAAGCACCATGTGCGCTTTAGTGATTCGTCACACGTGCGTGGCGAAACCCATGAAGACAATAGCGTACATGCTGTGGGCTTGACGGTGGAGTCGTATCCAGAACGCAAGTGGTCTTTGTTGACCGCTACTGGGCTTTTAGGAGAATCAACGCGAGGCGGAAGTCAAATCCCCTGCCCCTTTTTGATGACCACCCTTATCAGCTTATTAGATAGCGCAAGCGAACGCGTCAAGGCTGAAGGCCACCGTATGCGTGCGATGCAGATGTCTAAGACCCCGATTTCGCAGTTATCACCGTGGTACCCCGAAAAGGCGCAGCAGTGGACGATTGCCGTCAAAAGCTTTCAAACCGAAGGCGGCTTAGCGCGTGTATCACACCAAATGGTTCTTTTGGCGCCAGCTGGCAACGAAGCCGAAGCCGTTCATGCCGCACAAACCATTGCGCGTAAGGTGGGCGTAGAAATGCGTCGCACGACGTGCCTACATGCCCAGACTTTATTGGCGAGTTTACCCATGGCGGCAGGCCCCTTGATGGCGCAAGACTTAAAGCAAGCGTGCCGACTTCAGCGACGCACTTTGGCGACGGGACTCTATGGGTCACCGATCATGACCGAATGGCAAGGGACTGGCGCTCGAGACGACCGTCACCGCCGTACGCCCTTATTGACCTTGATCGGGCGCCGCGGACAAGTCATGCACGTCGATCCTTTTGCTAACCAAAGTGGCAACTACTCGATGACGATCGTCGGTAAACCGGGTTCGGGTAAGTCGGTCGTCATGAACCAATTGGCCTTTTCGACCTTAGCGCAAGGGGGCTTAGTTTGGATCATTGACGTGGGCCGTAGTTACGAAAAGATGGCAGGCGTCTTAGATGGCGAATTTTTAGTCTTTGACAAAGACCACATCTGGGACTTGAACCCCTTTGCCATTTTGAACGCCTTGGCTGGAGACGACCGTAACGAAGGCATCGAAAGCGTGGTCGCGATTTTGGGTGAATTGTTGTCCCCAGGACGCCCGTTGCCGGACTTAGAACGTTCGGTCTTAATCAATACCGTCGCGTCCGCTGCCATTACAGCCGAGCGTCAAGGGCGTCTTGCAACCTTAGCGGACTTAGACCATGCGATTGCAACGTTGGCCGTGACTGACCGTCGATTAGACGACCTGCGTATGCAGTTGGAGCCCTATTTACATGGGCCACTTTCGCGTTGGTTTGATGGCTCAGGGCGACCTGTGAACTTCACGAACCGATTTACGGTGCTCGAGTTAGAAGGCTTGAGCGCCCACCCCGCGTTACGTCAAGCCGTTTTGATGACTTTGATGCTTTGGATTGAAAAAACCATGGCGCGAGACCGCTCGACCGTCAAGCTCGTTTTGATTGACGAAGCCTGGGACTTAATGGGATCGGGTCACAGCGGCAAGTTTATTGCAAGTGGCTTTAGACGTGCCCGAAAACATAAAGGTGGGTTTGTCGTTGCTACACAAAGCCTTGCCGACTTCTTTAAGTCAGAAACCGCACAAGCCGCGTGGCAGTGTGCCGATACACGCTTAACGCTACGTCAAGACGGTGAAGTCCTTTCAGCTCTCGAGAGCCAAGGCTTGATGACGACTGACCCCTGGTTTAGAGCCGCACTCGGAAGTCTCACCACCGTTCGTGGTGCTTGGAGCGAAATGATTGTCAAAGTGGGCGACGCGCCCCCTGCGATTGGGCGACTCGTGCTTGACCGCTTTAGTCAAGTGCTCTTTTCGTCGTTACCCGCTGAAGTGACTGCCGTGAATACCTGGCGACAGGCTGGCGCCACGATGACCACTGCCGTTCAAGCTGTGGCTCACGGATTCATGACCCCAAGTAAAGAAGCCATTGATGCCCTCACCCGACTCACACAAAAAGAAAATGACTGAACCTCAAGTAACCCCAGTAACCACAAAGCCTGAAGCCAAAACGGCTAAGGTGGCAGCAAAGCCCAAGGCCAAACCTAAAGCACTCAGTAGGGCTAAGCCTAAGGCTACGCCGTCCCCTAAAACCTCAGCCAATTCAGTTGAGGCAAAAGACACGACTGCGCCCGAACAACCATTATCGCCCACAGCAAACTTCGTTATCCCAACGCTTGCGAGCGCTTTGGGGTCTGCGCGCTTAGCGACAACCACCAAAAAGGGGCTCACCGCCAAAGAAATGGATGCAAAGCTTGAAGAAAAGCTCACAAAAGCCCATGCCGGTCAGGCTGTACCTGAGACCGATACCCCGACCTCAGAAAACCCTGCCCCTTGGACACAAGCTCATGGTGAAGCGTCAGGCTTGCCGCCCATTACGACGGTGCGCCCAATGCCCGAAGTAACGGTCAAAGCGCCCAAGAAGACGGCAACGAAGAAGGCAACAGCGAAAGCACCAGCTAAGGCGACGACGAAAACGACGGCAAAGGCCACCGCGAAAAGCACGACCGCGGCCAAAACCAAGGTTACGAGCCCTGTTGCGTCTCAATCGAAAAAAACTACGACCAAAAAGACAGCTGAACCTGTCGTTAAAACGACTGAAGCCACAAAGGCGAAGCCAACCGCCAAAACCACTGGCGCCAAGAAAGCACCTGCCAAAAAGGTGAGTAGCACTTCGACGACTGCTAAAGCCAAAAAGCAGGCTGAACCGAAGACGTCCAATCACAAGACGGCAGACAAAGTTGAAACGGCTGACGCCAAAGATGCGTCTTCGAGAGACACTGGGCTCTTGGCTACCTTGATCAACGTGGCCCCCTCTGGCATTGACGATGCTGTGGCAAAAGCCAAAACGACGTCTAACGAAACAGCTGAAGTCACGACCGACGCCCCAATCACTAAGAGTCTCAAGAAGGTCGATCAACCGATCAAGCCTGAAGACGTCCCTCAAGAAGGTCAAACACTTGCCTTCTTAGCAGACGACGGGATGCTTCCGATTGATGACGAAGAAGCGGCAGCGCAAAAAGACACAAAGGTATCAAAACAAACGACTACGGCCCCAACCGTGGCCGAAGCCTCGGCGCATCCTCAAGCTTCAACAACGTCAAAGACGATTGTCCTCAACACTCTAGATGACGATAGCGACGACGAAGACGATGAGCCATTTGTCGCCGATGCCGATGACACGATTGACACCAATGACGAACGCCGTTACCACGACACCGTCACACTGACGGGTCGCCGTGCGCCCGTTAAGGGGCAGATCAAAGATCCAGACCCCGTGTTACCTAAAACCGTTGACCTCGAAGAGGAACGTATTGCCGCCCAAGCGGTGGCCAAAGCGACCTTAGATCGTCGTCACGCGGAAAGGTTAGTGAAGCGCGACGAACTCGAAGCACGCCTCTCAAAGCGTGGCCTCAAAGCCATGTGTCGTGAGAGCGGCATCCCTGAGGACGCGATTGATCAGTTGGAGACCCATCAGCTTATTCAAAAGCGTGACGTTAAAGCCGACCATGCGCCTCCAAAAGCCAACGAGCAACGTAACCTCACCGAAGGCGTCAATCCCTTGTGGCGTAATGATGCAGTACGCGCCTGCAATGAACATTTAGAACGCACCACGGCCATTCGTCCGCCTGTCTACAACTTTGCGGCGGGCGATGAGGCGCAACCCACGATTGATCCTCGCGTGGCGGCGGCTCAACAGTATGCCGAAGCCATGGTTGCTTGGGAAAACCAAGTGATTGGTGAATCTAAAACCGATCGTTTGCTGAGTCCAGATCGTGATAAAGAACCTGGTAAACGGATCCCGGTCGTCACGGCAGCCAACGAAACACTCGGTGGCTTTCCTGGCGCAAAAGACATGCGTCCTTGGGTGTCTGTGTCGGGTAAGCCCGCTCAAACCATGCCTTTGACTTTAGGCGAAAAAGTCGACTTATATCGCTATAAGGCGAATCTTTGGTTAAGCCGTTGGCGAGCGCTCGACGCACTTTTACGCACGAGCCTTG
>Shorty_p1__coassemble_1407_pt1 | contig 22910 bp, 17 predicted proteins | sample Shorty_p1__metabat2_high_PE_029 | metagenome-assembled genome bin Shorty_p1 | reverse complement strand
ATAGGGCGCCAAGAAGCCGTCCTCAATCCCTTGCTTTAGGGTGTAGGTGTAAATGGGCTCACCGAAGTACTCGGCATTATCAGCACCAAGTTTATGACTCGGCGTTGCTGTTAAACCGATTTGAACTGCGGAGCTAAAGTAATCCAAGATCGTACGCCAAGAACTCTCTTCACGAGCACTTCCCCGATGACACTCATCCACAATAATCAAGTCAAAGAAGTCAGGCGCAACTTGCTTATAAACTTCAGCTAAAGATTCCCCTTCACCATCATCGTCGCCCCCTTTGAGCTGCTGATAAAGCCCGAAATAGACTTGATGAGAGGTGTCAATCTTACGATTTCTAATCTTCGTATTGAGATTTTTAAAAGGCTGAAAATCACCTACGATCGTCTGATCAACCAAGGGATTGCGGTCAGCAAGGTAAAGGACATTTTTGACCGCCTTTGCCCCTTTGAGCAAACGCCAAATAATCTGGAAAGCGGTATACGTCTTACCAGTGCCGGTCGCCATAACTAATAGGATTCGCTTCTGCTTATCAGCAATGACGGCATTCACGGTCTTATTGATCGCCAACATCTGATAGTAGCGAGGGATCTTACCGTCGTCGGTTGTGTAATAGAGGGCGTTCTCCATCTTATGACGACTATCGTCATCATTTATCCCTCTAGCCGCACACCATCGATTCCATAATTCATCTGGTGACGGGAAGTCATCCATAGAAAACTCTTTTTGGATGCCTGTTGTGTAGTCGTACTCAATAAACTTGTCACCTGCTGATGAATAAGCAAAAGGAATATCGAGCATTTCTGCATAGACCTTCGCTTGATCAATCCCATCAGCAGCGGTTTTCTCAGTACTTTTTGCTTCCACGACTGCGATCGGGAAGTTCACACTCTTACAGAGTAGATAGTCAGGCTTGTTACGCGTAGAAGACTTGACCTTGGTTGTGATGTTATGCCCAGGCACAATTTTGAAACGGTCGTTACGTAACGAATACTCCATGAGCATCTTATGAGTAGACCAACCAGCACGAAGTAAAGCCGGTGTGATATAGCGAAGCTTCGTTTCTTCTTCAGATTCGTAGAGTTTGCCCATGACTCATCCTTACTTCTTCTAATACTTTTAAGCTGTTAAACAGGAATAGCTACCGTTTCGATCAATTGCTATCAACATAACCACTTTGTCAATCACTGACACAAGCGCATCATTGATAAGCACATCTTTCGATTATCCCATATAGCGCCCAATATCGGCGCCAGCCAAATTCGGCGAGACGACACCAACCAAATTAGCAATAAAGGTTAAATTATAGCGGATAACTATCATTCTCCAATTTCCTATTTCAACCTATACCTCGTCTTCGGCCCATCCCCAACCTTTTCAAGGACGTTTTTCATCATCAAGGTTTTGAGGAGTTGAATCGTGGTGCCGTAGCTCAGTTGTAAATGGCTTTCGATTTCAGGCCGTTTCGCGTCACCCACCTGTCTAAGAAAAACAACAACCTGTTGCTCATTCACATTCAACGCGTCATAGTTGACCGTGACTTTAGGTAGCGTGATGAGTAGCGCTCGATGAAACGCTATAAGGTCTGGCGCCATTCCAAAAGGCTTGTAGGACGAAACCATCAGTGGCATACCAATGGTCAAATGCGCCATATCAAATAGCTTCATCATGATGTCAGCTAACTTGGGATTTCGAGAGACAAAGGCACCTATCTTGAGGAGTTCAACATCGACACCTTCAACCAAACCACCGTAGCTCAAGAACTCAAGGCGGTCTGAAAAGCACAAAATCGATGACGGCGCCAGGATGCTGTAATCTCGATGAACAAAGAAATGCATGAGGGCTTCACGAACGGCAGCTTCAGGATAGTCGTGCACTTCTTCTCTTCGACCATCATGACCAACCTTAAAAGCGGCGATCTGCTGCGCAAAACCAAAACGATTGTTGAGGTAGGCTAGTATTTGCACGTATTGTTCAACTATACAACCCGTAAAGGTACGAATACCACCGAATGCAGACGTTTTATCTTTACCAGCGAAGGCGCCGACCTTCGTTTGAATATCGCATTGATCAGATAACCAATACCCCAACTGGGTATAAAAGCCCGCGCGAGTCGTCAAACCCATGGCATAAAACTGCTCGGGCTTCAAAGCTTCAAATCAACCTTGGCTTTTTGAAAGTATGTTGTGAGCGTATTAAACGTCAATGTCTGCATAGCGGCTGGCCGACCTTCAAAAGGCACGTAAACGGCTTTTTGATGCAATGCCAAGCATTCTTCTTCTGTGGCTACAGCATTTTTGATGCCACGTCGGATATAGCAGGCAGACTGCTGAGGGTCTTTATCGTTGACCACATAGAAGGGAGGCTTTGCTGCAGCCAACACTTCAGCCACCACAATGGTTTTGGCGGTGTAGGTTTTGCAGTACTGACTTGCATCAGGGCTAATGGCATCCTGTAAGACTGACAGAATGGCTTCTTGAAGCGCCTTAGCGTCATCCACGCCGACCACAAAACCATCCTCTCTGACGCCAAAATAGATCCGGCCGCCTTGCGTATTGAGAAAAGCACACAGCGTAGATTTGACGTCCTCAGACCACGCCGCTTCAAAAGCTACGATTTGCCCTTCTTGCTTCGGGATTTGCAGGTCGTTCAGATTCATCACACCCCCATCTATCAGCCTTACTATCAATGGCTTTGATAGTAGCATAAGCATCAAAATCGCCAGGATACACTGCCTAGTCCATCGTTTTACTCAAGCAAACGACTCGTTAAGCCACAAAGCAGATGCACACCTACCAGACAAGTGGCACCAGAGCCGCCCACTCAATATCCATCACCAAACAGCCATCCTAAAAAAACTTTGCCCGGCTCAGCGAACCAAACCGGGCAAAATCATTGAACCTTGAGCCAATGACGATTGACTCTTAAATCCCAAAGAGCACGTTTAATGCTTACAGTGCTGAAACGTTTTGTATGCCGAGATGATCAGCACCACGGCCAAAATGCCAATCAACAACCGGGTCGAGAATAGTCCAATCAATAAGCCACCAATCGCAGCGCCCACGATCGACCCTAAGGCCATCATGATTCCTAAAGCACGTTCGTTTTTAAGAACCTGAAAAGCGTCCGCTTGAGCATATCGGGCAAAGCCCACTAACATGGTTGGCAAACTCACCATCAAAGAGAGACTGCCTGCCAAACGGATATCAGCTCCGTATAGAAGAACGATCGTTGGAATCAAAAGTTCGCCACCCGCGACACCTAAAACGGCAGCAACGATGCCGATCACAAGCCCCGCAAGCACGCCGACCGCCCCTAAAAGCATCGGATCACTCAACAAGGCTTCACCAGTCGTTCTTAATCCAAACAACGCTTCCCACAGCATGACGATCGAGAGCATGACAAGAAGCACGAGAATCAATTGATTGAGCCGCGCGGTTCTGAGTTTTACGGCCACGCCCGCAGCGAACCAAGCACCGACCAAACTGCCGAGCAGCAAATTCAGAACGATGTCGATGTTGTCAAAAAGCGTAGCGTAATCGACCGCGGCACCGCGAAAAATCAACGCTGAAGCCACCACAATCAAGCTCATGGCTTTGTTGAGAATGACAGCCTCTAAGGTCGGCAGATGAAATTTGCCCACCAATACAGGCAAGCGAAATTCGGCACCCCCTAAGCCAATGAGGCCGCCAAGCGTACCAATGACGCCACCCGCGACAAAACCATTTATTTCTCTTTTACTCATGGAAGTCCTTTTACTGAGTATTAACAGATCGCCTCAGCCAACTTCAAGCCTTTTAGCTTCTATGCTGGTTGAGCCAACCACAAATCTCTTCAACCGTCGGCACACGGCCAGTCGACATCGTAACACCATCAATAATGACGGCCGGTGTCGACATCACACCGAGCTTAAGCATTTCCATGATGTCAGTCACCTTCTTGACTTCCGCAACCACTTCGGTCACTTTCACAGCCTCATGAACTTTCTGCTCAACGTCATGACACTTGGCGCAGCCAGAACCTAATACCAAAATTTCCATCGCACGCTCCTCGCTATTCGCAAAACACACTCAAGCCATCAAGGCTTAGTACCCAGTCGCAAGTCTAATTTTCCATTTCACATTTGTCAATTTGGCCAATTTGCCAATTACAGAAAAAACCGTCATACTACGCACACTTGACATTGTGAAACAGGATTGCACTATGTTTTCTACACTCAGCAAACCGCAACGTCTTTGCATAGCTGGTCCTATCGCACTCACCCTTTGGTTGGTGATGTATCGCTTCAATGACGCGATGGCTCAATGGTTGGTGACGCAAGGATTGCACCTGAGTCTTGACACCGCCGCTGGTGCCTCGATTCACTTCTTTATTTACGACACCATCAAAATCTTACTTTTGCTCGTTTTGATGGTCTATGTGATCGCTTTCGTGCGCGCAGGCCTCAACGTCGAAAAAGTGAGAACCTATCTGCAAGGCCGTCACCGTAGTTTCGGGTATGCTATGGCCGCTGGCTTTGGTGCAATCACACCATTTTGTTCATGTTCGAGTGTGCCGCTTTTTATTGGTTTTACAGTCGGCGGGATCCCGTTAGGGGTCACTATGGCATTCTTGATTACTTCTCCGATCATCAACGAAGTAGCTGTAGTGCTTTTGTTTGGTTTATTGGGTTGGCAAACTACGCTTTTATATGTCGCCATTGGTTTGAGTGCCGGCATGATCGGTGGTTACGTCATGGATCTATTGAAAGCAGACCGCTGGCTTCAACCTTTTCTTATCGCAGCCAAGTCGAATCCGACATTAGTAGGTCAACCAAACACGGCCAACACCACCTTAAAGCTTTTAGACCGACATGATTTCGCTTGGTCAGAAATGACGACCATTCTGAAGCGTGTATGGCCTTGGGTTATCGTAGGTGTGGGTTTAGGTGCAGTGCTGCATGGTTTTGTCCCAGCAGATTGGTTGCTTGAACATCTCTCTGAAAATAATCTCTTTTCAGTCCCGATCGCAGTTTTAATGGGCATTCCGCTTTATACCAACGTGACAGGCATCGTGCCAATCATGGAAAGCTTACTCACGAAAGGACTTCCTTTAGGCACAACATTGGCCTTCTGCATGAGTACAGTAGCCGCGAGCCTACCCGAAATACTGATGCTCAAACAAGTGATGCAAAGTAAGCTCATCATGGTTTTCTTAGCCACCTTGATCGTACTTTTTACATTGATCGGTTGGCTACTCAACCTTTTAGCTTGATCGCTTGCAACAACATTGACCAGCTTTGTCGTGAGGCGTCGCCTCTTGATTCTCATTGAGAGTTGACACGTTTTCAAGGCATTGAATAAAAGTCGATACACATTGCAACGTTAGATGGTAAAAGACAAAGTTACCCTGCTTATACGTTTCAACGATGCCTGCGTTTTTGAGCACGGTGAGATGCTTTGAGATGGTTGAGAGATCGCCCCCTACCAACTCATGGAGTTCATTCACGCATTTGTCGCCAGTGCCTAAGGCCTTCACCATCATTAATCGGCTTGCGTGACCTAAGGCTTTAAAAATAGCTGCTTGTTGTTCTGAAAGGCTTTTACTCATGATGGACGACCAATGATCATTTTGACGAAAGACCACCGAACAGTTAACGGCTGACGCGTTAAATCCTCTTTTCTTATAGAGATTCGACACTTCAGGTGACGACGCTGTCCGATGGCACATCCTACCTCACCGATTGAGAATAGAACACCTTATTTAAAATGCCAAAGATTTTATTTTGTTGCAAACATAACCGTTGTCGTAGCCGCATGGCTGAAGCCTTGGCCAAGGCGCATTATCCGTCATGGACGATTGAATCCGCGGGTTCTGACCCAACTGGCGACGTCGATCCTTATGCAAAGGCCATCGTTGAAGAGCTTGGCTTAGCGGTGAGTTCACAAGCACAGTCTGTGAGGCACTTGCCGCTTGAAACTTACGACTTGATCGTCACACTTTGTTCTGACGAAGACATTTGTCCGCTTCTCCCAGCGTCGGTCAAAGATCGAGTGCTTCATGTGCCGTTTGCCGATCCTTCTCAAAAAGTCAACGAACTCGCGCCTGACGATTTGTTCGCGCACTATCGCGACGTGAGAGACCAACTCGATGCGTTTTGCAAAACCTTAGATCAAGCCTTGATCAAACAATCAACCAAAAACTAAGAGGCGCAACGCGTCACACAACACGAAAGCCCGACCAAGCTGACAAAAGCCTGGTCGGATCGTCCATAAAGGATCGTCTTCAATCCTCAAAGCGGCTCTTCTTCGAACAACGGCTTATTCCACAATAAGCCCCAGCCGTGCTTTTCGACATTCTTTTCAGCAGCCTCTTTCATGCGCGTGAGAAAGCCCTTATCGTCACGGGCACGTGACTTGGCAAGGAGTTCTGGCGGCATATGGCAATACGCAACGGTGCCATTTTCACCGATGAAGCCAGCGTGATTGGCATCGAAAGCACCATAGAAGTAATAGCCCTGATGAGCCATGCGACCGATGGCTTCACGATCTTCATGCGTCAGTTTGAAGAGCTTACCGTCAAACGTTTTGCCATCAGACCAGACACCCAAACTACGAATCACAAAGGCTTCTTTTAAGTCTGATAGCCATACAGGCGGCGCTTCACGAGTGGCGACGGAATACATACGACGCAAGATCACTCGGCAACCATCTTCGTCAGCCTTAGGCTTCACACAGCCAACCTTAGGATTCACCAGAGTCAACACCGACTCAAAGGAGACACCTTGCTGCACCTCGTCTTCAGGGAGCTGATGGGTCTTAACCGTCACTTGATAACCTTGGTTTTTTAGTGCAGTCTGCGTCATGGTCGTCACCTCACCTAAAGCAAAGCGCGCCGCCTCATAGACGGTCGAAAACTTTGAAGGATCCAAAATGGCGTTCCATTCATCGTACTGTGAGCGATAATCCGCACCGGCGCTCAGCATAGTATTGAGCGCCGCCACCACAAGCCCACCTTCAAGACCAGCATGAACCGTACCAGCAACAAAGCCGTTAAGCGCATGAAGCTGTTGATTGTTCAGCAAATACTTTTCTGGGTCAACGTCATTGACTGGTACGTTAAACACATGCGCAATGCTCCAAGCACGCGAATACTTGGTCGACAAAGGCATATTGGCTGTGAGCTTATCGAGCTTAATACCATGCGCCAATTGTTGAGGCGTGTAGGTCGGCTGCTGTGGTTTAGAGGCGCATCCTACTAGCAAAGCGGTTGATGCCAAAGTGATAAAAAGCGAAGCGGTCTTCATAAGCCGTGATATTTTTTTGAGTGATTAGGACGACAGATTATATCGAAAAGCGCCGCCTCGTTATACACCTTTAAATCACAACCTTCGCCTATCAAGCACGCACTCTACGCTCTCAAGGCACCCTACTCAAACGTCACTTCTCGTTGACCGCATTGCTTAAACCAATCTCGCCAATAGTGATCCTCCGTATCGTGCTTAATCAAATAGTTCCGAATAATGCGCGCGCGTTTTTCTAAAACCTCTAAGGTTAAACCGTGACTACCAAAATGCGGCATAGCGACAAGAGTGACGTCATAGCGATGCTTAGCACCAAAGCCTAACGACACGACTTGAACATTTTCCGTTAAGTCTTCTACTTGAGGACTGACAGCCTTGTCAGCATCTTCAGACCTCAGCACTTCTAAAAATTGGTTCAACTGTCCGTTGGCAATGGTCACTATCGGATGATGCTTCAACTCATTTTCGAAGTGCTTACGAAACGCGTCTCGACGCATCTTTAATATGAAATCTGGATACGAAGGTAAGTCATAGTCACCCAACTGACCAAAATCCACACCCTGATAGAGAGCTCCTAAATTGCGCCAAGCTTTGTGCGACGGTCGCTGTACTGGATAAAGATTGCAGTCGCAACCAATGCCTTGCTGCTCCGAAGATGCAAAAAGCCCATGGTTGACCGCTTTGATCAAGCCATTTTGATCGGCAGAGGCTTTATCCGCCCAGCTCATAAAGACGTTCATAAAGCCAGCGAGCTTTCTCGCATAAGGAAAACTCAAGGCCTCAATGCGTGCTTGTGGCCGCAAAAAGCCTAAATCCGTCGCACGACAATAAGCTCTATCTAAATCGGTATATTGAGGACCCTCTTGGGCACTTAAATGGCCACCTGGCTCATAGCCACAAAACCATAGCGGCGACTGCCAATTGCCACCACGGCTACCGCAGTGAATGTCGCTAGCTAGCTGATCCAAAGCTCCTTTCAACACATCTAGTGTCTTCTCTTGCTTGGCGCTTCGCTCAACGTCATAGGCACGTAAAGAAGCCAGACCTGGCTCAGGTAAGGTGGTCGTCTTTGCCACTTTTGAATAATTTCGTCAGGCACTGGTGCATCTTTTTGCAACCAATCCAAAAGTAACGACGCGACCAAGTCTTCAAAGCCCCAATCGGCTTTGGTAGCTGCATAAGGGTCGTCACTGCCAAATGCATCTACTAATTTTTGACGAACAGCTGCCGTCAAGCCTGGCGTCAAGCGAACGGTCGAATTAAGTAACAGCTTTGAAGGGTCATTGTGCGTCATCACAGTCACCAATAAAAAATGAGCCTAACCCATTCTAGGCTAGGCTCACTGCATTGGTTGATAAAGTCAGGACGCCCCAAGGCTTACCAAGCTTCGACACCCTTACGCTGATCTTCAGGCAAATCTTCTTTTTTAAAGTATGGCTCGTCACCCTCAGGCAGGCCTTTAGCCTTCACCGAACGCCAGTGCGCGAGCAACTTCAAAATCCGTGGCGCCAAATAAAGTAAAGCACCCAAATTGAGGATCGTCATCAAAGCCATAAAGAGGTCAGCCAGGTTCCAAACGAGTTCAAGACTCATGATAGAACCCAAGAACACCATCCCGACCACAGCTAAACGAAAAACTGTGTGTACCCAGGTCTTTTGCGTCACGGTTCTCAAGGCCATATCGCTATAAAAATAGTTCCCGATCACGCTCGTTAATGCAAACGCACAGACAATGGCAAAAAGCACCGGTGACGTCCATGCACCCAAACTCGACCCCAACAACACTTCAACGAACTTAACGCCATTTTCTTGTGTGGTGGCCCAAGAAGGATTTAATAGAACGATAAAGGCGGTAGCTGTACAGATGATGAAGGTATCCACATAGACACCCGCGGCTTGCACAAAACCCTGTTCTACGGGATGACGACAGTGCGCAGCGGCTGCTGCATTAGGCACCGTCCCTTGACCTGCTTCATTCGAATAAAGCCCGCGACGAATACCGATCATCATGATGAAACCAATCCCAGCGCCACCCGCAGCTTCAAGCGTGAAGGCGCTCTTGACGATCGAAATCAAGACTTCGGGCACGCGGTCAAAATGCACAATAAAAGACCCGAGCGCCAACAATAAATAAGCAACAAGCATTAAGGGCACGACTTTAGAGGCAAACCCCGCCAATCGCTTATCGCCCGAAAAAGCGACCCAAGCAGCATAAGACGCTAAAAGAATACCGCCCACCCAACGTGGCGCGCCAGAGACGCTCTCTAATGAGATCGCCAAGGTGTTAGAAAGCACCGAATTAAAAATCAGCCCGTCCGCAGCCGCAAGCAACAAGGCAAAGACGGTGGCAACAAGCGTCGATCCGCAACCCCAACGCATATAGGCTGCCGGCCCACCCGCATAAGAGCCATCTTTTTGACGACGCTTATAGAGCTGCGCGGCGGTACTTTCCATAAAGCCCGTTGCCGCACCAAAAAAAGCACTGACCCACATCCAGAAGATGGCACCAGGTCCCCCGATCGTCACTGCTAAACCAATACCAGCGATATTGCCAACACCGACACGCGCGCCCGTCGACAAACAAAAGGCTTGAAAAGGTGTCAGACCTTGTTCGGTCTTACGAATCGACAAAAGGCGAACGACGTCACCCAAAAAAGTCGCCTGAATAAAGCGCGTGCGCCAGCTAAACCATAGACCAACTGCAACAAGCGCCGCTGCCAAAAAATTGTCCCACAAAAAGCCATTGGCGATCTGCACGAGGCTTAAAAGCCTTTCTTCGAGTTGATTAAACACTTAAATAAAACCGTCAAAAGTTGAAAGCCACCTATAATACGAAAACTTTGTTGAGTCTCACTTAAATTGTGCCCTCGTAAAAGAACCAACAACAAAATCCGGTATCAAGAGCAACAACCTTGATTTGAACCTTGACGAGCTACTTAACGATCGACCTTTAGTCATGGCATCCACACAAAAATACATTAACATCCCTGATTTTCCGTATCCACTGCCTGCGCATGTGCGCACGTTCCGATCGATTTGGGGCGTTACCTTTGTCCGTGAATACTTGCGTGCACTCAATTTGAAGCCATCTTCTAAGCACGTTCGTCAGGCAATTGAAAGCTTTGGTCGTGATGTGCCAGCGATCTCACTAGACCTCAATAAACGCGCAGAAATCAGTCTCAAGGATCGATTCGGGCGAAGCCGTCAATATGTTTTCGAATACTCTTTTGGGACTATACAATCCTGTGATGCTGTTTTACCGAGGTTCAATTTACATCCAGAGTTGCTTCATGAAGTGTGTGAAGGCACCTATTCTGCTCATCTAGACCAGGCCCTCAGTGAGAACAACATCAAACTGTGGCACTTCACAAACTTACTACTCAAAACGAATGTTCCCGAGGGTCAAGACAAGACGATCACACGAGTCTTAATGGGCTTAGCTTGGATTGAAGCTTTCTTGAACGAAGACAATAAGTTTGCATACGCATTTCCTTGCAGCGCACCAGCCAAACCCATCTTTAACGGATTTTTGACGGTTTCTCAAGGCTATCAACCACCGATCATGACGGCCACGTGGCCTAGACTCGTCGAATATTTCAATCATGCCATCAGTGTCCCTAGTAAGACACTCACACGAGAGGCTGCCCGTGACAAACTTTTGAATGTCGCTTACAAAGCACCTCCTGCAGAAGATCGTTTGTCCTTGCTATTGCCAAAAGTGCTAAAGATCGATGAGCGCTATTTAACGGATAAAAAAACAGCTATTCCTAGCATGTTTTATAGTTGCGTCGACTTTAATCGTCCCCGACTCGCAAGCTTAAGTAAGTTCGCCAGTGAATACACTGAAAAGGCGATTCTTCGTAACGAACGTCATCACCAAAGAGCCAATAACGAATGGACGAATTTTGACGCGACACATCCCGGGTTCTTTGCACCCGAGATGCACGTTGCTCTCTCGATGGCTGAAGAAGACGAGTACATGAAAAATGTTTCGGCTTTTTACGGAACATCTCCGAAGACCCTCGAAAAGAAATGTACTGAAGCTCAGGAGATTGCTGCCTGGATAAAATTGGAACCCAAAGAAATCCCGGAAGCGTATCGTGATGAATATGAGCTTATGCTTGAGCTTGCGAAGTTAGCAGGTTTTGAACCACCACCCTACCCTGATGCTAAAAAGGTCAGCCTATATAAAAAGCCCTACGACAACGTCCCAACGGATGTGTTAGACGTACTCGGCTTAATGCCGCTAGACACAGCCATGTCGTCCAGCGATAGCGTCGTTTTATGGCGCGCAACCGTTCGACTAGCCAGTAAACTCCATGGTGTTCTAGGCTGTATGCCCGTACCTGTCCATACTGAAATAGGTTTTCCGCGTATCGTCTGGGTGCCGCGCCTGGATTTGGATGATGTGAAAGCAGAGGTCGAACAATTTGTCGAATGGGTTCAGCCCTTTATTAATGACGTTGAGCGCTATCTTAGCCACAACGAAGTCTATCGTGCGATGAAGGACGTTGCCCGTGAGTTGCCGCTTTATATGCTGAGCTATGCAGCAACGAGCCTCCTGAAGAACATCAGAAACGGACACGAAAAGACGGACGACCAATATGACCAATACATGAGAGGCTTTCAGAATCGTCAACAATTGGGACGCTCACCGTGGACCATGCTGAAGCATGAAGCTGCGTGTCGTCGTCCATTGTCGATGATTTATTTGAGCGGCAAGCCGTCCATGCGTCTGACGCAAGAAGGTAAGAGCCTTTTGCTCAAAGCGGGCGTTCGCGCGTATACCAAAGTGGGCGACAAGCCAGGCACGTTTACGCCGATGGAAAGTCTACCTCGACGTGAGCAGCGCATCCTCGAAGAAATGCTCAATGACTTGACGCTTGAGATTGCCGACCCTGATGGCCCCACGTTGCCCTTTGAATCGCTCACCAAAAACGCACCCTTTAAAGTGCGCTCTGGGCAATTTGATAAGTTTTTGGTCAAAGCGCTCCCTGCCCTCCGAGCCTTTGGCTTTCATGTTGACTTGAGAGATAGTGACGTCATTGTGGACGCCGCTTCGCTCGTTCTCTCGGTCGACGAAGGCGCATCGCTGTCGTCAGGCGGCCTTTTAAGCGAAAACGCGCTCTCAGACTTCCAGATCAACTTGGCGATCGGCAAACTGCGTATGTCTAAGGCCGAGATGGATAAGCTTTTGCAGCAGGCCGGCCAACTCGTTGACGTCAACGGACAGTTGATCTTCATGACCAAAGAAGCGTCCGAACGCATTCGTCGTCATCTTGAAGAACCGGCAGTGTCGACCCTGCGTCTAACGGCCTGGGCGAAGTTGCGTGCGCTTTTGGCAGGCAAACACTTGGATTTGCCTATTGAAGTCTCTGACCGACTCAAAGAAAGCTTATTGCGTCTTTGGACGTCGCAATCCTTGGCGCTACCCGAAGGAATCACGGCCGACTTGCGTCCTTATCAGCATCGTGGGTTTGAGTGGCTTGCCAATAATGTGCGTTTAGGACTCGGCTCCCTGCTTGCGGACGACATGGGTTTAGGTAAGACCGTTCAGATCATTACGCTCATTCAGCACCTCAAAAATACGGGTGACTTAGATGCGCCTGTGCTCGTTGTCGCACCGGCCTCGCTCCTCGTTAACTGGGCGCGTGAAATCCGTCGCTTTGCGCCGACCCTTCGACTCAAGCTCTACCACGGTCCCAAGCGTCAAGTGCATGAGGTACTCGATGCGCCCGACGTGATGATTACGAGTTACGGGATTCTTTCTCGCGATATCGAAAAGCTCGCTCAGTTGCCCTGGCGTTTGATGGTCTTAGACGAAGCGCAAGCCGTCAAAAATACCAATACGGCCGTCACCAAAGCCGCTCGCCTCTTCCCGGTCAAGCAAGTCATTGCGGTCACGGGGACACCTGTTGAAAATAGTCTCAAAGAATATTGGACAGTGCTCTCCATTGTGCAGCCTGGCCTTCTGGGTGCCAAAGCACAATTTGATCGTGAATTTGCTAATCCGATTGAAAAAGGTGGCGCGGACTCTTATGACGCCTTGCAGCGCTTTAAGCGTATTACGAAGCCCTTCATTTTGCGTCGCTTAAAGACCGATCGTTCGATTATTTCGGACTTGCCAGAAAAAAACATCATCAACCGCTACGTGGCGATTACGCCTACACAAGCAGGACTCTATGAAAAGTGCCTCAAAGAAGGCATGGCTGAAGTGAAGGATGCGCAAACACCTGATGGTCAGACCATCAATATGGAACGTAAGGGTCGCATTTTGGCCCTCATTACGCGCTTAAAGCAATGCGTCAATTCGCCCTCTCAACTTCGTAAGGACTTCTCGGATAAGCCCGACTCTGGCAAAGCCGAAGCCCTATTAGAGCTACTTGACGAATGTCGCGAAAACGGTCAGAAGGCTCTGATCTTTACGCAATACACCGAAATGGGCGAGCGTCTCACGAAATGGATTAACAAGCACTTTAAGACCGACGTGTCCTTCTTACATGGTGGCGTCTCGGTCAAAGAACGCACCAAGCTCGTTGACCGATTCCAAAAGGATGACAAGTGCCCGTTGATGGTCTTAACGCTCAAAGCGGGTGGCGTAGGTCTCAACCTCACGGCCGCCAACGTTGTCATTCACTATGACCTATGGTGGAATCCGGCAACTGAAAACCAGGCCACGGACCGCGCGTATCGCATTGGTCAGCAAAAGGACGTCTTGGTCTATCGCTTGATTTCGGTGGGTACCTTTGAAGAAAAAGTCGATCAGATGCTCGCAGCCAAACGTAAGCTCGCAAACCTCACGGTTGGCACTGGCGAAAAGTGGATTGGCGACCTATCGGACAAAGAACTCGAAGAAATCTTTAGACTCGACAAGGACTTCTAAAGGACTAGTCGCCTCATAAGGTTCGCGCGCGAACTCGAAAGTCAACGCTACACACACGAAGACCACTCATCAAAGGGTGGTCTTCTTTTTTACCCAAAAGGGAATTTAACAGCCCTTTTTAGAGAAACTTTTTGAAAGCCATTCGCAAAGTGTTGCGTTTGTAACAAGGTATTCAAGGCTTTGTCATACGATCGGCGTAAACTATAGAAAACGCATTATTTCATGCGTTTTTGTCTTTTTGACTCTCTAATCATGACACTCTTTCACGAAGTCTTGGTTAACGCCTTGACACCCATTGCCTTGATCTCTGGCGTAGGCATGGTGATGCTTTGTATGGTGAACCGCTACAACCATTGCACCGACCGAATTCGCCAGCTCATCAAAGATCGCTCACCCGAAGGTCTCATTGAAGAACCCACGATCGACAGAGAGATCCATCTCGTTTTTCGTCGTGCGAGTCTACTACGTCGCGCGTTACTCTCCATGGCCTTGTCCGCTGCCTCAGCGGGCTGTTTAGTGGCAACGGGTGCCATTGGTTCCTTTTTTAACATTGATCTACTCGTGCCAGCAGCACTTAGCCTCATTGCTTCGGTCGGCTTGATCGTCTTAGCGACCCTCTTTTATGCCTTAGAGGTGCGGTTGTCACTGCACGCGCTGAGTTTAGCCATCACAGACATCAAATCGCAACGTGAGCGTAAGGATCCGTCATCATGCTAATGAGTACGTTTTCGCAAGTCTTGTCGACCGCTTTAACACCGATTACGCTCATTAGTGGTGTTGGCATCATGATGATGAGCATGACGGCGCGTTATAACCATGCCACGAACCGCATCCGTCAGTTGATGCGTGAACGCGACCTTGTCAAAGGCCGTAGCCGAGAAGACGTCGACCAAGAGATTGATCTGATTTTTCATCGTGCCGCACTATTGCGCCAAGGGTCACTATGCTTAGCCGTATCAGCCGTTTGCACAGCCATTCAAGTGGCGATCACGGTTTTTCAAAGTTTCATCATTGATGGCTTTGAAATGATTAACGGTGGGCTACTCATGATGTCGATTGGATGCATCATTGCAGCGTCCCTCCTTTTTGCAATGGAAATCCGTATTTCATTGCATGCCCTCGGTCTCATCATTGACCACCTGCCGGCCTTACCAAACAGAAAACGCCAAAACGGTCAATCTTAAGTTTGTAACTAGAGGTCTCTACAGATACATCAACCTATTAAGGAGAGCGAGCTTTTATAGATACGCGTCTTACAAAAACGAGCAAATACATTGGTTAACAGAACCTATGTCATCTTTTGGCATCTTTTGAATGATGCCATGTCGCTATTAACAATCAGATACAGCCATCCATAGTTCTACCGATTTTTCGCCGATGAAACTCGGGTTTGATCTCATGACATTCAGCCCTACTGAACGTAAGATGATCTCAGGAATAGACCATTCCTAACCGGTGAAGTCGATCTATCGACATCGGCTTCATCGTTGGTAGAAAGCGAACACGGGACGTTCAAACTTTCTACGTTCTGTTAGAGGAGATAACTATGACTGATCTATCTCGCCGTCATCTGATCCAGGGTTCATTGTTTGGCGCCGCCGCGCTTGCTAGTTCGACCGCTATGGCCGCAGCGCCGAAGACTCAGCATTGGGATGAAACCGTTGACGTCGTTGTCATTGGTTCTGGTTTTGCTGGTTTGGCCGCTGCGATTGAAGCCAAGAAGGCTGGTGCTAACGTTGTGGTTCTCGAAAAGATGGCCACGTTCGGTGGTAACTCCATCATTAACGGCGGTATTTTGACCGCGACCGGGTGCCCGCAGCAGAAGTTGCACAAGATTGAAGACTCGGTCGACCTCCTCGAAAAGGATATTTTGGCCGCCGGCAACTACATGAACTACTCTGAAAAGGTTCGTTATCTTGCCGAACACGCCCTCTCCAATTATGAATGGACCGTGAAGGAACTCGGCGTTCAGTACCTGCCTGACGCTATCGGTCAAGAAGGCGGTCACTCCGTACCGCGTTATGTCACGACGACCAATGGTTCTGGCTCTGGTATCGTCCAGAAAGAACTCGATAAGTGTAAAGAACTGGGTATTCCGCTTCGCAACCGCGTCTTTGTTGAACATATCATCCGCGGCGAAGACGGTATCGAAGGCGTTCAGGTTCGCGAAGGCTATCGCTTCCCGAAGGCTGAATCCGGCAAGGTGAAATTCATCCGCGCCACGAAGGGCGTCATCCTCTGCTACGGCGGCTTCTCTGCTGACGTGAAGTTCCGTATGTTCCAGGATCCGAAGCTCAACAACACGCTCGATACGACCAACCAACCTGGTGCCACCAGTGAACTTTGGCGTGAAACGAGCGCGATCGGTGCTCTTCAGGTTCAGAACGACTGGATCCAATGCGGTCCTTGGGGTTGCCCGCGTGAAAAGGGCATGGGTATTGGTTGGCAGTTCAACCAGACGGCCGCTGCTGAATATGGTCTTTGGGTCAATGCCGACGGTAAGCGCTTCGTCAACGAACTGGCTAACCGTAAGGTTCGTGCCGACGCCATCATGGTCGAACAGGCTAAGGGACTCAAGTGCTTCGCCATCTGCAACGAACCAAACGTACAGCCGTTGAAGAAGCAACGCCCGGGCTTCCTTGAAAAGATGCTTGAACGTAAGATCGTTGAAAAATACGACACGCTCGAAGCGCTTGCCAAGGGTGCTGGCATCAAGGCTGACGCGCTTGCCAAACAGGTTGAAGCCTTTAACGGCGTCGTCAAGGCCAAGAGCGACCCAGAATGGAGCCGCTACATCAATAACGACCAGGTACCGCTCGTTGAAGGTCCGTGGTATGTTTGCGAACTTCAGCCGAAGGTTCACCACTGCATGGGTGGTCTCGTGACCGACAATGAATGCCGCGTCCTTGACGTTCGCACCTATGAACCGATCGTTGGTTTGTATGCTGCTGGTGAAGCCACGGGTGGCGTGCACGGTGCCGTACGTCTTGGCTCCGTCGCTATTCTCGACTGCCTCGTCTTCGGTCGCCTCGCTGGTCAGAAGGCCGCTGCTCGCTAACTAACCGTTGAGGTCAACCACGCTTTAGGTTGATCGAACAACATCACCGACGCCCGGATGGGAAACCATTCGGGCGTTTTGTCTTATTACGATTTTTCTTTGCTGTCTACGAATCTCTTAATTCGCCAAAGACTCAAAGTGGCTAGATAAAAGCCATCAAAAAAGGCCAACACACGTTACGCGCGTTGACCTTTTTTTAAAGCTTAGGCTGTAAGAATGACTTACTTACCCTGGAAAAGCTTATTCACGTCAAACGGGAATGCCTGATAGCCCATCGTATCATTGAGCTTAATCTTCACCGTCGGCTCAGTATCGCCCCAACGATATTCCGTAATGAACGGCGTAATATGCGTTGGCTTACCAGCCTTACGATCAGCCATGTTCAAGCCAGCGGTCGAATAGTAGACCATGAAAGTATCTTTATCCTTCATGTAGCGTGCTAAGCCAGTGATCGGACTATAGCAAGCATGACCACATTCTTTACCCACTTCGTAGACCTGCTGAACCGTCATCTTCTTTTGGTCAATCTTATAGACGACCCCACGGGTGTACTTCATATCAGGTAACGGTGGCTGTTCAAGACCACGACCATCGCCGTTGTCAAAGGCAGAGACGTAGATGATATCGCCCTTACTCTTTTCATCGATACGGAAAGCGGTATGTTGCGTCCAAGTGAAGTCAAAGTCCTTTTCGCACACGCCACGTTCACACTTGATGGGTTTGCCATCCTTATCAACTGGCTGCAAACTCTTCTTCGCTAAATCACCCTTCCAACCTTCGGTAGCGCCAAGAATCCATTTAACTTTCTTGTCACGACCAATCTTGATGATAGACGACTGATTGCGAGCAGAAATAATGATCGAATCATCGCTCGGGTCATAGTCTACAGAGTTGACATGTACCCAGTTGCGACCTGCGCTCACACCCACGATGTCACCAAAGACATTATTGACATCCTGCTTAGCGAGATCTTCAGCGGACATCGTTTGGCCTGCTTTCTCTGCATCAATATTGAGGCAGACAGCCCCCTGGTCTAACGACTTGATAACGATATCGCGATACGGATCAAGAATTTCAAAGAGACGCCAGTTGTCAACGACCTTACCATTAGCATCCACTTCTACGATCACGTCACGAACCGTGCGAACACGCTTACCATCAGGACGACGGTAGTCATTGCTTGCTACACGAATAAACGTATGTCCATTTTGAGCCACATCGATGGAATGAGACATATCGTTATAGGCACCCGGCAAGCGACGGTCGTAAATCTGACGACCAAGCATGTCGTACTTCACATAACGCTGACCGTAACCCCACGACAAAGCACCATCGGGCGTCTGTTGGAAGCCCATCATAATGCCTGAACGATAGATGCTTTCCATATCGTGGATCAAGTCAGCATGGAGATACCAACGGACTTCACCCTTAGAGTCAATGATGGCGTTTTCAGGCGCAAAGCTCCATTCCAGCGCACCACCCATTGGATTATTCCAAATTGCACGAGCAGCCTGAGGGGGCGCAGGAATCAAATTGTTCACTAAATAAAGGCGATCTGAGAAGTCTTTGTGTGTTTTGACAACTTCAACATCAAATGTCGCATGTTTCTGGCCTGGCGTACCATTGCTGTCCGTGTAGACAGGCGCGGTCCACATGCGATAGGTATCCTTGAATTTTTCAGCTTTCCCATTGAAATGACGGGTATAGCTGATTTCAACAGTATTTTGATAATCTGGGTAAAGCCCAAAGATTGGCACACCGCCATGCGTCAAGATTTCGTTGTCAGCAACCGTGTACTTAATTTCCTGACCGTCCTTTTTCGGAACAATACGGACAGTCGCATCAGTAATGACATAGCCACCCGTACGAACCACCGCGGTCAAAGGTGAGATACGGTACGGGTTAACGACCACCTCGCCCATATGGCCACCCTGTGTACCATACGTTACAGCAGGCCCAGAACCGCCGGCAGCCAAAACGCTACCAGCTAACAATCCGCCCAAAGCCAACGTTGCAAGTTTGGTCTTAGAAAAAACCTTCATGTCTTCTCCTTTTGAGGTTTTTATCGAGATGCGACAAGTGTAATTTTTCCTTTCCTGAAGTTCTATCCTTGTCTTTACGCCTCGTGAACCTCAAAATGCGAAGGACATTTTCACTTTTTGCATTGATGTCAGTGTCGTGACTCTAGGCCACCTTATGAGTAGTGACTACAATGCTCTCTTCGACTATTGTTCCCGTTTGGAGTTTTTATGACTGACAATTCCGACAAGTTGGATTTTGCTCTCATCCGCTTTTTGCTAACTCTCGTTCAAACACAGAGCATGCAGCAAACTGCGAACCTATTGAATTTAAGCCAATCTGGTGCGAGTCGAAAATTAGCAAAGGCCTCTGAGATCTTTGGTACAGAACTCTTCATTCGATCGGGTTTTCGAATGATTCCCAGTGCAAAAATGAACGAACTTCACCCAAAGCTCGAAGTTTTGCTCAAACAGCATGAATCGCTTTTTGCATCGAGCAATGCATTTAAACCCGCTTCCATGGATCGTATTTTCAATATTGCCACCATGGATCATGGCATCTTGGCGATTCTTGGTCCGGCCATTGGTCCTCTATTACGCGAAGCGCCCAACATTCAAATTAATTTTATTGAGTCTAAAAGCACTTCTTGGTCACAATTACGACATGGTGAAGTCGACATTCTCGCTTATCCCTATGCCAACATTCCCTCGGACTGTGATTCGTTGCCGCTCTATAAATGTGATTATGCCCTAGTCGTGCGTCAAGGCCACCCTCTTGAAAAACGTCTTCAAGACCATGGCACATTGACTGCTGATGATGTCATCAGTTATCCGAGAATTTCGATCACTGTCAATCGACATACCGAAAACTCCGATTACGAACTATCGCCCATTAATGCCTTAGATAATCAGCGAACTGCTATAACGTTGCCATATTTTCTAGCCGCGCCTATGTTACTCACTGACACAGATTGCACTTTGCAGATGCCTCTCGTCTCTGCGCAAATGCTAAGCAAAATGCTCCCTGTCTCAGTACTACCAACAACAGACATGAACAAAACACAATTCGAACCACGTCTAGTCTGGCATCGAAGTCAAGGCACCGACCCAAGTCATCAGTGGTTGCGCGCCATGATCGCCCTACATGTACGCGACTTTATTAAAAATCAAAGCGACATAGTCACCGACAAGATCTAACACACTTCGAAGACTTGGACGCTTCACGATCGAAACAGTTTTTATCTTTCGATTTCATTCCCTTTCAGGGAATTTAATGGCCAATACCCCTCTGAGGATATTGGCCATTTTAATTTTGAGCCATTCTGGCAAAGGAGATCCAGTAGGTGAAAATTTCATATAAGCGTTGCTCTAACCGAAGAAGATTTTAGTACCTACGAAAAGACCTCAGTCGGTTTGAATGACGAAACGCAAAACCGGTCGATTGACCTCTAGTGATCAGGTCAAATACTCAACACGTATTGTCTGGCATGACCGACTCAATGGTGACGCGGAAAGCCAATGGCTACGCAGTATCTTTGTTGCATATGCTCGACCAATTGCTGGAGATGTCACGCTTGACGATATGAATGACTAAAGATCAAGTGCTGTCTAACAAGATCCTTTGCCGCCTTTCTTCAACACGATTATTTTAATCAGCTATCCCACTAGCAAACCCTTAGGATTCACCGTGTTCGCTTAATAATATATAAATTTGTTATATGTAATAATTCGTTAATTCGCACTCTGGCGCACGGTTTTCACGGTTATGATGCAGACATCTTACACATTTACCTATTTCTCACCTTTAAGGACACCGCTATGCTGACCGATGCCCAAAAAGACGTTATCCGTGCCACCGTGCCTGTACTTGCCGAAAATGGCGTTGCGTTGATTTCGCATTTCTACAATCGCATGTTGACGCATAATCCTGAGTTGCAGCAGGTCTTCAACATCACTCACCAGAAGACAGGCCATCAGGCGAAGGCGCTCGCAGGTGCAGTATTGGCCTATGCTCAACACATCGACAATCCTGCCGTGCTGATGTCGGCCGTGAAGCACATCGGTCACAAGCACGCCTCTGTCAATATTCGTGCTGAACACTATCCGATCGTGGGTCTTCACCTCATCGAAAGCATCAAAGAAGTCCTTGGTGCTGGTGCAACGCCTGAAGTGATCGATGCTTGGACCAAGGCCTATGAACAACTCGCTCAGATCATGATTGGCTTTGAAGCTGATCTGATCCAAAAGGGTGCTCTTCAAAAGGGTGGCTGGTCTGGCTGGCGTAGCTTTGTAGTTCAAAAGAAGACGGTTGAAACGCCGAATGTCACAACCTTCACGCTCGTGCCCGTTGATAAGGGTGGCGTTCCTCAAATGGTCGCAGGCCAGTATGTGTCTGTGAAGCTCTACCTCCCAGCCTTGGGTCTGGTGCAACCGCGTCAATATACAGTCACGAAGGCAACTGACTCTGAACTTCAGATTTCTGTGAAGCGTATCGGCATGGTCTCCTCTGCCCTTCATGACGCTCCCGAAGGGACGGTGGTTGAACTCACGCCGCCGATGGGTGAATTCAACCTCCCCGAAGGCAACCGTCCGCTCGTGATGATTTCTGCCGGTATTGGTGTGACGCCGATTGTGGCCATGCTCGAAGCCGCTGACGCTAACCGTCAGATCAAGCTCTTGCACGTTTGCAAGTCTCAAGAAGACTTTGCGCTTCGTACCCGTGTTGAAGCCGCCGTCAATGGTGATGCAAATCGCACGCTCCAGGTCCACACGACAGAAAACGGCAAGTGGACGGCTGATCAATTGGCCGCCCTTGTGACGCCAGACGCTGACTACGTCATTTGCGGACCCGACGGCTTCATGAAGACCGTGATCGATACCCTTAAGGGTCATCAGGTTGACGACGCTCGCATCCACTACGAACGTTTTGGTGTGGGTTCGATCTAACCGTCGGTTGAGTTAGCCTCATTAACCACCGAACGCCTGATAGGTTTTATACTTATCAGGCGTTTTAGTTAGTGGCTAGGTCGACAGAGCTTTCGCATGGCAGGGTACGGATCAACGGCCTTGATTTTCCCTAACGCGATCCGACGATAGATGGCCGACTTCATATCGATCGTGAGCCTGTGGTAGTCCCATGACTTACAGTCTCGCGGGAACTCCTCGGTCGTTTCAACCAACCAATCTGGGTGACGCGCAGCAATCGATACCATTAATCGATCAAGCAAAGCTTGAAGGCTTGGCAAGGCACGCACTAAGAGAGTTGTACCGTCAACAATATAATAAAAACCCGTCGCAGCCACGAGGTTCACGAGTTCATCAAAGGCCTCTGAAGGCGCTGTGGTACACACGCGATAGATGGGGCGTGTTGCCCAAATCCAAACGGGGTACCAATGATGTTGTGCAGCCCACTGACGTAACAGCCTTTCAAAAGACGCCACGTGCGGGTGGTCTAACAAGGCGCTCCTGAAAGCATCCATTTCTAGCGTATAAGCCACGTTAGAGTCACTATCGGGAACGGAATGCGCGTGTATTTTTTCTTCTAAAGCCGTCTCTAAGGTTGCCAAAACAATATCTTGAACGGCAAGTTTTGCGTGCGCGACGCAATGAGAATCAGCTAAGGCTTCAGAAGCAGCGTCTGCCAACGAACGTTCGTCAGCGCTCAAG
>Shorty_p1__coassemble_1310_pt1 | contig 27614 bp, 24 predicted proteins | sample Shorty_p1__metabat2_high_PE_029 | metagenome-assembled genome bin Shorty_p1 | reverse complement strand
GCTATTCGGGCGTTTTAGTTCCGGATGGTAGATTTAGCAGATTTTGAGGAACGGTTAGGTTCGGGAAGATGCCCATGTCCAAATCACCACGAATGAGGTCGCGGTTATAACTTTGACCTGGTTGGCGAAATTCGATACTCAAATGAGGGCAGTCTTTAAAAAGCTCAAGAAAGGCAGGTGCAAAAAAGGTTGTGATGGCACGATCGACAGCACCGATTTTAAAGATTCGATTGAGTGATGTAGGATCAAAAGTCGAAGTCTCAAAGAGTTTTCCGTAGGCCGAGAGGAGCTGTAACGTTGGCTCATATAACGCGTGACTGCGAACGGTCGGCGTCATGCCATGCGCATAACGATGAAAGAGTTCGTCACCAAACATCTCGCGCAATTTGCCGAGCATGCGACTCGCAGCGGAGGGACTGATGCCAGTGGCGTCAGCTGCTTCGGATAAATTTCGGAGTTCGTAGAGTTTGATGAAGAATCGTAAAGCTTCGATATTCATGGTGGTCGGCCTTGTTGTTTAGCTTTTTTAACCATTTTAGGGTCATTTCAAGACGAAATGAATCCGACATACGATTCAGCTTCAAGCGTTTTGTGTTACTCAGTAGTTATCGCTCGAAATTTACAATTCTTTATTTCTCTTTGGCTATCAAAACAAAAACCCGACATTGCTGCCGGGTTTGAGTGTTGGAGACACTGAATTATTTTCGGATACTACGCGTATACATCACGCTACCTTTTTCGTTGTACGTCTGAGCATAGACGCCCGTGGAATTCGCAATGGTCACCGATGAGCCTGTATAGCCAAGCAAGGTGCCAGGACGCGTATACAAAACCTTGCCGCGTTCGCCATAAACAAAGACGACGTTGCCGCGTTGTTCAGCTGACGTAATCGCCATAATGCTCTCCTCAAAGATGGTCATGATGCCTTTATGTTAGCAAAATGATGGTGTGTCAGGCGGCTAATGACCTCTGATTGCCGAGTCAACACCTCAACAAAACCCCGATAAAGTTCACCCAAAGACAGGCTATTTGTCGCCAATATTTTCGACTCGTCGACCTTTGTCGCCCTGGTTGAATAGAATTGCAAGACAGTCGATTTTCCGCAATTTGACTAAGCAAAACACCTAAAAGCCTTTGCCCAAAAAAAGCTCATAACGCTCATAGAATGAATGGTCAATTCCCGTTTGTCGTTACGGCTCGACTAGACATTAGGGACACAATAACGATGAGCTATGAAGGCATTCACTTATGCACTCTCAATTTGAAGACGCCGCCATTGAAGCGGCACTGATTTTGGCTGATGGGACGGTATTTCGTGGCGTGAGCGTTGGCGCGCCCGTGACGCACGTTGCTGAAGTGGTTTTTAATACCGCCATGACGGGCTACCAAGAAATTCTGACCGATCCGAGTTATACGGGACAGATGGTGACCTTGACGGGGTCACACGTCGGTAATGTCGGCGTCAATTTAGCCGACCAAGAAGGGGGACGAATCTACGCCGAAGGGTTGATCGTGCGAGATTTACCAGCGACCTACTCAAACTATCGTGCGACTGAAAGCCTCACGCATTACCTGAAAGCTCAGGGCGTGCCCGCCATTGCGCAAATCGATACGCGCCACCTCACACAGTATTTGCGTACGAAGGGTGTACAAGCGGGTGCGATCGTGGTCGCGCAAAATGGAACGCTCACCGAGGAGGAGCTCGACAGAGCATTGGCGAAAGTCAAGGCGTGGCCGGGGCTCAACGGCCTTGACCTCGCCAAGACCGTCACATGCGACGCGCCCTACGAATGGACACAAGGGTCGTTTGCCTTTAAGAAGGGGCAAACGCCAGAAGGCTTTAATGAGACCGTGCCCTTGACGCGCCACATTGTCGCTTATGACTTTGGTGTCAAAACCAACATTCTTCGTCTGTTGGTGGATCGCGGTTTGAAGGTAACCGTGGTGCCGGCAACCACACCCGTCAACGACGTGTTGGCCATGAATCCTGACGGCGTCTTTTTGTCTAATGGGCCAGGCGACCCAGCCGCTTGCCACTACGCAATTGAGGCTGCCAAGGTGCTCATCGAAAAGAAGATGCCACTTTTTGGGATTTGTTTAGGCCATCAGATCATGGGTTTGGCCGTGGGTGCGAAGACCCTCAAGATGAAGTTTGGTCACCATGGCGCTAACCATCCCGTGGTAGATCTGCGAACCCGCGAAGTATATATCACTAGCCAAAATCATGGCTTTGCGGTGGACGCAACGACTTTACCCGCAAACGCCAAGGCTACGCATCAATCGCTTTTTGATGGATCACTTCAAGGCTTTGAATTAACGGACGCGCCCGCTTTTTGTTTTCAGGGGCACCCGGAAGCAAGCCCAGGTCCCCACGACATCGCGCCCTTATTTGACCACTTCCGCGCCTTGATTGACGAGGCCGCAAAAGCGCGTGGTTAAACGTGGGTCAGAGAATGCGACCTTCAGACAAAAATAGCGGACATATTGCGAGATAGAGATAAAAATGCCAAAGCGTACAGACATTCAATCGGTTTTGATTATTGGTGCTGGTCCCATCATCATCGGGCAAGCGTGTGAATTTGACTATTCGGGGGCGCAAGCCTGTAAGGCCTTGCGTGAAGAAGGCTACCGCGTGATTTTGGTGAATTCCAATCCCGCGACCATCATGACTGACCCTCAGACGGCCGACGTTACCTATATTGAACCCATCACGTGGGAAGTCGTGGAGCGCATCATTGCTAAAGAACGTCCTGATGCCATTTTGCCCACGATGGGCGGTCAGACGGCTTTGAATTGCGCCATGGATTTAGCGCGTCACGGCGTTCTTGATAAGTATGACATCGAACTCATTGGCGCTAAGCCCGATGCCATCGATAAGGCCGAAGACCGTGAACGCTTTAAGGCAGCGATGGAACGTATTGGTTTAGAGTCCGCACGCTCTGGCGTTGCGTATTCGCTTCGTGAAGCTAAAGCCCTGCAAGCGCAGTTTGGCTTCCCGACCGTGATTCGTCCGTCCTTTACGCTAGGTGGTTCTGGCGGCGGCATTGCCTATGACATGGCAAGCTTTGAAGAAATCTGTAATCGCGGCCTTGAGCTCTCGCCCACGCATGAACTCTTAATTGAAGAGTCGCTCTTAGGTTGGAAAGAGTACGAAATGGAAGTCGTGCGCGATACGGCTGACAATTGCATTATCGTCTGCTCCATTGAAAACTTTGACCCGATGGGTGTACACACCGGGGACTCGATCACCGTGGCGCCGGCACAAACGTTGACGGATCGTGAGTATCAGCGCATGCGTGATGCCTCGATGGCCATCTTGCGTGAGATTGGCGTCGATACGGGTGGCTCCAACGTGCAGTTTGCGGTGAATCCCAAAGACGGTCGTATGATCGTCATTGAAATGAATCCGCGTGTGTCAAGATCGTCTGCTTTGGCTTCTAAGGCGACGGGCTTCCCGATTGCGCGTATTGCGGCCAAGTTGGCTGTTGGGTATACGCTTGACGAATTGCGTAACGAGATGACAGGTGGTTTGACGCCAGCGTCCTTTGAACCCACGATTGACTATGTCGTGACGAAGATGCCGCGCTTTGCGTTTGAAAAGTTCCCTGCAGCAAACGACCGCTTGACGACTCAGATGAAGTCTGTGGGCGAAGTGATGGCGATGGGGCGCACCTTTAAAGAGTCGCTTCAAAAAGCCCTGCGTAGCTTAGAAACAGGGCACGATGGGCTCAACGAAACGGGCGAAACGAATCTTGAAACTCTCAAGTATGAAGTCTCGGTGCCTGGACCCAACCGTATCTTCTATTTGGCTGATGCCATTCGTCAAGGTGTCACTAATGACGAACTCTATGCCTGGTCGGCTATTGATCCTTGGTTCTTGGCGCAAGTGCGTGAGATCGTCGAACTCGAAGCAAAAGTGAAGGGGACGGCTTTTGATACCCTAACGGACGCTGACTGGCTTTATTTGAAGCGCCAAGGTTTTTCTGATAAGCGTTTGGCGACTTTGTTGGCTAGCACTGAAAAAGCCGTGCGTGAAGCACGCGTGGGCTTTGGTGTGACGCCCGTCTATAAGCGTGTCGATACGTGTGCTGCTGAATTTGCCACGACAACTGCGTACCTCTACTCGACCTATGAAAAGGTCTGTGAAGCGAATCCCACGACGAAACAAAAGATCATGGTGTTGGGCGGTGGCCCCAACCGTATCGGTCAAGGGATTGAATTTGACTATTGCTGTGTGCATGCTGCCAAGGCGCTGCATGAAGCTGGTTACGAAACCATTATGGTGAACTGTAACCCTGAGACCGTCTCTACGGACTTTGATACGTCTGACCGACTCTACTTTGAGCCTGTAACCTTTGAAGACGTTTTGGCGATCTGTGAGGTTGAAAAGCCCGTGGGTGTCATTGTGCAGTATGGTGGTCAGACGCCTTTGAAGCTTTGCCGCGCCTTAGAAGCAGCCGGTGTTCCGATCATCGGGACGACGCCAGACGCCATTGACTGTGCCGAAGACCGTGAACGCTTCCAGCATCTGATTCAAAAACTCGGTTTGGTGCAGCCGCCTAATCGTACGGCACGTACTGAAGAAGAAGCTTTAGTCTTGGCTGACGAAATCGGTTACCCGTTGGTGGTGCGTCCTTCTTATGTGTTGGGTGGTCGTGCGATGGATATCGTGCATAGCCCGGACGCTTTGAAGCGCTATATGACCGAAGCCGTCTCGGTGAGTAACGAAAGCCCGGTACTACTCGATCGCTTCTTAGATGATGCGATTGAAATGGACGTCGATGCTGTGTGTGATGGTGACGAAGTGCAGGTCGCTGGCGTCATGGAGCATATCGAACAAGCTGGCGTTCATTCGGGGGACTCTGCTTGCGCGTTGCCACCCTATAGTCTTTCTGACGATGTGGTCAACGAAGTCAAGCGTCAGACCCGTCTCATGGCGAAGGCCTTAGGTGTCGTTGGGCTCATGAATGTGCAATTTGCCGTTAAAGATGCGCATAGCGAAACGCCCACGATTTATGTCCTTGAAGTGAATCCCCGTGCATCGCGTACGGTACCCTTTGTCTCGAAAGCAACGGGGCAGTCGGTCGCAGCGATTGCTGCTTTAGTGATGGCCGGTGCCAAACTCAAGGATTTGGGTGTCAATTTAGAGACGACGCCTAAGTATGTGAGTGTCAAAGAAGCGGTCTTCCCGTTTGCGAAGTTCTTGGGTGTGGATCCAGTCTTGGGGCCAGAAATGCGCTCTACTGGTGAAGTCATGGGTGTCGGTGAAACCTTTGGTGAAGCCCTCTTTAAGAGTCAGCTCGCTGCAGGATCACGTTTGCCTGAAAAGGGGCGCGTCTTTATTTCAGTCAAAGAAGAAGATAAGCCTAAGGCCGTTGTTTGTGCTCACCGCTTACACATGGCTGGCTACCCGTTGATTGCGACCGCAGGTACCGCCAAGGTGATTCAGAGTGCTGGGATTCCTTGTAAGGTGATTGGTCGTGTGGGTGATCCAACCGGTGACGCGGTTCGCTTGATGAATGAGGGTGACATAACGCTTGTCATTATGTCGGTAGCTGAAGAAGAGGGCGAATTGATGGATGCACGTTCGATTCGTCAGACGGCTTTAGCGAGTCAGATCACTTACTACACCACGATGGCGGGTGGCCTAGCCGCAGCTGAAGGCATTGGTCACCTACGCAATATGCAGGTCAATCGCTTGCAAAGTTTGCATAGTAGTTTGGTGGATTAAGCGCCGTATTGATTAAGCAGATGGCTGGTTCGAGAGTGGATCAGCCATCTTTGGTTTGTGAGGTGTGGGTAGCTTTAAAGTGACGAGGTGCGATCGTTTTTAAGAGTTGCACGCACTTTGGATGAGGTATGTTCGACAGTGCTCATCGGTGTAGAGGTTGCTCAGTGAGTGTGATTTCTCCATCAACCCACTTGAAATCGAGTTATTTGTCTTTTAGAGGATCGTATAGCGTTTCAATTGAAGACGTGACGAGAGGCGAGTGCGTGGTCACAAAGACTTGCGTGTTCACATGGGTACCGTGTGCCATATAAAGAACATCAATGGCTTCGAAGAGCGCAGGGACGATCGAGCGTTGCCAGCGCGGATGAAGGTGAGATTCAACCTCATCGATCAAAACCGTCATGCGAGTGTCGATCTTCTTTCCTTTGAGTTTAATGATTTCAGCATGTTCGTTAACAGTCCAACCAGCATATAGGCGAGTTCGGCAATTCGCTGAATGCCTGAAGAGGCTTGAGTGATAGGGACTGTCACACCATAAGGCATGTTGATGGTTGGTATTCTCCGTGAGTCGTTGACGTCCACTCGCATAGGAAGTCCTGCCGAATACGTTTCACCTAATGGCGACAAGGCTTTAAGCACGCCGTTCATTTGATTGGCCAAATAACCGTACGATCGACTATCGGACCATGTCGACAAGTCTGTGATCATGCCATTACACAATATGGCATCACCTACGCCATTAAGTCCGTTATACACTTCTTTATTGGTTAAAAAGAGTGCTTGTGGCGTTTGTTCGTGCTGTGTGCGACAAGGTCTTTCGGCGTCATAAATGGCACAACTACCATCGGCCATGACGTAAAGAATCAATCCCGGCGTAACAGGATTGTCTTTACTGAATGTCCACCGATCAGTGTCAGGAGAAAAAGTGGCTCTTGTGTTGGCTTCCTTTTGTAAGCCTGGAATTTGAGCCTCAATAGTGCTTTTTGCCGTGGCTAAAGTTTGGCGAGCAATCGTGCCTCTTTTCAGATGAGGATTCACGACGCCTGGCCACTGGTGCGTCATGGCATACCAAATGATGTCGAGTAAAAAACTTTTACCTAATCCATTGTCTCCTGTTATCAAATTAAGGCGCTCTGCAAAGGAGACGTCGATATTTTGGTATGGACCAACGTTTGCCGTCGTTAACGTACGAATCATAAGTTGAGTGCTGCTGGAAAGATGCTGGTCATTTGGTATAGGCCGTTTGGCATTTTTGCTGTAGCAACTGGCGGTTTTAAGAGTTGATGTTCTGAAGAGCAGGTTGTGCTTTACGCCAACAATTTAAGTGCAATCGTTTGGTGAACGACGATAGTTTCGAAACCAACATCTATAATCTATAGACATCTTGCAGCTAATACCGTCCGAGTACAGACTTTTTTCTCCGCAACTATGAAATATCCGATTGGCATTCAAACCTTTGATCAAATCATTGAGCATGGTTTTGTTTACGTTGACAAGACCGATATGGTTTATTCGCTTGCCACAGAGGGCAAAGTTTATTTTTTGAGTCGTCCTCGCCGTTTTGGCAAGAGCCTTTTGTTATCGACCTTCAAAGCCTATTTTGAAGGTAAGCGCGCGTTGTTCCAAGGATTAAAGATAGAAGCCTTAGAAACGGATTGGCATTCTCATACGGTCTTTCACTTTGATTTCAACGGCATCGACTATACGCTGCCCAATGCCTTACGAGCGAAGTTGGAAGGCTATTTGTCCCGATGGGAGGCTGACTTTGGCATTTCGAAGGGACCTGACTTTAATTTGGCGTCTCGCTTCGAACAAATCATAAAGGCTGCTGCGCTTAAAAGCGGTCGCGCTGTTGTCGTGCTCATCGACGAGTACGACAAGCCATTACTTGATGCCTTGGAAAAAGATGCCAATTTGCTCGAAGAGAATCGGGAGATTTTGAAAGCTTTTTATGGCGTTTTCAAACAAGCTGACGCGGATATTCGTTTTGTTTTTCTGACCGGTGTCACGAAGTTTTCACAGGTGAGCGTGTTTAGCGGTTTCAACCAGCCGATTGATATCAGTATGGTTCGAAAGTACGAGGCAATTTGCGGGATCACTGAGCCGGAGCTCTATGAACGGTTTGGAGATTCGATTAGCGAGTTGGCTCAGGTTTATGGCTATAGTGAAGCCGAGGTTCGCTATGAATTAAAGAAATATTATGATGGCTATCACTTCAGCGAAGGCATGACAGATATCTACAATCCGTTTAGCCTTTTGAACGCTTTCTACGCGATGGCCATTCGTGACTATTGGTTCGCAACGGGCACACCGTCCTATTTGATTCGCCTTATGAATCATTTTCAAGAAGGCATTGATGCGCTTTCCGGCAAGTACTATGAATTGGATGCCTTTATCAACTACAAGGCTGATGTCGAATATCCGTTGCCGATGATCTATCAAAGCGGGTATTTAACAATCAAAGATTATGACCGGCGCCGCAATACTTTCCTTTTGGATTTTCCAAATAACGAGGTGAAGACGGGCTTTTTAACGATGGTGGCGTCCAACTATTTGCAAACCCAAGAGAATGTAGGCAATTTGGCTAAAAATCTATCATTCGCTTTGGAAGATGGCGAACTAGATGTATTCAGGAAGTTGCTCACCGCCTTTTTGGCTAGCATCCCATATTCGATGCGGCGTAAGTCAAACGAACCTGAACGGGAACGATATTTTCAATACACTTTCTATTTGTTGCTTCGCCTAATGAGCGTCTATACCGTTTTTGTTGAACAAGTGCAAAGTGAAGGGCGCGTGGATTGTATCGTCGAGACGCCCAAGTTTGTCTATATCTTTGAGTTCAAGCTTGACGGTTCTGCACAAGAAGCTTTGCAACAAATTCAAGATAAAGGCTATGCACGCCCTTATGAAGCCGAAAGACGTAACGTTAATCTGATTGGCGTGAATTTTTCTTCTGAAACCGGCACCATTAGTGACTGGGTGGAGATAACAGTTCCATCTCAGATATTTTGAAATGATTCCATAGTTTGGCGACGAATGCCCGCTTAGGTAAGCTTGGTATCACCAGACCTAATCGCACTGGCAATGGTTGATTTGATCACTTCTGCATCGAATTCATCAAGTCTCACGATTTGCCGATACGATTTGATGGTTGCTTTATGAGTCAAGCGATCAACGCCATGGCGAAGCGCTTTCTCAACCTTAAAGAGAGTGCCGAAACGTTGCCATGATGGTAATGTCTCCAAAGGGTGTCCCATGTCTTTCAGCATGTAACGCAAGGCTTGGTGCGATTTTCCATTTAAAATTCGGGTCGCTTCTTTCGCGTTCATCCCTTGATGACGTAAAGACCAATAAACAAATTGGTTCATGGCGTTCCGACCTGCATCAACATAACGCCATAAAAAATATTGCTGGATGAGATCAATATCGGATAGAAATAACGCACGACAATCAAAAACGGCGTGTTTTCCAAGTTGCAGAGAAAAGTCAGCACTAGCAACGCCTGCCAAAATTGTTGTGATTTTTTGTAGACGACAGCTGTACGGCTCGTTCTGCATATCAACAAGGAGAGAGATTTCATCACTTTGTGTGTAAGCTAGTTCAATTTTCAATGGTTGCATGAGGAGTGAATGCACTGTATGCAACATAAAGCGATGAAAACGATCGTCAAATGGCTTCTCAAAGTGGTCATGAGTGAGACGACCAAAACCATGACCGTCAAGTCGCACAATTAAATAGCGGGTCGGAACTCTTTGTTCAGCTTGTTGTTCAAATTGCTTGAAGGTTTTGTTGATGCTAGAAAGGGTCATTGGTTTTCCATGGCTCGATAAGAAAATCACCGTTTTCGGCTACAACGTGAAAAAGTGTGTCAAATCCCTCGTCCAATAAAGGATATTCCAACACAGATGCAATAGATCGAATAGCTACGTCAGGTACTCTGGCTTTTCCTTGACGTTGTGAATTACGAACGAGACATTCGCTCACCTTTGATCGTAAGAAGTAACCAACAATTCTGTAACCAGCTTGAGACGCAAGTGGAATATAGCGTTGTCTGTCTTGACGCGTTGGATTCGTGTTGTCAATCACGATATCCACTTGTTCAGACAGTGCTTGGAGAAAAGTTAGTTCTTCACGTGGTCTTTTATGGAGTCGATCCAGGCTGATATGTCGACAATGAGGTAAGATGCGCTGCACAAAACTAGATTTGCCGCTGCCAGGCAGCCCTATCATGATAAAAAGAGTAGGTGTTTCAAGATGGTGGGGCATGATTAAAGTTAAGTTGATAATTTAATTTGATTATCGATGCGGTTGCGTCCATCTATGTCGCAGTTGAGTTGTGGTGATGGCATCTTTGAGAGAAAGTGCTTGTTGGAATCGATTAAAAAGCTAAATAAGTTGCTCCATCTAATAGAAGATCGAGTTCATCCACGACTTTTGTGGAGCTGTCCTTTGCCTTCAAACGTAATATGGCAAATGTTGAAGCCGTCAGATGAGTATGATGATTTTTCACGACAGAACAAATAGCTTTTATTCGTCGCTCTATAATGAATGTCAATACAAGGTCATTTTGATACGTTAAGCTACTGCCTGGTTTAGGGGAAATAAATTCCATGTTGGATCCAACAAAGATTCCTAAAGGTGCTCAGTCCTTCAATAAACTGCGTGAGGCCGGGCAAATTTATGTCGATAAAACAGACATGATTTTTGAGATTGCGCAGTTTGATGGTACATTTTTTCTTGCAAGACCACGTCGCTTTGGAAAAACATTACTGGTTTCGACTTTTGCTTCTCTTTTTGAGCACGGGTTGCGTGACTTTCAAGGTCTAAAAATTGCGTCTTTGTGGAAAGATAAGACCTACGAAGTGATTGACCTCAATTTTTCGTTGGTGGTCGACTTTTCGTCCGTTGAGTCATTTAAACGAAAGTTTTTTGCTTACTTGTCGATTTGTCTCGAACCGCACGGTTTCGTGGCATCAGGTGATCCTGAGCGCTTTGTTTTTGAGTTTGGCCGTTGGTTACGATCGCACGACAATCATTCACTCGTACTCTTAATTGATGAGTACGATGCGCTGCTAACGAGCGTATTACATGACCGAGAACTATTTGATGGCGTGCAGTCAGTTTTGCGAGAGCTCTTTAATTGGATCAAGGCTGCTTCGTCAGTGTTTCGATTTGTTTTTATCACTGGCATCACGCGGTTTAGCCATACGAGTATTTTTTCTGGTTTCAATAATTTGACGGATCTCTCGCTAGATCCCAAGTATGGCACGCTGATTGGTATTACTGAGGAGGAGCTTCAGTCTTATTTTGGAGAATATTTGAAGGACGCAGCAGATGCTTGTCAGGTCACTGTACCAAAGCTCATCTATCGTTTGAAAACTTATTACGATGGTTTTTGTTTTGATAGGGACGGTAGCACGCATGTTTTTTGTCCTTGGTCCATTCTCTGCTTTTTGTTCAACCGAAACTACACGTTTGAGAATTTTTGGTTTGAGTCTGGTGGACAACCGAATGTGTTGATGAATTATTTGGCACTACGGAAATTAAAAGCGCCCTTCAACTTTAGCGAAACCGTTTCTCTCAATCCAAACCAATTGCTATCAAGCCGCCCGTATGACCAACTCGATGTGGACGTGCTATTGCACCAGACAGGCTATTTGACCATTCGATCAGTCACTCAAGGCGGACTTTTAACCCTGGGCTATCCTAATCGAGAAGTCGAGGCTTCGATGGCGCAGCTTTATGTACAGATGATGACCGACGAAGACGATCGAGATGTTGATCAGCTACTTGATGCGTTCATGTCTGGTGATGCCGATCAGGTCGTTGCCGATCTGAATAAGGTTTTCAATGCCATTAATTATGAGCGTTATCCGATCCAAAACGAGGCAGCGTTGCAAGCCTGCTTGCAACTTCTATTTATTGGCATGAAGCTTAGCCCGCGTGTTGAGGTACATTCTGCGCATGGTCGTAGTGATATCGAATTGTTGGCCAAAGACTTTTATTGGGTATTGGAGCTTAAGTTTTCACGATCTGGCATTGACGCCAATGCTTTGTGCTTAAGTGCTGTCGAGCAGATATTAGAGAAACGTTACGGTGAAACGCCACATCAAAAGCCATTAGTTCGATTGGCCTTGGTATTCGATGGCACATCGCGGCAGATTACAGCCTGGAAGAAGGTTTGAACGAGTACATGAGCCAATGGCTGTGGAGATTGAACGCATGATGGCGGTGCCTCGCAAGAAGCTGCCGCCATTTATATATCAGCTCATCAAAAGAGATTGTCAGCCCTCGTTGTCTTCACGTTCGAGGCGCTCCGGATAGGCTTCAAAGACGAGATTAAATTGAGTCCAAACTGGACCACAGGCCATGCCGCCAGCGAGGTTGCCTAGAATAAAGTTACTGTCAGTTGCGATCATTTGGTTGGGATTGCCGTTGTCGCCATGAAAGAGTTCAGGACGTGTTTGGTCTTCAAAGATGGATTTGCCAAGTTCGTTAAAAGCAATTAAGTCACCATCTAAGAAGGCAGCTAGGCAATGTTCGCAGAGATCTAAACGATCTGGATTTGCAATATCATGTCCGCAAATTGGACAGAAAAGGTTAAGAGGTTGATTGCCAAAAGGTGATTCGATGATGATGGTAGGAATGCAACGCGTTGTCATGCCAAGGATTCCAGCGTGAGTTAAGAAAACCATAGTGCGATGTCGTTCAAAAGCCATGCACTTTTGTGAAGCATCGTGAGTTCACAAGACAACAATAACAGCGCTTGCGTCAGTCGAGAGCGCGGTCAAAAAAACAGCTACCGAGGAGGTCGGTAGCTGTCAATGGCGGTTCTTGCAATATCCTTAGGCCCAATACGGAATATAGCGGCGTAATCGTGGGCCAGCTTCAGGGTCATACGGTTTGATGAGGTTTCTCGAAAGCGCTTCTTTAATAATACGGCTGATTGCGGCTGAACTTTTTGATTCAATACCGAAGCGATTACGCAAAGTGGCATTGGTCATAGGTTCATGATTCACATATTTGAGTACGCAATGCTGATAACAGATTTCAAGCTTTTCTTGTGTTGAATAATCCTTAAACGATTTGCATACGCCAATTACAACTTTGAAATTATCACCTGTATCCTCGAATTCTGGTGCTGGAAGGTTGGCTTTTTCGGTCGCATCAACAACTTTATCAATACCACTACCGCGTTCTTCACAAATGTACATGCGGCTCATCAGAGAGGCCAGCGCCTCATTTCGACTTCGAGGAGGACAATCAATTAAGCGAGCGGTGTCCACTAGAGGATGTCCAGGATTAACAATTTCAATCCTGTTGTCGAAAATTTCCAACATGGGACCTGTGCCTGGAATTCTGAAGTCTTGATGAATGAGCGCATTGGGTACCAATTCACGAAGGATGATGTCAGGATACATGTTGACCTCTTTGCGTAATGCATCACCAATGATTTCATGACTAGGCAACAAAGCTTTGATCAGCCTAATCGTGCCTTCAAAATCGACAGCATAGCCTTGATCACAAAGAAACTCCTTCTCTGTTTGCAAACGGTTATTGCCAACATACTTAACGATGCGCAGTGCCTTTCGAGCTAAAGAATCAAAATGGCTGAGATTTTGTGCAAAGCAAATGGCACCAAGGTTGGTTATAGAGTAGAGACCGTTAATTTCTTTTATGAGCAATTGATCCTGAACCATTCGCTCCAAAAGGGCTTCTTGCGTTTTGGGTCTCGTCAGTGACATGCACTTCAAGTAGGCAGTGTCAGAGAGTAGGTTAAATACTTGATCGCCATTTAAAGACTTAGCGGCAATACGGGATTCAAATGATTTGTTATCAAAAGATCGCCAAAGTTTGCGTTCTTTTTCAGGAAAGTCTTGAAGTCGCTTTGTAGTGGAGCCGACTCGTATCCATTCATCGCCATCAAACTTCACGGGTGTGTTTGCTGCGGCAGGAATTTGGATCAGAATAACAGGTATGCCTTCTGCCGTTGAAAATTCGTAAGGTTGAAATTCGGTTTTTGGTGAAAGTTTTTGCTGCAACCAACTTTCGACTTCTTGTTGCTTATGCGTAGCGCCAGAAAAATGGACATGGGTACCTACGATTTCATGGGTTTTGTCATCAACGCCATAAACAATGTAACCACATTCCTTCTCAAGTAATGCTGCAGAGTTGGATAAGGCGGATATATATTTTCCAAGTTTCTCCTAGTCAGGGTTTGTATTAAATTCGACCCATTCTGTTTCATGTGGCATTTGAACCAACGCTTGGAGATGAAGTCGCAACTCTTCAATGGTAGGTTGATTAAGCATTTTTCAGTCCTCATCTAGATGACTGAATTATAGCGATTGCACAACTATTTATTAACTAAGTGTCAATAGTGCAAGTAATTGAAATCTAAAGGAATTAATTGGAAAACCTTTTGAAAAAAAATGAAAAAATATACAATTTGTCAAGAAGACTGTTGAATGAAGAAAGTGTCAAAAATCCTTCGTAGTTGCTACGCGATGGCGTTGATCGACCATGAACAATGAAAAGCGGCTTGGGAGTCATCCAAACCGGCTTCGGTGTTGATTGCCTTTTGGGATTACGTGGTCTTACCGTCCAACACACCCAAGAGACAGTATTCCATGATGGCTTTCTGGGCATGCAAGCGGTTTTCAGCTTCATCCCACACAACGGAATGCGGACCGTTAATCACGTCAGCCGTCACTTCTTCACCGCAGTGAGTAGGCAAGCAGTGCATCAAGACTGAACCGAACAGTAGAGTTAGGCAGTAAAAGAATTTTAGCCAGGAAAATTAAAAATGTCCCAAAATCAGATATTATGTCCCATAGTGTAACAAGTGCTTGGGAGGCGTCATGAAAAAACAAGTGATTGTCGATTTGATTCGCTACCACGTCGAAGGTAATGAATCGGGATTTCGGTCGCAGGCCTATGATATTGCGAACGAGTTTGAACAGATGGGAGATCACGAGATCGCTAGATTTATTCGCTTTCAGCTGTCTGGTGACTCTTGGGTTCCTCAAGATAGTTGTGAAATCGATTTACCTGGATTTTGGCAAAAAAGCACACCGAGTGATCAGCCACTGCCTCTTCCTGAAATTATTGTTGAGGATGTCATGGGAATCGTCAATGCAGTGGCTGAAAAACGTGGCGTTAATAAATTTTTGTTTATTGGCTCACCTGGAACTGGTAAAACGGAAACTGCAAAGCAAATTGCTAGACTATTGAGCCGTGATTTATTTATCTTGGATTTTACTCAACTGATAGATAGTCATTTAGGCGAGACGGCTCGAAATATATCAGAAGCTTTTCGGACAATGAGTGAAGGTACGATAGCTGAGCATTCAGTGTTTTTTTTAGACGAACTTGATGCTATAGCGATGGATAGGACCAACTCTAGAGATGTTCGAGAGATGGGACGAGTGACGTCGGCTTTTCTTAAACAATTAGATAGCTTGGATTCGAGAATCGTGGTTATTGCAGCGACAAATCTCCATAAGCATATGGATAAAGCAATAATCCGACGATTTGATGCAGTAGTTGATTTCAATAGATATGAAAAAGAGGATCTCTTGATGGTTGCGGATAGTCTGATGAAGCACTACTGCGCGCAATTTAAAAGAAAACAACCTGCAAAGCGACTGTACCATAAGGTTCTTTTATTACTTGACTCCTTACCTTACCCTGGTGATCTAAAAAATTATATTAAATCAAGTTTAGTTTTTAGTTCTTCAGATGAAGCAGATAGTTGCATTCGTAGATTGTATCGATCTGTTTTAAATGGGAGAGCACTAACAGCTGAAGAATTGCATCATAGAGGGTTTACTGTACGAGAAATTCAAACTTTAACAGGAGTATCTAAAAGCAAAGTGGCTCGAGATCTTCGGAGTTAGTAATGAATAATATTGTTATGTTAAAAGGTGCAATCCAAGATGAATCGAATACTCGTTTTGGTGGAGGGATTAGTTTTCCAAAAGGAAAAGATTATCCAATTGGACATCTTAATGAAATTCGTAATCAACTTGTTGAGATTAGGGAGTTTTGGAAAAAACATGACCAAATCGGTGGTATTCTTTTAAGTGTTCATTATAAAAAATTTGTTCCGAAGTCAGGGCGTGTTACCTATTTACTCGGGCTTAATTCAATTGAGAGTGCCAAAGCAAGCATTCGAGGAGTTAAGTTTGCTCTTCATGATGGTAAGCCTGAACATCATATTATTACGCATTTTTTCCGTAAAGATCATTTAGATGCTTGTATTGATAATCTAAAATATATTATTGATTATCTGAAGAATAAGGGGTTGGAATGGATTCGAGAAGGTGATTTTAGAAATATCGAGGAAGATATACTTGATCAGACTGTTATTAGTAAAACTAAAATTAAAGTAATTTTAAGGGATGCGGCCTGGGTAGAGAAAATCAATATTGAGCAAGATGTCGAAGAAGTTTCAGAAAATGGAATAGTATCATTTTACCGAACAGCGGTGCCAGTGCACACTATTTTATCCAAACTCGGAGTTAATCTGATGCCAGACGATGTTTTGGATAATTTGACGGTAAGATTAGATCCTCATAATTTAGATCTTATCAAGGCACAGGTTCCCTATTTAATTAGTATGCAAGCGAGGGATTTGACACTGATTCCTGAAGTTATTTCAGTTGAGCAGCCCGTTGCCCCCATAAAGATACCTGATCCTAAAGATGAGCCAATAATCGGTGTCCTTGATACACAGGTGTCAAAACAGGTTTATTTCAGCAAATGGATAGAGTCGCATAACGATCTGGAAGAGTCGGATCTTGAAAATAGCCAACATTTTAAGCATGGAACTCAAGTCTGTTCGATTATTGTCGATGGTCCAACAAGTAACCCAAAATTGCAGGATGGTTGCGGTCGGTTTCGTGTACGACATTTCGGCATAGCTAGAGAAGGTCGTAATAGTGTTGTTGAGCTTTTGAAAAAAATCAAAACGATTGTCATAAGTAATCCAGATATCGTGGTTTGGAATTTGTCACTGGGGGCGAGTACTGAAATTCGTTTTAATTCAATTTCACCAGCTGCGGCGGTATTGGATGAATTGGCAGCTAAATATAATGTTATATTTGTTGTTGCTGCTACAAATCGCCCGTGGACAATAAAAAATAACGATTACCGAATTGGTTCGCCTGCCGATGCTGTTAACGGATTAACAGTTGGTGCTGTTAACGGTTATGGTCAACCAACAACATACACTAGGCAAGGCCCTGCTTTACATTACTTTATTAAACCAGATGTGGCTTATTTTGGAGGTGAAGGAAAGGAATGTATAAGCGTTTGTAATAGTCTTGGCGAGGCCAAAGTAATTGGTACTTCATTTGCTGCACCATGGATTTCTAGAAAACTTGCATTTTTAATTCATAAAATGAGGTTCTCGCGGGAGGTGGCTAAAGCACTCATCATCGATAGCGCTCTTGGTTGGAAGAAAAATATGGGTGCGAGTTGGAAAAAGATCGGCTTTGGCGTAGTTCCTACACATATAAATAATATTCTTCGTTCAGAGAATAACGAAATCAGGTTTATCATTCATGGGGTAGCTTCAAAGTACCATACATTTCACTATATGATCCCAATTCCTAAGGATGAAAATGGAAAATTTTCATTTGATGTTAGGGCGACTATGTGTTATTTTCCAGACTGCTCCAGAGAGCAAGGTGTTGACTATACAACGAATGAATTAAGTTTTCGTTTCGGTCGAGTGAAAGTTAATAAAGGAAAACCAGAAATAAAACGACTGAATGAAGGAACTAAGAGAGAAAAAATCTTTGAAAAGGAACTAAGAGAGATTTTCCAGAAGTGGCAAAACGTTAAGGTCGAACGTCAAATAATATCACGTGGTTTAACGGCATATACAGATGCTTGGGGATTTGCAATTGAGATGGTTCACCGTGACAAAACAGTTTCTAAAAAGCAAATACCTTTTAGCATCGTAGTAACTTTAAGAGAAATAAACGATGTAAATCGGATGGGAGTTTTCAAGAAACTTTGTCAAATAAAAGGGTGGTCGATTGAAACTGTAGATATTGACGAGCGACTCAAAATTCAAGAAAGTTCACAGGAAGAGTTGGTCTTCAATTAGCCTTTGCATAGCATTATTAGATAATTTAAGTTCGACACAAAAAGGCGGCCTGGATATATTCCAAACCGCCTTTTTTGACAACCGCCTGATCGAGTTATTTCATTTTGCCGTCAAGTACGCCTAAGAGACAGTATTCCATGATGGCTTTCTGGGCATGCAAGCGGTTTTCAGCTTCATCCCACACAACGGATTGCGGACCGTCAATCACGTCAGCCGTCACTTCTTCACCACGGTGTGCTGGTAAGCAGTGCATAAAGACGGCGTTAGGGTTCGCGACCGCCATCGATTCAGCATTCACTTGCCAACGAGCGAATGCTTCTTTACGAACTGCGTTTTCTTCTTCGTAACCCATGCTCGTCCAAACATCGGTCGTAACGAGGTCAGCACCCTTACAGCATTCAATCGGATCATCAAAGACCTTGAGGTGGTCGCCTTCGATCGTCAAGGCGGGATCGAGTTCATAACCCTTGGGACTTGAGAAATGAAGTTTAAAGCCTAAGAGCTTAGCGGCTTCAATCCAGGTGTAAGACATGTTGTTAGCGTCACCGACCCAAGCAACGGTCTTACCGGTAATAGGACCGCAGTGCTCTTCAAAGGTCAAGATGTCGGCCATGATCTGGACGGGGTGATATTCGTTGGTGAGACCATTAATCACGGGGACTTGGCTATTGTTAGCCATATCAAGCAAACGATCTTGACCGAAGGTGCGCATCATGATGAGGTCACCCATGCGGCTAATGACACGTGCCGTATCTGGGATAGATTCAGAGCGACCGATCTGTGAACCTTCAGTGGCCAAATGCACAACATTACCGCCTAACTGATAAAAGCCCGTTTCAAAGCTCACACGCGTACGGGTGCTGGCCTTTTCAAAGACCATGATGAGCACCTTGCCACGGAAAGGCTCGTAAGGGACGCCAGACTTTTGCATGGATTTAATGACCTTGGCGCGTTCGAGCATGTAGCGTAAGGTTTCGCCCGTAAAGTCAGAGAGCTTTAAAAAGTGATTAGGCATTGCTAATTCCTCCTACTTGGATGTGTGCCGTTTGATCGTAGTGTAGGACGAATTTAGCCTGGTAGAAGGGTCGCTCAACATTTATCTAACAGTTGTTTGAGGCGACTTTGTGTCGATTAAGGTATTGACGGTAACGCTTGATTATTGGCGACAAATGGGTGATTTCGGGCGACTTTGGCGAACACAAAAGGCGTGCGTTTGAGATGCGCCAAAGCCCGAGGATGGTGGATCGGACTTTGGTGCAATGGCTATGCCCAGAATGGTATGTAGCGTCTTAACCGAGGTCCCGCTTCGCATTAATGATGCGTTCTAAAAGCAAGGCCTTGAGAGTGCTACGAATAAATTAGGCCTCAAGGCAAGCCATTTCGAACGACCTAAGGTGCGCAAGGACAAACGCATAACAAGGCTCGATTTTTGTTGCCAACAATTTTCTTATTCATCAGCGAAATTGTCGCTTTAGTCGACCAATTGTTGTACATATAAACGCCACTTGTTCAAGGAAAATCTCGAAATTAGGCGATAGTGCGGAGGGCGTTTCATGCGTCGCAAAAAAGGCGTGAATTTTCTTTTGGCCGTCGTGAAAATCGCCTTTAAACGTGATTACGATTGACCCTACGCGAGAGAAAAACGACCTCTCTAAGATCGGTCGAGATCATCGTCGCGTTCACTTTTGAGACGTAATCAAAGGGATAGACGTTTGGGTTTAAACACGACTCTTGAATGAAGAGGCACCACGATGGCAACGGTTTTTATTGATGGAGAAAGCGGTACAACGGGCTTAAGGTTAAAGCACCGTTTGGCTACGCGTAGTGACGTGACAATCATCTCACTCCCTGCCGACGAACGCCGCCATCGAGATGCGAGACTGAGCGCGATGGCTAAAGCGGAAGTGACGGTTCTTTGTTTGCCTGATGAGGCTGCACGTGAAGCGGTCGCTTTGGCCAACCAAACAAAGACGCGCGTTTTGGATGCTTCAAGTGCACATCGTGTGGCCGAAGGCTGGGTGTATGGGATGCCTGAGTTACAGTCCTCTCAAGTGGGGCTGATTCATCAAGCGAACCGCGTCTCAGTGCCCGGATGCCATGCGACCGGCATGATCATGCTCACAGCGCCCTTACGTCGTCAAGGGATATTAACGAAGGACATCACGTTGTGCGTCACAAGTTTGACGGGCTATACGGGTGGCGGCAAAAGCATGATTGCGACCTATGAGTCTTCTGACCGTATGCCCCATGACGCGATGTCGTTACCCAAGCCTTATGCCTTAGGGCAGCACCATAAACATTTACCTGAAGTGATGCGCTATGCAGAGCTAAGCCGTGCGCCCGTTTTTGTGCCCATGGTTTGCGATACGCCGTGCGGCATGTTGGTCTCCATTGGGCTCGATCTTGGCGTACTTGGGGTGACCAAAGAAGGTGTGGTGACGTGTTTAAGTGAAGCCTATCGAGAACACCCAACCGTCACTGTAGCGACTGACGATGAAGCACTCCCGGCAATGAATTCGCTCGCAGGGTTTGACGATATTCGTTTGAGTGTCTATGGAGACAACGAGCGCGTCACGCTCATGGCTCTCTACGACAACTTGGGTAAGGGGGCATCGGGTACCGCCCTTCAATGTCTCAATGTGATGTTGGGACTCGAACCCACAGCGGGCTTAGTGCTGAGTCACGCCAAGTCGTTAACCACCCGTCAGACAGCATTCAATCAATTTTGATCAAGACGATCACTCAAAATAAGGATAAAACCATGACAACGTTCGATGTGGCGCAAGCCGGTGCGTTTGAATTTGACCCAGAAGGTAACGTTTGTACACCGCAAGGCTTTAAGGCAAGCGGGATTCATTGTGGCTTACGTCGCAATAAATCTAAAAAAGACCTGGCCTTGATTGTGTCTGACGTGCGTGCAGCAGCGGCCGCGGTCTATACGTTAAATGTTGTGAAAGGCGCGCCTATTGCCGTGACGAAAGCACATTTGGCGGATGGTTATGCTAAGGCAATGCTCTGTAATTCGGGTAATGCCAATACCTGTGCACCTAATGGCGAAGCGATCGCCAACGCGATGTGTGAAGCGCTCGCAAAGACGGCCGGTATGGATCCTAACGATGTCATTATCGCGTCAACGGGTGTGATTGGTCAGCCGTTACCTTTAGCGCCGATTGTTAACGGCATGCCCGCTTTGGTTGAGTCGCTTTCAGTCACGGGAGGTGCCGATGCATCTGCGGCCATCATGACGACTGATCTTGTGCCTAAGCACTGCGCCGTCAAAGTGACGATCGGCGGCAAGACCGTTACGATCGGTGGCATTGCGAAGGGCTCTGGCATGATTCATCCCAATATGGCCACAATGTTGGTTTTTGTGACGACTGACTGTGCGATCACGCCACAAATGCTTCAAAAGGCCGTGAGTCACGATGTCAAAGACACTTTTAATATGATTTCAGTCGATGGTGATACCTCGACCAACGATATGTTGAGCGTGATGGCTAATGGGTTAGCTGGCAACCCTGTGATTGATGCTGAAGGCGTGGATTTTGATCTTTTTTCGAAAGCCTTCAACCTCGTCACCACGCATTTGAGCCGCGCCATTGCGCGTGACGGCGAAGGCGCAACGAAACTCCTTTCGTGTATTGTGACGGGCGCAAAGACTCAAGACGAAGCGCGTGCTTTGGCAAAGAGCGTCATTTCGTCAAGCTTAGTCAAAACCGCCATGTTTGGTGCAGATGCCAATTGGGGACGTGTACTTTGTGCTTTAGGCTACAGTGGCGTTGCCTTTGATCCGAGTGGCACGAATGTGAGCTTTGCGTCGTCAGTTGGTGTCATTGATGTCTGCCACCAGGGTGAAGCGCTCGACTTTGACGAAACGCTCGCTAAAAAGATTTTGACTGAAAACGAAGTCAAGATCCTGGTCTCGATGAAAGAGGGGGCAGGGTGCGCCACCGCCTTAGGGTGCGACCTCTCTTATGACTACGTGAAGATTAATGGCGACTATCGCTCCTAAAGGAGATGGGCATGACGACGTTAACCGACTTTGAAGTCGCCGGTATTTTAAGTGACAGCTTGAAGTACGTAAAACTTTATCGCAACCAAACGGTGGTCGTGAAGTATGGTGGTAATGCCATGAAAAACCCCGAGTGCCAACGCCAGGTCATGCATGACTTAGTCCTTTTGCAAATGATTGGTGTACGCATTGTGTTGGTGCATGGTGGAGGACCGGCTATTGGTCGAGCCCTGGCCGCGCAAGCGATTCCGACGCAATTTGTGAATGGGTTACGTGTGACGGACGATGTGACGATGCGTGTGGTTCAACAAGTGCTCGCGGGTGAGACCAATAAAGACCTCGTCAAACTCTTAAATAGTGAGGGCGGTCGTGCCGTGGGTTTGTGTGGGCTCGATGCCAATTTATTAAAGGCGAAGCCTCAGGATAGTGCCCTTGGTTGGGTAGGCGAGGTGACGGACGTCAATACGGATCTCGTCGAAGACTTGCTTGATCAAGGTTATATCCCGGTCATAGCGTCTGTCGCGGGGGACGACGAGGGTAATAGCTATAACGTCAACGCCGATACGGCAGCGGCTGCTATTGCGGCAGCCCTTCATGCCCGGCGCTTAATCTTGATGACTGACATTCATGGCTTGATGCGTGATGTCAATGATCCGGAAAGTCTCATTTCACGCTTGAAGGTCGACGAAATCGACACCCTCACTCAAAATGGTGTCATATCTGGCGGGATGATTCCAAAAATGGCCTGCGTACGCGACGCGATTGCTCAAGGAGTGGAACGGGTCGTTCTTATTAACGGAACGTTGCCCCACAGTATCTTGGTCGAGATGCTCACGAAAGGTGGCATCGGCACGATGGTCACGTGTTAAAGCTGTTGGATGGCCATTTAAGTAACAAATACTGAAGTGAATCGACTTTCAGAGTGTATTCGCTTCAATGAGGAGGTCTTTATCATGGAAGAAACCATGTCTAATGTTGAAGTTTTGGATCGTGTTTATGCGGCCAATACCTATGGTCGTGCACCGGTCGTTTTTAAGTCATCTAAGGGTGTTTATCTCGAAGATGAAGCGGGTAAACAATATTTGGACTTTGGGAGTGGCATTGGCGTCATGAGCCTTGGCTACCAACATCCGACCTGGACCCAGTATGTGACTGAACAAGTCAAGACGCTTGTTCATACATCGAACCTCTTTTATAACGAAAAGACCGCATTACTGACGGCGGGTTTGGCGCAAAGAACTGGTTTTGATAAGGTCTTTTTGTCTAATTCTGGTGCTGAGGCCAATGAATGTTTGATTAAGACCGCTCGTAAGTGGGCAAATGACGTCAAGGGAGAGGGTGAGCATCCCATTGTGACCTTGGTGAATAGCTTTCATGGCCGTACCGTGACCACAGTGACCGCCACGGGTCAAGAGACTTTTCATACGCACTTTGGGCCATTTACGCCAGGTTTTCGCTACGTCAAAGCGGGTGACATTGACGCCATGAAGGCGCAGCTCGACAAAGAAGATTGTGCTGCCGTTTTGGTAGAAATCGTTCAGGGTGAAGGTGGTGTACGCGCTTTGGATGCGGACTACTTAAAAGCGCTTGAATCGTTATGTCACGAAAAAAATGTGCTTTTTTGCGTCGATGAGGTTCAAACAGGTAATGGTCGAACCGGACACTGGTTTGCGTTTGAGCACTTTGGTTTGAAGCCTGATTTGGTTTCAACAGCTAAAGGTTTAGGCAATGGCTTACCGATAGGTGCCACCTTGATGAACGAAAAAACTGCGAATGTGTTGACGCCAGGTACGCATGGCTCAACGTTTGGAGGCAATCCCGTGGCATGTGCTGGCGCTTTGGCGGTGCTTGAAACGGTGGATGATGAGTTCTTGCTGGAGGTTGCACGTAAGGGAGAAGTCTTGAAGACGGCGCTTGAAGCGCTTCCAGGTGTCACAGATGTGTCTGGTCTTGGTCTCATGATTGGGTTTAGCGTAGAAGGTCAAAAGGCAGCCGATATCAAGGCCAAGGCTTTAGAGGAAGGCTTGGTGATTTTGACGGCTAAAGACCGTGTGCGCTTGTTGCCGCCACTTGTGATTACAGATGATGAGTTACTTCTCGGGGTTGAAAAGATCAAGAAAGTGATCGCGATGAAGGATTAAACATAGTTAATCTTCATTGAGGAGACGCCGCTTGGCTTATTGAGGCTGAGTGGCGTTTTTTGTTGTGAAGTAGCGAGGCAGTGTGAGAGGTAAATTGAGGTAGAGGTGGTTTGGCAAGTGACAGAATATCGATACGGAGAAATTTTGCTCAAGAGTGAAGGTAATAGGGTTTGTATTGATAGATCCTTCCATATACAATAAAAGTGTGATTAGAAGGCACTTAAACTAGTATAAAAGTGTGAGAAGGGGTGCGTATGGAACGATTAATTTTAAAGAAGTTGCTGAAATGGAAGAATTCACCCTATCGCAAACCTTTGATCTTGAAAGGTGTGCGCCAGGTTGGCAAAACCTGGATTCTGAAAGAATTCGGCAAACGCTACTACGAAAATACCGCTTATTTCAACTTTGATGAAAACGAAGAATATAAGCAGTTTTTTGAAACTACTAAAGACGTCAACCGAATTTTGCAGAATCTGATGCTGGCAAGCGGTCAAAAGATTCTTCCAGAAAAAACTCTCATTATTTTTGATGAGGTACAGGACTGTCCCAAGGTCATTAATTCGATGAAGTATTTCTGTGAGAATGCTCCGCAGTTCCATATTGCCTGCGCTGGCTCTCTTCTAGGCATTGCCTTAGCAAGGCCATCTTCATTTCCTGTCGGTAAAGTCAACTTCATGCAAATTGATCCGATGACCTTTACTGAATTTCTATTGGCCAATGGAGATGAGAACTTAGCAGAATATTTGGAGAGTGTGGATACCATTGAGCCGATTCCTGATGCCTTCTTTAATCCGTTGTACGAAAAGTTAAAAATGTACTACGTGACTGGTGGAATGCCTGAATCCGTCAAGATGTGGACGGAAGCAAGAGATGTGGATGCTATGCAGGAAGCGCTGTCCGGGATAATAAGTGCTTATGAGCGTGACTTTTCTAAACATCCAAATGTCAGCGAGTTTCCAAAGATTTCAATGATTTGGAAGTCCATACCATCCCAACTGGCTAGAGAAAACAAAAAGTTTATCTACAAGGTAGTTAAAGAAGGAGCACGGGCACGTGAATATGAGGATGCCTTGCAGTGGTTGGTGGATGCCCGTCTAGTGCATAAGATCTATCGCAGCACAGCGCCTGGGCTGCCTATAGCTGCTTATGATGATCTTTCAGCATTTAAGCTATATCTTGTCGATGTTGGACTACTCCGCCGATTAGCACAACTCGCACCGACTGCCTTTGGCGAGGGTAATCGGTTATTTACTGAGTTCAAGGGTGCATTGACCGAAAACTTCGTACTTCAGACGTTAATGACACAGTTCGAGGTAACGCCTCGATATTGGACGCAGACAAATCCTCCTTTCGAGGTAGATTTCCTGATTCAGCGAGAAAACGATATTTTTCCTGTTGAGGTCAAGTCCGAATCCAACACGACTAGCAGGAGTCTCAAAAAGTTCAAAGAGTTGTTTACAGATCGAGTCAAACTCCGTGTCCGGATCTCAATGGATAATCTGAAACTCGATGATGATGTGTTAAACATTCCGCTGTTTATGACAGATCAGATAGATCGGTTAATTGGGATCGCTCTGAAAGTTCGAAGTTCCTAGATATCAAAGCGAAGACACTTAAGGAAGGCTTGGTGATTTTGACGGCTAAAGACCGTGTGCGCTTGTTGCCGCCTCTTGTGATCACAGATGATGAGTTACTTCTCGGGGTTGAAAAGATCAAGAAAGTGATCGCGATGAAGGATTAAACATAGTTAATCTTCATTGAGGAGACGCCGCTTGGCTTATTGAGGCTGAGTGGCGTTTTTGTTGTGAAGTAGCGAGGCGGTGTGAGAGGCAAATTGAGGTAGAGGTGGTTTGGCAAGTGACAGAATTTCGATACGAAGACATTCATTTAGAGCGTGAAGGTGATTAGGGTTTCCGTGTATTTATCCTTCAATTTCTAATAAAAGTGTGATTGGAAGACACTTAAACTAGTATAAAAGTGTGAGAAGGCGTGCGTATGGAACGATTATTTTTAAACGATGTCCGCTTTTTATGATGCGAAATCGCAGAATTGTATTGCGTTCTTGTTGTATCGCTGATGCTTGTGGTCAATGAAAGCTTGGATTTGAAGCCAGTTAATTATGGCGTTGACTCGCATAGATCTTTGCTTTGGAACAATGTGTATATGTAGTTGCCTATGAGCGCTCCGTAATGCTACATTTTGATTGTCATTACGACGATTGGATACTTGCTCACTAGTGACTTACTAATGCCTGTGGTGCAGTAGAAATTTTTTCAAATTTATATGGTGATACTGATACTATTGAGATAGTTAAAGGAGAATAAATATGAAAAAATTAGTTGTTGTTTTAGGATTGGTTCTGAGTATGGCTTCATATGCTGAAGAGCAATCTAATGTCATTAACGCCGTATCATCCGTAGTATCTGGTGTTGTATCTACTGGAAAAGATGTTTTAAAAGGTGTTAAAGAAGGCATTGATACAGGCAGAAAAGAAGGGACAAGTATTGATAATGCTTCTATCATTTATGATAGAGAGCAACTTGAAAAAAATGTAGAAGTTAAGGTTTTATCTGTAATCAAGGATGGTAGTGAATATAAAGTAACCGTTGCTTTAAAGAATAAAACAGACCAGCTGATTAGGATTACAAATCTTAACGAGCAAGAGTCTTTACAGCTTCAAGATGCAGATGGATTTTCAGTCTTTTCATCATGCCCAGTTGGAGACATCAATATACCAAGGAAATCTGCAGTAAAAAGTGTATTTGTATTCCCGGCCGACGGGACACCGAAAACACTAAAAATTTTCGAAATCGAAATTGGAATCTCTAATGATTTAATTAAATAAAAATTTAATGCAAGGATGAGATATCCTTGCATTTTTTTAGAGATTCATCTTAAAAAGCGACAAATGGCCTAAAAAGTGTCTTACTCTTTCATTCCATTGGTCAGTTTTTATGTGTGGTTCGCCGAGTGGTTAGCAGCGGATGTCGATCCGTGTGCTGCTACTTCTGGTGGCAATCTATCCATCGTATTAGCATTTTGGGCAACCTTTCCGCTGATCTCCGGTTTGTTATTACGTTGCTGTTTGCAGCCGTTTCCCTTCAATGGTGTGGCCAAATATGTTTTGCTGTGCTGCTTTCCTAGCCTCTGCTTATGGATTGCATCACAGGCTACTTTTAGATTTATTTATGGCATTGAGGAATTTTTAGAAAACTTGGCTATCTGGCCTTGGATTTATGAGGTGCAATGTTATAACGAGATTGAAGCCAAAACGATCGTTGTCGCTGTTGTTATGGGCATCATATTTTATTTTCTGATGGTTGTAGGCCTTTTTTGCTTGTCAAGGATTGAACAACGACCGTTTCATTGATATTTAAAAACATCAGAATAAGTATGATTATTCGGAGGTGGTCCGTCATGTTTTGGCTGATTGCTTTGGTACTATTTGCCATGGGTTTTTGGAACATTCATCGTTACAAAACGACGCTAACGCATTGTAGGCAGGTCATGGCGGTATTGAGCGAACTACGATACACACCTCCAATGAATGGCTTTCGTAGTAAGACCTATCCAGTCTTCAAATATTCTTTGGATGGTGTTGAGTACGAGACT
>Shorty_p1__coassemble_1190_pt1 | contig 35712 bp, 24 predicted proteins | sample Shorty_p1__metabat2_high_PE_029 | metagenome-assembled genome bin Shorty_p1 | reverse complement strand
GGATAGACATAGCGCGTGGCTACACCAATGTAGTTGTTGTCACGATCGGCTTCCTTTTCGGATTCAGCCTGACCGTCAACATAATAACCACCAATCGTCAAGTTGCCGGAGCAAACTGGAACGATCGTACCAAGGTGCAGGCCGTAGCCCTTGTAGCCTTCGGATGGAGTCAAGGGCTTTGCGAGATTGATAGCCTTGACGGCATCAGTGGTCTGTTGACCCTTGAAGTACTGTGCCATGGCAAAAGCCTTAGCAACACCGAAGTCATAGTTTCCGCCCAAGTAGATGGCCTGGCCGTCCTTAGAAGGCATCTTAGAGGTACCGATAGTGCTACCGTAGTCCTGAAGTTCATAAGCCAAAACGGCGTTGAAGGGACCATAGTTACCCGTCAAAGCAGCAGACGTGTAGCGGTTGGCGTCGCTCGAGCCTTCACGAGCGGTGAGACGGTTAGCATCAGTGCTGTTTTCTTTAAAGGAATACTGAACCGTTGCCTGCAAGCCGCCCATCATCGGGGTCTGGTAGGTGATCATGTTGTCGTAGCGAGCAGACTTGGCCAAGCCAAAGATCTTGTTGTCACCACCGTCAAAGGCGTCACCAATGCTATAGACGATGTCATAAGAACCTGCAGCGCTCGCGATACCGCCCATGCGGCCTGCGGACAAACGACCAAAGGGGCTCGACACTGTCAAAGAAGCTTCACGATTGAAAATACGGTCCTTGTCAGAGAACGCACCTGTATCAGCATCAAAACCATTTTCGAGCTTAAAGCCAACCGTCATGTCGTTACCCAGCGCTTCTTGGCCAGTCAAGCCAATGCGAGAACCAGCATTCAAGCCGCTGTCGAGGCCAAAGGTGTGTTGATCGACCTTCTTGCCGCCGTCAACCTTGACGTCTTCCTTCGAGTAGTTAAGACCTTCATCAACAACGCCATAAAGCGTCACCTGACCGGCATAAGCAAAGCCGGTCATCGAGCTAAGAACCGCTAAGGCGGTCAGAGACTTTTTAAACATGTTTTCTCCTTCCCTTGAAACTAGGGCGAGTGGTTAGGACTTGATCGCAAAGCCCACTTTACGCCGTTTAAAAATCGCGTCAACGAAAGGTCTTCTAAATGTAACGTAGCTAAAAAACGTTCGATCTTGGACGTTTCCGAGATATCTAATATGAAATGGTGTCAATCCGAATGAAGAAACCGACTCGCTAGGAGAGGCAAATAGATTAATGGTAAGACAAAATTGTCAACAAGATACCTCTAGATAAATTCCACATAGGTATGACGAAGAATTGAGGATAGGGAGGAGAGCTTTACAAACCGTTTCACGTTTAAGCTAAAAAAGACCAAATAAAAGAACGGTTGAGTGAGTGGATGAGCATCGTTAGTTAAGGCTTAATGTGATATATCCATCCGACCTAAAGACGATATGAAGCTGAAAATATGAGATCAAAATAAAACAGCCACTCAAGGATGAACCTCAAGTGGCCGTTACGCCTAAAAGAAATTTTTAGCGATTAGAAGGTGTGCGTCAGACCTGCGTAGACCTGAGTGACATTCTTTTCAACCTTAGCGGCGGTCTTGGTAGCATCGACCGTAGCCTGGGCATAGCCAGCACCCGTGTAAAGCGTAGTACGCTTGCTGAGGGCGTAGGTATAACGAACAGACGTACCCACGTAGTCGGTGTCACGGTCAGCAACCGTCTTGTTTTCCGCCGTAGCATCAACATAGTAGAGACCGGCTGTCACGTTACCGGCAAGGGCAGCGAACTGCGTACCAACGTGGAGGCCATAACCCTTGAAGCCCTTTTCTGCAGTGGCATCCTTAGCATCAAGGTAGGTGAGACCCTTTTGATCCTGGAAGTACTGCGTGAGGACAAAGAGCTTAGCGACGCCAAGGTCGTAGTTACCGCCGAGGTAGAAGGTCTTACCGGTTTCAGGTTCGCCGTAAGAAACGAATTCGGCACCCGACTTACCGTTGTTAGAGGCGTAGTCCTGAAGTTCGAAAGCAGTCACAGCCTGAAGGGGACCGAAGTCACCTGTCAAGGCCACAGAAGCGTAGCGATCCGTAGCTGCGGAACCTTCACGGCCGGTAGCCGGATCATAAGCTAAAGAAGAATCTTCAACGTTGTTGCCCTTGAAGGAGTACTGAACGGTAGCCTGGACACCCGTAAACTTCGGGGACTGATAGGTGACAACATTGTCGTAGCGACTAGAGGCCGTGAGACCGAGTACGGCATTGTCACCACCGTCAAAGGCATCAGCAGTGGCATAAACGAGGTCATACGTACCAGCAGAAGAAGCAACACCGCCCATACGGCCGACAGACACAGCACCGAAGTCACCAGAGACGGTCACAGAAGATTCACGACCGAAGAGACGACCACCCTGACCGAGCGTACCGTCGTCACCATTGAAAGAGTTTTCGAGCTTAAAGCCGAGTTTGAGACCATTACCGAGGTCTTCAGAGCCGACTAATCCAAAGCGTGATGGCGCGTTATAGCCACTAACTTGTTCAAAGCTGTGATTTTTTGTCTTGTCATTGCCGACTGTTGTGTCGGCTTTCTTATAGGCAAAGCCTTGGTCAAGCACACCATAAAGCTGAACATCAGCAGCAACAGCACTACCCGTAAAGGCACCAAGGGTGGCGAGAGCGAGAAGAGTCTTCTTAAACATGGGGAGAGTCCTTATCAGTAAGTGTTAATAATGGGGCTCTAAATGCCCTTAAAAATAATCTTACGGATAGACATCTCTTCTAACAATAGCATTGATTGCTTAAGAGAAACGGCTTAAGGAGAGGGGTTTAGGAGGAAAGTCGGAGAAGGGTGGGTAATACGATAGAGAGGTAAAAGCAAAACTTTAGACGACAAAAAACCGGTAGATTCCGTAGAACCTACCGGTCATGTTCTGCTTTCTCAGATCATGTTAGACGTTCGCGAATCGTCCTTGATGAAATTGGTGAGAAAAGATTAGAACTTGTGGGTCATACCAGCGAAGGCCTGGTAGATCGTTTCCTTTTCCGTGTTGGCATCAGACTTGTACTTTTCCTGAGACCAACCAGCGCCCGTGTAGAGGGACGTACGCTTGGAAAGCGGATATTCGTACTTAGCCGTCAAGCCATGGTACTTACCTTCTTCATACTTGGAAGTAACGCCATCCTTGGTGGTCTTTTCACCATCGGTATCACGATAGTAGTAAGCGGCCGTAAAGTCGCCACCAGCAACCGGAACGATCGTACCGAGAGCGAAAGCGTAGCCCTTGAACGTGTTGAGCGGAGTAGAGGCGGCCGTGAAGACAGCGTCCTTGGAATCGCGCATATCCTTGAAGTACTGGGCAGCAATAAAGGTCTTAGCGAAGCCGCAGTCATAGTTACCACCCAAAGAAATGATCTGACCATTGAGACCATCTTCGTTGTGGTAGGGAACGTCACCGATCAAACCATTAGAAGCATAGTTGAGGTATTCATACGTCAAAACGGTCTGGAGGGCACCGAAGTCACCCGTCAAGCCCATAGAAGCATAGCGATCGGTAGCGGCGGAGCCTTCACGACCCGTGGACGGATCATAGAAGCCTTTCTTAGCAGCGTCATCATTGGCGGTGTTGTCACCCTTGAAGGAGTACTGGAACGTAGCCTGAACGCCAGCGAACTTCGGGGTCTGGTACGTGATCATGTTGTCATAACGGCCCGTGTTGATGAGACCGTTAATTTCATTGTTGCCGCCGTCGAAAGCGTCAGCCGTAACCGTGAAGAGGTTGTACGTGCCAGCAGCAGAACCGACACCACCCATGCGACCCATAGAAAGAGCGCCGAAGTCACCAGAAACCGTCAAGGAAGCTTCACGACCGAAGAGACGACCGTTGTTACCGAGCGTACCGTCATCAGTGTTGAAGCCGTTTTCAAGCTTGAAACCAACCTTGAGGCCGTTGCCGAGGTCTTCCGTGCCCTTCAAACCAAAGCGGGAGCCGGAGGAAACGCCAGATTCAAGACCAAAGGAATGTTCCTTTTCCGTGGCCTTAGCGGGATCGGTGTGGGTGGTCTTGGTGTTCGTGTAAACGAGACCAGCGTCAGCAACACCATAAAGCGTCACGTCAGCGGCGCAAGCAAAACCAGCAGCTGTACCGAGAACGGCAACAGCGAGAAGAGACTTCTTAAACATTTATTACTCCATTTAACTCGTCGGAACGAGTTTGTTTGGGAACTTGATCGCGATACCAATTTATCCCTAAGGGAGTAGGGTCATCAAAACGCGGTTTTCTCTGTTACAAATTTAAGTACCATATAGAAATAAATTGTTGCACTATGATATGTATTGATTAAAACTCTTTGTGCCCTATGCCACAATGAATATAAAGCGTTATACGTTTCAGAACTAAGTGATACCTCGTAGTGGTTGCTTTGGTAAATATAACCAAAAGAAGTGATTCTATAAGGGTTTGCCCATCCCTTCTGAATGGGATCTTTGACAAACTGCCCATGTTGTTAAAAAACAACTGATTCCTAGGCTAAAACCAAAAAAGAGAGGTGTAACATTAGAGAACAGCCTCTGCTAGAGGCTAATAGCGAGCCTTGATCTGTCATGCATCTCTAAATTCCTTCAAAATCATCCTCAGATTTCTCAAACGGGTGAGCATTTCACCCATCTACAGCCTTCCAACAACATCCTTTATCTAACTGCAAGCTCCATACAAGTCACTCCCAGGCTTAATTTCCTTGCGGATTTCCCTAACCCTACAAGCCGTCTTATCGAGCAAGCAATCCAATCACCGTACACACACCTAATCCATTCACATTAGTTAATTGTTAATAAAGTACGTATATCTACGCAATATATGTCTCATATTTCATATAGAGTGACTGTAATTCAATAGGAAACGCGTTTTATATTTTTTCTATTCGGCAAATGTACGGGAATATACTTAAGGTTATTCCATTGAGCGCCAAGCGCTTTTAGAATGTGCCACGCCTTACAGTTAAATTTCCTTTCACTATGACTTATAAAATTCCGGCTTATCCAGAAATCCGCTTTAATGAGACCTTCAAGACAATAGGCTCTGAAAGCTATCAAGCCGCTTTTGAACGGATTGAAGAGGCGATTGTTCGTCTTGAATCTACGTCCTTAGATTCTTTAGAAGACGTTGATGTACTCCAAAACGCGTTTGTGATTTACGAAAAAGCGCTAGACGAAGTTGAAACGTTGAGAGCTTTTGTTCGACTAAAGCAAGCAGAAGATACGTCCAACGAACAAACGGCCGAAGCCGCTGAAGCTATTAACGAAATCGGGCAACGCCTTTTTAGTGCCTCGAGCCCGCTCGTTGAATTCCTAGAAGCCAAAATCCAAAAGGGCGAATGCCCTGACGAACTCATGCGCGTACAGCACGCGATTGGTTTATTGCATCATTCTTGGATGAGACGCTTAGACGCTCCGATGCGTGACTTCATTCAAAAGATGCGTGTCACGTGCTTCTGGCCATTGACGACGTCTTATGAACGCGTCCTCAAACAAATCAGCGTCGAAATCAAAACTGAAGAAAACTTGGTACGACGTTTGTCGTTTGCCCAATGCATGGTGGCGCTACGCTCACATACGTCACGAGACGTGCGTAAACAAATCTATGATGGCTTGAACCAAAAGTTGGCACCATTGGCTAGCCAATTTGCAGACATTCTCAATATTCTTCAAGGGATTCGTATCCTATATTGGGATAAAGGAGGTTCAGATTGCCACAAGATGCCGTTTGAACATTCAAATGTGTCGCCCGAAGCATGGGACGCTATGCGTCGGGTGATGTTGCGACGTATCGACGAAATCCGAGAAACAGTCCAACGCCGTGCGGTCTACTATGGCCCAAGAGGCATGAAACCCTTTGATTTGCCCGCAAGTTATCCCGGTGAATCGGGACAGCGCATTACGTCCTTACAAGCCTTGAGTCACGCCACAATGTCTGCCCAATTTATGGGTGACTCGTTTAATCACTTTGTTAAACAGTTGGTCAATAACGGTGGCATCGAAATGCGCGTGTCGTCATCTCGATCGGGCGAGGCTTTCACGGTACCCTTAGGCACCTTTCATACGGTACGCGTCGTATGTCCCTTTGCTAACGACATGGAAACCGCGTTGATCTTAGCCAATAAATTGGGCGAAGCCTATGTCGGTCACATTCTCAAAGATAAGCCTCGCTTTGAACGCGAAGTCTCAACCATCGTGCTAGCGATGGCTGGCGCCTTTCATGAAACGATGGCTCGGCGCACCTGGCGGCGTCATGTTGGTCAAGAAGGGGAGGAGATGGTGAAGTGGCAAGCTTGGCGTACGATCTCATCAAACCTTTTGGGTAACGCCGTACGTGCCGACTTTGAAATGCGTTTTATTGAAGAGCGTCAAAAGGGGTTAGTTAACGTGAAGACCATCAAGGCACTTCTCACCGAAGCGTGGGAGCGTTGGTACGGTCACACGGTGCAAGATCCTGATTTGTCACTTTGGATGACGCAACGCCATTTCTATGACGCATACGTCTTCATGCAAACACCGGCACGCGCCATGGGCTTTTTGTTGAGCTACTACCTCGTTCATTTCTATCACCGAAATCCGACGACGTTCGCGAAGGACTACGAAGCAATGTTGGGAGACGCTGGCAACATGGACGTCGATGCGCTCTTTAAAAAGCACATGCATATTGATCTCAAGGACGAAAAGGTTTGGGAGCAAGCTTTAGACGAATGTTTAAGAACCGCTTTGTCGGATGAGAACGCACAGGATCCTACAAAGCCTTAAAACAGGAAAGAAGACGTACTACTTACCAAAAAAGAGACGATCCATGACTCACTTCGAGCATGGGTCGTTTTGCGTCTTTGACACGGTGGACACAGAACTCATACTCAATGGATTTTGACAAACGCCAAAAGTGTTGGCATGATTAGCTTGCTTTACGCTGCACTAGCATGCTGCAGACTCCGGTCATCCATGCTTATCGAGTGAACTTCACTCATTCTTTCTACAACACCCACGAGGGCGATTGTCCTCGGGGCTCTGTTATATACAGGGGTTTGATGGTCAGTCATCCCCGTGGTTTTCTTTAACATCTTTTTTAAAGGAAATCTCATGACTAACCATCCTCTCATCGCTCCTGAAGTCGTCAGAGTCCCGGCCTCCCAATTTGGCGACCATCTCGCCGACCAACGTGACTGCCTGGGTTACAACGTCAAAACGCTGCCGACTTTTGCTCGCAGCCGCATTCCGACCATTCACCCCAACCATTGGTTTACGTCCGAACACTATCGCCACATGGCGCTCTGGTGGACGCTCGCCAAAGGGGAACCGATCTACATTTCCGGCCCTTCGGGATCCGGTAAAACCAGTACCGCCATGCAGTTCTGTGCTCGTCTCGGGGTTCCCGTGGTGAGTGTCACTGCACGCGCGCGTATGGATCGACGTGAATTGATCGGACACTGGGCTGTGAAAGGTGGGGAAACCGTCTGGATTGACGGTCCTGCCTTGCTCGCTTGGAAGTACGGTTGGGTCCTTCTCATTAATGAATTTTCAGCCGCGCCCGCAGATATGTGGGTGAGTTGTAATGACATTTTGGAAGGTTTGCCGTTGGATAACGGTGCAACGGGTGAACTCGTTCATCCTCAGCCGATGACGCGTGTGATTGTCACAGACAATACGCGTGGTCATTCGTCTGAAATTGATGACGGGTTCTTTGGCCGTCAGATTCAAGACCGATCAGTCATTGATCGTTTTTGGCATCTGCGCATGGAGGGTTTAACCCCCGATGAAGAAGCGAAGCTTCTTGCCAAGACTGCGCCTCAAGATCTCATCGAAGGTTTTGAGGGCAACGCGTTAGCAGCACTATTTACTGCCTTAGCGCGTATCGGAGCGGATAGCCGCTCTCAGGCTCAAACACAAACCATTGGGTTTGAGTCTCACGTTGTGCCATTCTCGCACCGCGTTTTACAACGCTTACGAGATATGCTGCTTGATGCTGCCAAACAGCCTGGCGGCGAAAATGCCAGCGCGCAAGTGCGCCGTCTCACGCGAATCGCTTTAGCTGAATCGTTGGATTCAACGGCGAGTGAAGCGGCACAAACGCTAGCTGAAACCACGATTGGGGATTTGGTTCATGACCTTAGGGTCGCAAGAGCCAAAGCCATCCCCGGCGTGACTTTAGCTGGTTAATCCACCCAACCTCGGACGTTTTGTCCGACACACCCAGAAAGGGGACAAATCCCTTTTCTGGGGCGTGTCCCCATTTTTTTATCTAATGGAGATACGCCAATGTGTATTTGGATGAAATCGTTCGCAGCCAAAGCGAACTGTGCGTTTGTTGTCAGGACTGCCTCTACACAGGAGGTGCGTCATGAGTAAGGAGAACGCACTTAATGAGCGTCAACGTCGACTTCATGCAGAAAGCGTTAAACGCGAAAAAGCCGCTCGTGCCACGGAAGTGGTCGAAAAAATGTTTGACCAAGATGTCTGTCGAGCGACTGGCCGCACCCTCGAAGGCGCTGCACCCTTGGTTTTCCAAGCGATGTGTCGTCGAGAGGGTATTCGTGTTTACTTCACCCACTCACCCATGACCGACGGTCACGGGATTTGGCTGGGTAGCTTGGACCTCACGAGTCCTTTGGCATCGGTCTTTGTCTACCGACACGGTTGCCATGAGCGCCACCACGTGGTCTATACAGACTTCAAGGCGTTTCACGGAATAGACAACCGAGCGATCCATGCGCTTGCGAACATCTTTGAAGATGTTCGTATTGACCGCTTGGGTAGCAAGGACTATGCCGGGTACTTGTTGTGGCGTCGTGCCTTATTGATGGCTATCAAAGCGTCAGGCGAAGCCGGTTGGGCAGAGCCCGACAAGTTGAGCTTCGCAGGGCTTCTTAACTTTTGGTTGCTTCTTACGTTAGAAGTGGATCAATTGGATATGGAGTGCCTTGAAGAAGACCGTCAAAGGCTTGACGATTGTGTGCGTGACCAATTTGGTGATGCGTTTGCGGACAGTGTCTTAGGCATGGTTCGTGGCGCTTATCCTTTGGCCAACACCACGTCTGCGGTGTGCCTCGCTAAACGCGTATGGGCATCCATTAAACGTCAATCTGCTCGAGCACGCAAAGCGCTTGAGTCTTTTGAACCCGACGTCGAAGAAAGTAATGATGCACTGGAATTCCAGGGCTCACTTTTTGATGACAATGGGGTCGTGACGTTATTTGGTGACCCGCGTAGCCACCGTCCAGGCTTTGCCGAACTTCACAAGGTAGCCCGCTGCTTAAAAGGGCTTCTTGAGAGTGACGGCTGGCAGTGCGTCAACGCAACGTTTAATAACTTCAGGCAAATCCTTCAGAATTCGCAATTCACCAATACCGACGAGTCGGTAGGTGATATGCGGCCCAACTTTGCGTCGCAAGACGATTACCATTGTTTGGATCCGAAGGTCGCTGAAGAACAAACGGCTGCATTTAGAGCGATGTGGGCAACCTCAGGCTCCATGAAACGGCTCTTTCAAAATGCGCTCACACATCCCGTCCCAACGCCCTTGCGGTTACACCATTTGGGCGACGACCTCGATGATGATGCGCTTGCATTGATGCCAGCTGGCGAAGACTGTGTCTTTCGTCATGAAACCCCGTTAATGGGTCGAGATATGGCGGTCGAGATTTTGCTCGATACGTCAGGCTCCATGGATCGCCTCCCGATGACAGAAGCTAAAGTCACCGCATTGCGGTGTATGGAAGCCTGTCGTGCAACGCCTGGGATGAAAGCGTCCTTATCGCTTTTTCCGGGCGCTGGGTATCGCGGTATCACCACGGCAGCGACCTTTGAAACGTCGCTACGTGAAGCGGCCTCTCGCATTGAGTTTATTGATGGCTTTGGGTCTACACCCATCCTTCAAGCACTCTATTGTTCGGGGCTTACGCTCAACGCTCGCTCTGAGCCAGCCAAAGTGATCTTCGTCATTACGGACGGTCGCTTTGATACCGAATCTGTGACGGCAATGATTGAAGACCTAAAGGTCTGTGGAATTCATGTCGCCATGGTTGGTATTGGTTCAGACTGTACGCCTTGTGGCGCACATACGGCAACGGTCGAGAGTACAAAAGACCTCGCAAAAGCGATGTCTGGGCTTTTAAGCCAACTCTCTCGCACCTTACGTTTAGGCTCGCAAAAAGCCTAAAGCGTATAGGCAAAAGTCAATGTTTTGACGTTTGGTATTCGTGTTGAAGGCTGTTCATTAGAACACGCCTTCAATGCGGAGCCGTTTCGCCTTTTAAAGCTGATGCTTTCCCTTCCTATCTACACCCCTACATGTCTACCCCTCAACCGCCTAACGAGGGTCAGTCTTGGTACGCAAGACCATCAAACGTCCCCGAAACTCAATTCCTCACGCACTATAGTGCCGGTCCAGAACGCTGGGGCTGTCAACCCGAAACACTGGTTGATCATCCACCAGTACATCGACTCTATCTTCCGTCAGACGACAGTTATCTTCTATCACATCCTGCTGACGCCTCCTATCGCGCGATTCTTGCGCCCACCGACCCCGTCAAACTCCTATTACGACATCGCGCTTTAGTCGAACGCCTTCGCACTGCCATTGGGTCACGTCGATTATTTGAACGTCATCTGATGCCCGTCATTGCAGGGTGGGGTGCGATGGTGCAATCTTTACCTCGTGACGAACGTGGGCTCTGGAGTGGCGCAGATGGCCTTTTTGAAGCGGGACTTATGTTTGCGATTGGTGCTCTCTCAGCGATTGACGCGCGTGTGATCGGTACAACCATGGCCCCACAAGCCCGAGACGAATGGACGGCACGCGTACGTGTCGCGGCAGCCATTGCGGGCATCCTGAGTGACAGTCGTAAGCTCGCACAATTAAAGCTTGAAGCGGGCTCTGAGAACCCTGGCAACGGTCAGTTTGACGTCATTAGTCAATTTAATCCGTCTGAAGAAACAGCCTTACAGTTTGCTGTGAAGCATATCGGTCGAGTCATGCGATTAACGCGCTATACGCCCAAGAAGGCGGCAGGGCGTTTACCTACTGTTTCTGCTGACATCTTACGATTAGTTGTCCCTGTTGAAACCCTCAAGTGGTTAGGCGTCGCAGAATTAGACGACGGCGAAACGGTCTTGACGGCACTTAAAGCGGCGGTCACGTATTCAACGGGCTATACCGAAGCTGAACGCATGATCAGTGAAGCGGCTGCACGTGGGCGTGAATGGGCCACGAACCGTCGTAGTGCTGAAGCAGCACGCCGTGAAGGGTCAAGTCCCTTAATGCGAGGCTTCGCCAGTGTCTTTGAAGCGGATTTACGGCGTCGGGTATTACATGGAAAGTGGAGACTGAATGACGGTGAATCGCCAATTGTATGGGCTGAGGACGGGACCTATTTGGCGTGGCCTCGAACGTTCACAGAAATCACGGCATCAGCTGAAGACAATTGGCTCTTTAGAGATGTGCCTGATGAACCCGATGTCGCTGCCGACATTTTAGCGTCCGCAGACATGATCTTTAGGTCCGAAGCCGGGCACCCTGTTTGGATGACGGACGATCAAGCGCCGTGCCGACGTGGGGCTTGGCTTCGTGTCACAGATAGTCAAGGCTTTATTGCCTTAGCGCGTCGAGCAGCTGACAAGGTAGGCGAAATTCTTCCTCAACCCTTAGCGCCGATCTTTGACAAAGACCTTCGTAAAGAAAACGAAAGCAAAGCTGCATTGAAACCCATCTTTTTATGGCGACTTGACTTGCCGTCATCGATGGTGGATGACGCTAGGCCACTATTTGACGCTGTTGAACGTATTAATAAAGCGAAGGTGGGTCAAGTCTTTACGCACCCGGAAGGCCTTTTTGTGCCTGAGATCCTTTTGCCCAGTGGCTGGTGGTTGGCACCCGGCGACGCAGAACCTGCGCTCGTGACCGTTGAGGCTCCTATGCACCCGTTGGTTGTCGTCCCACGTCGGAGTTACGCCCGCAAAGTCTTGATGATGAATGAAGGCGCCAAGATTGCGTGTCAATTTGATCCAGCATCTCGCCAGTTGTCTTTAGAGCCTCACGTTTTAGAAGGGATTGTCATTAGCCACGCCTACTTAAAGCCCATTGGCCGTTGGCCGGGGTCAGGTGAAACCGAATTGCCGATCCCGACGATCACAGACCTTAAAGCCTTGGATTTGGATGATCAGTTAGTAGTAGCTAAGGCGGTGGCTGATGACGATGCGAATCACGATGAGAATAAGAACGTCGGCGAAAAGATGATGGAGATTAATGAAAAGGGCGACTCAAAGCCTCAAGTCGATCAAGAAGATGACTTTGACGACGGTGATGATTCAGACGAAGACGACGATTTCGATTGGGTCAAGGAGGATGATCAATGAAATGGACAGATGATAGTTCTAGTGGCGTGTCATCAAAGCGCCTTTGTTCATGGCGACCAGCATGGGAAGGCATGAGTGCTATGGCTGGGTTTGCCGGGAGTATAACAACAGCCATGGTAGTGCCAGGCACATTCGGTGTGGCAGTGAGTAGTGCTTTGGGGCTATTTGCGACGGTTCGCGCATTTGGCGCAGGCGTGACGCTCGCAAAGCGTGTGCCATTGGCAGGCTTTGCACCCACGTTTATCAATTACCCAATGCTAGTCAATCTATTGAAAAGCAAAGCGTCGGGTAAAAAGAACTTCAAAATCAAACCCATTGGTCCCGCCTGGCTTGAGCGCTATGATATGGCGACTAAAGCCCTCATGGGTGAAATGATTCTAGACGCGCGTCGAGAAGGCCCTAAAATTGATTCGCTTTGGTTTGGTCGAGGGTTTCAATGGTTGCCACGTCATGCGCAAGCGCTTTATGAATTGACCAATTCACCCGTTGACCCCGTACGGCTACCTAAAAAGGTTCGTAAAGCCTGTCGAATGCCTAATGCTTTGAGACCAGGCGACATAGGTAATCCGATTCTTCATGGGGTTGGTGCGCACGAAGAAGATGACCTTTTAAGGCCTCTGAGTAGCTTAGGGGGTGGCACCTTGATTGTCGGCACCACGCAGGCCGGTAAAGGCGTGATGCTCACAAGCCTTATTGCGCAAGCCATCTTTCGTGGGGAACCTGTGATCATTATTGACCCGAAGAGTTCTAAACGTCTTCGTGGTGCGATTTGGCACGCGGCCAAAATGGCAGGGCGCGCGATGCCCTTAGAATTCCACCCGGCCTTTCCTGAGCGCGGAGTGCGTCTTGATCCGTTAGGTGCTTGGACACGTCCGACAGAACTCGCGACGCGTATTGCGGCCGTCTTGCCGCCAGATAGTGGTGCATTCGGTAACTTCGCATGGATGGCTGTCAACGTCGCTGTTGAAGGGCTCTTTTATGTCACTGAACGTCCTTCGCTATTGAGCCTACGAAAGATTCTTGAAGGGGGCATTGACCGATTGCTCTCTAAAGCCCTTGCGATTAGTTTTGCTAAAGCCGGGATCGATAATTGGGCTCAACAAGTCGATGCGATGGACAAGCGTCAAATCATTCCGCCAGCAAGTACAGCAAGCGTAGAACTCACAGCAGCTGTGCAACTTTGGGAACACACGGTCGGCAAAGACGTTGATGATCCAGGCAACGCCGTGATCGGTGGCATGATTGCAGTCTTTAGGCATAACCGTGAGCACTACGCAAAAATTACTGCGTCACTCCAGCCTATTTTGTCGATGCTGACCGCAGGAACATTGGCTAAAAGCTTTTCGCCTGACCCTTTTGATCCAGACGATGATCGTCCGATTGTGACTGTCGAACGCGTTGTTGAAGCTGGCGACATCCTCTATTTAGGGCTTGACGCGTTGCCTGATAGCACTGTGGCGGGCGCTCTAGGATCCATCATTTTGGCCGACCTGACAGCCTACGCGGGTAAACGTTATAACCGAGGCGAGTCAGGGACGGACGTTGGTCGCGTCTCGTTATTCGTCGACGAAACTGCCAACGTTATCAATGTGCCAATGATTGAATTGCTCAATAAAGGGCTTGAAGCTGGTATTCAAGTCACTGCAGCCATGCAGACCGTCAGTGACCTGGCAGCACGCTTAGGGAGTGATACACGAGCAAGAATGGCCTTAGGGAACTTTAATAACCTTATCGCTTTGAGGTCTAAAGACCGTGTGACGCAAGATTTCATCTGTGAGACCTTTGGTAAAACCACGGTTTGGTCCACGTCAGCGGCCTTGAGTTCGTCTGCTGACGGTTCGCCCTTACCAGACTTTAGAGCATCTGTCACGAGAAGTATTTCTGGAACAAGAACTGAGATTGTCCCACCCGATATGCTTGGCAAACTCCCAAACACAGAGTTCTTCGCAAGTGTCTCTGGGGGTCGACTCTATAAGGGACGCATTCCTATTTTGGTTGAAGAGTTGCCAAATGACTAGAGAAGACAAAAGGATTTTGAAGCGATGAACAGATGGATTCTTATCGGCACCTTTGTGGTGGTCTTAGTCATGACGATGTGGTTACCGGCACGAACACCTGCTGAGGTCTTCGAACGTCACCTAGTGGCAGATGCCTTGATGATTCGAGAAGGTAACAAGATTGCCTTACCAGAACTCACAGCAACCGTCTCTCACCAACTCTTTGAAGGGCTGGACGCGCTCATTCAAGTGCCCATTGACTATCGAGTGAGACCCTATGGGGCTGATAGTGACGTTGATGCATTCAATGAGATTGGTCGGGCCGCGGAGCGCTCTACGAAGACCGCTTGGGTAAGGTCTCTTAAGAGTTATACCTTGATGGCTTTGCAGCGCTTGGCGATACTAATCACCGCAACGCTCGCGCTTTTGCCTTTGATTTTGGTGCTCTTGATTGATGGTTGGACATCCAGACGAATTCGAGAAGCAAACTATCATGCGCCGCAACCTAGTCTTTGGACAGCTAGTCTAACAGGGCAATTGGCTTTAATTGGTTTGGGTGTGATTCTTCTCTTTACACCTGGCTTTTCGCCCGTGTGGTATCCAGTCCTACCAATCGCGTTAGGGCTTTTGATGCGAATGACGATGGTAACGTGGCATAGGTTTTTATAAATTTGAAGCTGACTTAATTGACGAAGGAACGAGAAATTCGGCGAGTATGATGATCGGATTTCTCGTTCTTTTTTAGTTTTTTGAAAAGCTGTATTCAAGAACTAAGAGTGAGGATAAACGGTAACGAGTTAAGGATTTATCTATCGAAAATAATGCAATGATAGACTCATATAGAATGCCCGTACGGGAACCCTATTAAAAGAAGGGCAAAAAACGTCAAAAATCGGCTGAAAAGGGGTTCAGAACGTAAAAGGAGAGTCGTTAGAAGGGCGTTAGGAGAGCAGTACACCATACTAAAGCTGATTGAGAACTAACCGTCACCATAAACAAAAGCCGCGATCATTGGAGTCATCGCGGCTTTTTTGACATGCTATCAACAGTTAAATAAGGCCCGCAGCATAAAGCGGTAACTTTAAAATCCCGTTCTTCATTGACGCTGGTCCATCACAGAAGAGCACTGCACGCGCTTTGGTCGCTGGACTTGTGGCCAATGCGCGTTCCAACATGGTACGTCGACCACCGCATGGTTTCACGTCAATCATCATGGCAGGTTCACCAACTTGATGAACAACAATGGGCACATTAAAGTTCATGGCATCATTGTTGCAGTACGTGAAGTTTCTAAAGCGGTTATTGAGTAATGCCGCTGTAAGGTTCTCCATATAACCTGGGTGAATGTTCTGCCAACGGTAGTTATAGAGATCGCGGACGTGATCCATGCCAGAAAGCTGCATAAAGAGGCCGGCATCGAGCATATAGGCACGGACTTCAGTATCCAAGCGATGCTCGTCTAATGGTAAAACCGTTGGTTTCGCCAATTTGACATAACCGCTTCTTTCCATCCATGTGAGAACATCGGCACACTGCTGAACAGACGAAAAATCACCTAAGAGCGCCTGATCAAATCGACGATTGTTCTTCGCCATCTGGGGCGGCAAACTTAACATCGTGTATTTGGCAGCTTCTTCTGGAACGGGTACGTAAGTGAAGAGGTCTTTATGGATCGCTTCAATCGCACGACGCTGATGTAGCGGAATACTGGCAGGACTCTGGTACTTGACGAAGTCATGCACGACGGACGGGAAGCCCCCCACCAGGGCATAACGCAAATACATATCGCGTAAGCGCTGATCAAGGTCACTGTCAATATTCTTACCTTGCATCATGGCTTCACGAACGCTTTGCGTCAATTCAGGCGTCCAACGGAACTTTAAAGAAGAGTGTGCCCAAAGGTACTCTTCAAAGTCCATGGTGTACATACGGAGTTCAGCGACATGTGGGGCATTGACTTCAGGCGTATTACGCGCACGTTTCATGTCGTAGCATGAACTCGTTGCAATCATGTCAAAGCGTGGGTCACCGGCTAGATTTTCCAGGGCGGCTAAAACCTGAGGACAGTCAAAGAGTTCATCAAAGATGATGAGCGTTTCACCCGGGACAATCTTGAGCTTTTTGCACAATGTGCTAATAAACACATTGAGCATTTTGCTATTGAGCCCTTCATGAAAGAACTGACGATAGTGGGGATTTGAATCAAAACGGAGAATGCCAACATTTTTGTAGTTTTCTTTGCATAACGCAAATACATATCGCGTAAGCGCTGATCAAGGTCACTGTCAATATTCTTACCTTGCATCATGGCTTCACGAACGCTTTGCGTCAATTCAGGCGTCCAACGGAACTTTAAAGAAGAGTGTGCCCAAAGGTACTCTTCAAAGTCCATGGTGTACATACGGAGTTCAGCGACATGTGGGGCATTGACTTCAGGCGTATTACGCGCACGTTTCATGTCGTAGCATGAACTCGTTGCAATCATGTCAAAGCGTGGGTCACCGGCTAGATTTTCCAGGGCGGCTAAAACCTGAGGACAGTCAAAGAGTTCATCAAAGATGATGAGCGTTTCACCCGGGACAATCTTGAGCTTTTTGCACAATGTGCTAATAAACACATTGAGCATTTTGCTATTGAGCCCTTCATGAAAGAACTGACGATAGTGGGGATTTGAATCAAAACGGAGAATGCCAACATTTTTGTAGTTTTCTTTGGCAAAGGCTTCGATAGACGTCGACTTACCGCAACCGCGTGGCCCTTTCACAAAAAGGGTAGGGCGATTAGGCATCGCCTTCCACCGTTTTAAATCGTCGTCAATCTTTCGCTTAAACATCCTCTCCTCCGTCATGAAGTCTTCGCGTTTGAGTGATTGAAATAGATGATTTTAAGAGGAATCTTAGAGCTTTTAAGAATCCTTATGCCCTGAATATTTTGCATTCAAAGGGATACCACTAATTGTAGGAATAATTATCAAAAAATCAAGAGACGGACCGTCTGTTATCGATTCTCTTTGATGGTTTTTAACCGTAATGACGCGCTTAACTTAATGTTGCGCCTTATCCTTCAAGGCGTTCAGACAGAAAACCCGCATTCAGTTTGGTTTATCGCGCTTTTCTTTGTCCTTTGTTGCGTCAAAAGGACAACCGTCATTCACCGTTTCAGCAAACGCACGACAGATTGCCCAAAGAATCACGCCAAATGCGACGATAACAGCAATGAGGGCAATGAAATTCATGATGGGCACCGATTGGATTAATGTAATCTTTCTTCGATTATAGAGGGTGAAAGCTTGGCTTCTAAACTGTCCGTGGTTTCTTGGTCGTTGAGACAATCGATACGCCAACGCTTGTGATCCGTCTCGAGGATGAGGTCATTATGGTCAAGCGACGATGAAACCCGCGCATCGGTCTTGCTCAAGAGTGCTGTTAATAACAATTGAAGATACTTACGGTAACTGATTGCATTCGTTATCGGATAAGCGTCGGTATTAATAGCTTGCCTAAGCGCAATGAGATACAGTTGCAACTCCTCTGAACAGCCTTCCTCAAGTAACGCATATAGTGAATCAAAATGCATTGGCATGATGGACACACCCGGTTTCAAGAGGCATGAGACAAACTTCGTCAAGACAGCCGACTTAATCTCACGATTCGGATATGTCAGTTGGACGATGTCTTCTTTGACCTGATCAATCGTTAGATATCCCGTTTGATAAAGAAAGTGATTTAAACACTTCGTATCAATCGCGAAATGCATGTTGCTCGAGAACACAGGGGTTGGTAGCGTTCTTTCTGAGTCGAACCGATCCCAAAGATGGGTCGATGGATCATCGGTCAATCCAACCATACAATCCGGTACGCCGCCCGTTTGGATCCAATAAGGTACAAAGCCTGCCTGCGGCCTCGCTAAGTAATGAAGCACACTCCAAGGTGTACACACACGTTCGCTAGCCTCTAAGGCAAAGCGATAGCCACCATAATGCTCGATGATCGCAATGATTTGAGCGTCAGGTTTGAAATGAACTTCAAGCTCTTGAACCGTAAACCCGAGTATGGCATTAAAAGACGGATCGAGCGAAATGTCCTCGACCTTCGGACAAGCGGCTTTAACAAGGTCAGCACCCATCAAAGTGATGCCGCTCACAAAGAAAAACCGTAGCTTGGCCTCATGTCGACGGATCAATTCATAGAAATCACGCAAGACTTGACGAACCTTGTCATGAAGTCCCGAGCGATCGAGTGTCTGAGTGATTGGTGCGTCGTACTCGTCGATGAGTAACACAAGAGACTGCTCAGGTTGCTTTTCGAACCATGTCTCTAACTGGTGAAGCAAATCTCCCGGGCTTTCAGTCTCATAACTAAACTCAACCCGACCGAAAGCTAAAGCCAGAAGATCGGTAAATTGCTGTTGGAACGTTTCAAAATTTGAGAAGTGTTGACATTCAGAGAAATCAATACGCACCGTAGAGTATGTCCGGTCACGCCAAAGCTCATAAATCGCAAGACCTTCAAAGAGGGCGTTTCCATGCCTAAAGAGCGCTTCAAAGGTAGAGAGCAAAAGCGTCTTACCAAAGCGGCGTGGTCTCATAAGTAAAACCTGTCTACCGATTTGTTGAGCAAGTGCATAGATATAGGGCGTCTTATCAACGTACGCACAACCTTGCTCACGAATCAAAGTAAAATCGCTTTTACCTAACGGTAGTCTCAACGAAGTGGTTGTCATCGTATGGACTTATCTTTTTAAAGTTCCCAATGGGCAGAATTTGGTCAACCTATCAACCAATCATCCGCCCCAACACCGCCGCTGTACCCACAGCCGCTAACACAGTCGCGGCCATCCCATTCTTACGACTAACCGCAATTGCTACCACCAAAGCAATCAAATGCACAGGATTTGTCGTAAAGAAAAAGGGCGCAGCAATTGCGACCAAGACGCAACCTGGCGCTGCATCCAATACCGCACGTACCTTGGGCGAAAGCGTACGGTCTTTTAAAAGCCACCAACCTAATAATCGTGTCGAATAGGTCGCTGCACACATCGCCAAGATGGCCAAAAACTCCACCCACGTTAAATGGAACCATTCAACCATTATTGCGCCTCCGAAGCCGTATCGTCACAAACCCACACGGTCGCTAAACCAGCGATTGCACCCAAGGCCGCAGACCAGGCAGCACCCAAAAAGAGACTCACGACACCTGCGACTAAACCACTCACGAGCCAAGGCAACGCCTTTTTGCGTCCTGGCCACATGCCAGACAAAATCGAAATAAAGATCGCCGGGAAGGCCATCGTGAAACCCCAAAGAGTGAGGTCACCTAACCCTGTGCCTATCGCAGCACCGGCTAAAGCAGATGCCCACCACGTGACCCAAAGTGTCAACGCCACACCAAAATAAAATGGCACATTGAAGGCTTCAATATCGGTAGCACCTGCTTTACGACGCTTTTGAATGTCATCCAAACTGAGCGCCCATGTCTCATCGCACATAAAGAAAAAGACCAAGAGTGTCTTAGGTAAAGAAAGCCCTTTGACATACGGTGTGAGCGCAGCTGACAACATAATGTGACGTGAATTAATTAACCACGTACTCATGGCAATCGTGAGAATAGGAGGTAGGGCACTCCAGAGCGCAATCGCGGCAAATTCGCTACCGCCTGCGTAATTAATGCCCGTCATTAAGCCCATACCAAAGGGACTCAGACCAGCATGTGCGCCAGTTGCTCCTAAAATGAGCCCAACAGGAATAAACCCAAGCATCACAGGCATACTCGCTCGCATGCCTCTTAAAAAGTCGTCGTGAAGAAAAGCCATGGTGAATCAGTCACAAAAGAATGTGTTCATTGTAACGAACATAAAGTTTGTAGAAAGAGCACTAAGCAAAGCACCGTAGACCGGCGAATCAACTTCAAGGAATACAGAAACATAAGAAAAATCCCCGCTGAGGCACTAAACCACAACGGGGATTTCGTTAAGGGTTTTAACGCGAGTTAGAGTGTCGCGAACCACGTAATGACAAGTGAGTTAATCAAGTCGATCAAGAAGGCACCGACAACACTCACGATTAACCAAGCGCGTGGGCTTGAACCATACTTTTCTGCGACAGCCTGCATGTTAGCCAGACCGTTAGCCGTAGCACCCATCGAGAAGCCGATACCACCGACAGAGAGCATGACAGCGTCATAGGTACGACCAAAGCACGTAAAGAGAACAGCCCAGGCAAAGATGATCATCAAAACCGTCTGTGCAGCGAGGATAAGCAAGAGCGGCAAGGCTAAGTGCACGAGTTCATGAAGCTTCAAGCTGTTGATAGCCATCGTCACGAAGAGGACGAGCGTAATGTCAGCTACCGCATTCAGCCCCTTACCATCCACACGATACTTGCCAGAGAAGTCACCGATATTACGAATGACCGTTGCGACAATCATCGAACCGATATAAGCCGGTAAAGTCATGTACTGGCCTAAGAAACTCGAGACGATCGTACCGAGACCCATGGCCAAGGCCGTAATTGACACAGCCTTCATAATTTCTTCGGTGAAGTGCGGCTTTTCAGAAGCGTGTTCTTCGGTCAAGTCGGTCTTCATATCGTCAGGAATATGAAGTTCTTCATCAGGGTTCTTAACTTCGGCAGGTGTCTTGACTTTATAGCGACGGATTGCCCATTCACCGAACGGCCCACCAATCAAGAGCGCAGCAACCATACCAAAGGTAGCAGCCGTAATGGCGACAGCCGTACCGCCCTGGATGCCGTAGGTCTGTTCAAAGTAGGGACCAAAGGCCGCGGACGTACCCAAGCCACCCATCATAGAGACCGAACCCGCCAAAATGCCGTAGTGCGGATCAAGCCCCATCATGTCAGCAAGACCCATACCCAGACCATTTTGTAGGAAGACCAACACTGTAACGGCAATCAAGAAGCCAAAAAGCAACTTACCGCCTTCTGTCACAACTCGAAGGCTTGCCATCAAACCGATGGTTGTAAAGAAGGCAAGCATCAACACGGTTTGAAGCGTACTGTCGATTTGGAGACGCACCACGCCAAAATACTCAAGCGTCGACATGATGGCGGCAAATGTCATACCACCAACCACCGGGCTCGGGATCGAATAGCGGGAGAGAAAACCAATGCGGCCCTTAAGCCACACACCAAAATAGTAGGTGCAGACGGCGAGCGCCACAGCCTGTACTTTATCCACGGAAATCACCGGGATGGTAGAAGCGATGTCAGTCATAGTGTTGTCTTGCTATTAAGTAACTTATCAAATCGAATGACGTTGATCCGACTAGCAAAATCAACGTCACTAGAAAAAGTGTATCAGTACGTATCCGAAATCTGTTCACCTCTCTCTAAGGTGAAAGTCTGAGATCAGTCGATGTAAGACAACAAATCAGGTCGGAACTATCGGGAAAACTCTAATCACATCCAGGTGTTTAGGGAAATCTTCACCACTTCGGATTACTACTTATCGTTAACTCGCATGATCATTTTGTAAAATGCAATAAAACCCCTTAATCAACCTAGCTTTTTTAGAGGAGGAATAAAAAAATGTCGCATAAGCGCGCCCTCATTGTGGTGGATGTACAAAACGACTTCTTGCCAGGTGGCCCTCTTGGGGTCGAAAGCGGAAACCGTATCCTTCCTGTGGTCGGCAACCTTATTGAGAACGGTCAGTGGGATCTCGTCGTCATGACACAAGATTGGCATCCTGCAGATCATGTTTCTTTTGCTTCGAACCATCCGGGCCGTAAGCCCTTTGAAGTGATCGACTTACCCTATGGCTCACAAGTGCTTTGGCCAAACCATTGTATAGCTGGTACCGAAGGCGCTCAAATAGCTTGGGTGATCGGTACGACAGGGGCTGACCTTGTGTTACGCAAGGGGCACGATAAATCTGTTGATAGCTATAGCGCTTTCTGTGCCGCCGATGGCCACTCCATTACGGGTCTAGAAGCCTATCTCAAGGCACATGAAATAGAAGAAATCATCGTTTGCGGGATTGCCACCGACTTCTGTGTGAGCTATACCGCGCTTGATGGTGCGAAAGCGGGCTTTAAAACGTCCGTTGTGATGGATGCGTCAGCAGCGATTGACACCAATGGCTCATTAGCAGCTGCGAAGGCCGCCTGGAAAGAAGCTGGTATTCGTGAAGTCTTAAGCATAAACTACGTAAAGCCCCTAGAGTAATAGGCCAAAAGACATTAATTGATACGTCGCTCATGATTTTTGAGCGGCGTTTTTTTGTATCTAGCAACAGTGGCATAAGCGTTTTGCCATCCCGTGATTAGGGTAATCGCGTAATTTTTTTTTATTCTCTCCCACACAAACGCTCTCTCAGATGCGATAATCACGCCAACTTTTCCATTCCATTTTTTCCATTTGTTTTAATCCAAGAGAAACACAATCATGGGTGGCTTTTTCGGTGCAGTCTCCAAGCGCGATATCGTTCTCGATACGTTCTTCGGGGTTGACTATCATTCCCACTTGGGTACCAAGTTTGGGGGCTTAACGATCTACGATGAAAAGAAGGGTTTTCAGCGTCAGATCCATAACATTACCAACACGCCGTTCCGTACGCGTTTTGAACCCGATATCGCTGATATGGAGGGTACGTCCGGGATTGGCTGTATTTCCGATGACGATCCGCAGCCCTTGTTGCTGCGCTCCCATTTGGGGTTATTTGCCATCACGACGGTGGGCCTCATCAATAATGCTGACGAATTGATTGAACGCTATTTCAGCAATAGCAACAGTCAGTTCCTCGCGATGGGTTCTGGAAATGTTAATGCCACTGAACTCGTGGGTGCTTTGATCAACCGTAAGCAGAGCATCGTTGAAGGGATTCGTTACGCTCAGGACGTCATTCAAGGTTCTGAAACGATCATGCTTTTGACGCAGGACGGCATCATTGTCGCTCGTGACAAGCTCGGTCGTTTGCCGGTCTTGATCGGTAAGAATGATGACGGCTACTGCGTGTCCTTCGAAAGCTTCGTTTACCACAAACTCGGTTACGAAGACCACTATGAACTTGGCCCACAGGAAATCGTCAAGGTCACGAAGGACGGCATTGAAGTCTTGTCGCCTGCTGCCGAGAAGATGCGCCTTTGCGCCTTCTTGTGGACGTACTACGGCTATCCGAACTCCAACTACGAAGGCAAGAACGTTGAAGTGATGCGCTATAAGAACGGTCGCATCATGGCTCGTGATGCGATGGAAAAGGGTGAAATGCCTGACGTCGACATCGTCGCTGGCGTGCCTGATTCTGGCTTGCCGCACGGTATTGGCTATGCCAACGAATCGGGCAAGGACTTTGGTCGTCCGTTCATTAAGTACACACCGACCTGGTCGCGTTCCTTCACGCCGACAAGCCAGAAGGTGCGTAATCAGGTTGCCAAGATGAAGCAGATTCCTGTGCCTGAACTCATCAAGGATAAGAAGCTTCTCTTGATCGACGACTCGATCGTGCGTGGCACGCAGCTTCGTGAAACTGTCGACTTCCTCTACAACTCTGGCGCCAAGGAAGTGCATATGCGCTCTGCTTGCCCGCCGATCATGTATAGCTGCAAGTACTTAAACTTCTCGCGCGGCAATTCCGACATGGAGCTCATTGCTCGTCGCGTGGTTCAGGAACTTGAAGGCGATGAAGGTCAGAAGCACTTGGACGAATATTCCGATGCCAAGACCCAGCGCGGACAGTGCATGTTGAAGCGCATTTGCGAAGAAATGGGCTTTGACTCTTTGGGCTTCCAGTCGGTCGAAGGCTTGATTGAGGCCATTGGCCTTGATAAGGACAAGCTCTGTACGTACTGCTGGACCGGTAAGGAATAATTCCTTAGTCCTCACAATCCTAGAAGAAGGGCATCTGACTTTAAATCAGGTGCTCTTTTTTTATTGCCATCGAATGTTCAATAAGGATTCTCTTGAAATCCCGATAGGGTATGGAATCATCCAGAATAAATCAATACATTACCCGACATTGTCAGCCTAAAAACAGCCATGACTTGCGCCACAGGGTAGTAGGCTAACGAAAACAGTCTTCAATCTTCCAAAGTTGTGGTCAGCGTTATGTGAAGTACGACATTATGGGTCGCGAAGTCTTCAACAGACTTTTGCCGTTACGCTATAACGACTATTCTCACTCGATGGACGACGCGCAAAACGGCAATTATTTCTTGCGTGTTGCTAGCTCGAACTACATTCGCCCAGATGGTAAGCATGTTCGCACGGTTCGCGACGTAATTATTGAAGTTGACGAACAGGGCCACGTGGTTGACGAATGGCGCTTGCCCGATATTCTCGATGTTTACCGTTCGAATGTGCTGAAGGTGCTTGACCAGGGTGCTGTTTGCCTCAACATTGACGCAAGTCAGGCTGGTAAGACGTTAACTGCCGAAGAACTTTCGAAGGCTGAAGAATCTAATGACTTCGGTGACATCGTAGGTACAGGTGCTGGTCGTAACTGGTTGCATGTGAATTCGGTGGACTATGACCCAGAAGACGACTCGATCATCATTTCGTCTCGTCACCAGTCTGCCATTATTAAGATTGGTCGCGATAAGCAAGTGAAGTGGATCCTTGGTTCGCCAGAAGGATGGAAGGGTGACTTTGCGAAGAAAGTCTTGAAACCAGTTGATAAGAACGGCAAAGCCATCAAGTGCGAAGGCTCTAAGTGTGAAGGTGACTTCGACTGGACTTGGACGCAGCATACGGCCTTTAAGATCGATGAAAAGAGTAAGGGCAACATTATTTATGTGTCCGCGTTCGATAATGGCGATGCCCGTGGCATGGAACAACCACCATTACCTGACATGAAGTACTCTCGCGGTGTGATCTATAAGATTGACCAAAAGAAGGGGACCGTCGAACAGGTCTGGGAATATGGTAAAGAACGTGGTCATGAGCTCTTCTCTGCTGTGACTTCGCTCGTAGAATATCAGGCTGACCATGATTCCGTAGTCATGTACTCCGCGACGGCTGGTGCACAGTACGACCTTAAGACTGGCGCATTCGCATCAGCACCGAACCCGACAATTATGGAATTCCGCTGGGGTGAAACGACGCCTGCTGTAGAAATCCAGTTGAAGGATTGTACAGGCTACCAGGCTTGGCCATTCTCCTTACAGAAGGCTTTTGGTCAAGAAATTAAAGCAGGTAAATAATTTATCTCCAGGGCTTTGATTGAAGCCGCGCCCCGTTGAACAAGTTTGTTTGATGGGGCGTTTTTTATTATTAAAGCAGAAGAGAAGAGGGGATGCTTTAACTTAACCGAACGACCATTGTGGCGTAGTGTGAAACGTTTGAGCGCCTAAACTTTCAACAATTGATATCTTTCAATGAACCTCTCTTACAGGCCGATACATTTCTTTTGTTGGAAATTTGCAACACCCCACACAAATACTCTGACATTTGGTAAAAAGTCATGTATATTTCTTTCCTATTGACTGAATGAACGTTCATTCAGAATTAAACAATCAAAACTTATCAAAAGACTCACTATGAAGACCAACCTTCTCTCCCTTTGCGCCGTTGCTGTTGCCGGTGCTTTCGCCGCTGCCCCTGCTAGCGCTGCTTTCTCTGGTTCCGTTGGTTTGGGCGTTCACGCTTATGACCTCGGCTACAAGGACACCGACGCTGTTGTGTATCCGATCCCGGCTGTTGACGTTGAATCCGAACACTTCTACTTCAAGGGCTTGGAAGCTGGTGCTTTCCTCGTGAAGACGGATCGTCATCGTGTGATGTTGGGTGTGTCCTACATGCCCTGGTCCTTTGACGCTTCTGACTCTGATAATGCCAAGATGAAGCGCTTGGATGACCGTGACGCTAGCTTCTTTGCTAACGCCACCTACACGTTCGACACGGGCTTTGGCCTTTTGTCCGCTAGCCTCGGCGCTGACATCTCTGGCAAGTCCAAGGGTATGATGAGCGACGTTTCCTTCATGAAGCGCTTTGCTTTCGGTCAGTTCGGTATCACCCCGCAGGTGGGTGCCATCTGGACGAGCGAAAAGTTCAATGACTACTACTATGGCGTGAGCCAGGCTGAGCATCAGCGCTCGGGCATCAAGGCTTACTCCGCTGACGCAGGCATCTCCCCGTACGTTCGTTTGATGGGCGACTGGCAGATGGGTAACAACTGGTCTCTTTACGCTGAAACCTCTGTTCGCGCCATGTCCAAGGAAATCAAGGACAGCCCGATGGTTGAAGATGATGCCGTGGTTGGCTTCGGCGTTGGCGTTTCCTATCGCTTCTAATTAGCCCTCGAATCCGATGGCTGAGTGTGCCATAGAAGCACACTCGCAGTCCTGGCCGTGCAGCGTATACTGTGCGGCCTTTTTTTTACGTCGTGAATTCGTTGAGCCAATTACGACTGTGTCTCAAAAATGACAGAAGAGGCCTAAAATCCTTATAAGACCATTAGGCACAGAACTATAAGGAGGAGGGCTGATGACTAAGCGACTATTGCCAGGCTACGTCAATTTTGTTGAGTTCATTCACGAAGAGGGCTTCGTCATTGATCGTTCAGCAGCTATCAAGCCTCTGCTTCTAAGTGACGTCGACGTACTCATAGTGACGCGCCCACATGGCTTTGGCAAAACGTGTTTCTTCGATATGTTGCGTTGCTTCTTACAGGTTGACCGTGAGACTCCGGGAAACACGCAAACCAACGCAACGCTATTTAGTGATTTCGCGATCAGCAAAGATAAACCTTTTTGTGACGCATTTCTTGGTCGTATCCCAGTCATTGCCCTCTCGTTTCAACACATCCAAAGCAACACGTTCGAAAGCGCGGCCAGTGCGTTTGCTAACAAGATGGTAAGGATGTCTTCTGACTTTCGGTGACTTATAAAGAGTGACAAACTTTCGGAAGCGGATCTCGCCATCTTTGAACAGTACTTAACGCCGGGTCTATATAAAACGGTAACAAATAAGCAATCGCCGATTGGCATACTCAAGCACCTTGCAAAATGTTTGTCAAAAGCATTCGGCCAACGCATCATCATTTGGATTGACGCTTTCGACGTGCCACTCAACGCAGCGCAACAATACGGCTATCTAGATCAGATGATTGATCTACTACAAACACACGTCGGCGAAATCCTAGATGACGCTTCAAAGCCAGTGCAGAAAATCATTTTGTCAGGTGAATTCCCATGGGAGCCGAGGCTCATCTTTAAAAAACCACATAAAATCACTGTGGATAGCGTACTGTCGATGGATCCGAAATTGGGCGACCTCTTTGGATTTACTGACGAAGAGGTCAACAAATTATTTAAAACTTACCAAATAGAGCGTCATCTCGCTAACTTTAAACGCTGGCATCAAGGATTTATGGTGGCTGGTAGACCTCTATATCGTCCCGTCGACGTAATTCGGTATACCCATCGAGCCATGAAAGCCATCCCAAATACTTCTGTTGCCCTCGACAATGATTGGCAATACTGGAAAGCGGATGAGGTATTAAAGACCCTGGTCGGAACGCTTTTGGTTGAAAACCACGACATTATCGAAAGTTTGGTTAACGGTGAATTTGTCACAATGACCTTCAATGAGACAATCAGAACCTCAGACTACGCGGCTCGTCAATCAGTCGAGTTGTGGCAATGGCTGCTTCATAAAGGTTACCTGACTATCCACTCAAAGACCGATCAACACAACACTTATCGGGTCGCACTTTCTAACGCATTAGTTCGTGAGGTTTTTGTCGAACGACTCAAAGCACGCTTTTCGCCTGACTATCCGGCCTTTGTCAATGACGCAAAAGCCTTCGTTGAAGCAGCAACCAAGGGCAACACAACACTACTGACCTTGTTACTTAATAAACTCTTTCGTGATTTCATCTTCATTAAAGAAGAGCCAGAAAAGAGACAAACCTACACCCAAACGCAAGAAAGGCGGTACTGGGCAAGTCTTGAAGCACTTATCCAAACCGCAGCTAAGCAAATACCGACTTTCCGTATTATCACTGACGACATCTACAACTTGACAGACCCGATCGTCGTCACTGTCGGCCATCCAACGGAACGTCTTGGCATCATTCTCAATCTCCAAAATACGGATACTGATGATCTTGAAAGTACTTCGCAAACGCTCACGACTGCGCTTAAAACTGACCCCCTCAGGGAGAAGCTAAACCAACACCGTGCCTTCAATCACATCCTCATAGGTGTAGCTGTACACGAAAACTCTGTAGCCGTTTGTAGTGAAAAGATCGCACAACCCTAAGCCCACAACCTCCAAAAAATAAAGCCCGACCGGTCAAAGAGACCAATCGGGCTTTCTTGTTCGTTGAACGTCAAACGTTCAAAAGATTACGCCTTATTCTTCACCGCGGAGCATACCCTTCATTTCGAGGGAGCGAGCAGCAAAGCCATAGAGCCAGATACCGCCAAACGTGGTGAGGGCACCCCAGAGCATGGCATCGGCGCCACACGCATAAAGCGCATAGAGCGAGTAGAGGGACGCCAAAGACGAAATGATCGTAATGTGCTGAGCGGTCTTGGGATCAGCGCCTTCTCGGTGAACGATCACGTTAGCTGCAGCAAAGGCGAGCAGGTACGGTACGAGGTTCGTCACCACCGCCAAGTCCTTCAAAATGTAGAACTGCTGTTCCAAACGCGGGTCAATGGTCAAAAGGGCAGCCAAGGACTGAAGGATCAAGATGATCGTAATACCAATGACAGGCACATTTAAGCGGGTCACCTTACCGAAGCACTTCGGGAAATAGCCTTCACGAGCAGACACACGGAAGACTTCAGCAATCGTGAACTGCCAGCTCGTTAAACACCCAGCACAAGCCAAGGCCATCAAAGCCATCACGAACTTACCAATTTCAGGTGTAAACATCGTGGCAAAAACGAGACCAAAAGGTGCGGTTGAGGTTGACAACACTTTGTTGTCAACAATGCCAAACGAAATGTTGTTCGCAAGGATATAGACGATACCAGCACCCAACGTGGCTAAAACCATTGCGCGTGGCACAGACTTTTCTGGGTTTTCGACGGCATCAGCATTGGCACTAGCCGTTTCAAGCCCCAAGAAGCCCCAAAGGGTCATAGAGATACCAGCAGAAATCCCATCAAATAAAGAGAGATTCTGAGGGTTCCAAGCATCGACATAACGGTCAACCGAGAACCAATTCCAACCGATCAAAGTCAAAATGGCAATCGGGATGATAATGCCGTAGCTCGAAAAGTGAGAGAGCTGACCAATAAAGCGAGCGCCACCGATATTAGGCAGACTGCAAAGCCAAATGACGGCGATACTAGCAAGGCCCATTTCAAGGGGCGTGAGGTTCCATTCGAAGAGCACCATCAAATACCCCACGATCGAAATCGCAATCGTGAGGTTCGCTATGACCAAAGAGACACCGTAACTAAAGTTCGCTAGAAAACTACCGGACTTACCGAAACCGTAGGCGGCATAGCCACCAATCCCGCCGCTCTTGCGACTAAACATGCCGCATTTCGCAAACGTATAGGCAATGGTTGTTGCCCCGGCAATTGTTACCACCCAGGCCAGAATGGACATCGTCCCAACTTCTGCAAGTTTGGTGGGCATCAAAATAATGGAAGACCCAAGCATATTGAGCATCACGGCCATCGTGAGTTGCAGGCAGGTCATCTTTGGCTTGGCATTTGTCGTCATGGTGGCTTCATAAAACCTTTTAGTGAGTGATTGAAACAAAACTTGCCATTTTACTTAAAGTTGCGCGTTTATGGGCAACTTCGACACCTTTAAATCGCTAAAAAGGTGGTTTTTTGGCCCTAGCGGCATCGTGAGACCGTCTAAGCCGATCATCCTCAAAAGTGTACCCTTTGCAGTCACCAAAAACCACTACTTAAAGCCCGTCAGTTGGCGCTCTAAATCACGTCATGAATTTGTCATAAAGCCACAGTAAAATCGACTACAACCATTATCAAAAGAGACTCATCTTGATCACTAGCAAAGTATCACACTATTCGTTAACGTCTTCATTTCGTCTCTCTTAAAGAGCTTCTTAATGTCATCAGCCAGACGGATTACCTAATAAAATGGCACTTTTTTAGCTTAAATTTGAAAAAATGTTTCTCGTCTCGTTTGTTATAAAAATAACACGATGTCCCTAAGGCAAAACCCCGATCGGGATTGATATAAGAAAACATCTGTTAATGACGATAAAGCTATTGTCACAACTGAGAACGACTTACAATTGGCAAAAGTACGGCGGCGTTACGAACAGTAACATCTAGCAGAGTGGAACCTTCAATTTGTTTCTAAACGCCCATAGAATCATTGAGTCGGTAGACAGAGACGAGGCGACCCCTTAACCCAAGGTTGCTTTAAATAGGTCTTTTAAAGACCAAACAACCAAACAACCGTTTGACCTGAAGGTCCCCGAGAATCTATCCGACGGGTCAACGATCTAAAGAGGTTACCCTAATGAATAAAAGGGATCTAGCCAATGTAGTGGCAAATAAACTCAACATGCCGACTTCCGAAATGGAAGTCATCCTGGACACGATTAATGAAACAATTATTAATGCTCTCAAAGAAGGTGACCATGTGACCTTCTGGCATTTTGGTCGTTTCGAAGTCAAGTATCGCGCCCCACGTGTCGGTCGCTCTTTTAAGACGGGCAAGTGTGTCACGATTCCTGAACGAAAAAAAATCTGGTTCAGTGTGAGCCCAGCATTGCAAGAAGCTTTTGAAAAAGATTTAAGCGCACAAGCGGCTCGTTCATAAAGCACTTACGTGGCTTGCGACGCCCCTCAACCCTCGCTCGCCACGAACACACATGATGAAGGACTGTCCCAACCGGCGGTCCTTTATTTATTTGGAGAACGAAAAAGGATCATGATCGCTCCATGGCAATCATGATCCTTATGGTTTTTAAACGATCGTTAGTGAGGGTTAGTTCAACATCGTATTAGGCGGCACTTCTTCATCCAACTTTTGAATGTCGAACGTCAGTGGCTTTTCGTCCGCATGCGTTCTAAATGCACGATAGCGCACGTTAGCGATACCTTCTTCTTCGAAGCACTTTTTTGAGATCTGAAGAAAGGCCTGGCCATTGGCGACCATAAAGTCGATATAGTCGTATTCAAGCCCTAAAGACTTACCGGTATAGTGCGCGACTTCGTCGGGGAAGGTCATCACGAGGGCAGTGGCCAAACGATCAAGTTCGGCTAAACGTGTGGCATCGTTTTCGTTCTTATGCGGAATCATGAGCATCAAGGGCACCAAACCATGGTTATGGAGTAGATCCGCGTGCGTATTGACGTCCGTTTTGAAGTCCAACCAAAGTTCGGGGGTCATTGTATAGGCCTTATAGACGTCTTGACGTGCAAGGCGACTTGTGAGCTCTTTAGGATCCATCTGCACATAGTGCATGTGTTCAGTTGGCTCATAAACACCGTCGGCATTCTTTTCAACGCCTTCAAGACGAATATCCCAGTCGTGCCCAGGCTCGCGTAGCCCCTGACGGAGCAACACCATTTCAAATGCGACCGTTTGGTCTTCGTGTGCATTCATCGTGATCTGAATTTGGTTGTTCGCTTCGCTAGGCGCCTTGATAGAGATATCGAGTCCTTCGAAGAACTGACGTAGCATCTTGCTGTACGTGGACGTCTCATTGGCGAGCTTTTCGTGATCAACCGTTTCTTCTAACTCATGAATCGAGTCTTCAAGGGATACCAAGAATTGGCGCAAGACTTGGCACTTATGATAGAAATTCATGCCGAACTTGGGGCTCGAGACGACCTGCACACAACGGTCACGAAGCTGTTTGATTTCGTCCGGCGAAAAATAGACTGAGGGCGCATCTGGCGCCACAAGGGCCGCTTCAAAGTGATCAATCGCTGGTCCCTCATGACTCATCATGTAATCAATGATGCCATGGAGACACTCAAAGTCGACCGCACCTGCAAGCTCGTCTTCAATCGCCTTGAGCGTTTCAACGCATTCTTCAACGATCTTGCTCGCCGCAAACATCTCTTGCGCTGTTGCCCCACGATCACGCTGGCTTGTGATTAACTTCGCAATTGAAAGCATCAAGCGAGCACGCTTCGTTAAAGACGCAGCGGGCATATTGATGAGCAACAAACGCACGTCATCGATTTGGCCTTGTTTATAAAGGTCTTCAACCATGTCGAAGATCTCTTCGTCGGTTACGTCAACATTGGGTTCACCGAACCAGTCAAAGGGTTCGATGCGTGGCATCTGGTTAGAGAGTTCAATGAATTCTGCACTCGGCTTGGTGTTTGGCGCAGCGCCTACAAAAGCCATCCCGACGGCTTCTTCAATCGTCGGATAGAGGGTAAAGTCAATCAAGGCATTGTTGGTCGTAGCACAATAGGCTTCAAGGCACGCGCGAATCAAGGTCGAGGTTTCGTCTAAATCCCAAGCCAAGACGTCCATATAAACGCGCACCTGACCGTGGGCATACCCCATCACGGCGCACGTATGGGTGACTTGAGATAAGTCGCTTACGATACGTTGAAGTATAGCTTGGTCTGCTAATGGCCCTGCTTGGGTTCTAAAAGCAAAGTAAACGGGTTGCGCACAGAAGTTTTCAAGATGCTGCGCGGGCAGAAGGTTCTTATTCGTGCGCTGAACCATCAACCATGGCTGGTTGGTCTTCAAATAGACGACATCTCGCTTACGCGTGGTCGACGCATTTGCTTCCACCTTAACGGGATAGTGCGTTTCGTATTCTGTGTCGAGCAAATCCTTGAAAGTAAAAGTCTCCCAATTAGGCACTTCGGTTTTTACGCGAGCGATAATGTCCTCGACCGTTAACTTCGCCACTGACTCGGGAATTTCGTCAACGATTTTGGTAATGCCAAAACATTGTGTAAAGGCGGCTTCGCCCGTTTGCTGCATGATATTTGCCATAAGGCTACGAACAAGCGGCACCAGGGGAAGCATCGGCATCGTCTTTTGTGTATCAGACGCCACCAAGAGTTCACGAATGCCATGGTCGTCTGCGATCCCAAACTTCAAAATAGGCGACACGCCGTCGGCACCAGGTGGAAGTCGCAACGGTTGATTGCGATATCTAAAGCCTTCGTCAATTGACCACTTGGCCAAAATGTCCTGTGGAGCTAATGCTGAAAACAAACGAATAATCGGTACCGTGTGACGGAACCCCTGGTTTGAGATCACCAAGTAGGGTTTACCGTCGTACTTTTCAATAATGATAAAAAGTCCTTCGTCAACGATGTTGCCGAAAGCGCCACTAGCCATGATATTGGCACGAGCGAGATCATTATTTTCGAGATGTTCGCGAATCTCAGCTTCGAGCCCCGCAAAGGTTTCCCAACAGACTCGAATTTTATCGGTGATCTTTTGTTGGTGTGGTAAGACCAAGGTGTTCTTTGCGTACTCAAAGAGCTTATTGAGAGCAGCAGCCTGGCGCTCCTCTAGGACCTCAGCATTAAACCCTTGCAAAATGCCAAAGGCGGCGATGGGCTGCGACATGCGAAGTCGCAATGCGGCCACCATAAAATTGCGCACCGTCGTGTCGGCCCACATGTTGTCGAGTTCACCAAAGAGTTGGAGCGTCTTTTGAAGGTGTTCGGTGCCAGGAAGATTAATGTTCGCAGCAATTTTTTCGTACCAGATCTGAGGCGACATTTCATCGCGAGCTAATGTTTCAATCAGGTCGAGGATCCCTTGGTCATCTTTTTGTTCTTTAAGGGTTTTAATTTTTTGCAATACCGACGCATCGGACATGTTGATTCCTTTAAAAGGTCTTCGTGCTTATGCGCACGATCTGTGCGAGTGTGTCCGATATCCTACCAAAGGCTAATGTCGTCCGTATGGCTCAATTTGCGAATCACTCAAAAAAGTTTTAGAGATTGCAAATGCGTGTTGTTGAACTAAGACTCTAGGGTGGGATGTTATCGAGGTTTTTTTCGGGGTTGTGTCAATTTGAAAGTAAGTGTGTATAATAAATAAGTTTAACTTGCGTTTTTGTTCTATCCAACCAATCTTGAACGCAAAAGTTGTTGAGAAAAAAAGAGGTGTTTTATGGGTTATTTCCCGCAGTGGAAGCTCAAAGAGCAAGGCGTGGTCGCGCCTGATGAGTGTTTGCCGGCAGGACAAACCGTTGCAATGGGTATTCAGCACGTTGTGGCCATGTTTGGCTCAACAGTGTTAGCGCCAATTTTGATGGGTTTTGACCCGAATATGGCTGTATTGATGAGTGGCATTGGGACACTCATTTTTTTTGCCATCGTGGGTGGCCGTGTACCTAGTTACTTAGGCTCGTCCTTCGCATTTATTGGCGTCGTGATTGCTGCAACTGGCTATGTGGCGGGATCCGGCGCTAATGGTAACATCGGTGTCGCCCTAGGTGGCATTGTTATTTGCGGTTTGGTCTATGCGCTCGTTGGTCTTATCGTCATGATGACAGGCGTTCAATGGATCGAAAAACTCATGCCACCCGTTGTGACGGGCGCTGTGGTGGCCGTCATTGGTCTCAACCTCGCGCCTACGGCTGTTCGATCTGTGGGTCCCACGGACTTTGATGGCTGGATGGCTGTAGTCACCTTTATGTGTGTTGGTGGTGTCGCTGTTTGGACGCGTGGCTTTATCCAGAAACTTTTGATTTTAATGGGTCTTGTGATTGCCTACGTCATATATGCGGTGCTCGCTAATGGCTTTGGCATGGGTAAGCCTATTGACTTTTCGATCATTACTAATGCCGCTTGGTTTGGTGTCCCTACCTTCCATACCCCTGTCTTTGAACTCAACGCGATTGCCTTGATCGTGCCGGTTGTGATCATCTTAGTCGCTGAAAACCTCGGCCATGTGAAGGCCGTCACCGCTATGACCGGTCGCAATCTTGACCCGTACATGGGTCGAGCCTTCTTAGGTGACGGTATTGCCACGATGGTTTCGGGTTCCTGTGGCGGTACGGGTGTGACGACCTACGGTGAAAATATTGGTGTGATGGCCGCAACGCGCGTTTATTCGACGCTTCTTTTCCCGGTCGCCGCCATTTTCGCCATCATCTTAGGCTTCTCGCCCAAGTTTGGCGCTTTGATTCAAACGATTCCACAGCCAGTCCTTGGTGGCACCTCCATCGTGGTCTTCGGTTTGATCGCTGTGGCCGGTGCACGTGTTTGGGTCGTCAACAAGGTGGACTTTGGTAATAGTCGTAACCTCATGGTCGCTGCTGTGACCCTCATCTTAGGCGGCGGTGACTTTACGCTTAACCTTGGCTTCTTTAGCCTCGGCGGCATTGGGACGGCAACCTTTGGTGCCATCCTCTTGAATGCCATCATGGCCATGGGTGAAAAGCCCGCTGAAGGTAAGGGCGATCCCCTTAATCTTGAAAAGTAAGTCTCTCTTTTGAGATTCGGCTTACACAAAAAGCCCT
>Shorty_p1__coassemble_1103_pt1 | contig 45913 bp, 33 predicted proteins | sample Shorty_p1__metabat2_high_PE_029 | metagenome-assembled genome bin Shorty_p1 | reverse complement strand
GGATGTCGAGCGAGATAGTAGCCTAGGAGCGGCCCTGCAATGCTAAAAAGCCCTAAGGTCACCAAACAAGTTTTAGCGGTGAGCCTAAGCGAAAAGAGCAGGGCTGGCTCCGAGAGCAACGCGTCAAACATGACAATCGAGTTGCTGAAGGCTTACTTCACACCGAACTTATTGAGGATGGGCTTAGCCTTTTCAGACGTCAGGAAGGTCGTAAAAGCCTTAACGTCAGGATCGTTTTCAGCGCCCTTGGCGGTACGCACAATCATCTTGACCTTCGCGCTTTCGTCATGGATTTCGAAAGCGCCACCCAACTTGTCACGACCGCTCTTCAATGCGGCCACGTTCACAAAACCAATGTCCATGTTGCCCGTGGCGATATAAGAGAAGACCTGAGGAACGGTACCCACAACCTGAAGCTTTGGATTCACCTTGGCATCTAGACCCGTGGCCTTGAGCCAACTAGCAGCGCTACGGCCATAAATGGCAGCCTTCGGATTGGGGCTCGCAACGGTCTTCACATTGTCATTGGCAATATCAGCGGGCTTTTGAAGGTCAAGACCTTTACGCCAAATCATGACTAGTGGTGTTTCGCCTAGCTTACCGGCTTCGGGGCTCAAGAGGTCGTCAAAGCGCTTGAGCGTGGCTTCGTCCGAAATCACCACATTGACGCCAGCGCCGTGCTTAACTTGAGCGAGCATCTGACCAATGTTGCCGCCAAAGCTCTTATCGACGGTGTTGCCGGTTTCTTTTTGGTAGAGTGCTGTCAAGGCTTCGACCATCTTGATGTAGCCCGCACCGGTCGTCACGGTGACCTGGCCAGCGACAGCAGAACCCATGCCCACAAGGGTGGCTAATGTAAAGGCAAGCATCTTTAAGCGCATGATGAACATCCTTTCTGATGGTTAATGTGTGTAATGGTGCCTGCCGACATTGTGAGAATCGTGTTGGCTAGACGTTTGGCCTCGTTGGCCGAGTGTGTGATGTAGAGAATTGGTAGCGAAGAGATCTTTGGGATCTGCTCAAAGTAACCCAATAACTCCTCTTTGCGTTCAGAGTCAAGGCTTGCAAGGGGCTCATCCATGATGAGTAAGGTCTCGGCCGCTAAAATAGCTCGACCTAATGCAACACGCTGACTTTCGCCGCCAGAGAGTGTGTCTGGATACCGTTTGAGAAGATGACCAATGCCGAGCACATCAATGAGTTCATTGGCGTTGGCTTGGCAGGGACGCCCACCGATCTGATTCGCAAAATGGAGATTCTCGAACACAGTCAGATGAGGAAATAAGCGATGGGTTTGAAAAACAAAGCCAATTCCACGACGATTAACAGGAAGCGAAATATGTTCGTCGGATGACCAAAAAGTTAGACCGTTAATCGCAATACGACCGTTTGAGGGCGTTTTTAATCCTGCGATATTGCTTGCCAGCGTCGTTTTTCCGCAACCGGACGGTCCCTGGATGGCGGTAAAGCCTTGGCCTGGTAAGTCGCAATTAACGACGAGCCTAAAGTCAGGTAGTTGAGTTTCAAAGTGTAGGTCTAACATCGCTATTACCTATTTGAATAGCGCTTAGTGTAGCAAGTTTTCCTCTTGCTGTGACAAAAGGACGACGAATGTCCGTTCTAATTTGCAAGGAAAAGCACGACGCTTTTGAGTTCAATCCAAGGATCGCTATCGCGCTTAGGTACTGGCAATCCTTTGGCTAAACGATCGATATCGGCACACACAGAAAGGGCGGCGCAGAGTTTTTTGACTGTTAAGCGACGAGCGGCTTGCTGGGATGAAGGTGTGGCAAACACACCAGGCACGCGAGAGATGCCTTGGTCGTATCCGGAACGCAACTTGATGAGCGAGCGGATCTCTGAGGTGAGCATCGCCAACAAGAAGGGAAGGGCTTCAGCTTGTGCTTCGAGACCATCGATAATGCGCACAATACGATCAGCCTGACCTAGCTTCATGCTCTCAAAAAGCGTATCAAATTCAAAGCGTGCGCTATTAGCGACCGAGGTGCGAAGTTGCTCAGTGGTGAGCGTCGCTTTTGGGTAGAGTAAAGAGAGCTTTTCGACCTCTTGTGCTGCCGCAAAGAGGTTCCCTTCGGTCATGTCAGCAAAGGCTTCGAGCGTTTCAGTAGATGCGCTCATCCCATGGCGTGCCAATCGAGCTTGGAGCCATTGAGGCAGTAAACGACGTTCGATGGCGGTGCAGTCAACGTGCGTGGCCTTGCGACTTAAGGCTGTCCACCACGCTTCTTTTTGCGTTTGCCATTCGGGCGTGGGTAACGTAAAGATCGTGACCACACCATCGACGGGGTGGTCAAGGTATTGCAAAAGGGTTGGTGCACCATTTTTGCCGACTTTACCTGTAGGAATGCGGACTTCGACGATTTTACGGTCGTCAAACATGCCCATGTCGGCCGCTGCCATGGTGAGACGTGACCAGTCGCCCGATGCCGTCAGCTCTAACACCTGACGGTCGGTATAGCCTAATTGACGTGCGGTGGCACGAACGGCATCCCCTGCTTCAACGGCAAGAAAGTCGTCTGTGCCAGAGATCAGCCAAAAGGGATCCATTTGCCCATTTTTGGCGCAACGGGCTAAATACGATTCGAGCTGGTCAGCTTTCACGCTTATTCCCCTGTTTCGCTACGGGGTTTAATCGCTTCAATATGGTGCATCAAGCGGTTCACAATATCCGCTTGCATATCGCGATAGAGGAATTGTTCTTCACGGGCACGCGACAAGAATTCCGATTCAGAATAGCTGAGACTACGCGTGGCAGAAAGACGTGTGGAAGGCATATATAGGTAGCCATCGGGGCTTGTGACTCGGAATTCCATGGAAAGCGTGAGTTCGTATTCACGTGCGCGACCCAAGTCGTTAATGCTAAGCACATCACTCGAACGTTGTTGACCTAGGTATTCCAAGATGGCTTCGGCTTCGGCAGGGTCATCCACAATCGTCACGGTCGACTCGGCGGCAAGCTCTTGACGAATCAGGGTAGACATCGGGGTATTGGCAGGAATCTGCAAATAAATGGTTTTAAAGGGCAGATTGAATGTACCGCGTAAGCGAAAGCCGCAACCAGAGAGCGAAAGCGTGCCTAAAAGAGCTGCACCAAGAAGTTGACGACGGGTAGTCACGGAGTGGATCCTCGCGAAAGCCTGATGAAAAAGGGCCGTAGATGACGGCCATTAGAACATTATAAATAGAAAGACCGACCAACGCTTGCGTGCATTGGTCGGTCTTTGGGGTGTCAGTCGATCGCTAACGCTTACTTCGCGACAACGATGTTCACCAACTTGTTGCGAACGATGATGATCTTACGAACCGTGAGACCATCCGTGAAGCGCTTCACGTCTTCGTTAGCCAAAGCGGCGGCTTCGATATCAGCCTGAGATGCTTCAGCCGGGACGAGAATTTCGCCACGCAACTTACCGTTCACCTGAACGACGAGCTTCAATTCATCAGCCTTCGTCGCTTCTTCGCAGACTTGCGGCCACGGAGCGTCGATCAAGTCACCAAACTTGGCAACAAAACCAAGTTCAGCCCAAAGGGCCGTCGTGATATGCGGGGCGATCGGATAGAGCGTACGCAACAGGATTGAAGCTGTTTCAGCCACCACAGCCTGATCGGCTGGCGTGTCACCCTTGAAGCCTTCGATGGCGTTGAACATCTTCATGCAAGCAGAGACAACGGTGTTGTACTGCATGCGCTGGAAGTCAAAGTCAGCCTGCTTCAACGTGATGTGAATTTCACGACGAAGTGCCTTGGCATCGCGGCTTAAGGCCGTAGCGTCAAGTTCGGGAGCCGTCGTCACAAACGTCTGCTTGTTGTAAGCCCAATTCCAAATACGACGCAAGAAGCGGTACGTGCCTTCGGCACCAGAATTAGACCAAGCGGCAGATTGATCAGGAGGACCAGCAAACATCACAAAGCTGCGTGCCGTGTCAGCGCCGAACTTATTGATGATGTCGCGCGGTTCAACGACGTTATTCTTGGACTTCGACATCTTTTCGATGCCGCCGAGAATGACAGGCTGACCATCGGCCTTGCAAATCGCACCGACCGGACGGCCCTTTTCGTCGTACTGCACTTCGACTTCGTCAGGGTAGAACCAGACCTTACGACCATCATCGCCATTGCGATAGTAGCAGTCGGCCATGAGCATGCCCTGCGTGAAGAGGTTCTTAAAGGGTTCGTCATACTTGACGAGGCCAACGTCACGCATCACCTTCGTCCAGAAGCGAGCATAAAGGAGATGCAACACGGCGTGTTCAATACCGCCAATGTACTGATCCATCGGCATCCAATAGTCGGCACGCTTGTCGACCATGGCCGTGTCGCAGTCTGGCGAGCAATAACGCTGGAAGTACCAGGAGCTATCCACGAACGTGTCCATCGTGTCGGTTTCACGCTGAGCGTCACCACCGCACTTCGGGCACTTGACATTGAGGAAGGCTTCGCACTTCGTCAACGGATTGCCAGAACCATCTGGAATCAAGTCTTCAGGCAACACGACTGGAAGATCTTGTTCGGGCACCGGCACTGGGCCGCAACACGGGCAGTTGATCATCGGAATCGGGGTACCCCAATAGCGCTGACGCGAAATGCCCCAGTCACGCAGACGGAACTGAACTTGTTTGTCACCTAAGCCGCGTGCCTTGAGTTCTGCGGCGATGGCGTCGCAAGCAGCATGGAAGTCAAGACCATCAAACTGGCCAGAGTTGACGAGGTGTAACGGACGCGTCTTGTCGCCATACCATTCCTGCCAAGCTTCGTCGGAGTAGGTTTCACCCTCAACGGCAACCACCTGACGAATCTTGAGGCCAAACTTCTTAGCAAAGGCAAAGTCACGTTCGTCGTGCGCGGGCACGCCCATGACGGCACCTTCACCGTAGCTCATCAAGACATAGTTGGCGAGCCAAACTTCGACATCTTCTCCCGTGATCGGGTGCTTGACGAAGAAGCCCGTGGGCAAGCCCTTCTTTTCCATCGTGGCCATATCGGCTTCGCTCACGCTACCCTTGGCGCATTCTTCGATGAAGGCCTTGAGGTCGTCACGGTCGCGAGAGATATAAGCTGCGAGCGGATGTTCTGCGGCGATAGCCACAAAAGACACACCCATGAGCGTATCAGGACGTGTCGTGTAGACACGAAGTTCTTTCTTCATGCCTTCGAGTTCGTACGGGAAGGAAAGGTTCACACCTTCAGAGCGACCGATCCAGTGCTCCTGCATACGGCGAACCTGTTCAGGCCAACCTTCGAGCTTTTCGATGTCGTCCAATAATTCCTGCGCATACTGCGTGATGCCAAGGTAGTAGCCCGGGATTTCACGCTTTTCAACGATCGCACCAGAGCGCCAGCCACGGCCATCGATCACCTGTTCGTTGGCGAGCACGGTCTTGTCAACCGGGTCCCAGTTGACGATCTGCGTCTTACGGTAGGCGATGCCCTTTTCGAGCATCTTCAAGAAAAGCCACTGGCTCCAGCGGTAGTATTCGGGCTTGCAGGTAGCCACTTCACGCGACCAGTCAAACGCAAGACCCAAAGGTTCCATCTGACTCTTCATGTCAGCGATGTTCGCATACGTCCAAGCGGCCGGAGCGACCTTCTTGGCGATGGCGGCATTTTCCGCGGGCAAGCCAAACGCATCCCACCCCATCGGGGTCATCACGTTGTAGCCCTTCATGCGGTAGTAGCGATACATCACGTCATTGAGCGTGTAGTTACGCACGTGCCCCATGTGAAGCTTGCCGCTCGGATACGGCAACATCGAGCAGACGTAAAACTTAGGTTTGGGCTGGCCCTGTTCATTGACCGCGTCTTCAACGGCACGGTAGACGTCCTTGGCCTTCCATTGGGCCTGGACTTCGGATTCCACTGCCTGAGCAGAGTAAGTCTCGCGCATAACGCCTTCCAAATTAATGGGTTCAAAATAAGAAAAAGTAACCTACTAGTATACTCTCTAGGCCTCTCACGCGCGCAAAACACAATACTGTTCGGATAGCACGATAGCACCTCCCTCAAGGAGATGATCTCAGAAGGCATGAGTGACTTGTCGAAATGTGCTACCTTTTCAACCCTATGGTCTTTTTATGAGTTCGCATTCATTTGGTTTTGATGGATGCTCGAAGGGTATTTTTCATGTCTGAGCTTTTACAGTCACTTAATCCTCGTCAGCTTCAAGCAGTCACCGCGCCTGAAGAAAGTATTTTGATTTTGGCAGGTGCCGGTTCTGGTAAAACGCGTGTTTTGACAACGCGTATTGCCTGGTTAATCCAAGAGCATCGCGCACAGACGAGTGAAATTTTGGCTGTGACCTTTACCAATAAAGCGGCCAAAGAAATGTTGGTCCGCCTTGAAGGCATGTTGCCTTATGACTTACGTCGTATGTGGGTGGGCACGTTCCACGGACTCTGTAACCGCATTCTTCGCTCGCATGCGCTAGAAGCGGGATTGCCGAAAACCTTCCAGATCCTTGATTCGAGTGACCAACTCTCGCTCGTGAAGCGCGTGATGAAGGCACTCAATATTGATACAGATACCCATGATCCTCGTCAGGTGGCGAGTGTCATCAATTGGTACAAAGAGCACGGCATGCGTGCGGCGCAAGCGGGTGGCCAGCAAGGGGATGATACGGTTTTTAGGGTCTATCAAGCCTATGAGCAGCAGTGTCAAAAAGAAGGTGTGGTTGACTTTGCTGAGTTGCTACTTCGTTGTTACGAACTCTTAGACCGTAACGAAATCATTCGCTCTCACTATCAAAACCGTTTCCGTCACATTTTGGTTGACGAATTCCAAGATACGAACGTTTTGCAGTACCGTTGGCTTCAGATGCTAGCGGGCTTTGGTCGTGGTACAAATGGTGGCCCGATGAATGCTGTGTTCGCTGTCGGTGACGATGACCAATCAATTTACGCGTTCCGTGGCGCTAACGTCGGCAATATGTCTGATTTTTTGCGTGATTTTAGAGTGGCTGAACCGATTCGTCTTGAAGAAAACTACCGCTCAACCGGGACGATTCTCGACGCTGCCAACGCGCTCATTAGCAATAACAATGCTCGCTTAGGCAAGAATTTGTGGACTTCAGGGAGCCGCGGTAAGCCGATTTACGTGGCCAAAATGGATGATGATCGCGCAGAGGCTGAGTGGGTGGCGCGCGAAATTGAAGCGAACTATGCTCGCCAACGCAATTGGCGTGATCATGCCATTTTGTACCGCATGAATGCACAGTCTCGTGCGCTTGAAAGCGCTTTGACTGCTCGTGGTATTCCGTACCGTGTGTTTGGCGGTCAGCGCTTCTTTGAACGCGCTGAAGTGAAGCATGTGTTGGCCTACTTACGTTTGATGGATAATCCGGGTGACGATACGAGCTTTCAGCGTGTTGTGAACTTTCCTTTACGCGGCATTGGTGCACGTACGATCGAAGGCTTGGCAGAAGAAGCGCGTCAGCGTAACACTACCTTATGGGGTGCTTTGACGGCGCCTGACTATAAGATTTCGCCCAAGTTGGCGCTTTTCCGAGACTTGATTCGTCGTATGCGTGACGAAGCCCAAACGTTAAGTTTGGCTGAAACGATCAAGTTGGTGATTGTGCGCTCTGGTCTTCAAGCCCATTATCAAGCCGAAAAAGACGGTGAAGATCGTCTTGCGAATATGCAGGAAATGCTCGCAGCTGCGTCAGGCTATATGTCTAATGAAGGTTATCCCGAAAGTATGAGTGCCTTCAATCCGGCCGACGAAACGGAGCAGACGCCTTTGCAAGGGTTCTTAGCGCAAGCAACGTTAGAAGCGGGTGACAAGAATGAGCAGGGTGATGTGGATGCCGTTCAATTAATGACGGTGCACGCAGCGAAAGGCTTGGAATTCCCAGAGGTCTTTATTGTGGGTGTGGAAGAAGGTGTTTTCCCACACTTTTCGGCCATGCGTGATGAGCGTGGTCCTGGGGTGAGCGAAGAGCGTCGTTTGATGTATGTGGCCATTACGCGCGCCAAAAAGCGTTTGGTGATGACTTATTGCAAGTCTCGTATGCAGTATGGCGACACGCATCGCAATGAGCCCTCGAGCTTCTTGGATGAAATTCCTGATGCACTCAAAGAAGAAAAGGATCACACCACCGATCAACATTGGGGTGAACGCCGTACGAGTCAAGGTTGGCGTTCCGATAGCCAGTATGGTTGGGAGCGTCCTAGCTATGGTGGCCGTCGCCAAGAAAGCGGTCGACAGTCTTACTATGGCTCGTCAAGTCGATCTTCTGAGGGCGAAGATTGGCGTCGCGGATTCTCAGGCAGCGGCACTTATCGCGCGAGTGAAGAGCCTGTTGTGAAGAAGGCTTCTGAGCGTGCGGCGCAATCTACGTTCGGCTTTAATGTGGGTGACCGCGTGACTCATAAAAAGTTTGGCGCTGGATCTGTGGAAGGCTTATCAGGTGCTGGTGACGATACACGCATTCGTATCCGTTTTGATAAGGTCGGTTCTAAGGAGTTGCTTTTGGCCTTAGCTGTCAAGAACATGCAAAAAGCTTAATCATGCAATATCACACCAGGCGAAAGGTATCGACTTGGTGTGATAATTTTTTCGTGATGCTGTAGATCTGCTACAATGCCTCACTCCTATTGGTTGCGCCTATAGTTCAACTGGATAGAACCGTCCCCTCCTAAGGGACAGATCTGAGTTCGAGTCTCGGTGGGCGTACCAAATATTAAGGTCTAGACCATTGACAGCCATTTGTTTATTAGGGTTCAATGATGGGATAGGACTGTTGTTCTTACCAGAGACTACCGCAAAGAATTTGAAATAGATGTACGAATTTTCAAATGCTGTCTTTGGTTAGTCAACTACTGAAATAGAAACCTTATAGAGCACCGACGATGACAGCATTAACAATGGCGTATAGCCTTGGATTTACTGCCGACGAGCTCGCGTTTAGTGAACAAATTCGAGCGAGGGCAAACAAGGTTGTTAGTCATATCGCCAATGAAATTTACACATTTCTAAACGTAGGAACGTCTCGAACCACAAAAGAGACGGACGAGAAGTTCAATCTTGTCATTGATTCAGCGAATGAGTCTTTAGAGGAAATTCTTAGCCAGTTTCCTGAGATCCTTGCAAAGGTTGATTATTCCCTAGATCGCGTTAATGAGGCTATTAACGTTGTACAAATAGGTGATCCGAAATACACAGACGTGACTCCGATAGAACCATTGTTGAATTTAGCAATGGGACTAAGTGAGCAAATGGCATTTTCGTTTAGATTGTCAAGAAAGCAAATTGAAAATGCCAATATCAATAGACTTGCTCTAGCACAGACAATAGACCTTTTAAGGGAGTTAGAGGAAAATTGTCAGGTCTTGTATAAGAAATTGGATGAGATTTCGGAGCGTATTCAGATTAGAGATGCGATGACGGAACGCCCAATGGAGATTTCGGGGCATGCTGAGCTTGATGCTCTGAACGAACTGTGAGCCTAAATCTATGGCCATCACGTATTGTTTTTCCTCTACGTTTAATGATCAGTTCGCGAAGCTGAAACCTGATATCAAAAGGGCTGCGCTCGATGCTTTAAGGAAGTTTAAAGAAAATCCTGCCGCCAAATCCCTTCGTTTCCACAGGCTTTCTTCAGTGAAGCCTCCAGTGTGGAAAATTGATGTGTTTACTGATCACAGTTGGCAAATTGCTATGAGAATTGATGGCGATAGATGTACTTTATTGACTATCGGTACTCATAAGTTGATGGATCGTGTTTATTAAAAGTCTCTCGTCCAGAGTTTGATAGATTTTTATTAGAAAACTATCGGGATCGCGCCTAGTAGAAGACCGTGTAAATAGGCTTTTCCTATGTCCTTATTTTTCCTGAGATCTTTGAAATCGCGGAATGAGTACAGGGTTGAGGCACCGTCCGACTTTTTATCGACGCCCCATAATTCATCTCGTCTGAAAATATCTTGAGTTAAGAGGTTGACGTCGTGCGTTGTGAAAATAAGTTGGCTTCTCGTAGTTGCACCACAGGAATTCAGAAAGTATTGAAGTAACCTTTCTAACAGCAGGTGTGTAAGCAGCGATCAAGGTCATCAATAACGAAAACGACCTCCTTGCCTTTCTGCAAACTAGCAAAGACGAGGGCTAGATCGAGTATTCGCCGAGCGCCCTCAGATTCTTCGTTTAATAAAAATACGATATCTTCGCCATCGCGATTCTTATGAACCGTGCATAGCTTTTCAAAGAACAGTTCATCGTTCTCTTTTCTGACAATGAGGTCCTTGAAACGTAGGACGTCATTGGTGTGACGAATATTTGAATTTTTAGCGAGTCACTGGCTCAGGGATTGCTATTGAGTGCGATCTCAATGCTGACGCCAGGTGCCTCGACGCCAGTAGAGCCACAAGACAATACCGGTGATGATGTAGTAGACGTAGTCGGCAAACCAAACGATATGCACTTCTTGCGTCATGTGAGTAATGCCAAACGTGAAGACCAAATAGAAGACCGCAGCAAGCATGGTGGCCACGGAACTTTCTTTGGTCTGTCCCATACCGCCCATCACGAAGAGGGTGTACATCGACGGGATGGCGATTAATAAAGAACCCATCATCACGAAGAACGTCGGCAACGATGCTGCAATCACATCATCAAAGCTCGTAAAGATCGAGAGCGTGAATTCTGGGAATAGGCAAACGAAAGCCATAAACGGCAGCATGCAAAGCGTGCAAATGACGACACCGCGTCGGCAAAGTGCTGGCACTTCTTCTTCACGTCCTTCGCCAATGAGATTGGAAGCAATGGCGCCACAGGTTGACCCGAAGGCATGAATAAAGAGGAAGAAAGTGGAGCAAAGTTGACGAACGATATTAGAAATCGCCAAAGGCAGTTCACCTAAGTGTTCGACAGCTAAGAAAAAGATGAGCCAAGCAAAGAAAGCAAAGGCTTCTTGAATCATGAGCCAACGACCAAGCTTAAAAAGCTTGATCTGGAGCGGCCACTCCCAACGGAAGTGCCCAAAGAGTGCATAACGCTGATGGTTGACGCGACGAAGTGCATACCAGGCAAAAAAGGCTAAACAAACAACTTCAGAGACGGTCGATGCAATAGCCGCACCTGCAATTCCCATGGCTGGAATCGGACCGCAACCAAAAATCAACATGTAGTTGAGAATAAAGTTGGTGCCAACCATCACAAGGGAGCTCGCGGTCAGAATGTTGGGGCGTAACGTTGCAATAAAAAAAGCACGAAAAACGGCACTAGCAAAGGCAAAGGGTAAGCCCCACACGCGCCAAAAGAGATACGTGTCGGATGCTTCGGCGACCGCGGCGGATTCGCAGGCCGCGTCAAAGAAGGGACGCGACAAGAGGTTAGATGCAAAAATCAGTAAAAGCGAGAGTCCAAAGAGGAAGATGATGCCAGCTTGGAAGGCACTCCCGATTTCGGAGAATTTCTTTTCACCGTTACGGCGACTCATATAGGCTTGAAGCCCAAAGCTATAGCCTAAGCCAAGCATCAAAAGTGTCAAGAAGTAGACGCCGGCCAGTGCGGCAGCACCTAATTCAACTTCACCGACGCGTCCAAGGAAGGCGACGTCAGTCATGCCAATCAATTGCTCAAGGAGAAAACTCAGCATGAGCGGAATGGCCATACGGAAGATGTAGCTACTGTTATAACGCTGTTGCGGTTGGACGACCACGGACATAGAGACACTCAGGACTGCAAAAAAGTGAAGTGTTATGTAAACCAGCTTTTTGGTGAATTAAGCATGGTTATATCTAATTATGGGAATGCTATTGTAATGATTTTACCTGACTATGGGAAAACCCTGAGGGTGTCTGTGAAAATTGGATTGGATGAGCTTTTTTGATCGAAGGTAGAAAACTAGAGCGCCACCAGATTTCTCTGATGGCGCTCAATGTACTAGATCGTCATGAAGACTCAGTTAAGCCTTCGAAAAACCGATTAGTAGAGGTCGAAGTACTTCTGGATTTCCTTCCAGTCGCTAGTCTTCGTCAGAGCGAGCTGGAGAAGGACACGAGCCTTCTGCGGGTTGAGTTCACCAGAGGAGACCCAATGCTGAGCCTTGTCGTCCACTTCAGCATCCTTCGTGGTGGCGCCTGTCGGTACGCGGGAAGAGCGAACAACGACAGCACCATTCTTCGTAGCCTGTTCGAGTACCGGCCAGATGGACTTATGGATGTTACCGTTACCGACACCAGCGTTCACGATACCCTTGTAGCCAGCCTTGACGAGGGCTTCAGCCTGGAGGCCTTCAACGCCAGCGTGGTTGTAGACGATACCGACCTTGGGCAACTGGTCGATCTTGGAGACGTCAAACGGGGTCTTCGTGGTGTGAGCACGAAGCGGCATGGATTCGTACGTGACCTTGTTGTTAAAGATCGTGCCGACCTTACCGAAGTTAGCGGCCTGGAAGGTTTCAGGCTGAACCGTGTTGGTCTTGATCACGTCACGAGCGCCAACCACAACGTTGTCCATGGCAACGACGACACCCTGCTTAGCAGTATCAGGGGTAGCAGCCGTCAACACGGCGTTGTAGAGGTTACGCGGACCGTCAGCGCCGAGACCCGTGGAGGGGAGCATGGCACCAACCATCACGACCGGCTTGTCGCACTTCAACGTGAGGTTTAAGAAGTAGGCGGTTTCTTCCATCGTGTCGGTACCGTGAGTGATCACGAAGCCGTCATACTTACCGCAATCGGCGTTGATCGTCTTGGCAAGCTTGAGCCAAACTTCGTCGGACATGTCCTGGCTACCAATCTGGGCAACCTGCTGCGGCGTCACGTTAGCGATCTTGGCGAGTTCAGGCACAGCGGCGACGAGGTGGTTAACGCTCACCTTACCAGCAGAGTAAGCCGTACCCGTCGAAGAAGCACCAGCACCAGCGATCGTACCACCCGTCGCGAGAACAGCGACGTTCGGAAGCGCCATGGCAGCGCCAGAAGCAGCGATAAGACCAAGACCGATCAAAGTCTTCTTTGTAAACATGATGTATCACTCCTCATTCAATGAAACGCTTGAGTCGCGCGTTTCATCAACTATTGATGACGTTGCATAGAAACTATGCGTGTTCAGTCGGATGCCTTTTTTGTCCCTACACACCGTGGTCCTGATGACGTAGGCGAGTCCTCGTGTCCCTTGAAGACCAGGCACCCGATACTGTCGAAAGTGTATCTGTTGTATGAAGAAAAGACACAAAATAAACATAAGGTGTTTGACCTAGAACTAGTTTTCTTCAAAAATAGGAAAACCCCAATGGAAAATAAGATCAATTCGTGCGAGTAATGTGACTCGTTTTTTCTGAATACACTTTGTTACAGGCGTTTATCGTTAACCCGAAGAACGATTTTTTACCTCAAAAGTATTGGTCGCCAATGCGATGAGGTTCGCCGTCTAATTTGTCGTAAATGTCGACCATTTGTTCAGAAGATTTGTTTACTCTAGGTAATATGTCCCAAGCTATTTGAGGACTCTTCAAAAAGGTTCAAATAGCCTCAGTTTGAGACCACTTTTTTTCTGAAGAGAGGGGATAATGCTCCGACACAGGCCCCAGGTTGCTGGGTAAACAACAACACAATCTCTACAGAATTTACACACTATGTCTCAAACGATTCTCCAAAGCGTTCCCGTCGGCCAGAAAGTTGGTATTGCCTTTTCCGGTGGTCTTGATACGAGCGCAGCACTTCGCTGGATGAAGAATAAGGGCGCCCTCCCGTACGCCTATACGGCCCATCTTGGTCAGCCCGATGAAAATGATTACGAAGCGATTCCTCGTCGTGCCATGGAGTACGGTGCAGAAAATGCCCGTTTGATCGACTGCCGTGAACAGTTGGTGAATGAAGGCTTTGCCGCAATTCAGGCTGGTGCCTTCCACATCTCGACGGCTGGTCAGCTCTACTTCAATACGACGCCGTTGGGTCGCGCCGTGACGGGTACGATGCTCGTGGCCGCGATGCGTGAAGACGGGGTCAATATCTGGGGTGACGGTTCGACCTATAAGGGTAACGACATCGAACGCTTCTATCGTTATGGCTTGCTTGCCAATCCTAACCTTCAGATCTATAAGCCTTGGCTCGATACGCAGTTCATTTCTGAACTCGGTGGCCGTGCTGAAATGTCCGCGTTCTTGCAAAAGGAAGGTTTTAACTATCGTATGAGCGCCGAAAAGGCTTATTCGACCGACTCCAACATGCTCGGTGCGACGCACGAAGCCAAGGATCTTGAAAGCCTCGAATCTCACATGAAGATTGTCGAGCCGATCATGGGTGTTGCTTTCTGGCGTGATGATGTCAAGGTGGACGCAGAAACGGTGACGATCGAATTCCGTGAAGGTGTGCCAGTGGCCATCAATGGTCAGAAGTTTGCCAATCCGGTAGCTTTGATGGAAGAAGCGAACCGTATCGGTGGCCGCCATGGCTTCGGTATGTCTGACCAGATCGAAAACCGCATCATTGAAGCCAAGTCTCGTGGTATCTATGAAGCCCCGGGGATGGCACTCCTCTTTGTGGCCTACGAACGTCTCGTGACGGGTATCCACAATGAAGATACGATTGCTGAATATCGCATTAACGGTATTAAGTTGGGTCGCTATCTCTACCAGGGTCGCTGGTTCGATAGCCAGGCCTTGATGCTTCGCGAAAGCGCGATGCGTTGGGTGGCTCGTGCAGTGACGGGTGAAGTCACGCTCGAACTGCGCCGCGGTAACGACTACACGATCCTCTCGACGAAGAGCCCGAACCTTACGTATGAACCCGAACGCTTGACGATGGAAAAGGGTGATTCGATGTTCACGGCTGTGGATCGTATCGGTCAGTTGACGATGCGTAACCTTGATATTACGGATACGCGCGCCAAGTTGGGCATCTACGCTCAGGCAGGTCTTCTCGCTGGTGGCGGCTCGGTCTCCATGTTGACGGGCAAGTAAACAACGCGACGCCTTAAACGCAAAATGACTCCTGTGATGGTTTCTTACTGTCGCAGGAGTTATTTTTTTGGATGCTCGTCACGCGAATTTCAGGTAAGTTTGGCACAATGTCATCCGTAGTCAGCGTGTCTAGGTGATGCGCTCATAAAAGAGATAAAAACCATGTCTGAAGAAAAACATATGACGACGACCCCTGATGAAAGTTTTACGAGCCACGGCCGTGGTGATAGCCATTGGTTACATGCCGCTGAAAAAACCAAAACGAGTGTTTTGGGCTTTGCTGTCGCTTTGACGCTAGGCTTTTCGATTGTTGAATTAATTGGTGGTATTTGGGGCAATTCGCTCGCCTTGATTGGTGACGCTGGTCACATGGTGACGGATTCGGCAAGCCTTTTATTTGCGCTGATCGCGAATAAGCTCGCGCAAAAAGGGGCTGATAGTGACCATTCGTTTGGTCACGGCCGAATTGAAGTCTTGGCGGCTTTTATTAATGGTCTCATTATGCTGGGCGTCGTGATTTGGATTTTCTCTGAAGCCATCTCTCGCATCATGGAGCCGCAGCCCGTTTCAGGTCTTTCGGTGATGACTATTGCAAGTATTGGTTTGGTGATCAATATCTTGGTGGCATGGTCGCTTTCTCGAGACAAAAAGAACATGAATACGCGTGCGGCACTTTTGCACGTGATGGGCGACTTGTTAGGCTCTGTCGCGGCCATTATTGCCGGGATCATCATCTTCTTTGGTGGTCCGACGATTGCTGACCCGATTCTTTCGATGTTGGTGTGCGGTTTACTCTTACACGCTACGTGGGAATTGTTGCGCGACTCGACCCGTGTGTTGTTGGATGGCGTCCCAGAAGGAGTGAATTACTTTAGTGTGGGTCGTAGCATTGAAGCGATCCCTGGCGTCAATCGTGTCCATGACTTACATGTGTGGACGATGAGCCCGGGACACGGTGCGATTCAGTGCCACGTACATATTGAAAGTCCTGAATGCTGGCCGAAGATTTTGGACGTCCTTCGCAAGCAGCTTCATGATGAATTCCATATCGACCATGTGACTGTTCAGCCTGAGTGGGACTTTAGCGGCAATGAAGAGGATTGCGAAGTTTGCCGTCAGGGGATCTGTCACGAAGACTTTGACAATCCTAAGACTACGCCAACGGCGCCAGTGTTAGATCTCGATAAACTCGATTAATGCGAGTGAAACCGATAGGCGAAGCAGAAAAATCCTGTCTTCGCCTATGGTTTTCTCGTACAATTAAAAAAACAGCCTGAGAAAACGATATGAAAAGCGCGAGTTCGTCAGGACAATGCGTGCAATCGTTAGAGTTCAGGTATAATCTCGGCTTTAAATTTTTTTGTACACCTCCTTGCGTGGGGCTCTTCTTCATGACCAAGTACGTATTTGTGACCGGCGGCGTTGTCTCTTCTTTGGGTAAAGGCATCGCCGCCGCTTCGTTAGCGGCTATTCTGGAATCTCGTGGTCTGAAGGTGACCATGATCAAGCTCGATCCGTATATCAACGTCGACCCGGGCACGATGTCGCCTTTCCAACACGGTGAAGTTTTTGTGACGGAAGACGGGGCGGAAACCGACCTCGACCTCGGTCACTATGAACGTTTCATCTCTACGAAGATGCATAAGCCCAACAATTTCACGTCGGGTCAGATCTATGAAAGCGTGCTTCGTAAGGAACGTCGTGGCGAATACCTCGGTAAGACTGTTCAGGTGATTCCGCATATCACGAACGAAATCCAGGAATTCATTCAGCGCGGCGCTGCTTCCACGTTTGATGGTAAGCCTGATGTGGCCGTGGTTGAAATCGGCGGTACGGTGGGCGACATTGAATCCTTGCCGTTCGTTGAAGCTGTTCGTCAGATGTCCTTCCGTGTGGGTCGTAACAACACCTGCTTTATCCACTTGACGCTTTGCCCGTGGATTCCATCCGCTGGCGAACTCAAGACGAAGCCGACGCAGCACTCTGTGCAGAAGCTCCGTGAAGAAGGTGTTTATCCGGATATGTTGCTCTGCCGTGCTGAGCACATGATTCCCGAAGGCGAACGTGCCAAGATTTCTCTCTTCTCCAATGTGCCGATGGACTGCGTGATCAGCGTGGCTGACGCTTCCACGATTTACGAAGTGCCGTTGATGCTTCATGCTCAGCATCTTGATGACCTCGTTTGCAAGAAGCTTGGTCTCGAAACGAAACCTGCTGATCTTTCTGCTTGGGAAGATATCGTTCGTCGCATCAAGAATCCGAAGCGTGAAGTTACGGTGGCCATGGTTGGTAAGTATGTTGACTATGCCGACAGCTATAAGTCCCTCAACGAAGCCCTTAACCACGCTGGTATCCGTACGGAAACCCGTGTCAAGATTCGTTATGTTGACGCTAGCCAGGTCGAAGAAGAAGGCGCTGAAAAGATTCTCGCCGACGTTGACGCGATCCTCGTGCCAGGTGGCTTTGGTAAGCGCGGCACCGAAGGCATGATCAAGGCCATCGAATATGCTCGCTTGAATAAGATCCCGTTCCTCGGTATCTGTCTCGGTATGCAGATGGCTGTGATTGAATTCGCTCGCCACGTTTGTGGTTTGGGCGGCGCCAACTCCACCGAATTGGATCCGGATACGGCTCACCCAGTGGTTGCGCTCATCACGGAATGGAAGGATCGTTCTGGCGCCGTTCAGAAGCGTGACGAATCGTCCGACTTGGGCGGTACGATGCGCCTGGGCCGTCAGGAAGTGCCTGTGGCTACGGGTACGTTGGCTCACCGCATCTATGGCGACGTCGTGGCCGAACGCCATCGTCATCGCTATGAAGTGAACAACGCCTATGTGGCTCAGTTCGAAGAAAAGGGCATGGTGATTTCTGCCAAGACCCCGACCGAACACTTGCCTGAAATGATGGAATTGCCGGATCATCCGTTCTTCTTTGCGGTTCAGTTCCATCCGGAATTCACGTCGAGCCCGCGCTTTGGTCATCCGCTCTTCCAGGCTTACATCGAAGCCGCGATTGCCCAGGCAGACAAGAAGGCTCAGGCCTAAGTTGGGTCACACCTAACTCATAGATAAAGAAGGCAGCCAATCGAGCGCTTCAGTTCGGGGGTTGCCTTTTTTCGTATATTTGGAGGAAGTTTTTATGAAGCTCTGCGGTTTTGACATCGGCCTTGACCGCCCGTTCTTTCTGATCGCTGGTCCCTGCGTCCTTGAAAGTGAACAGATGGCCATCGATATCGCTTCCACGATGAAAGAAATCACCGATGAACTCGGGATTCCTTATCTCTTTAAGGCTAGCTACGACAAAGCAAACCGTACGTCTTCGCACTCTTTCCGTGGTCCTGGGATCGACGAAGGGTTGCGTATTTTGGCCTCGGTTCGTGAAAAGGTAGGGGTGCCAGTGTTGACGGACGTCCATACAGAGGCAGAGGTGCCTGTTGTGGCGAGTGTAGTGGATATGCTCCAGACGCCAGCATTTCTTTGCCGTCAGACGGACTTTATTCGTGCTTGCGCCGTGTCGGGTAAGCCTGTGAATATCAAAAAGGGTCAGTTCTTAGCACCAGGCGACATGGTGAATGTCGTTGAAAAGGCACGCGAAGCTGCGACCGAAGCAGGACTCGATCCAGACGTCTTTACAGTGTGTGAGCGCGGTGCTTCCTTTGGTTATGGCAACTTGGTCTCCGATATGCGCAGCTTGGCGATCATGCGCCAAACGAATGCGCCTGTGGTTTTTGACGCGACGCACTCCGTGCAGTTGCCGGGCGGCAATGGGACGTGTTCGGGCGGCCAACGTCAGTTTGTGCCAGTGTTATCTCGAGCGGCTGTGGCGACTGGGGTCGCCGGCCTCTTTATGGAAACGCATCCGACCCCAGCGACCGCTAAGAGTGACGGTCCGAATTTGGTGCCACTTGCCCATATGAAGGCTCTTTTGACGAGTCTCGTTGAAATTGATCGTCTCGTGAAGGCTCGTCCCTTCCTCGAAGACGTGATCTCGCAGTAAAATTAATAGATACGCCCGTCGCTCAGGGGAGTGATGGGCAGACCTTTCTTCTGAAAACAAAAGGATCAAAGATGAGCGCTATTATTGATGTGATCGGCCGTGAAGTTCTCGACAGCCGTGGCAACCCGACCGTTGAAGCCGAAGTTTGGCTCGAAAGCGGTGCGATGGGTCGTGCTGCTGTGCCTTCTGGTGCTTCCACCGGTGTGCGTGAAGCCCTCGAACTTCGCGACAAGGATCCGAAGCGTTATTGCGGCAAGGGTGTTCAGACCGCTGTCGCTAACGTGACTGGCGAAATCGCCGATGCGATTTTGGGTCTCGAAGCCTCTGATCAGGCTTACATCGACCGTACGATGATTGCTCTTGATGGTACGGAAAATAAGGGCCGTCTCGGTGCCAACGCGATTCTCGCTGTGTCTATGGCTGTGGCTCGTGCCGCTGCTGAAGAAGCTGGCATGCCGCTTTATCGCTACTTCGGCGGTATGGGCGCCCTTCAGATGCCTGTGCCGATGATGAACGTCATCAACGGTGGTGCTCACGCTAACAACAACCTCGACCTTCAGGAATTCATGATTATTCCGACAGGTGCTCCGAGCTTCCGTGAAGCCCTTCGTTATGGTGCTGAAACCTTCCATGCCTTGAAGAAGATCATCAATGCGCGTGGCATGTCCACGGCTGTGGGTGACGAAGGTGGTTTTGCTCCGAAGTGCGAAAGCCACGAAGAAGCCATCGAATTGATCCTTGAAGCCATCAAGGCTGCTGGCTACGAACCGGGTAAGGACATCATGATCGGTCTTGACTGCGCTTCGAGCGAATTCTTCGATAACGGCAAGTACGTGATGAAGAAGTCTTCTGGCGCTTCGTTGACGGCCGAAGAATGGATCGATGTGTTGAAGGGTTGGTGCGACAAGTATCCGATTATCTCCATTGAAGACGGTATGGCTGAAGGTGACTGGGAAGGTTGGGCCAAGCTGACCGCCGCTTTGGGTAAGCGTGTCCAGTTGGTGGGTGACGACCTCTTTGTGACGAATCCGGCCATCCTCAAGGAAGGTATCGAAAAGGGTGTGGCTAACTCCATCCTCATCAAGGTGAACCAGATCGGTACGCTCACCGAAACGTTTGAAGCCATCGAAATGGCCAAGCGTGCTGGCTACACGGCTGTTGTGTCTCATCGCTCTGGTGAAACTGAAGACAGCACGATCGCCGACATCGCTGTTGGTCTCAATGCGGGTCAGATCAAGACGGGTTCGATGAGCCGTTCTGACCGTATGGCCAAGTACAACCAGTTGCTTCGTATTGAAGAACATCTCGACGAAGTGGCTGTGTATCCTGGCTTTGATGCTTTCTACTGCATCCGCAAGTAATCGGTGTGGAGTTAGGGCATGACGCGAATTTTCATGCTCTGTCTTATGGCAGGCATCGCGGTCGTGGGCTATCAGCTCTTTGGACCTAGCGGTGCCTGGTTCCGTGCAGCGGAACTTGAACAATCTCTACAGGTGCAAAACGAAGCGAACCGCGTACAGCGTGAACGTAATGAAGAGCTCAGTGCTGAACTTTATTCATTGGTTCATCAGCGTGACGCCATTGAAGAGCGCGCTCGTCGTGAGCTTTATATGGTGAAAAATGACGAAGTGTTGTTTCGTTTAGAAACGCCTGAAGAGTATGAAAAGCGTGCGCAAGAACTTGCGAGCATGCCGGACTATCGCTCGCCTGACATTAAGCCGGGTTCTCGTCCGACATTCTCCGCGAAAAAGGGTGACCTTTATCATGCGCCGAAGAATTTAAGAGCGCCACCTGCTCGTTATCGCCGATAAAAAAAATGCACGGTCTCAAAAGGCCGTGCATTTTTTATGAGTCAACGCGAGCTTAGTTGATTGTCTTTGGTAAATCATCTGTGCCGGCAAAGAGGGCGGCTACGTCGGTCTTATCAAAGCGACGCGTGTGACCACAGAAGTGGCAGGTCACTTCAACAGCGCCAAGTTCATCCACGATGGCATTAGCTTCTTCTTCGCCAAGAGAGCGAATCATCTGCTTGACGCCTTCGTCGGAGCAACGACATTCAAAGCGCGGCGTGACTTCAAGCGTGACGTTGGGAGATTCTTCCCAGAAAAGACGACGATTGATTTCTTCAGGGTCGAGCGTTAAGAGTTCTTCGCTTTTTACTGTTTGAGCAAACACCTTGAGACGGTGCCAGCCTTCTTCGTCAAAGTCTTCAGGCAAAGTCTTGCCACCAAGTAACGGCATCTTCTGAAGCATCAGACCGCCCACGCCACTTTCGTCGCTTGCGAGCACAATCTTCGTTTCAACCTGTTCACTTGTTGCAAAGTAATTGGTCATGACTTCAGCAAACGTATCGCCGACGAGTGAGACCACACCCTGATAGGGTTGCATGTTGGGGTCGCGCCCCGTCTGATCTAAAATCAAGGCACAACGTCCCTGACCATGAGCATTGACGAGGTCAGTCATCGTGGCATTGGGATCAATGTCATCGGCATCGTCACGAAGGGTCACGCTCACACGGAAGACGAGACCAGGTCGCACCTCAGCAACGAGGAGCTTCAAAGGACCGTCGCCTGCAATCTGCAAAAGCACGGTACCGTCAAATTCGAGCGCGGCAGCCGCTAAAAGTGCCGAGGCGGTCACTTCACCCGCTAAGCGACGAACCGCTAACGGCAGGTGCTGATGTTCAACAGCACGATTGAAAGCGTCATGTAACGTCACGGTTTCACCGCGAACCGCGGCACGGGAAAAAAGCAGTTTCTGAAGAGCGTCCATAGTGGGACCGGATAGGAATTAGGCACCTATCTCGGTATCCTCCTTATTGTCGAAATAATGCGAATGATGGGCGATGATAAGACTGAGTGGCTAGATTGTGATCGGCTAAGAATGCCACCAACATCGCTACAAAAATTGAGATGGGCACATGATGCCGAGTTACGCTGTGCCTGTCAATGTCGATAATACATATATGGGGACGCATGGTGAGATTTTCAAGTGATTGACGAAGCTAAAAAGCGTGTCACTTCGGTGTTCGATCGGGGCGTCGATCTATAATAAAAAATCACTTTTTTTTCATCGCTAAGGGCCACGTATGATCATCGACTTGCATATGCACTCCAATATCTCCGACGGTAGTCTTTCACCGAGTGAATTGGTTCATCTTGCGTATGACAACGGCGTTCAGTTAATGGCGCTCACGGACCATGATTCGATGGATGGTGTACATCAAGCGTCTTCGGTGGCCGAAGAACTCGGGATGGGCTTTATCCCTGGGGTTGAAGTGTCAACAGGCTGGGGCGGCCGAGTCATTCACATTGTGGGACTTGGCTTGGATGCATCTGCGGCGGGTGTCGACGCTTTCTTTAGAGATGTTTGCACGAAGCGCGATCGTCGTGGGCAACTTATCGGAGAGCGCTTTGCGTCTTTTGGGATTCAAGGCGCTTATGAAGGTGCGCTGTCGCTAGCTGATAACAAGGACAACTTGTCGCGAACCCATTTTGCGCGTTGGCTTTTAAAAGCGGGTTATGTGTCGCAGTATCAAGAAGCCTTTGATAAATATCTAAAGACAGGACGTCCTTGTTGCGTTGAAATTGATTGGCCAGGTTTAGACGAAGTAGTTGAGTTGATCCACTCGGCAGGTGGCATGGCCGTGATTGCGCACCCAGGGCGCTATGCCTTTAGTGAAGATTGGATGCTCGACGAACTCTTTAAAAAGTTTCAAGCCTTGGGCGGCGAAGCCATTGAGGTGTGCTCGGGTTCTCAAACGCGAGATGCCGACCAGAAGTTTGCTGAGGTCGCACGACAAATGGGCTTTTTAGCGAGCGCAGGTTCAGACTGGCATACCCATGGCGGCGCGCGTCCGTTGCCTGGGCATCAGTCGCCCATCCCTGAGGATTTGACCCCTGTCTGGCGTTTTTTGCGCCATCTGTAACAATTTGAGCGTTTTTCTTGAGTCTCGATACGCTTCAGGCGTCAATTGACTCGCGAACTGTGGCAGACTTGCCTGATTCGATCATCGTTTTATTCTTAGACTCAATATGCTTGGTTCTGCCATTCAAACGATCTGCGTTTACGCGATCCCTCTGATTTTTGCGATTACGATCCATGAAGCTGCCCACGGTTGGGCTGCAAAACAGTTGGGTGATAAAACGGCATGGATGCTCGGGCGCGTGACGCTTAATCCTGTGCCGCATATCGATCCCGTGGGGACGATTCTTGTACCTGCCGCGTTGGTGATCATGTCTGCCTTGACGGGAGGTGCTGGTTTTGTGTTGGGATGGGCAAAGCCCGTGCCGATCAACGTGCGTAACTTCCGACACATCAACCGTGACATGATGTTGACGGCTTTAGCTGGGCCAATGGCTAATCTCTTACAAGCCATCCTTTGGGCCTTGGTATTGAAGTTTGCGGTGATCATGGGCATTAATGAACGGTTCGTGACTAGCGTGGCTGTGGCTGGCGTCAGTGTGAATTTGATGCTCATGGCTTTTAACTTGATTCCGATTCCGCCGTTGGACGGTGGCCGTATTCTTCGTGGCCTCTTGCCAAATCCTGCAGGCAACCTCTTAGATCGCATCGAACCCTACGGTATGCTGATTTTGGTCATTTTGATGGCGGGTGGCGGCTTAAGTTTATTTGCGCGTCCCTTCTTAGAAATGGGTGAGTGGTTGGTGAATGTGGTGCTTTGATGGCTAAAAACGCATATGCTCAGTCTTTTCATCAACCGTCGCCTTGGGTGATGCGTTGGCGTCATCTCTTTAGCCGTCATGGTCAGATCTTGGATTTGGCTTGTGGTGGTGGACGCCATACGGCGATGTTGGCCTTAGAAGGACACGACGTTTTGGCAGTAGATATTAATGTGACCGAGGTTGAACCTTTGGTCGATATGCCGAACGTGACGATCGAGTGCCGTGACCTCGAAAATGAGGCTTGGCCATGGGACAAGGATCGCTTTGCAGGGATCGTGGTCACCAACTATTTGCATCGTCCGCACTTTCCATTTTATTGGGAGAGTTTGGCGCCAGGTGGCCTCTTTGTAATGGAAACCTTTACACGAGCCAACACGATGATTTGGGCGCACCCTAAAAATCCTGCGCACTTTTTAGAAGAGGGCGAACTCTTACGTTTGATGCCTGAGGGCGCCCGATTGATCGCCTACGAAGAAGGAATGACGGCATTGGAGACGTGCGTCGCTCGTATCGTGTTTATGAAGCCTGGTGCTGTGGAAGCCTATGCTTTGCCACTCGAAAACTATCGTTAACACTCAAAGAGATGCTTTTTTTTGATGACTTTGGCCAATGAATATAGGTTGAAGTCGTGAGAGTTTGCTAAACTCCTCAAGATATGTTCGTCGAATTCTGGTTCGGCGCATTTCCGCGTGACGGGAATGATTGTTTTCGTTGATGTGTGCTTTGATCGACCGGTCAGGGTAAAAGTTGACGTTCTAGATTTTCTGATTGAAGGAATCCTCGATGATTAAGCGTTCATTGCGTGTAGCTACGCTTTGCCCGGCTCTGCTGGTTCTTGGTGGTTGCTCCGCTCTCGGTATTAACTTCTCTGATGATAAGGTTCAGTACGAAGCCTCTAACACCCGTGCTAACCTCGAAGTACCGCCTGATTTGGCCAACATTCCGAATGAAAACCGCTTTGAGGTGCCTTCTCGTCCGAGTATTGTGAGTGCTAATGCCGAACAGGCACGTGCGCAGCTCGCTGGTGAAGTCGTCGAAGAACGTGGTGCCATTGTTCAGCGTGTCGTGACGTCCAAGATTATGCGTGACGGCTCTGAACGTTGGTTGCGCGTGAATGCCGATGCTGAACAGCTCTGGACGGTGGTTCAGGACTTCTGGCCTTCCGTTGGCTTGGTCATCAAGAACCAGAACCCAAAGACGGGTTATATGGAAACCGAATGGGCTGAAAATAAGGCCAAGTTGCCGCAGGATATCATCCGTGGCACGATCGGTAAGGTTCTTGACTTTGCTTACTCGACGGGTGAACGTGACCAGTACCGTTGCCGTATCGAACGTAATCCCGATGGCTCTAGCGACATCTTCATTACGCACCGCTCGATGGTCGAAGTGGTGACGGGTTCTCAAAACGACTCCACGATGTGGCAGCCGGGTCCCGCTGACCCGACGATGGAAGCTGAAATGCTCCAGCGTTTGGCCCTTCGTATCGACGAAGAATTTAATCCTGAAGCTGAACCCATCAAGAAGGTTGAAGCCGCTGCTGTGGTTGACGTGACGAAGCAAGAAGCTCGTAGCGACCTCGTCAAGGCTGAAGATGGCTCGGTGGAAGCCGTGATGCTCAAGGAACCGTTTGACCGCGCATGGCGCACGGTGGGGCTCTTGGTTGACCGTATGGGCTTTGAATTGGTGGATCGTGATCGTGCTGCTGGTAACTTCATGGTTCGCTACTTGGATCCTGAGTACGAAAAGCATGTCAAGTCTGAACGTGGCTTCTTTACGCGTGTCTTTGGCTCTGACAAGGCTGTGGAAGCGCCTGAATACCGCATCCACTTGTCGGACGAAGGTGCCTCGACCCGTATTCTTGTCTTAGGGGCCGATGGGACCGAAGATAAGACCGGGGCTGCTAAGAACATCTTGACGCTCTTGGCAGAACAGCTCCGCTAAACATCGCGAGATGTTTTTTGTGGCATCCATGCGTCTCATGGATGCCTTTGCAAGCCTCGGTTCTTGCTTCATCGAAGCGCCGAGGCTTTTCTTGTCTAGGTGAGGATGTGATGTCGTTGGCTGTCAATGAAATTTTGTCCTTTTCGTTTAAAGGACGCGCGAGTCGTTCGGCTTATTGGCGCACTTTGAGTGTGCTGAGTGTGTTGAGCTTTGTTGGTGTTTTCGTCTTTGCTGCGTTCAGTCCTTTCGAAATCACCTCAACGCCCGTTCGTATGGTGGTCTTAGGGCTGGCGTGGGCCTATTACCTCACACTCACGGCGTGCCTAGTTTCAGCCGTCGTTCGACGCTTACACGACATCAACTATAGTGGGATGGCTGCGCTCTTTTTGATTATTCCAGGGCTTCAATTCATTATGATTTTTGTCTTGGGATTTTGGGCGGGCAAAAAAGGCTTGAATCGTTTTGGTCCTGATCCATTGGCTGTGATGACGTTAGAAGACGCGGCGCCTGTGGTACGTGGCACATCATCTAAAGTACGTCCTGCTCCTCAACGTGTGGTTCGAGAAACGCCTGCGGTTGAGATCTTAGAGCCTCATGAACCTTTGCCGAAGACTGAAGCTGTCGAACGTATGGATGCCGATGCAGAAGATTGGGCGAAGGCACGTTTTGACGAAACCGTGGCGAAACTTAATGGATTGCCGCTTGAGGCACAAGAGGCGCGTGAAGCGCAAAAAAACGTGTTACGTCAGACGTATCAAACCGCTCAAAAAGAAGGTCGTTTAACGCCTGAAGCTTGTGCGCGTTGGTTTAAGCTCCTTGAGGCGCTTTAACGATGACGCGTCAGCTGAGCTTATGGCTCATTAGCTTTTGTCCTCAATTTCGATCAGGACGGCTTCACTATGCCAAAGAAACGCTTTTGGGTTTGCTTTGGGCATGGCTGATTTGGTTGTCGATTGATTGGGTCGCAGACGCGCCATTTTTGAGCGATGAGGATTTGGTGTGGATTGGACGCTTGGTGTATCCGCTCATCATCAATTTATTGCTTTTATTTATGACGGTAGCCTCAGCGCGCCGTCTACATGACATTGGTCACAGTGGGGCTTGGGGCTTTTTGATGTTAGTGCCTGGGTTCAATGTGGTCTTATTGATTTACCTATTGATTCGACCTGGGTGTGTGTTGCCAACGGGTTGGCGCCGCCTAGAAGATCTATAACTTGTTGGAGATTGACATGACGCTTTCTGTGAAGAAAGACATGCTTGTCACGTTGTCTGTGCGCATGGCGGACATGACGGGTAAAGTGCTTGAAGAGTCGGGAGACGAAGGGATTACGTACTTACATGGACACGGTGATATTTTTCCTAAGCTCGAAGCAGCCTTAGAAGGTCGCTTTGCTGGGGAAGGCTTCTTTATTAAGCTTGAACCCGAAGATGCTTTTGGTGAGTACGATTCTGATGCCTTGGTCATGGTGCCCGTTGAACGCTTGGGTAATCCTGAAACCGTTGTGCGTGGCTTGGCCTTTGAAGGGGTACCAGGCGAAGTGAATGATGGTCGTCGTTGGTTTGTGACCGAAGTCGCTGATGGTATGGCCGTCTTAGAAACCAATCATCCGTTAGCGGGTATTGCATTGCAGTTTGAAGTTAAGGTCTTGTCGGTCGTCGAACCCTCTGAAGATGAAACCGTGGGTGACGATGACGTGGTGGTGCCTAGCTTCTTGTCGATTGCCGACCGTTTGGTGAGCGAAGAGGACGAAGATCCTAGCGACGAAGAAATGGATCGCCTCTTGGCTGAGCGTGCGCAATCTGACGATTCGCCCATGGCACGTATGGCGACAGCGACGCCGCGCATCATTCGTTAAAGATCTCGATCGCTGGATAGCTCACAACGGTCCTTGAAGGTTCAACCCATCTCAAGGACCGTTTGCTTTTGTTCGAAAGGCTTTTTAAGCCTTGGTCTTGTGTTCTGCTTGGATACGTAGGACAGAGGCCACAATGCCAGCGATCGTCACGATCGCAATGCCTATGAGACTCAAGGTGTCGGGTGTCTCGCTAAAGAGTAGAACACCTAAGAGTAGAGCAAAAGGAATCCCCGAAAACTGAAAGACCGCATTGAGAATCGGGTGACCGGTCGACCAAGCTGCTGTGAGCGCTAATTGCGCAAAGGTGCCCGTCAAGGCAATGGCCGCTAAAAGCCAAAGACCTTCAGTTGTGTGAGAGGCAAAGCCTAGCCAAGCAGTTACAAGCCCACCGACGAGAGTCCCAGAAAGGGTGAAATAAAAGACGATACGCTCACGAGGTTCACGAAGTTGTGAGAGATGGCGAATCATAAAGTCAGCCGCCCCACCGGTGAGCCCAGTCAAGATGCCCATCGTCGCATCAAAGCCATTGGTAATGCCAAAGTCGGGGCGCAAAATGAGGAGCACGCCCCCAAAGCCAACGAGTACCGCACTCAAGAGTTTGAAGTCTAGTGGGCTACGTGAGAGCGATAAGCCAATCGATAAAAAGAGGCAGAACCACAAGGGTGACGTGTAAGTCAAGGTTTGAGCTGTCGCAATCGGCATTACGGCCAAAATGTAGACCCCTAACGTAATGCACGTGGTGCCAATCGCACAACGCAATAGATGTCGCCACGGGTAGGTGGTTTTGATGGTTTGTCCGCTACGCTTTAACAAAATAAAGCAAAGTGCCACGCCAAAAAGCGAACGATAAAAGATGATTTCAAAGATGCCGTAGTGGGTGGCAGCCGCTTTTGTGGCGGCTGCCATCAGCGTAAAAAGGAGCGTCGCAACGAGCATCCAAAGACTTCTAATGGCCATTGTTATTGTCCAAAGCGGGCTTGCCAAAGGGGTAGAGCGGTACGCCAGAAGGCGGTAATCGAATCTGCGCCCAAGGTTGGGAACCCTAAATGTGTCCAGGCGCGCTCGAGTTCGCCCCTCAGATCATCGGGGTTAAGTGGGGTTGCGCCTTGTTGTTTTGAGAGCTTTTGACCGTCGTGATTGAGCACCAAAGGGAAATGGCAATAACGGGGCACCGTGCCCCCTAACGCACGAATGAGTGCAATTTGTCGTGGCGTGTTGTCAAGAAGATCAGCACCACGCACCACATCGGTGATGCCTGCTTCAATGTCATCGGTGATGGCGGCGAGTTGGTAGGCCCATAAGCCGTCAGCGCGTTTAAGGACAAAGTCTCCTACTTCACGCTCAACGTTTTGCGTATAGACACCACATAAGCGATCAGTAAAGGTGATGGGGTCTGCGGTCGTTCTAAATCGAATGGCGCGTACGGGACGCCCGTGTGTGCCTTCGCGGCAGGTACCTGGATATACCGAAGGAGCGAGCCCTAAAGCGACGGCGCGTGCCGCGGCTTCTTTACGTGAACAAGCACACCCGTAGACCAAACCTTGAGTGTCTAAATGCGCTAAGGCCGCTTCATAAGCGTCATAGCGGTCATGTTGCCAAACCACGGGTTCGTCGGATGTGAGTCCTAAACGAAAGAGCGTATCAAGAATGGCTTCACCCGCACCCGGAATATCGCGTGGCGGATCGATATCTTCAATGCGAATAAGCCAAAGGCCGTCATGGGCACGTGCATCTAAAAAGCTTGCCATAGCAGCGACGAGGCTACCGGCATGAAGCGCTCCTGTGGGCGAAGGGGCAAAGCGTCCACGATAGGTTGAGGGAGTTGTATGAGACATGGGGTCAAAAACGAAACAAAACGGGCGCCGCTTTTTGGACGGCGCCCGTAAGGCCTTGCGATTAAGGTGCCGTCCCGTTAGGCACGGGTATGGACCTGAATGAGCGGCTCTTCAGCGATCGCAGCTGGTGCCGTGTAGGGGCGACCTGGATAGCGAACCGCTTCGTAGACGACAGGCTTACAGAGCTCAGGACGCGTATGCACCTGTTGAAGGGGAAGCGCTTCGTCAGCGTCGGCACGCACAGGCGTTGGACGACCGCTATAGCGAACGACTTCGTAGCCCTTGAAGGTGACCAATTCAGGCTTGGTGTGAACCTGAACTAAGCCTGCGCGCTCAAGGTTTTCAGCGAGCCCTTCAGCTACGTCATGATGAGTCGGTTGCGTTGCAACTGACGTCACGACGTCGGTCGTTACCGGTTCGACTTCTACTGTGGGAGTAGTTTCAGTGACCGTTTCGACGGTGACTGTTGTATCTGCCACAACAGGTTGCGTCACTTCAACCGATTCAGCCGGTTCGACAGCAACGTCAGCCTGCGTTTCAGCCTGTTGAGCAGCCTTCTGAAGGCGCTTGACTTCCTGAGCGGCTAGCGTGGCCAAACGTTCGAGCGGCGTCGGTTCATAGACAATACCAGCAACGGCTTCTGCGATCGGCTTCATATGGGTCTTGACCGCAGAATCTCCCTTCTTGCCACGACGTGTACGGCGTGCACGACGTTCAGAGAGTTCAAGCTGCTCCGTAATATAAAGCGCGACATCGGCCATGCTCGGCGCGTCCTTTTTAGAGTCTTCTACTTCGGCGGGCTTTACGGCCTGCGTGGGCTTAGGCCCTTTACGCGTTTCGATCTGAACGAGAGGTTCGTTCGTCTGATCAGCTTCATAGTGAACAGGCTTACGACCACGAGGCGTATGGTCGGCGTAGTCCGACGGTTCAGCCTTCGTCTTCGTTTCGATCTGAACGAGCCCCGAGGACTCAATCGGAAGGATAAAGGTCATTTCAGACGGTTTAACCGCGTCTTGTGCCTTGGTTTCGACCTTGGCGTCATTCGCTTCAACCTTCTGTTCTTGAGCGACGACCGGGGCTTCGGTCTTTACTTCAGTCTCAACGTCAGCCTTCGCTTCCGGCTTGACTTCAGACACCGAGTCAGCTACGGGTTTCGTTTCGACCTCAGCAACCACTGGAGTAGCTTCGACCTGAGTCACCATTTCAGCAACGACTTCAGTGACTTCTGCCGTTTCAGCCTTGACGTCTTCTTTTTCAGTGACAGCGACCGCTTGGTCGTCAGTCGTCTGCGTGTCAGTAGCTGTGGCTTCAGCCGTCTGCTCGGCACCCGTCTTATTACGACGGCGACGACGCGTACGGCGGCGACGGGTTTCGCCCTGAGTTTCTTCAGCGACTTCTTCGCCTTCTGGACGTTGGGTGTCAACTAAGGTTTCTTCGGTCACCGGGGTGGCTGGTTCAACGTCAGCCTTAACGGGTTCAACCGAGGCTTGCACTTCTGGCGTGAGGGCAACCACTTCAGGCATCTGAGCGACATCAGTTGTCACAGGCGTTTCAGGCGCATTGGTTTGCGTTTCGTCCGTCGGACGGCGACGACGAGAGCGACGACGCGTCGTACGATCAGCGCCTTCGTCCTTCGGTGTAGAGGCTTCAACAACGGCTGGCGCTTCTACCGGACGACGAGCTGGACGTTCGCGACGCTTCTTTTCCTCAACACGCTCTTCAACCTTTTCAGTCTTTTCGACCTGTTCAGGGCGTTCATTGTTGACGCGACGCGTACGCGTAGCTTCGCGACGATTGTTGCGACGGCCGCGACGACGCTCTTCACGAGCGTGTCCCTTTTCTTTCTTTTCTTCAGGCTTCTTGACTTCTTCTTCCTTCTTGTCAGCAGGCTCTTCGTCCTTGCTACCAAAGAAGAAGCTGATGATGCGAGAGAAGAGACCCTTCTGCGGCGTGACAGGCTGAAGTTGAACGGCCTTGTTGGTGTCGTCCTTTTCTTCCTTCGTCACGGTCGGATGGATAGGTGCTGGATCACGCGGCAACACATTCTTGATGACTGGCACTTGCTTCGGACGCTGCGGCTTATCTTCTTGGCTCTTGAGCGCATACGGATCGTCAGACACCGTCGTCACATCTTCGGCGCGGTTAAAGCTCGGCGTCGTATCTTCAAGGCGTTCGTCATCCTGACGGAGGCGTTCGATATGGTAGTGTGGCGTTTCAAGATGCGTATTCGGGATCAGTACGATCGGCACACGATGACGGGCTTCAAGCTTCGTGATGTCGTTACGTTTTTCGTTCAAGAGGAACGTGGCAACGTCCACTGGCACTTGAGCGTGCACGGCACCCGTGCCTTCCTTCATGGCTTCTTCTTGGAGGATACGAAGCACCTGCAAGGCGCAGCTTTCTGTGTCACGGATAACGCCAACACCATTACAGCGCGGGCAGGTGATGTGACTACCTTCAGAGAGGGCTGGACGCAGACGCTGACGAGAGAGTTCCATCAAGCCAAAGCGGCTGATTTTAGCCATCTGAACACGAGCGCGGTCATAGCGCAAAGCGTCCTTCAAACGCTGTTCAACGGCACGCTGATTCTTCGCATCAGCCATGTCGATAAAGTCGATGACAATCAGGCCACCTAAGTCACGCAAACGCATCTGACGAGCCACTTCGTCGGCGGCTTCGCAGTTCGTGCGGAAAGCAGTTTCTTCGATGTCAGCACCGCGCGTAGCACGGGCAGAATTCACGTCGACGGCGACGAGGGCTTCGGTGTGGTCGATCACGATGGCGCCACCTGAGGGCAACGGCACCGTACGGGAATAAGCGGTTTCGATCTGATGCTCGATCTGGAAGCGCGTAAAGAGCGGAATGTCTTCACGATAACGCTTCACGCGATTGACCATGTCAGGCATCACGTGCGCCATGAATTGGCGAGCTTGTTCGTAGATTTCGTCCGTATCAACGAGCACTTCACCGATATCAGGCTGGAAGTAGTCGCGAATGGCGCGAACCACAAGGTTCGATTCTTCAACGATCAAGAAGGGCGGCGGATTGACGCGACGCAATGGACGACCGTCAGCAACAGCGGTTTTGACCAAGGTTGTCGTGCGGTGGCCATTTTCTTCACGTGTTAATTCGTACTGTGGGGTTGCGGCCTCCGAGATGGCTTCCCAGAGCTTCAAAAGGTAGTTCAAGTCCCACTGCAACTCTTCGGTCGTGCGACCGATGCCAGCCGTACGAGCAATGGTCGACATGCCGTGCGGCAAGTCGAGTTTTTCCATGGCTTCACGAAGTTCCTGACGTTCTTCGCCTTCGATACGGCGAGAGACGCCACCGCCACGTGGGTTATTGGGCATCAAAACGAGATAGCGACCTGCCAAGCTGATAAACGTGGTGAGGGCAGCCCCCTTGTTGCCACGTTCTTCTTTTTCAACCTGAACGATGAGTTCTTGACCTTCGGTGATGGCATCACGAATCGAGCACGAACGCACATCAAGGCCTTCTTTGAAGTAGGCGCGAGAGATTTCTTTGAAGGGAAGGAAGCCGTGACGTTCTTCGCCATAGTTAACGAAGCAGGCTTCAAGGCTGGGTTCAATACGGGTAACAACACCCTTGTAGATATTGGATTTGCGGGCTTCGCGACCGACTGTTTCAATATCAATGTCGATCAGCTTCTGACCGTCAACAATGCCAACACGCGTTTCTTCTGCGTGCGTGGCATTAAAAAGCATGCGCTTCATGGGAATAGCACTCCTGCCGCCACTAACGCGGGCGGACTTTGGGCGTGCCTTGAAAGCGTAGATTAGCCTGTCCAAAGTGAGACTTCGGGCAACGGCAAAGGCGAAAAGAGGTCATGAAGACGTCCATCGATGGAGTCGTAGCCCAAGACAAGGGCAGACTCATCTACGTTGATGTCCTCTCTCCGTTAATGGCATCAAAAGAATCCCGAAAGGGAACAATCTCAGCGAGACCTCTTTTGAGCCAGCCGTCCTGGTTGCTGTCGGGAGCGTCACGGCGCTGTGTCTACCCCAAACCAATAGGGTAACTGGGGAGAGTCAACGCTATACGCATTACGAACGATAGCTGCTCAATCCCTCACAGCATCCGAGCCTTTTTCTTTTGTGAAATCAAGAAAAAGTCCGTCGGTGCATTCGCTGATAAGTCTCATCAGAGCATTTTTCAGACCACGCAGATGATCCAACGTCAACCGATTGTTTGGTGCGCTCTAACCGTTGGTTCTGTGAACAACGGGAGCTGCGGTTCAAACATGGCGTTGTCGGGAAAAGGGCTTCATCCCCTTCATAATTCCCGATCAGGGGTCCGCTCTAATGAGGCTGACAGCCCAAAGCGGCAGACAAGTTAATCTTTCTATTCTTGGCAACGAGGTCGAAAACATTTCGACCGTCGCTTGTGGATTGATGCAACGCGTTAACGAACGCTGGCGTGATGTCGAAGCATTTATTCTGGAAACATCGAACGGCGAACACGGTCAAACCAAATGAAGGGAAGGGCTACGCTTTCTGACCGCATCTGGCGGTAACAGCGCTCAAGCATCTGTCCACATCGGGCTTTCATAAAAGCACTTCGCGACGTGCGTTGCGAGCTTAGTAGCAAGCTTCATTCATCGATGTGACGTTTCGGCGTCGAGTCCATTTGGATGACGACAAACGCAACCAAGCCGTTCGGTACGTGTTGTACCAGACCACTTGTTGAAAAAAACGTTAATCTCACCGCTCCCGTCAGAGAGCCGCGAGTACAAAAAACAGTGAAAACGTGAGAAAATGCGCATCACGATGTAGTGTCACTGCTACATCAGCGCCTGACGGGGCGCGACCTCGTCACGTTTTGTCAAATGGATCAAAAAGAGACAATTAAAAGGTCTTTTATTTGATCATAACTAGCAAGTATAAACGATGACAGAGCAAAACAAAGCAGAAATTACAATCTACCCGTCATCTCGCGTGAATACGATGAATACCGAGAAGGTCAATTGGATTCGAATTGGTCCCGATGCTGATGGTCAGCGTGTCGATAATTATTTGATGAAAGTTGCCCGTGGGGTGCCTAAAAGCCATATTTATCGTATCGTTCGAGGTGGCGAAGTGCGTGTCAATAAGAGCCGCGTCAAAGCTGAGACCAAGTTGGTCGAAGGGGATTTGTTGCGCGTGCCGCCTATTCGCATCTCTCAAAAAGCCCAACATAAGCCGGCAGCTGTGCCTTTAGCTGAGGGTGTGTTGCCGGTACTATATGAGGATCGCCATCTCTTAATTGTCAATAAACCCTCAGGCATTGCAGCGCATGGCGGTTCTGGGATTTCTCATGGTCTTATTGAACGCTTGCGTGCGACGCGCCCTGACGAACCTTTTTTAGAGTTGGCTCACCGATTAGACCGTGAGACGTCTGGCGCCATCATCGTGTGCCATAGCCGTAAGGCGTTGGTGCGCTTACACGACATGATGAAAGAGGGTGGCGGCATCGAAAAGCACTATCGACTTTTAGTGAAGGGCGATTGGGTGAACGACCGTCAGCACGTCAAAAAGCCCTTGGCTCGCTACTTGTTGCCGTCGGGTGAACGCCGTGTGCGAGTAGATCCTGTTGAAGGGCAGACCGCACACACGATCTTTACGCTATTAAAGCGTTATGGCGATGTGAGTTTTTTAGACGCTGAACTCAAAACAGGACGCACGCATCAGATTCGTGTTCATGCCCTTTCGCAAGGGTACCCTCTAGTGGGTGACGATAAGTACGGGGATTTCGAATTTAATAAGGCGGTGTCGCATGGCGTACTCGGTGCCCCTTTGAAGCGTATGTTCCTTCATGCGGCTGAACTAAAGTTCGTGCACCCTGTGACGGGAGAACCTTTGCATATTCAAGCCCCGATGCCGGATGACTGTGTGGCTCTTTTGAAGGCCTTAGATGGGAGACAAACAAAATGACCGGTTTTGCACCTAAATACGATCTTTTTGTGTTCGACTGGGATGGCACCGTCATGGATACCACGGCGCTGATTGCTAAAGGTATTCAACATGCCGCCAGAGAAATGGGCTATGCCGTGCCGACCTTTGAAGACGCGTGTGGCGTCATTGGCTTAGATTGGCGTAGCGCTATTTTGAAAGTGGTGCCTGAGTGCCCAGAACATGAACACGATCGCTTTGGTGAGATTTATCGCGCTTGGTATATTCCGCATGAAGCCGATGTGATTTTGTTTCCTGGCATGCGTGAACTCATTACGGGTCTTCAAGCGCGAGGCCTTCATACAGCGATTGCGACTGGCAAAAGCCGTGAAGGCTTGCGTCGCGTCTTTTCCCGTACAGGGCTTGAACCCTATTTTGAAACGACGCAGACGGCTTCTGAGTGTTTGCCTAAGCCCAATAGCGAAATGCTCGAAAAAATCGAGATTGAATTAGGCGTGCCACCAGAACGTACGGTCATGATTGGCGACACGACGCATGACGTGATCATGGCTAAGCGCTTTGGTTGCGACGTGGCTGCGATGACGTATGGTGCGTCAACGTTAGACGACTTAGTGGCCTCTGAACCCACGGTCTTATGTGATGATGTGAAGGCTTTGGCCGCCTTCTTAGGGGTTTCTGACTTGGTGAAGGACGTCGACTTTACGCGTTAAGCATTGTCTAGCAGACGCCAAACAACATCAGCGTGCACCGTTGTGGTAGCACGCTGATATTTTATGGTTTAAGCGTATGTTGTTAATTCGCTTCGAGTTTACGAACGCCTGGTCCCGACAAGACGCTGCGACCGCTGCCAGGTCGCCCTGTCACAACGATTTGCGCGTCGATACGATCACGAATGCTCTTGACGTGCGAAATGAGACCAATGAGTTTGCCGCTCGACTTTTGTAGGGTCTCTAACGCATAGAGTGCCTTATCAAGGGTTTGCTCGTCCAAGGTCCCAAAGCCTTCGTCTAAGAACAGCGTGTCCACGCGTAAGTGTTCGCCACCCATTCGTGAGAGTCCCAAGGCTAATGACAAACTCACCATAAAGGTTTCGCCACCCGAGAGGTTTTGCGAGGTTCGCACAATCGCACCCATGTCTTTATCGAGCACGTTCAGCGCTAAGCCAGACGTGCCGCCCGTCAACAATTGGTAGCGAGAGGTCATGGTCTTCATGGCATCGTTGGCGAGTTTTAACAAAACTCGGAACGTGACTTTTTGGGCGGCAGTACGGAATTTCTTGCCGTCGTGGCTCCCGATCATCTCGTTGAGGATGCTCCACTGATTGACAATGGCCTTTTGTGCTTCAATTTCGCGTTGTGCACCAGCGACCTGTTGCCGGCGTTGATCGTCCGCTTGCAATTGACTGTTGGTTTCAATTTCAAGTCGTTGCGCTTTGGCGTGCGCGTCACTGGCCGCTTCCCATTCGACTTTTAAGGCTTCAGTTGTGAGGGCGGAGAGTGCTTTGCTGGCCTCTTGGGCATGTTCACGTTGGGTGGTTTCTAACCCACCTTTTGCGGTGGCGTGCGCAAGACGCAAGTGTTCAGCCTTCTTTTCTATCGCCTCTATTTGCGTGTCAGGCAAATGGGCGGCTAAGACGCTTGTCCAATCGTCAAAGCCTGAAGCCGCGAGCGACGCCTTGAAGGTTTCTTCTTGCTTTGTCGCCTCTTCGGTCAAGACGGTCAAACTTTGGGTTGTCGACGCAATCGTGGCTTTGAGGCTTGCCATCTGCGTATCTGCTTTTTGTAAGGCTGCTTGCGCCTTTGTCAACGCTTGATGCGCGGCTTGGATGGCCGTTTCGAGCAACTGGCGCTTTTCGTCTGGCTTGGTCTCACCAAAGCGACGAAGACGTTCGTTTTTGACGTCAGCTTCTACCTTACTTTGTGCGTTCGTGGCATCTGTCGCTTGAGTGACTTGCGCCTTAGCGTTTTCAAGTGCCGTTTCGCACTGCGCTAAAGTGGCTTTGAGTGTCGATAAGGTACGCTCTTGTTGTTCGAGTTTGGCGATGAGTTCACGACGGACTTTGACGCGATTGGCAAGATGCTGACAGAGGGTCGGGAGGTCAAGATCCGGGCACGACGGGATTTGGGCGCGCGCGGCTTTTTCATCGGCCTTTTCTTTGGTCGATGCGGCAATGCAGTCCTTTAATCGCTCTGCACGCGCCAACAGCTGCGCATTTTCTTTTTCTAAGGCAATCGCTTTGTCGTGGGCTGCGGTTTGTTGGGCTTCGAGGGCGAGTTTGGCCTTACGCTCAGCGTCTTGGGCGCGGCGTAACGCAGCCTGTGCCTCAGCATAAGTATTGGTCCACGTGGCCAACGACGCTTGCGTCTCGGTGAGCTTCGCTAAATGCTTAACGGCATCCGTACGCATCAAGACCGTGAGTCCTGGGTACTTGGCTTCAACGGCCGCAATCGCGCTGGCAATTTGTGTCTTGAGGGTTTGAACGTTAGGGTGTCCTGTGGTTTGCCACCAAGTAGCGACTGTGGGATCCGTGGCTGTATCCGTTAAACGCACTTCGGTGTCAATCACCGTTGCCTCTAGCGCTAGATAGTTGTTGAGGTGACGTGCCTGAGCGATTTCGTCACTGAGCGTACGCATGCGTTCTAGCGTCGAGGCATAGCTATTCCCAGCACTCAAGGCGTTAAGTGTGTTGTCCGCTTCAAGTGTCGCGTGCTGACACGTGGCATAGGTGGTCTTTGCGGCTTCAACCTGTTGGTTGAAGGTTTCGACATCCTTTTTTAAGCGTGCCACTACTTCTTCACTTTGGGTTTTGGCTTTGGCGTGCTCGCGGTATTGTTGACGAAGATGCTCTAGGTTTTCTCGAGCGCGATTTAAAAGCGCCAAAGGCCCTTCGAGAAGTTCGTCTCCGGTCGTCTTTTGGGCGTCGACCTGAAGTTGTGCCACCGTGGCTTCAAGCGTTTTGTATTTGGCCTGGGTTTGCGTATGGGTGGCTGACGCAGCCTGAAGCTGGGCTTTTGCGAGCGCTTCGCTTTCTTTTAAACCTTTGAGCGTATTGGCGAGTGTGGCTAGGCGTGCGTCAAGCGTTAGCATGGCTTGATAGTCAGGCTCAAACGCTTCACGCACCGCTTTAGCACGTTGATGGTTTTCTGAGGCTGCTGAGAGCGCTCCTTGAAACTGTGGATAGTATTCGGTGAGGGTTGCGAGCTGTTGGTTGAGTTGGGCTAAGTGCGCTTGAGTGCTTTGCGCTTTTTGTAAGGTAGCGTCTAAAACCTGATGGTCTTGATATGGACGCATCGCTTGGCGCCCCGAGGTCGCACGTTGACGCTGGGGTTCAAAGGCGGTGATTTGCGCTTCCGTTGCACGCACTTCGGCTTCTTTTTGCGCGACGGCACGTGTCAAGGCATCCAAACGCTCACGCCAACGGTAGGCTGTTTCGAGTGTTTTGGCTTGAGTTTTTAATCCTGGCAACTGCTTTTGGAGGTCGGCGAGCGTGGCGCTCAATGAATCGCGTACTGATTCGTCCAAGAGTTGCATTCCTTCAAGACGAGTTTGCAACGCTTTAAGGTGTTCGTTTTCGGCTTTATAGCGATTGAAGATCCCGATACTGATCTCGGTATAGATGTCCGTTCCAGTGATTTTTTCGAGTAAGTTCGCGCGTTCGTCTTCGTTGGCCTTTAAAAAGTTGGCAAAAGCGCCTTGAGCGAGCAAAACCGAGCGCGTGAAAATCTCAAAGGTCATGTGCGTGACCTCTTGCACTTTCTTGACCCACTCGTTCTTTTTGGTCGCAATGACTTCGCCTTCTTCGTCGTCAGGGCGTGCGTAACGAATAAGTTCGACTTCGTCGTCAGAGAGTTTGCCCGTACGCTTCGTGCGGCGTGACCAACGAGAGAGATATTCGATGCCGTCAGACTCAAAGCGAACGCGTGCTTCGGTCATTTTTTCGCCTTTAGTCAGCACAGGACATGCGTCATCACCTTCGAGTTTGCTTGTTGCATCGCGTAGTCGTGGGGTTGTGGCATAAAGCGCTAGAGAAACAGCGTCCAAAATGGTACTTTTACCGGCACCCGTCGGTCCAATAATGGCAAAGAGGGGGCTACGCTTAAAGTCGGCGTGGGTAAAGTCAATTTCCCAAGTGCCGGCAAGCGAATTGATATTCGTAAAACGGAGTTTCAAGAGTCGCATCGCTTAGAGGTCCTTCTGGGGTTCGTTGTGTTTGGCTGTCGTCGTTTCGTCGGTCGGATGACGCTTGATGTGCACCTCGTCGACGATCTCATGGAATAAGTTGGCGAGGAGGTCAAAGCGCGCCTCGGCCGTCGTGTCATCTTCGCTGTGTTCACGCAAGTAAGCCTTAAACACCGCATCGGGCGTGAGGTCTGAAAGGTCTGGCGCTTCTTCGTTGGCTTGCGCGTAACGTGCGGCTAAGGTCTCGTTACGAACGGCCGTGACAATGACCCCATGGGCTTCGCCATACAGGGTGAGTTCGTTAGAGAGGTCAGGGAGGCATTCGTTAGACGTGAGCGTGGCTTCGACAAAGGGCATGGCATAGGTTTGCCCCGCCTGGTCGATCCCTGCTTTGAGGTCTTCAAACGTGCCTTTAATCTGTACAAACTGACGAGGTTGTTTGACAGGCAAGGTTTCAATCGACATGGTGCCCTTCTCATCAAACGTCACTTCGACAATGTGATGGTAATAAGCCATGTGTGAGTAGGAGAGGGCAACGGGCGAGCCGCTATAGCGCATGGGTACATTGGATTTGACGACCTGACCGTGGTGAATGTGACCTAAGGCTACATAATCCCAACCTTCGCCAAAGGCATCGGCGGTGACATTACGCAAAGTGCCAACATAGACGCTTCCGTCATGTTCAACAGGGTCACTATTGGGTTTTAGTTTGGAACCCGTGACAAAGAGGTGTCCCATAGCGATCATGGGGACGCGAGTCCCTTGGAGTTCATTCATGAGGAGGCTATGCACTGCGTCGTAGTGTGTACGTACGCCAGACGCAAAGCGTTGAGCGCGATCCGCATCCGTGTCATCCATGGTGCCACGACGAACATCTCCTTCTCTCAAATAGGGAACTGCAGCCACAGCCAAATAAGGGGTGCCGTCTCCATCGCGCAAAACAAAGTTTTGAGTTTCGGCCGTGTCGCCAGCGACATAACAACGTAAGGTTTCAAGGAGCGCACGAGGGGCTTCTAAAAAGCGTTGAGAGTCATGGTTGCCTGCCGTCACGATCGTGGCGCGCACTGATGTACCTTCAAGCGAACGCATAAAGTCGTAATAGAGGCGCTGAGCACTATTAGCGGGCATGGACGTATCAAAAACGTCACCCGCAATCAACAAAACGTCTGGTTTGCGATCGGCAATCATCGCTAATAGATCGCTGAAGAACTGACGAAAGTCTTCAGTGCGATCAATGTTGCCGAGTCCTTTGCCGATATGCCAGTCGGCCGAATGAAAGATGCGTAATGGTTTCAAAATGATCTCTCCAAACGAGTGGTTGAGATCATTATGACAAAGGCCGCGACAATCGGTGTCGCGGCCAAATAGTCGAGATCTAGTTCGCGCTAGTTTAAGGCGTCGTGGTTTGTGTCAATCGCGCTTTAGCGGGCGTATTGAAGGTGGGCTTAGACTTATTGCTCGAAGGCTTGGCATGGGCTTTGGCCCATTGTGCTGCTTCACGACCAGCCACGCGGCCAAACACCAAGGCGGTTGTGAGTCCAGTACCCTCAAGTCGGCTTTGTCCTAAGATGCCGCCCGTGACTTCGCCTGCTGCATAAAGACCAGGAATAGCGCCTTGCTTCGTGAGGACACGCGTATCCGTATCAACTTTGATGCCACCTAAAGAGGTATGAATCCCAGGACGGACGCTTACGGCATAAAGGGGCGAATGATTCAAGCGGCTCGTCATTAAGCTGCGCTTGAAGTCCCCGTCTTTATCTAATTCGACAAAGTTACGGTAGCGCTGCATCGTGTCACGAAGTTTTTCGGCCGGCACGCGAATGCCGCGAGCGAGTTCAACTTCGGTGTTGCCACGAATGAAGTATCCCGAACGTGCGTAGCTCGCTAAGACGGGCATGCTATCCAAAAGGGTTTGGTCAAAAATGAGCCAGGCACGACCGTGATTCTTGGTTTGAATTTGGTTTGCGAGGTCTGGCGAGAGTTCGTCGGCGAAACGCTCCCCTTGATCATTGACGAGGATGGCACCGTTGACGCGAGCCTGACGAGGAATGACAAGGCCCGAGAAGGGTAACGTCGTCGGATGAATCGTGACAGCATTCATATTGACGGTTTCTGCCCCCAGGGTTTCAGCCATGCGAATACCGTCACCCGTGGCCGCTGGCGAATTGGTGCTTTGAAGCCCTTCGGAATTTTCGATATAGGTGGTAACCATGCTCTCGTTGGCACAAAAACCACCCGTTGCAATAATGACGGCCGGGGCTTTGAGGTGACGACGTTGACCAGCGGCGTTTTCAATCACCACACCATCGACTTGGCCATTTTCGTTGAGGGCAATGCTCTGAACAGATGAATGGGTCTGGATCGGAATATGATGGCTGTCGACCCCATGTAATAGGGCTTTGATGACTTCTTCACCGATATAGCCGCCGTTAGCTGGCTGAATGCCGCGACGCGAAATCGAGCCGTCGTCCTCTTCTGCTCGGCAGCTCGCTTTCAAGTTTTGGTCACGCGTCATACAGAATGATTGCAAATTGGCGCCAAACGAACGCAACCATTCCACCGTGTCGCCAGATTCAGTGACAACCTTTTTCATAAGGTTCGCATCAAGCGTACGACCACCCTCGCGAATCATGTCGGATTCAAGACGTTCAGCTTCAAGACGGTTGTCTTTAGGAATACCAAGCATAAAGCTCGCCGCTAAGACCGTATTGCCACCAATAAAGGGCATTTTTTCGACCACGATCACTTTGGCACCATTTTCAGCGGCAGAGACGGCTGAACTTAAACCTGCGCCCCCAGCTCCAATCACAATGACGTCAAAGTTGGTGGCGTCATGAGCTTGAGTAGCATCGGTCGAGGTGGCAAAAGCGGTAGTGCTCACGAAGCACGCAAGACCAAGACCCGCAACAAGCCCAACGGCTTGACGACTGACGTGCGTCATTCTTTGCGCGAAATGGGAACGAAACGATGTTTGACCAAATCGAGGGAGATGCATAGTGAGGGCTTGTGGGTGGAAGATAAAAAGGGTGAGAATGGTGGTTTACGAGAGGGTCTCTCGGGTTTTCCCGTACTGAAAGGATAGCAAACTTTAAGGCTTCAGATGAGGTTTATTTACAACAAATGTGAGAAGAAAGAAAAGAGTTGAGTGGAATCCCATAAATATGGGATGGGGGAGTTCTCTAAAAAAAAGAGGCCGTTATTCATTAGATGAATAACGAAGAAGGTCGAAAATTGTGGGAAGTGTTGTGCTTTAGCTACAACGGTGTACCTCTTTGGGGATAGAAGGTTTAGGCACGAAGGTTGATAAATAGGTCTTTACCTTAATGCGTAAGAAGGGTTGTCAGGTGTTTTCAAGAAAGGCACACTCACCTTGCGACGACAGAGCCTCCTGTCGAAACAAGATACCCGTCGAGCTCGTTGACCGTTCAGATGTTAGGTCCCCAATCGACGGCACAACAACAACTTTCAATGAAGGATCCCCCCATGGAAGTATCTCGCAGAAGTTTTCTCAAGCGCGGTCTGCTTCTCGGCGGCGGTGCGGCCTCCGGTTTGATCGGAACAGCCCATGCGGCTCGACTTGGCGGTTCGGTATCGCCTTATAAGCTGACGAGCGTGACCGAAACGACGAATATCTGCTGCTATTGCTCTGGTGGTTGTGGCACGATTTGCTCGACCCGCAATGGTGAACTTATTAATCTTGAAGGTGACCCAGATCATCCGGTCAATCTTGGTGGTCTTTGCCCGAAGGGCGCTGCCATGTGGGGCCTTCGCAATATCGTGACGAAGGATCGTCGTGCTCAGCTCCATCCGGATCGTGTGCTGTATCCGATGGTTCGTCGCCCGGGCAGCAAGGAATGGGAACGCCTTTCTTGGGAACAGGCAGCCGCTGAAATTGCTCGCCATGTCAAGAAGACCCGTGACGCTTCCTTCGTAGAAAAAGAAGGTAATGTGACGGTTAACCGTTGCGATGGTATTGCTAGCTTGGGCGCTGCTCAGCTCAATAACGAAGAAGCCTGGCTTGTTCAGAAGTTTGCTCGTAGCTTGGGTGTTGCCGCGATCGACAACCAGACGCGTGTTTGCCACTCCTCGACTGTGTCTGGGCTTGCGCCGACCTTTGGCCGTGGCTCTATGACGAGTCACTGGTGCGACTTTGCGAACTCCGACGTCATCATGTCGATTGGTTCCAATAACGTCGAAAACCATCCGCTTTCTTCTCGTTGGGTTGAACGTGCTCAGGATAAGGGTGCTACGTGGATTGTGGTTGACCCGCGTTATTCCCGTTCTGCTGCCCGTGCAGACATCTACGCACGCATTCGTCCTGGTTCCGACTTGGCCTTCTACGGCGGTCTTATCAACTACATTCTCCAGAACGAGCTCTATCAGAAGGAATACGTTCTTCACTATACGAATGCGGCTTGTCTGATCCGTCCAGATTACAAGTTTGACGTGAAGAATGGTCTCTTCTCTGGTTGGAATCCCGAAACGAAGCGCTACGACAACGAAACCTGGGGTTACGACGTCGATAAGAAGGCTGTTTGGGATACTTCCGAAGGGTCTGCTTTTGCTTGGGTGAATCGCCCGGGGACGCCGAAATTCCGCACGCCTGACCTCAAGGTTTTGAAGCGCGACATGACGCTCCAGGATCCGAATTGCGTTCTTAATGTGATGAAGCGTCACTATGCTCGTTACACGCCAGAACTCGTGACCCAGGTGACGGGTATGGATCCAGATGTGATGAAGAAGGTTTGGGAAGTCTTTGCCTCGACCGGTGCTCGCGATAAGGCAGGTTCCATCCTCTACGCTTTGGGTCAGACGCAGCATACGTATGGCTCTCAGAACTGCCGCGCCATGTGCGTGATCCAGTTGTTGCTCGGTAACATCGGTATTGCCGGTGGTGGTATTAACGCCCTTCGTGGTGAACCGAACGTTCAGGGTTCGACCGACGTTGGCGCGAGCTCCCACCAGGCCCCGGCCTATCTTGCTTGGCCGACCGGTAAGAAGCATCCGACCTTGGCTGACTATCTCACGACCGAAACCTATGCTGCTGGCTACTATGCCAACAAGCCGAAGTTCTGGATTTCTGCTCTTCGTGAATGGTTCGGCAAGAACGCCACGGTCGAAAACGACTACTGCTATGACTTGCTCCCGAAGATCAGTCCGAAGCTTGACTACGGTGACTACTCCACGATCATGTCTTTCAATAACATGCGTGATGATGTCATCAAGGGGTATTTCTGCTGGGGTATGAACCCGGCCCACTCCACGCCAAACGCTAAACATGCTCGTAATAGCATGGCTAAGCTTGATTGGCTCGTTGTGGCTGACTGGTTCGAAACTGAAACGGCATGCTTCTGGCGTGCGCCTGACATGAAGCCTGAAGAAATTCAGACCGAAGTCTACTTCTTGCCAGCTGCCTTGATCTACGAAAAGATTGGCTCTATCAATAATTCTGGTCGTTGGATCCAGTGGCGTGAAAAGGCCATTGAACCGCCGGGAGAATGTAAGTCTGACTTTGACATGATGATGCTTCTTTGGAAGCACATCCGCGCCCTCTATGAAAAGGAAGGCGGTGCATGTCCTGACCAGATTTTGAAGTCCAACTGGGATTACACGATCGATGGTAAGCCTGATCTTCGTGCACTTTGCTGGGCTTTGAATGGTTACAGCACGAAGGACAACACGCTCTTGAAGGGGTATGCTCAGTTGCAGGCTGACGGTTCGACGGCTTGCGGTATGTGGGTCTTCTCTGGCTACTACAACAACGAAGCAACGAAGCTCGATCCGATGAAGCAGCCGATGACGAACCGTAGCAAGGATGACCCAACGGGGCTCGGTCTCTTCCCAGGTTGGTCCTTCGCTTGGCCAGCTAACCGTCGTATTCTTTACAACCGTTGCTCCGCTGACCCGCAGGGTAAACCTTGGGATCCGAAGCGCGTCTTGGTTGAATGGAACGGTCAGAAGTGGCTCCAAAATGACGTGGGTGACTTCGTGACGGCAAAGGCGCCAGACGATAATGCCTTCTTCATGACGTGGGAACAGAATGCTCGTCTCTTCTCCTACCCGATGGCTGATGGTCCGTTGCCTGAACACTTTGAACCGCATGAAGCTCCGTGCGAAAACTTGTTGAACGGTGCTGGTGGCAACCCGTGCGCTCGCTTTACGGACGACCCGTCTGTGCAGCGTGGCGACATCAAGGACTATCCGTATGTGGTGACCACGTATTCGGTCGTTGAACACTGGCAGTCTGGTACGCAGACCCGTAACATCCCGTGGCTTAACGAACTCATCCCAAGCAACTTCATCGAAATTTCCGAAGAGCTTGCGAAGGAAAAGGGCATTCGTCCGGGTGACAAGGTACGCGTTTGGAATAACCGTGGATCTGTCGTCGTCGATGCGATGATCACGATTCGCATGAAGCCCATGATGATTAATGGCAAGTTGACGCACGTCGTTGGTATGCCGCATCACTTCTCTTGGGCAACCAAGCTTGCGACGGGTGACAACGTTAACGACTTGCCGCCGAACGTGGGTGATCCAAACTCGTACATTCCTGAATACAAGGCATTCCTTGTCAACCTTGAAAAGGCAGCCT